>Ga0163150_10003979_pt1 | contig 20170 bp, 17 predicted proteins | sample OliLakLV19P2IB_FD_148628 | JGI IMG/M metagenome (GOLD analysis project Ga0163150, IMG submission 148628) | Freshwater microbial mat bacterial communities from Lake Vanda, McMurdo Dry Valleys, Antarctica - Oligotrophic Lake LV.19.P2.IB | ecosystem: Environmental > Aquatic > Freshwater > Lake >...
CTATGGATCCATGTCGGCCTGGCCGTTGCGGCGCTGGCGGTGTTTATGCTGGCCGGTTTGCCGATTGCGGCGGGTGCGTGGCGGGAGTTGCGCCGGGGCCGGATCGTGGTCGAGCAGCTCTTCCTCGTGGGGATCGGGTCGGCGTTTCTGGCGTCCGTGCAATCGACGCTGACCGGGTCGGGCAGTGTTTATTACGAGGTGGTGGCGGTCTTGATCGCCATTTACACGCTCGGCTCCGTGCTTGGGGAGCGTCGGCGGGGTGAATTGATCCGGGCGGCGGATGCGCTCGGATCGGAGTTTGCGCGCTGCACCCGGGTGACGTGTTGCGGTAATCACGTCGAGATGCCGGTGGCGGGCATCGAGCCGGGCGACCGGGTGCTGGTGCGCGCGGGCGACGGGATTCCGGTCGATGGACGGCTGGCGGGGGGTGAGGCGCTGATTCGTGAGGCGGCCCTGACCGGCGAACCGTATCCAGTGGTGCGGCGCGCGGGCGACCCGGTGCGGGCGGGGAGTCATGTGCTGGATGGCGCGGTGGTGATCGAGGCCACTGCCGCCGGGACGGGGCGTCACCTCGACACGCTGCTCGAAGCGGTGCGCGATGCACGGCGTCATCCCGCGCCGATCCAGCGTGAGGCAGACCGAATCGTGGCGTGGTTTTTACCGACGGTATTGGTCATCGCGGCGGGCACCTGGATTTTTTGGAGCGCCCGGGCTGGCTGGGGATCGGGCACCTTCCATGCCCTTGCGGTGCTCCTGGTCGCCTGCCCGTGTGCCATGGGCCTCGCGACGCCCATCGGCGTTTGGAGCGCGCTGGCGGCCCTGGCCCGGCGGGGGTTGGTCTGCCGCTCCGGCGCCATGATCGAGCGATTGGCCCGCACCGATTTCGTCGTGTTCGACAAGACCGGCACGCTGAGCGGGGAGGACCTTGCGGTGGTGGATTTCGTGGTTGGGGAGGATGTCTGCCGCGAACGGTTGCGCGGGATTGCCGGTGCGGTCGAGGCCCTTTCCAAACACCCGGTCGCCCGCGCCCTTGCGGCCTGGGCGCCGGGGGATGGGGGCGTGCGCGTGGAATCGGTGCGGACGCTTCCCGGGGCGGGGGTCGAGGCCCGGGTGCGAATCCCCGGCGACGGATCTTCCGTCGAGGTGCGGCTTGGGAATGCGGGGATTCTTGCACCCGGGGTTTCGGTGGAGGGTTTGGAATCCGGGTTGCATGCCGTGGCGCGGGATGGCCAGCGCATTTGGCTCACCTTCGACAACCGGCCGGTCGGGCTGGTGGTGTTGCGGGAACGATTACGCGACTCCGTGGGCGAAGCGCTTGCGGCGCTCAAGGCGGCGGGGGTTGGTTGCATGGTCATGACGGGAGATCGCTCCGCCACGGCGCTGGAAGGACTTGAGATTGAAGTGGTGGCCGGGCTGGCTCCGGACGAGAAAGCCGCCCGCGTGAAGGCGTTGGTTGCCGCGGGACGGCAGGTCTTGTTCGTGGGCGACGGCATCAACGACGCCCCCGCCATGGGCCGCGCGACCGCCGCGATTGCGATGGGCGGCGGTGCCGACCTGGCGGGCGAAACGGCGGGGGCCGTGCTGATCTCGCGCGATCTCGCCGCCGTCCCCGACGCAATCCTCGTCTGCCGGTCGACGGTGCGCGCGATCCGGTCGAACCTGCTGTTCGCGGCGGGCTACAACGTGGTCGGCATCGCATTGGCCGTCCTGGGCCTGCTGCATCCCATCGCGGCGGCTCTGGTGATGTTCCTCTCCAGCGGAACGGTGACCTGGCGTGCGCTCCGGCACACCCGCCGACTCGGCGTGGGAGAGGCGGACGAATGCGACGCTCCATCCCCCGGATCGCCGCCCGACCCATCCATCCCCGCCAGCCCGGTCGCCACCCCGGCATGAACGCGACGCTTACCCAGTCGGAGCGCAAGCGGCTCGTGGCGCAACGCCGGAAAGAATCGGTGTTCTGGGGGGTGATCCATCTTTTCGGATCCCTGAAGCTGGCGATGACGTTGCTCATCACCATCACCGTGGCGTGCGCGATTGCGACCTTCGTCGAGAGCGGATTCAGCGCCAGCGTCGCCCGGGCCTACATCTACAAGGCCCCTTGGTTTCTGTTTTGGCTCGCGTTGCTTTGCATCAATCTCGCGGGCGCTGCACTGACCCGCTGGCCGTGGGAGCGCAAGCATGCCGGGTTTGTGGTGACGCACCTGGGCATCATCACCCTGCTGATCGGGGCGATGATCGGACAGAAGAAGGGGTTCGAGGCGTCCGTGACCCTGCACAAGGGCCAGCCCCCCACGAACCGCCTGATCCTCAACGAATCCGTGTTGCAGGTCGAGAATCTCGCCGATGGCTCGCTTTACTCGATCCCGTTTCCAGTCGATGTGCGCCGGCCACGAACCGGGCGTCCACGCGAAGTCCGCCTCCCGGCGGGCGACGGCACCCGCCTCGTGGTCACCGAGTATGCCGAGCATCTCGACACCGTTCGTTCCCTGTCACCCGTGGCCGAGGGACTGGGGAAACCAGGCATCGAGCTGGTGCTGGAAAGCTCCATGATGGGACAAAGCCAGCCGGTGCGATTGCTCACCTCGGACGCGGAACGGCATGACCTGTTCGGGTTGGCGGTGATCGGGCTGGATGTCGCCGGCAATCAGCCGGAGCCCGGTGTGTCCGCCGCGCGGGTGGTGCGCGAGTCGGTGGTGGCGTTTTCGAAGATGCCGGATTCCCCGGTGGTCGTGCCGCGGGAAGGAATGCAGCCAAGCGGCTGCGTGGTGCAGGTGATTGAGGAAGCCGGGGCGGTCGCGGTGGTGGTGAATCTTCCCGGCGGGGGATCGGGACGCGCGGCCGCCGAGGCCGGGGCGAAGGGCGTGGTCGAGGGCCCGGGCGGGCGCGTCGAGTTCACGGTGCAGGAGTTCTGGCCGGCCTTCGCCATGCAGGAAGGCCGCCCGGTCTCGCTCGGACCCAAGCCCGACAACCCCGCGGTCCGCCTCGATCTCGACGGCACCGTCAATGCCCCGGCCGGGCGTCCGATGCCGCGACTCCTGCTCACGCCGGATCCCGCCGGCGATCGGGTCCACTGGCGCTCGCTGCGCGGCACGGACCTCGTTGCCTCGGGGTCCGTGGCGTTGAACGAGTCGATTGTGACCGGTTGGGCGGACTGGCAGGCGCGTCTGGTCACGCTGCATTCGTCTGCCGAGTTTGTGGATCGGACCGAACCGGTCCCCGCAGAGTCGCTCCCGCCCGGCGCGCGACGCACCCCGCCTCCGGGCATTCGGGCCAAGCTGGTGCGGGGTGACGGCACCGCCAGCCCCGAGCGCTGGATCCTCTCCGGCCGATCGGAATCGTTCGCGGCCGGTGGCCAGGCGGTGCAGGTCGGGTTTGGGTTGCTGACCCGCCGCATCCCGTTCCAGGTCTCACTCGCCAATTTCGAGGTGCCCCGGGACGAGGGGAGCGATGCGCCGGCCAACTTCATCGCCACCGTGCGATTCGATGATCCGCGCACGGGGGCGGGCTTCGAGCGGGTCAGCAGGATGAATCATCCCGCGAGTTACCCGGGCGATTGGTTTGCGGTGATCACCGGCTTCAATTACAAGTTCTCCCAGGCCTCCTGGAATCCCGAGGACCTGGGTGAGACCACGCTCCAGGTGCTTTACGATCCCGGCTGGTTGCTGAAATGGGTCGGTTCGCTGATGATTTGTGCCGGCATCACCATGCTCTTCTATCTCCGCCCCAAGTCCACCCCCCCCGTGGCGACGACCGTGCGTCCCGCGTCCGTCGTTGCCGTTCCCACCCCCCGATGACTCGATTCCCCACCCTCATCGTTCTGCTGTGTCTTGCCGCCAGCGCCCTGGTTGCCGCACCACCCCCCGCTCTGGACCATGCCGAGTTGGGCCGGATCCCAGTCCAGGAAGGCGGGCGCAAGAAACCTTACTCCACGCTCGCCCGAGAAACGCTCCTGACCCTCGCAGGTCGCACGACCTGGAAGGACCCAAAGACCGGCGAGGCGGTCGAGGCCATGCCGTTCCTGACCCGGATCTGGCTGGAACCGGCAGGCTGGGAGAAGGAACCGCTGCTACTCGTCAGCTTCCGCCCGCTCAAGCAGACCCTCGGGCTCGATGAGAACACGAAACGGTTCAGCTTCGAGGAACTCGCCGGAAAAGCCGAGCTCGGCCAGATCGTGATGCGGGCAAACGCGGCCAAAGCCCGTGATCGGGATGCCAAGCTGGACCCGTCCGCGCAGGAGGCGTTGCAGGTGGTTGCACGACTCGAGTTATTCCGCAAATTGCTCGGGGGCGCGTGGGTGACGCCCCTGCCGCATCCGACCGAGGCCACCGGGCGATGGATGCCCCTCGAATCGGCGGGAAGCTCGTATCCCCCCGACAAATCCCGTCCAATCTCCGTGGCGACAGGCAAGTTACGCGCGGCACTGGCCGGGTCCGACGGGGCGGCGTTTACGGCGGCATCCGCGGAGTTGCGGTCCGCAATCGAAGGTTTGGGGGCGCCCGGGTATCCCGCCCGCGATCTGATCGAGCGGGAGGATTTCTACTACGACTTCCACCCGTTCCGGCTCGCCTGGATTTTCTATCTGACAGGCGGGCTTGCCCTGCTGTTGACTTCCGTGCGCGGGCGCGTTGCCGGTTACCGGGCCGCCTGGGCGCTGGTGCTGATCGGGTTCGCGGCGCAGGTCTTTGGGTTCTGGTGCCGTGTCACGATTGCGGGGCGACCGCCGGTGACCAACATGTACGAGTCGGTGATCTGGGTCGCGTTTGGCACAATTCTGTTCGCGCTGATTTTTGAGGCAATCTACCGCTGCCGGATCTATCTGCTCGGGGCCGTGCCGCTCGCCGTGGTTTCGCTGATCCTTGCCGATACCCAGCCCGCGATCCTCAACAGCGCCATCACGCCGCTGACCCCGGTATTGCGTGACAATTTCTGGCTGACCACCCACGTGCTGAGCATCACGCTGAGTTATGCGGCGTTTCTGCTCGCGCTGGGGGTCGGACACATCGCGCTCGGGAAAGTGATCGCCGGGACCAAGCCGTCGGCTGCGCTCTTTCAGTATCTTTACCGGGCGCTCCAGATCGGGGTGTTGCTCCTTGCCGTCGGCACCATTCTCGGCGCCGTGTGGGCCAATTACTCGTGGGGCCGGTTTTGGGATTGGGATCCCAAGGAGACATGGGCGCTCATCGCTCTCCTCGGTTATCTGATCGTGCTGCACGGACGCATCGCCGGTTGGTGGGCCGGGTTCGGGCTCGCCGTCGGGTCGGTCCTCGGATTCTTATCCGTCCTGATGGCCTGGTATGGCGTCAATTTTGTCCTCGGCGCCGGACTGCACAGCTACGGGTTCGGGACCGGTGGGTTCCCGGCGGTCATGATCTTCGTCGGGCTCGATGTGGTGTTCGTCGCGGTGGCTCTGTCCCGGTACCGGGTGGCCTACGGAAAGCGGACTCGCGAGGTCCCGGTCCCGGAGCCCGGCACCATCACGAACGCCTGAGATTCCCGCCCACTCGCACGCACGTCCTCGCTGCAGCAGCAAGCAGTTTAATCTGCGCGCAGCGCCGATCAACTCTCGCGTCCGCGGGTTCATCAAGGGTTCCGGATTCATGGGGGGAACACCCCATAGCGCACAACGAACCACCCGGGTATTGTTCCATGCGAGCACACAACATCAACGAATCAGAATAGAAAGGAACCCCAATGAACACACTCCAAATCAAAGGCGACTGGAATATCATCAAAGGCAAGCTTCAACAGAAATGGGCCGGTCTTACGGATGACGATCTCCAATACGCAGAAGGAAAGTCTGAAGAATTAATCGGCCGGATCCAGAAGCGCACGGGCGAGACCCGCGAAGCCATCGAAAAGGCCGTCAATGAATCCTGCTCCAATTGTGGCTGCAAATAAACGGTCATGAAACCGCCCACGTCGAAACCACTCGTTCGCAACGAATCACTGCCACAATCTGGAAGATTTGAAATCACGCAGGTCAAACGGCTGGCCGTGCTGAAGGAAGGAGCACCTCGAATTTACACCAGCGTTCGCGGTGCTTTCGGAGGCCGAATATGACACCAGGGAACACTGGCAAATCGGGTGGATCAGGCGCAGGCCCTTCACGCCGGGCGGGATAGCGACCCATTGTAATTCCACCGGGTTCATCCTATGGGGCTCATCTTCGAGCAGGTTCATACCCCCGGCATCGCGCAGCTTTCATATCTGCTCGGCGACGATTCGAAAGGGATCGCGTGCGTCATTGATCCCCGTCCCGACGTGGGTGGCTATCTGGAATTGGCGCGGAAGAATGCGCTTTCCATCACCCACGTTTTCGAGACTCACATTCACGCGGACTTCCTGAGTGGCGGGTTGGAACTGAAACGCCGCCTGCCATCCGCAAAAGTGTTTTGCAGCCACGAAGGCGGAGCGCGTTACGGCTTTGATCACGAGAAGTTGAAGGCCGGCGATTCGTTTGAGTTTGGTGATCTGATCCTTACCGCCATACACACGCCTGGCCACACTCTGGAACACATCTCGTTTGTGGCGGCGGAGACAAAACGTCCGAATACTCCGTGGGGCGTGTTCAGTGGCGACAGCTTGTTTGCGGATTCTGCGGGCCGGCCCGACATCAAGGGCGGCGAGCGGGAGACTCAGAAACTGGCCGGGCAACTTTTTACATCGATGACGAAGTTCTACGCGAAGCTCGACGATGGGGTCACCATTTATCCCGGCCACGGCGCGGGCTCCTCCTGCGGCCCGGATATTGGCGACCGACGCAGCACGACCATTGGCTACGAGAAAAAGCACAACCCGTTTCTCCAGTTTCAAAACCAAAAAGAGTTCGTGGAATATACGACTTCGACGGCCACGCCGGTTCCGACCTACTATGTGCCGATGAAGAAGTTAAACCAGAAAGGTCCACCGACGTTTGGCAACCTGCCGCCCGTGCCGGCGTTGCCAGCCGGGAGTTTCAAGGAAGCCATCGCGCAGCGTGGCACCGTGCTGGTGGACACGCGCAGCATGCTCGGCTTCGGTGGCGGCTACATCAAAGGCGCGCTCAACATTGGCGCCCGCGCGGAGTTGTCCCCGTGGGCCGGATGGATGCTTAAGTTCAACGATTCGATTCTGCTCGTCCTCGAGAAGGATGAGCGGCTCAACGAAGTGATTCCCTACTTGTGGCGCGTGGGCATGACCCAGTTTGCCGGTTATCTCGTGGGCGGCATGAAGGCGTGGGACAATGCCGGTTTCGAGTTGGAACAGATACCGCAGATCACCGTGCATGACCTGAAAAAGGCCGGACGCAAGATGCAGATTCTCGATGTGCGCGCGCTGGCCGAATGGAAATGCGGGCACATTCCCGGCGCCAAACATTTCTTCGTTCCCGACGTGCGCGAGAACATCGATCAGTTCGACCAAACCCAACCGATCGCCACCTACTGCGACAGCGGCTACCGGGCGAGTCTGGCCGCGAGCATTCTCAAGCAGGAAGGATTTCAATCAGTTTGCACCATTCCCGGAAGCTGGCAGGCGTGGAAGAAAGCGGGCTATCCAATCGAGGGGGGCGAAATGGGCAGGTGAGTCGTTTGATCTCCATTGCCGTTGCATCGTTGGCGTTGTTGCCCCCCGCGGCATTCGCGGTTGAACCCGCGCTTGACGCGCGCAATTATCCCGGCCCCGCGTGGTCGCCCTACATCGTCGGCGCGGGCATCGGCGTTCTGTCGTGGCTCACATTTTATTTCTCCGACAAACCGATTGGCGCCTCGTCGTTCTATGCGCACGTCGCGGGCTTCATTGGCAGAGCTTTCTCCAAACGCCACACGGAATCGCTCGCTTACTTCAAAGAGAACCCGCCCCGCGTCGGCTGGGAGTTTGTCTTCGTGCTGGCGACCATCGCCGGCGGTTTCCTGGCCGCTTGGACAGGCGGTGAGTTCAAGAACGAATGGTTGAGCCCGATGTGGACGGCGCGGTTCGGTGACAGCATCGCGTTGCGAGCCATGGTCGCGCTCGGGGGCGGTGTGTTGATGGCGTTTGGCGCACGACTGGCGGGTGGCTGCACCAGCGGTCACGGCATCAGTGGAACGATGCAACTCAATGTCGCTTCCTGGATCGCAGTCGTTTGCTTCTTTATCGGCGGCATTGCGGTGGCCGTCCCGCTCTTTTTCTTATGATTGATCCCGGCAAAGCCGTCAAAACGTCCAATGCCAAAGAGCCTTCGCCCATCGCCTCCCCTGGCAAACTCATCGGTGGCGTGATCTTCGGTCTGGTGTTTGGGTTCCTTCTGCAGAAAGGCGGCGTGGGACAATACCACATCCTGGTCGGTCAACTTCTGCTGCAAGACTGGACCGTCGTGAAAATCATGATGACCGCCATCGTTGTCGGCATGGTCGGCATCTTCGTGCTGCATCATTTCGCCAAGGTCAACCTGCACATTAAGGCGACCAAGCTTGGTCCGAACATCATCGGCGGACTCCTCTTCGGCGCGGGCTTCGCGCTCATCGGCTACTGCCCTGGCACCGGTGCGGTGGCGCTCGGCCAGGGAAGCTGGGACGCGCTCTTTGGAATGGCGGGACTCGTCGTCGGTTCATGGCTCTACGCCGGGCTTTCCGGCACGCTGAAGAAGTCCCTCGAGAAGTGGGGGGACCTTGGAAAACTCACGCTCGCCGACGCGCTGCCCATCCCGCCCGGTGCGACCGTCGCGATCATGGCCGTGCTGCTCACTGGCGTGCTCTTCGCGCTCGAACGGTTCTTTCCCCGCTAATCAACGAAGCCAAATCAACCCATGAAAACACTGCTTAAAACCATCGCCCTCGCCACCCTCGCCGCGCTCCCGCTCACTGCCATGACTGCCCAACTGGGAAACTCAACCGTCGACAAAACGCACAAGGTCGTGTTTGAAGTCGCCATGGATGGCGAGGAGAAATGGCAGGGCGCTTTGCGCAACGTCGAGAACGTCCAAAAATCGCTCGGCGTGAAAACCACGATGATCGAAGTAGTCACGCACGGCAAGGGCGTCGGGATGCTGCTCGCGAAGGCTTCCACCGGGAACGCCGAACTGAAAGCGAAGCTCGAAAAACTCCAAGCCGACGGCGTCGTCTTCGCCGCGTGCGAAAACACGATGAAGCGCGAGAACATCGAAAACAAGGATCTCGTCGAGCTGTCCACGACGGTCGATTCCGGCGTCAGCGAAGTCATCCGCAAGCAGGAGGAAGGCTACGCCTACATCAAGAGCGGCGGGTGATCTCGGCATCCCCGTCCATGAAGGCTGAATCTCTACAGTGGAACTTACCGGCCAGAAAATTTGGGAGATGCTCAAGGAAAATCTCGAAAACACTCTCGCGGCTGATCCTTACCGGCAGATGGGGGGAAACGTGAAACGCTGTCTTGGCCTAAAGCTATACGTAAAGTTTGAACCCCCCGCCGGATCGCGCCTTCAACACTTGTTCGTCGGCGATGAGAAACTGGACCGCGAAAACTCTTACGCGGTCGCGTTCGGCACCAGCCAGGGTGTTCCCAAAGACTGGGGCAGCGGAACGTCCGTTGGATTCAATCAACTGATCCTTTACCCCGGCGCCCAGCACGGCCGGACCCACATGCACATGGCCAAGCTCAACGCGGACCTGCGGGCGTTCCTCAAGTCGTGACTATGCCACCGAATCAACAACTCGATGCGCTTGCCCTGGACCGTACGCTGCTGTCCGCCGAACGGACTTTTTCCGCCTGGATTAGGACCGGTTTGGCGGGAGTGGGCGGTGGTCTGGCGGTTTCACGCGCCCTGGTCTTTCAAAGTTCAGCGCATCAGGTGATTGCGGCGGTGGTGGCCGGGCTCCTGGTGATTTGGGGGGCCAGCCTCTTCGTTTACGCGATGATTCGCTACCGGTGCACCTGTGTGAGACTGGCGCACGAATGTGGCGCAAAGCAATCGCCGAGGGCCCTGATGGTGATGACGGCGCTGCTCCTCATTATTGCTGCGCTGGTTTTCGGATTGTGTATCAGTGCAAACTGGACTTTCTGAGATTATGTCCGCAGACATCCATCATCTCGAAGCCGGGGTCCCCGGATTCCAGGTTGACGGCCTCACCGAATCGATCCCGGCCAACGCCCTGTTCGCCGACGGCGCGGCGTGCGCCATCGTCCACGGCAGCCACGCCCTTGTCGCTCGCTCGGCCTATCGCCGCGGCTTCGCCTTGGGCCTAGCGGGTTTGTGCCCTGGCGTCTGGACCCGGTCTGATGATCGAGATGGGCTGGCTCCGCGCGCTCCGGTGCTTCGACCGACGTCAACAACGTACCTCCCGAGACTGCGGATGCGTGAATGGCGGACAAATCGAACCTCATGAAATAACAACATGAAGACAAACCGAAAATTAAGCAGCAAAAGGACCGGTGAAGGTAGGCCCGTGAGATAGGCCCATGAGACTCACGATTCCAGCCAACTACGATTGTGCGCTTGTCCCGGAGCTTTCCCGCTATCCGGTGGTGGAAGTTTACGGCAAGCTGTCGGGCGATCTAGTGGGTGGGGGAAGGCCCAGTTATATGGGAACTCCGCTCGATCGCTCTGACCTAGGCCGTTATGTGGCTGCGCTTCAGCGGCACCGGATAGGGTTCAATTACCTCTTGAACAGCTCGTGCCAGGGAAACCACGAGTGGACGCGTTCCTGGCAAAAGCGTTTCATGCGGTTGATTGATCGATTGGGCAACATTGGCATTCGAACCGTCACTGTCTCCACGCCATATTTGTTGGAAGTGTTCAAGACTCGGTTTCCTGAATTCAAAGTTAAAGTCGGGCTCTTTGCCCAGGTGGACACACCACGCCGGGCGCGATTCTGGGAAGATTTGGGTGCCGATGCCATCAACCTTGAAAGCTTTTCGATCAATCGCGACTTCGAGCGGCTCGCCGCGATCCGCGCAGCGGTGCGTTGTGATCTTCAACTGATCGCCAATCATTGCTGTCTACCGAACTGTCCCATGCAGAGTTATCACCAGAACGGATTCGCCCATAGCTCTGACGGTTCCCCGACTCTTTTCATTGATTATTGTTTTTTGCGCTGCTCGCAAATGCGGCTGGAAGATCCGTCTTTGTTCATTAAATCAGGATGGATCCGGCCCGAAGATCTTTCGCGCTACGAAGCAATGGGTTACACCACCTTCAAACTCATTGAAAGAGGAATGCCCTCGGAGGAGTTGTTAAGGCGTGTTGCGGCCTACAGCTCCCGGCGGTTTGAAGGCAATCTGGCTGAACTGATCTTCCCTTTTTGTTTCAAGCAACCGATTCGGCGAACCCGCTTCTGGTTGTTGCGCCACTTTATCAAGCCGTTTCAGTTATCCGTGGGCAAGCTGCTGCCTTTGCTGGAACTGGTCCGCAGCCAGGGAATGCTTTTCCCCAAACCGCAAATACCCATACATATCACGGCAGCCCAGATTCCCGCCGATTTCCTTGAGACCTTTCGGCATCGTGATTGTGCTTCGAGAGACTGCGGTTCCTGTAATTATTGCGAAGAGATCGGCCGCCGTGCTGTGCGCATCGAACCCGAGTTTCGCCGTGCGTCCTTGAAGCAGTTTGGCACCGTGCATGCCTCAATGACCTCGGGCGGTCTCTGGAATATTCCCATTCGTTCAAGAAAAGGAGAAAAAGCGCCACAAACCCAGCAGCACTGAAAAAATAGTCACTTTTCCCCAGTTCAATGAAACGCATGGTTATTTCGACCCACACCCGGAACTTTCCTGGTGCGGTCACCGGGCGGAATACCGCACATGATGCGGTTATGCGCTGTTGTTCTCGATCTTCAAACAGGTCCGTCGGGAAAGGAGCGCCGCAGTCATCGCACTCGATTTTGAAGACCCAGTCAGATAAGCAGTCAGGAGGATGGAACGGATGAAGACCCTTCATGGCGTTGAATCCGTGCGAACGGTCCTGTGCTGGCTGGCGGGGCTTTTCTTTATGTTCGCGGGCATCAATCATTTCTTGAAACCGGAGTTTTATGAGCGAATCGTGCCTCCGGGATTTCCGTCTCCGAGATTTCTCGTCACCGCCAGCGGAATCGCAGAGATCGCCGGTGGCTTGGGCTTGCTGATTCGACCGCTGCGCCGCGTGGCCGGGTGGGGATTGATCGCAATGCTCATCGCGGTTTTTCCCGCCAACGTTTTCATGGCGCTGCATCCGGAACATTTTGGCATGTCGCCGTGGAGTTTGTGGGCCCGCCTGCCGATGCAGTTGCTGTTCGTCGCGTGGGTGTGGTGGACCGCCCTCTCGCGTTCGCATGGAAAGCGGCGGCCGTCGGAAGCCCGTCAATGAAATCAGTTTTCGCGATTGGATTGGCGCTCGTGATGACTCTGCACAGCGGCTGCACCGGGTTTCAAGTGCTGAATTCCACCGTTCCGCGTCACGCCTATGCACGCAGTTCCGACCTGTCTTACGGCTACCAGTCGCGCCAGAAGCTGGATGTGTATCGCCCGAAGCATGCGCCTGCCGTCGCGAAGGTGGTCATTTTCTTCTACGGCGGTTCCTGGCGTGCCGGCAACAAGGCGGACTATCGTTTCGTCGCCGAGGCGCTGACCGCGCGGGGCTTCCTCGTCGTGTTGCCGGACTACAGGCTCTATCCAGCGGTGACATTTCCGGCCTTCGTTTCGGACGCCGCGGCGGCGGTTCGCTGGACGCATGACAACATCAAAACTTTTGGCGGTGACGCGAATTGTATTTATTTGATGGGACATTCCGCCGGAGCGCACATCGCTGCCTTCCTTACGCTCGATCAATATTATCTCGAAGCTGTTGGGCTGGAGCGAACGGCGATTCGCGCCACCGCTGGGCTTTCGGGCCCGTATGACTTTATTCCCGGGGAATCGGATCGGGCGGTGTTCGATCTGGGACCCAGTGACTCGCCGCAAGCCATCGGGCCGATCAATTTCGTGGACGGCCACGCGCCGCCGATGTTGCTGATTCACGGGCTGCGCGACCAAACTGTCGAGCCAGGCAATGCCTCTCGACTTGCGGCGCGCATCCGTGCCGCCGGTGGGGAAGTGGAATGCATTGCTTATCCGCGCCGCGCTCATGCCGCCGTCGTCATGGCGTTCGCCTGGCCATTCCGCGGGCTCGCGCCCGTGTTGGATGATGTGATAAACTATTTTGATGAGCATTGATGGTCGATCCCTTCGCTCTGGGAAAGTCCGCCTCGTGATCCATAGGGTGTTCACCCCATAGACAAAGCCCGGCATTTGAAGGAGCGTACTCCAGTCTGTTTGACACAACCGAACCAAATATTCACAAAATAAACGCAATGAAAAAACAACTGATTCCCACAAAATTGGCCGTCATCGCCCTCGCAGCTTCACTCTCACTCGTCAGCCTCACGGCGGCGGAACACGAAGCGACCCATGACGGGCCAATGATGAAGGACGGCAAAATGATGGTCATGAAGGACGGCAAGTCCATGATGATGAAGGAGGACATGACCATGACGGACGGCACCAAAGTCATGAAAGATGGCAATGTTACGATGAAAGACGGTCAGACCATGATGCTCAAGGATGGTCAGATGGTTTCCATGGATGGCAAAGTTCACATGATGAAGGACGGCAAAATGACGATGCACGATGGTGCGATGATGAAGGACGGCAAGATGATGGTCATGAAGGACGGAAAATCCATGATGATGAAGGACGACATGACCATGACGGACGGCACCAAAGTCATGAAGGATGGCAATGTTACGATGAAAGACGGTCAGACCATGATGCTCAAGGATGGTCAGATGGTTTCGATGGATGGCAAGGTTCACAAGATGGCGAAGGAGACGAAAGAGTAACGTCAAACAGGAAGGCAAACCCATAGCAACCTGTCTGGACGAAATGAGATCACGCCGCCGGTTTATCAAACAAGTCGCCGTGATCACCGCTGCTGCGAGTCTCCCGCATTTTCACGTCGGCGAAGGCCGGGCGCAGGCGGCGGAACAATCCGGCCAGATTCCACGGCGACCTTTTGGACGGACGGGCGTTGAAGTTTCAATCCTCGGCATGGGGGGCCACACGCTTGCACTGGCGAGGACCGAGGCTGACGCCGTGCGCATGGTTCATGAAGGGATGGAGGCCGGGATGAACTTCATGGACAACGCCTGGGAATACCACGACGGGCGCAGTGAAGAATGGATGGGCAAGGCGTTGAAAGGTCGTCGCACGGAGGCGTTCCTCATGACCAAGGTCTGCACGCACGGACGCGATGCGAAAGTGGCGATGCAGCAACTCGAAGAGTCCCTGCGGCGGTTGCAGACGGATCACATTGATCTCTGGCAGGTGCATGAGGTGATCTATGACAACGATCCCGATCTGCACTTTGCAAAGGGCGGGGTCATCGAAGCGCTTGATCAGGCGAAGAAGCAGGGCAAGGTGCGGTTCGTTGGTTTCACCGGCCATAAAGATCCATCCATCCATTTGAAAATGTTGGGGCACGATTATCCGTTCGACTCCTGCCAGATGCCACTCGGTGTGTTCGATGCCACGTTCCGCAGCTTCGAGCAAAAGGTGCTCCCGGAATTGAACCGCCGCGGGATTGCGCCCATCGCCATGAAAAGCCTGAACGGCACGGCGGAGGCGGTGAAGCAAGGCATGCTCACCGCGAAGGAAGCGCTCACCTATGTCCTATCCCTCCCCGTCGCCACGCTCGTCAGCGGCATGAATTCCCTCGACGTCTTGCACAAGAACCTGGAAATCGCGCGCACGTTCACCCCGATGAAGCCGGAAGCAATGCAAGCCTTGCGCGAACGGTGCGCCAAACACGCAGCCGATGGACACTTCGAACTCTACAAATCCTCCAAAAAATTCGATGGTAATCCCGGGCGCGAGCATCATGGGTTTCCGCCGCTGACTGCGATGGCGGATTAATTTCGCGAACGCCATGTCTGAACCTGAAAGCGTTGCAATCGTTCCCCGACGGTCAGCACGGACGCCCGTCGCGCACTGTTTTTCTCCCCCGGCCAGCACCAGCGCTCGACGCTCGCCGAGATGGTTGGCTGTGAATTCTGCCCCGACGACGGCTGCGTGCAGTGCGGCGAGGATGCGTCCACATGTGTCCCCGGAGTTTACGTGGTGGGGAATGCCAGCCGGCCTGGCGATCAATGACGCGCTGCTCGAAGCCGATGCCCGGCGCGGCGGGGTAAAAAGTGGCGTGGGGGAAGAAAAAAGCTGTGACCCAGTGCCCGCTTCGAGCCTCACCTTCTCGCAAAATAAGACCCGCCCACCCTACCGCATGGGGAGAATACCCCATTGAACAAATGACCTCACGCTTCTGAAGAACGGCGACGCTGTTCGACTGCTCTGAAGCAATCTGAAACGTTTCGACGGCAATTTTCCCGAAGTGCTTTTTATGAAAAACCAAAAACGCCAGTCCGTTCACCCGAAACCTTCGATTAAAAACACCACGGTGTCGCGACCGGCCGAGACGCATCAGACCGTCGGCGATCTCGCTGATTCGCTGACCACGAATCATGGACTACCGATCGCCGACAACCAGAACTCGCTCAAGGTCGGTGAGCGCGGGCCGACACTGCTCGAAGATTTCATCCTGCGCGAGAAGATCACGCACTTTGATCACGAACGGATTCCCGAGCGAATCGTCCACGCGCGCGGCACCGGGGCGCACGGTTACTTCCAAGTCTATGAGTCGATGAGCGACATCACCCAGGCGGCGTTCCTGCAAGATCCCACGGTGAAGACGGAAGTCTTCGCCCGCTTTTCCACCGTCGCCGGCGGTGCCGGCTCGGGCGATCTGGCGCGCGACGTGCGCGGTTTCGCGGTGAAGTTTTACACCACAGAGGGCAACTACGATCTGGTCGGCAACAACATCCCGATTTTCTTCATCCAGGACGCGATCAAATTCCCCGACCTTGTCCACGCCGTGAAAATGGAGCCGGATCGGGGTTTCCCGCAGGCAGGCTCGGCGCACGACAACTTCTGGGATTTCGTCTCTCTCACACCGGAAAGCATGCACATGCTGATGTGGATCATGTCCGACCGTGCCATCCCGCGCTCGTTGCGGATGATCGAAGGGTTCGGGGTCCACACCTTTCGACTGATTGACGCGCGCGATGTTTCGCGCTTTGTGAAATTCCACTGGCGGCCGAAACTCGGAGCCGCCTCGGTGCTCTGGGATGAGGCGGTGAAGATCAACGGCGCGGATCCCGACTTTCACCGGCGCGACATGTGGGAGGCCATCGAGCGCGGCGATTTTCCAGAATGGGAACTCGGGCTGCAGGTCTTCGATCAGGCGACGGCGGACGGCCTCGACTTCGACGTGCTGGATCCGACGAAGCTCATCCCGGAGGAAATTATTCCCCTGCGAATAGTCGGAAAAATGGTGCTCAACCGGAACGTGGACAACTTTTTTGCCGAGACCGAGCAGGTGGCGTTTCTGCCCACGAACGTCGTGCGCGGCATCGACTTTTCGAACGATCCCCTGCTCCAGGGGCGGCTCTTTTCCTATCAGGATACGCAGCTCTCGCGGCTGGGCGGGCCGAACTTTCATCAGATCCCCGTCAACGCGCCGCGTTGCCCCATGCACAACTTCCAGCGCGACGGTCTCCGCCAGATGGAAGTGCCCAAGGGCCGTGTGAACTACGAGCCGAACAGTTTCGACGGCGGCGCGCCGCGAGAGAATCCAACGCGCGGATTCGCCAGCCATCCCGAGGTGCTCGACGCCACCAAGCAGCGCAAACGCTCCGAGACCTTTGCCGATCATTATTCCCAGGCGCGGATGTTCTTCCGCTCGATGACCAAGCCGGAGCAGACCCACATCGTCAGCGCGTTCGCCTTTGAACTGGCGAAGGTCGAAACCAAAATGATCCGCCTGCGGATGCTCGGGCACCTCGCGAACATCGACCCTTCGTTGCACGATCAGGTCGCCGATGCACTCGGGATGCCGGGGAAAGCCGACGCCATCACACCCGCCGTCGCGCCGCGTGACCTGGCGTCTTCGCCGGCGTTGAGCCTCATCGGCAAGGCGCCCACGACCCTGGCCGGGCGCAAGATCGGCGTGCTCATCACCGACGGCTTTGATGCCTCGCTCCTCGCCGCGCTCCGCCGTAGCGCCAAGGCCGAGAAAGCTGCGCTCGCTGTCGTTGCCCCGAAAGTGGGCGGAGCGACCGACAGCAATGGCACCCTGGTCGAAGCGGACTTCCCGCTTTCCGCCGCACCGTCGGTGTTCTTCGACGCCGCCGTCATCCTCGCCTCTGAAGCCGGGGCCAAAGATCTCGCGACTCAGGTCGCCGCTGTCGCCTGGGCGGGCGACGCCTTTGCGCATCTGAAGGTGATCGGTCACACCGCCAAGGCCCAGCCGTTGCTCGACCGCGCGGGAGTGAAACCAGACGCAGGCATTGTCCCACTCGCGAATGACAAGGCCGTTGCAACATTCATCGCCGCCGCGAAGAAGGGACGCATCTGGGATCGCGAACCCAGCCTGCGCCGCCCGGGCTGAGGTCTGATGCACAAACCTATGGCTCGTGGAAGAGCGAAGCGGCCGCGGCATATCCAGATGCCGCTCACGATCTTGATTACCCTGGTGGTGACGGTCGCTCTGACCGTGCTGGCTTAAATCTACGCACCGGCGAAAAGCAGATCCAACTCACCCATCCCTCTGCCGTCAAACGTGGAAATATCCGAACTCCCACGAAGACCAACCACCCACTCCTCCGGGCCGGGGCGCTCCCAGATGCTAACGCGGCATCCGAGCGCAAATCCAGTGAGCGCCACGGATGACCTCCATGTCACAACGAACCCTCCTCCCGGACTGCAGCCGCGTTCGTTGTATTCATATTTGTGGTTTGGTGCCGCGTTGTTCGTGTTGCTCGGATCCTTCGCGCTGCTTTCACCCAGCCTGCTTTCCTTCCTGTTGATTCTGCTCGTGTCGTTCGCGGTGAATCCGATGATATTTGCGGATGCGGATGCGGATGTGGCTGGGCGGCAGAACAATGCACGCCGAGGCGATGCATTTGGAAGTCACTCATCGAGTTGGCGGAAAGGTTCAACGGTATTTATTTCCTGCGCGATGTTTAGCGGATCGAGACGAAACACCCTTTGCTCGAGTTTCGTGCCCGGACTGAGGTGAAAGAGCTTCAAAGCCGGTTACGACATCGAACAGCTCTTCGTCGATGGAGTCCTGCCGCAGGCGGTGATAGGTGCCGTTCAGCGTCTCCAGCAATTCGTCGATGTTCTTGTCGGCGCGCTGCATTGCGGCTAGGCGGCTGGTATTTTCGCTGGCGAGTGACTCGGCGCAGGCGCGGAAGAGGGAAATGAAAAGGTATTCGCGGATGAGCGCGCCCAAGGTCGCGGTGCCGCCGCACATGACATCGGGCAACGTCATTGTCGGCCAGGGAATGTTTGCCAGATCGCGCTGCCATTTTTCGTCGAGTGGCAAGAGCCGTTGGCTGACGGGTTCATAGAGCGCACCGGATTTCGGGCGATTGTGGAAAACATAGAGTTGCGAGCATTCGCCCTCGGCCCGATGCGCTTCGCTTTCGATCTGAATCTGCCCGACAAGCGGGGTGATACCTTGGACGGAATTCGGAACGGCAAAGAGGCCGATCGGATTCAAGCCGGCGTCAGCGAGTCTCGCCTGGACGCGCTCACCCACGGCCCAGACTGTGGTCTTTCCGGACATGGCGGTCAACGTCTTGATTGCGTAGTCGGTGATGATGTCATTGAACTGGCCTACCAAACCCTGGTCAGAGCCGAAGACGACGGCACCGATCTCGCCCTCGTCGGCTTTTCGATTTCGCTCCACCGGTAACACCGTTGATTGGGTTGCGAGAAAACAGGCGCTCAATCCCAACTCCACCGTGCGATAGTAGTCGCCGAGCGCTTGCACTGATTTGTCGTATTGGCCAATGCTTGATGCGGCCAAAGCTTTCATCGATCGGACGACGGATTGGAGATCGCCCGCACTACTGATCTTGCGGCGCAGGCCTGCGATGGTGTCGCTCATGATCGCGTTGAGGTGTGGGATTTGGCTCCGGCATGGATCACGCCGTCTTCCATTTCGTAGGTCCAGTCGAACACATCGAGCGAACGCTGATCGTGGGTGACGACGATCACACCCGTGCCGCGCTCATGGGCAACCTTGCGGAATAATTCCATCACCTGCCGGCCACGATGGCTGTCGAGCGCGGCGGTCGGTTCGTCGGCGAGCAGGAGGTCCGGTTGATTCGCCAGAGCACGAGCCACGGCCACGCGCTGTTGCTGGCCGCCGGAGAGGGCGTCGGGCAGATTGACCGCGCGATCGGCCACGCCGAGGTAGTCGAGCAATTCCAGCGCGCGACGCCGCGCCTGTCGGGGCGGCACGTCATTGATTTCAAGTGCGACCTGAACGTTCTGAAGGGCGTTCAAGAACGGGATGAGATTCGCCTTCTGGAAGACGAAGCCCAGGTGATGCCGCCGGAAGGCGCGCAGACTGACCAACGGCAGCGGGCCATCCAGCACCGGCACGCCGCCAATGAGGATGCGGCCGGACGTGGGTGGATTGATAAGCCCCATCGCCGTCAACAGTGTGGATTTCCCCGCGCCGCTCGGCCCGAGCAGCGCGATGACCTGGCCGCGCGCGACCTGGAGCGTCACGCCCTTCATGGCCACGACCTCGGTGTTGCCGCTGCCGTAAATCTTCGTGAGGTTGAAGACTTCGATGGCGGGCGTGTTGGCTGGGGGAAAGTTCGTCACGACAAAACCTTGTTCGGTTCGACGCGCAGGGCCTTCCAAATCCCAAGCGCACTCGACAGCACAGAAATGAGCACCACCACCGCCGCCAGTCCCCACAGGTCTTCCGGCGTGATCAGCACCCGACGCGGGAACTTCGGGAAAATCCACCCGCCCAGATTCCACGCGATGCCGAACCCAAGACCGCCGAGCAACAGCGCCTGTTGCAGAATCAGGCCCACGATCATCGAATTGCGCGCCCCCATGAGCTTGAGCATCGCAATGTCGTGAATTTTATCGAGCGTGAGCGTGTAGAGGATCAACGCCATGATGATGGTGGAGATGATGACCAGCAAAACGCGGAATAGGCCAATCTGTCGCCGCGCCTTGTCAATCATGCCATAGACTAGGAGTTGCACCTGGTCGTCGCGGGTGTGAACCGACACATCGGGCCAGGCGGCGATGGTGGCCGCCACCGCCGCGGGATCCGTCCCTTCAGTCACGCGCACGGTGATGG
>Ga0163150_10003981_pt1 | contig 20168 bp, 15 predicted proteins | sample OliLakLV19P2IB_FD_148628 | JGI IMG/M metagenome (GOLD analysis project Ga0163150, IMG submission 148628) | Freshwater microbial mat bacterial communities from Lake Vanda, McMurdo Dry Valleys, Antarctica - Oligotrophic Lake LV.19.P2.IB | ecosystem: Environmental > Aquatic > Freshwater > Lake >...
AGACCGCGCCGAACCCGCCGCCCCAAGAACCACGTTTTGGCTCCGCCCCCTTTTCTCCGATCCAGCTAGCTGGATCGGAGAAAAGGGGGCGGAGCAGACAAAGCTACAGAACAAACGCTACACCCCCGCGCGTCGTTCGTGATGCTCGGGGCTGTCCCCGCGGGCTTGGTCTTCTGTCGAGACCCGGACCCAGATGCCCACGGCCTTCGGCGAGGGAGACGGCTGTTCGGTCGACTTGCCCATGACTCAGATTCTACGGAAGGGGGGCGACACTTGCTCGGTTGCTACGGTTCGTTGCCTTGCCCCCCGTGTCGGCGCCTCTCAGGCGACGGTCGGCTCTACGGCGTACCTTCCGCGGGAGGACGCGGCGTCCGGCCGCCCTCCGCGATCCGATCAGAGAGGTTCCAGATCGGATCGCTTCGTCCGCTCTGCAACCACTCCAGAACGATCGGCATTCCGCCCGCGGCCAGGTCGTTGGCCAACTGAATGAGGTCGGCCGGATTCCGGAGAACTTCGGCGTTCCCCGTGAAGCCGATCGCCAGCAGGCACAACTGTTCGACCCGCCACGGGTCGCTCGAAAGGATCGATCCCTCGATGAACTTGTGCATCTTGTCCCGCGGCACCTGCTCGCGCTTGCCGCGATTCGCGCCGACGCATACGGCGAGCCACCAGATGTCGACCATTCGAGGGAAGGGAGATCGTGAGGGCGGGCTAGTCGCCCCTGTTCCGCGCGTCTGTGTGAACTTCTCCACGGATTCGCGGTACTCGGAAGGGAACCGAAGTTCCTGCGTCTGGAAGGGGTTGAAGTACTTGTTCATGCCCCGCTCTCCACGCGAACTTGCAGACCGCCTTCGCGATCTCCGATCCGTTCGCACTTCGAGCAGATCTCGGCGGGCGAGCAGTTGCAGATGAAGGCGTGCTTTTCGACTCCACTCGGCCGATGCACAAGCATCCGCGGGAAGTGGCCCGCGTTCGTCATCGTGAGAACGCGCCCGGCGCGCCGAGTCACGATGTCCTCACAGTCCTTGATCTCGGAGCGCGTAAGGAACAGCACAAGCTGAGTCGCGCCTTTCACGGATTCTTCAAGAACAGAGCGCTTCACCAAGCCGCTCATCATCCCCAGCGGAGTGTCGATCACGTTGGGTGCGACTACCTGGCTCACTTTCGATAGTGCGAAGATGAACGCGAGCGTCAGTGCTCGGCGCGAAGCCCCGTTGAGGTCGCGGTCCGGGTCCAGCGTGCGCCCTTCAGGCCCCACCACCTCGATATCGAAGGCTCGCGTGATGCTCGCGTGCTGAATAATCGACTGCTGTCCGAGATCCCCAACGATCATCTCGTGGAACAGGCGGTCCATCTCGGCGCTGACCTTCTCCAGTTCATCGGTGAGTAGCGCCTCCTGCGTCATCTCCAAGACCTTACGAACATCTTCCGCGGCAAGCAGATGGGCGCGGATTTTCCCGTACTTCTTTTTGCTCGCAAGCAGGCGATCACGCTCCCGCACCAGCCGCTCCGCGTCCTTGCGGTAGCCCGCGAGTCGGAAGTCGCAGTCGGCCTGCTCACGAATCTTGGCGTCCCGCATCTCGCCGAGCTGCTTTCGTAGCGCGACCAATTTGGATACGTCCGTATCTCCCAACGCGAGCAGCTTCACGTCCAGTTCGCGCTCTTCCTGGCGCAGTCGCTTGAGCGTGTCGTCGATCCCAGGGCGGGACTTCGCCACCTTCTCGTACTTCTTCTTCCAATCGCGCTCGTCTTGTGTCGACTCCTCTGCATATCCGCCGGACTTGAAGTACAGCTCAGTCATGTGATCGCGAACGGCGTCCGCGGCGGATTGCTCTTTGATCAGCGCCAGCACACTATCGCGTTCGGCTGTACCTTCAGCCAAGGACGTGCCGCAAATGCACTTGTTGAGAGCGAGGCGGTCCCGAAGGATCGGGATCGCGTTGCTAGGAATCGTTCCCCGCTGCTTCAGGTCGGACAGCACCGTCCGCGCCCGGCCAATGTGGGAGTCGATGAACGCAAGCCCGATTGACGAGTCCTTCATCAGGTCTGCGTGGGCACGTTCTTCATCGTCAGCGCTCGCCTCGTAGCGGGCTATGTCGCCTCTAACGCGCTGAAGCTCAGTCTTGAGTTGTTCCTGGTCTCCCTTGCGCAGCGCGGCAGCTAAGCGCTTGTCGAGATCCTGCAACTCAAGATCGATCCGGCTGAAGTCGGCGGTGAGAGCCGACTGCTTGGTCTCGAATTCTGCCTTCCCGCGCTCTGCCACTTCCAATTGAGACAAGATTCCTTCGAGTTCCTCCGAAGCCACCTCTGCGCGAGCAGCCTTGCTCAACTCTTGGCAAGCGCTCTTCACATGCCCGATCGCGTCCTCCAGGACATCGAGTCCGAGCAAGGCTTTGAGCGCCTCCTGTACCCTCTGGCGCTTCGTCGTGACCGACGCCTCAATAAAAGTGAGAGCGCGATCGCCGTCGGTGAAGAAGACGTCCCGGAGGCTGTTGGGCAAGATCTCGTTTAGAACGGTCTGCGGATTCGTAATCGGGACTGTTCCGCGGCCGGAAATTTCGAACAACGCCAGCGTCGCGGGGATGCGCTTCCAGCCTAGGCCGTCGATGGTCTCCGTTGTCTTGCGGATCAGTCGGTATGCCTTGGACTCATGCACCCACTCGCCGGAAGGCAGTCGACGGTCGTTGTCGTCCTCGAAGTCGAGCGCGACTTCGATCTCGGCCGTCTTCGCAACTGATGCGTCCCAGTCGATCGGGTGGAGCCGGTATGCTCTCCCAGCGTCGGGCAGTGCGTCGTCCCCGAAGAGGGCCCACTGAAGCGCGGTGAGCATCGTGGTCTTGCCAGAGTCGTTCTCCGCTCGGATGACGGTCAGGCGCTTCTCGGGGTCCGCAGAGAACTCGATCTCCACCTCACGGAGGAGTCGAAAGTTTCGGAAGCGGACACGCTTGAACTTCACCTGTTCCCCCTGAACTACGTCGCCTTCTTGGCGTCCTCGGTGCCGGTATCCTGCCGCGCGAGCAGATCGCCGAGAGCGACGCACTGGTCCAGAATCTTGCGCCGCACCTGCGTCCCGATCTGTCGGTGCTGTCGCTCAAGCGAGAGCACTTCGGCCACCGCGCCCTCGACATCCGAACGGTAGCCGGGGTATCGCTCCTCGCTTGACTGGCAAGCCTTGTGGACGATTTCTAGAAGCCTTCGAGCGTTGACCGCCATGCGCCTGCCCTCCAGAAGCCACTACCCGAACACCGCACGAACAAGAGGCATGATCGTATCGAGCGCGCCCCCCGGAGCGGCGGCGTTCGAGGCGATCTTGGCGAACGCCATGATGCGTTCAAGCTCCGAGGCTATCAGTGGCCGGCTCTCCGCGTCAACCCTCGCCAGGTCGCCAGGGGGCACCACGAGAAAATCGTGGATCGTCGCTGCCGTCTTGCCCGTTGCCGCGCACTTCCGCAAGACGCGACCCCGGCGCTGAGTCCACTGCCGCTCGACCGTCGTGCTGGCGAGGATGTACGCGCACTCCACCTCTGGGATGTTCACGCCCTCGTCTAGTACGCGCTTTGCTGTGAGAGCCTGCAAGTCGCCGCGTCGGAAGGCGTCGAGGAGTTGCTGCACGAGCCGTCCGTCCGTCGTCTCCTCAGCCGTGATCTGGTGAAACAGCAGGTTCAGTCGCGCGCAACACGCATTCACTTCGTCGAGTTGCTCGGGACGCTTGTCGCTCGCGTAAATGAGCGTGTGCTTGATCGCCGACGGAGGTGCAGCACGAAGGAGCCGCTCTAGGACGGCCAGCTTCCCCTGCGCGGCTTCAACGAGCAGGCGCCGTTGTCGCAGCAGCGATTCGATCAGGCCCCCGCTCTCGCCTTCCGCGGCCTCATCGTTGGCGCGCATCCATCCGAGCGAACGCAGCTTTCGAGTCAGCCGCCCCCACTCTTCGTGTTCGTCGACCGTGAGCGGAATGCAGTGCACGTAGTAGGAGTACGGCACTAGGCACACGCCGATTGCTTCCTCAAGGGTAAAGCGGAAGACGATGCCCCCGAAGAAGCCGAGAAGCGCCGCAGTCCCAACATCGTCGTACTGCCTGACTGGTGTTGCCGAGAGCCCTAGGCGGTGCCGAACGCCCTGAGGTGGCGTGCGGATGAACTGGTCCCGCCCGAGATTGTGAACCTCGTCTGCGATCAAGAGAGTGGCGTGGGTCGGACGGCTCAGGAGCCCTTGGAAGTCGGCGTCGCAGAGCATATTGTGCGTGACGACAAGGCACTCAACGTCCGAGACGCCAAGCGCAAGGCGGCGAACAGCAGCCTCCACCGTCGCCAGCTTCTCGCCGCGCTCTCCTAGACGCCCCGGAAGAATCGGTGACAGATTGAATTCGCGCGCCTCCTTTTCCCACTGCGCGATCAACGGCAGATACGGCGCCGCGATCACGATGAGCAATCGGCCGACTTCCTGATGAAGGAAGAACGCGCCTGCCAAGGCTGTGATGGTCTTTCCGGAGCCGGTGGCCATCTCCAAGACGCCTCGATAGCCCGCAGCGATCCATGCCGAAATCGCGCGACCCTGGTGGGCGTAGTCTCCGCTGTAGAGTTCTAGCTCCTCCGGTATCCGAAACCGCGGCTGGGTTGATTCCTCGCTACGCGCCGAAGATGTCGGCGTGCCGTCGCGAGCCCGCTCGTGCATCCGCTCTTCCGTCCAGATGGCGAGAAACTGCTCGGGCGTAGGGATCGGCGTGTCCTTCATCGAAACCAAGAGGTCCCGCTTCGCGGCCTCTGACACCAGCAAAGTCACCGCGCCACGTCGCAGTCCGCCCCATAGCGCGTCGAACTCGTTCTCGAACTCTCGGGACCGTGTCTCCTGCGACTTCTCAACCCAGGACCGTTCCACGGAGACATGCTCATAGTTCGCGGCGAGCCCGGCGCGGGTCATGTTGCTCGATCCGTGGGCAACAACGAGATCACCGTTATCCGCAAAGAGCCACACCTTCGGATGAAACAGCGCGTTGCGGAAGTAACAGACCCGCATTTCGAGTTTCCCGTTGGAAAGCAGATAAGACAGGCAGGCGAGGGTGTGACGGACCAGGGCCATTTCATCAACGCGTGCCTCTCCGATGAGATCGCGAAGACGCTTCTCAAGCACCGCGTTCGGAAGCGTGCTCCCATCCTCGATGGCCTTGCGATCCTCCTCTGAGAGGTGCGGACTGATCAACAGCCTCAACTTGCCGCGGCCCTGCTTCAGAAATGCAGCGAGTCCAGCCGCAATCTCACGAAGCGAACGGCTGTTGAAGAATCCCATCATGCAGCGGACGCGACTCGACTCCTCGAAGCAAGGGATGAGTACGCCGGTCACGAAACTGTCCTGCGGGAGGAAGTAGACCGTAGCGATGTTCGTGAGACCCCGAAGAGACATGGCTAACGGCTCTCATCGTGCCGCAAACAGACACCGCTCGGCGCGACCGCGCCGCAGACTCGCTGGGTGCGTCGCATGGTCGCCTACACCGAACACGCGGTGCAGGGCTGTGTGTCGTCCTCGTCGCCGAGAACCTCTTCCATAACGCCCATGAGGTCAACAAGCCGCAGGTTCTTTGCGGATGCCTCCTCGCGCGCCATCACTACTGCGTAGCGCTCGCGAATCTGCTTGGCCCGTTCCGGGCTAGCCATCTCCGCAAGCGTCTCACTCTGAGACCAGGTGAAGCCCTGCGTACCTTGGCCTTCCGACGGGGGCTTTTCGTATCCCTTCGCCAGTTCAAAGAGGTCGGGATGCCGCTCCTTGAGCCCCAGCCACTCGGCCTTTCTCTGGAAAAAGCAAAAGTAGCAGCCGCTGCGAGTGCGCCAGTCGTAGTACTTCGGCACACCGACGCCGCTCTCCTTCAAAATGCGGAACACGTCCTCCTTCACGATTCCGTCGTCTTTGAAGGGGTAGACGGGACGGATGTTCGGCTTTGTCGAGACGTAGGCCTCCCGTGTCGGCTCATCGGCCCGAATGCCGATATAACTGAGCGCATCGTCCTCGCCGACCCAGTCCTCAAACGGCTCGATCTTCAGCTTGCGCGTGCACCAGCGCATCCGAGTGGAGGGCAGGTAGCCACCATAGACCTTCAGCCAGTGATCGAATCCATGCTCCGCATTGAGGCGCGCGATCGGCTTTCCAAGGTACGCCTCCAAGCGGACGAGGAACTCGTAGGTCTCCGGAAGTTCCTTCTGCGTATCGCAGAAGTAGTACTCCATCTGCGGCACTCGATCCCGCATGTGAATCGCGAGCGCGGCGCTGTCCTTGCCACCTGAAATGCCGAGGACGTGCCTGACCGGACGAGTGCTCACGATACCTGCCGATCTTTGATCTCAGCCTGCCCCGGATCTAGCAGAGCCGCGATCACCGCGTACGTGACGTCACCTTCAAGCATCTCGTGCTTCAGGGCCAGTTCGCGCACCGAATGCAGGAAGTCTGAGACCTTCTCGATGCTCTGGGGGCGCAGCACGGCGATTCCAGACCGTTCACCGCCTTGGGAGTCCAAGACGGAGACGCGCACAAGCCGCATGGCGTCGTGCTGCGTCGTCTTGAGTTCGAGAACGAGTTGCTCGGCTCCGAGGAATCCTCGACAGATCTGCATAGCGGCGGCCGGGAAGCGCTGGGCGTCGTCATCCGTCCATTGCGTGGGAGGCTTCCCCGCGACAAGAGTCGCGACAGCAGCAGCCCATTCGCGGGGCGCTGAGGCGCCAGCAGCCGCGCCTGCCGTTTCCTGCACGAAGCGCTTCACGGCGGGCACGAGTTCGAGTTTATCGGTGAGTCGCCGCGCGCGCATCTGCAACTCGCCGAGGAACTCCATGCTCAGTTGCTGCCCCCCGAGCAAGCGCACCAATGTATTCCCGATCTCGCTCAGGAGGGTATCGTCGCAGGTGGTCAGTTCTTCGCGTGCTCTGGCAAAGCACACGGCCAGTTCCTCGACCCGGCGCTTCTCGTTCTTCCCGCCCGGTTCGAGCACGATGCCGAACACCTCGGGAATGTACAAGGTCAGCAACTTCACCGGGTCGCGGGCTCCCAGGACTGCGCTCCGAAGCCTTCGGGCCTCCGCACTGATCCGCGTTGTCTGGGCCGCATACGGCGACAGGTCGCGGACCATACGAACCACTGCTCGCACAACTGCCAAGAGCGGAATTGCTCCGCCCCTGGCCGCAACAGCATCCCAGTTCTGGACGATGGCCCGGCCGATACGAGTGAGCACAACGTCGATCGCGGCAAACTGAATCTCGAAGGTATCCGGACGTCGAAGCAGCCGATGCACCAAGTCCGGCGAAGCGGCGGGAACGAAGGAACCCTCCTCGTAGAGGCAGGTCGTCGCTTCATTCGCTAGGTAGTAGCAGAGTGTGAGAATCGGGGCGACGCCGGTTCGGACCCCGAACGGCGGCTCGGAGAGGCGATCGTACAACTTGGTCACCGGAAGGCGGTCGCCGGCGGCAGACCTCACGACCGAATCGATCTCGCGCCAGACACGATCAAGCGTGCTCTTTGCGCTCGGCGCCGCGAAGTCCGGCTCATGCGACCCGTGCTTCCGATGCAACCCAGAAGCCTCAAGAACCGAGAGGTAGATGCTGAGCTCGGCCGGATGCCCCTCGATTCCAAGTCGCGGCTCTCGACGACTTGAAATCATCCGCCCTAAGAGTTCGCGTCGTGCTGCGGCGGCGGCCGTTGAAAGCTCCCGACGATTCACCAACTCGTTCTTTAGAATCGGCGCAGAGCTGTACAGCGCATCGAAGAGATCCGACGCGATGCGCGTCGCCCTGCCATTCACGTCATGTACGGTTTTTCGGAAGTGCCAGGTCGCCTTGGATTCGCTGGTCGCGCCACTCCACGCCTGATCGCGGGACTCGATGAACCGCTCAAGCGCAAACTCGTGTCGTGCCTTCAACTCCCGTCTTGCGACAGGGTCGCTTTCAAGTCCCGCGGTCTGCTCCATAGCGTCCTGAACGGAGAGCAGGTCCACGGCAGTCTGACGGAGTCGACGCGCCTGCCCCGGAACCGCCAGTACGGTCGGGCGCAGTTCCGCGGCAGCAAGGTCCCGCAAACGTGCGACGGCCTCGCTCGGAAGTTCGCCGCGTTGGTCGGGAAGCAGCAGATAGATGACGCCATCCGCCGGGAGATCGGCGAGTTGCGGGAGTGTCACCGCTTCGATGTCCAAGTACTGTGTGACGAAGTAACGGAACGTCCCGGTGCGGTGGTAGTGCCTCGGCGCCATCACGGGGCGCGGCGCGGCGAGGCGCTGAAGGCGTGCGGCGAGACCTCCCTGAGCCGTTAGCCGCTCCGCGTGATCGTGGATCGACGCATCGATGTCGATGTCGCTGCCGTCCCACAGTTGGTACGAGTTGTTGAAACTTCGGAAGACCACCGCGGATGCCTTGCACAGCGACGCCAAGCACTCCTCGACGCGAGCCGGATCCTCGTCCGAGTGAGCCGCCTTCAGAGTTTCGGCGCTGACCGGGAGCCCCACGGAGGGACCAGCGGCAGTCAGAACAGCGATCGTCTTGAGCACCGTCGCGGTGATCTGTCCGGCCGACTTGGGCAGTCGCGCAAGCGCCTCCTCCGCCGCCACCCACGCCCGAGATCCGGATCCACTCGGTGCAGCCAGTCCCGCTCCGCGCACATAGTCGTAGACCTGATGCGGCGGATAGAGCACGTGCGCTGCATCGAGCCCTGTGGAGTTGAGCCACTGTGCAAACCCGAACGGCTCCTGCGACATGAGGAACGAGAACAGAGAGCGTTCGTTCTGCCCAATCTGCCGGAGGAGCGGACCGAGAAGACGAGCCGTAACAGGATGCAGCGGAGCCGCATCGAGATAGATGTCCTTGCTGCCCTGCGCCGCGTTCGGCATCAACGCGATCGCTTGCTGGACTTGACGGCGCACCCGCGCCGGCACCTCCGCCTTCCAACGGATCGCCTCGGCGGTGAGGCGGAGAAGATGGTTCGCCGGCTCAAGAAACGGGATCGTCTCGAAGCGGGCTCCGACCTTGGCCCACTCGATCTTTGCCGTCTGTGGCAGGAGTCGCGCGTAGGCCTCGAAAGCCTGGTGAAGGACGCCAAGAATGGCGAACGTGCCCTCATCGACGCGAGCGGCGTGCTCGGAAAGCAGTTGCAGCAGGAAAATGTCGCTTCGGTCCGGCTGCTCGGCCGCGTGCTCCAACAGTTTGCCGAGTTCGTCGATGACGAGCAGAATGCCGCCGCCCTGCCCGGCAGACTTTTGGACAGCGATCGCCGCTTCAAGAACGAGCGCGGCTACCTCTGCATCGTCAACTTTCGCTCGGCCCTGGCTTGCCAGGAGCGCACGGGAGCGGGCGATGAAGCCAGGCTTGCGGCCTCGCCGTGCGGACCAATGCTGCTCCGCGCCCTCTGCGAGGCTCTCAAGAATCGCGCGAGCGAGACTTGTTCGCCTCCCCACGACGATCACCGGCAACAGTCCTCGATTGCTCCGACGGCGGAATGCGGTGACCTTGGCGGCTAACGCGGGATGCGACTTCTCCAGCACCTCGCTCGCGGCACCGGGGGCATTTCGGCAGTCGAGGAGGCTGGCGAGGAACGCGACGACCGAAGACTTGCCGGTCCCGTACGGACCGAGGATCGTCCAGTTGCGCGCACCATGGTCCTGCGAGAGGGCGTCGAGAATGCGCTCGATGGTTTCCGCCGCGAGCGAGGACACTACGTAACCTCGCGCAAGCGAATCATCGCCGAGGTCGGACTTGACGTTGACCGAACGACGGAATCGAGGAGAGATCTCGATGAGGTCCGCGAGCCGTTGAGTCGCACTCATCGGCCACCTCCGCGGTAGTGAGCCTTCAGAGCCGACTCGACGGTCGGAAGTGCAGTCCGCAGAAGTAGCTGACGGATGCCAGCGGTGTCGTTGAACGCCAAGTGTTCGGGGAGCGCCTCGACAGCGTGGGTCAGTCGCCGAACCAAGCTCTCCTCTGTCAGCCTGAAGACTCGACCGGGTGACAGGGCTCCGTACATCAACTCCTCAAATGAGATTGCGGGACCATCCGATTGCCTGACCCCGGTGATGTAGTCAATTAGTCCGGCGATGAAGATGCCGTCCGGGAGAGCGGACTGGCCACCGACGAGCAGCTCATAGGTGCCTTTCTCAGGCCCGGGTCGAAGCAGCCCCAACTGACGAAAGGGGCAGTCGAGAGCATCCTCGCTCAGGTCCGCCTTGCGCGAACTTGCACGCATGTAGCTGTTCACGAAAACGTCGAGATCGCGCTTCAGCGATGAGTTCGTGGAACGCTTGATCCCGAACTGACTCGCCTTCAGATCCAACTCTGCGAGTACATCGCTCTTTGCGAACGGGCCGCCCTTCTGCCGCGAAAACATCCACGCCCACGTTGTCGCACGGAACCCATTCGTGACAGCAAGCCAGTGCAGAAGCCAAGCGGTGCCCTCGTCCTCAAGATACGGGTCCCAGCCGTCGTCCGCGAGCAGCCATGCTCCCAATTCCAAGGGCTGCAAGTCCTGAGCGCGCGTCCCGGCGACTTCATCCCACATCTGACAGACGAGTCCCCAATGCCGAATCGAGCGCACCATGTTCTTTCCGGTGCCCATCACGACCATGGCGTCATCCGACGAGAAGAAGGCGGCATCGCGACGCAGGCCGTCGTAGCCCTTCTTCAACCAAGCGAATCGCAAAGGGAAGGATTCGTGGCCCGAGAACGCCGCATGACAGACCGGAAGCTCAGTGCCGCCGATGCGCGCTCGACCGACCAGCCGTCGCTGGGGCAGGGTGATCTGCGCCGAGCGCCGTCCACACCGCGAAAGCGGCAGCTCGTCGGTCGAGGTGGCGGAGTCGGAGATAGCGTGCGGCGAGCCCGGCATGGGCACAGACTAGAGAATGGGTCCGACAGAAGCCATCTAAAACATAACTCGTTTATACACAGCGTGTTACAACGGCAGAAGAGCCCGGCGCGAGCAGGTTTCCGCGCTGGACACCACCGAGCGGCGGTCGTCCAGCGCCGCCTCATCGGGCTCCCTACTTCCCGCGCATCCGCCGCAGCGCCTGCACGATCGTCCTGCCCACCGTGCTCTTCGCCGGATCCGCCTTCGACCCTTCGACCGTCGTCTTCACCTTGTAGCCGCGCACGGTCGTCGTCTCCGGGGCCGCCGGGCCAAGCGTCTCCAAGAAGCCGAGCACGTCAGCCGGCTCCATGTACTCGACGCGATCTGCCGTCTCGACCCCGGTCGTCTTCACCGCCTTCTCGATCCGCTTGAGCGCCGCCGTGGTCGGCGAGACCATGAGGACGTGCGTCGCCCCGGACGCGAGGCACTTCCGCACGTTGCCCGCCTCGTGCGCCGGCTCCGTGGTCACCGAGATTTCGCATGCAACCTTCAGCGCGTCCCGTTCCATCAGCACGTCGATTTCGCCCCCACCCGTCGCGGGCGCCTCGATGGTCACGCGGAAGCCCTTGCTCTCCGCGCAGTGCTTGAGCAGCGACTGGAGGTACTTGTGCTCCGGCCCGCCCTTGCCCAGGGTCGGACGCGGCTTCGGCACCAAGCGGCGAGCGGGAGAGACGGGAGCGGTCGGAGGCCGTGTCGGGGGCGAAGTGTCTGCCGACGTCTGCTCCGGTTCCGTCGTGGAAGTGGCCGGTGGACGTGACGCTTGTACAGGTTCAGATTCTGCGCCCTTGCCCCATGCTGCGATCACCGCCTCGACCTTGGCACGCGGCACGCCGAACCGCTCTCGCGAGTTCGCCCGGGCGATCTCACTTCGTCGCTTCGCGTCCTCGGGGTCGATCGGAACTGGCGGAGGGCACCGGAGGTTGAAGTCCTGGTCCGCCTGACTCACACGGCAGACGGCCTCTCCGAGGCCGAGGCTCATCAGGTCTGACGCCTCAAAGGTCTTGAATCCCGCAGCGAGCGTCCGCGCGTCCTCGTCGCCGACGCGGAAGCAGATACGCGTTCCCGCGTTCGCCAGGACGGCGCTTCGGATGTCGTGCTCCCCGAGTTGGCGCAACTCCTGATGCGCGAGCACGAGTCCGAGACGGTACTTGCGCGCTCCTGAGAGCAGAGCCGTGATCGAAGGCGTCGTGAAGTGGTGGAATTCGTCAAGGTACAAGATGAACGGTCGCCGGTCTCCTTCGGCCTGTCGCTCGCGTGCCATCGCCGCCTGCTGGAACTTGGCCACGAGCAGGCTGCCGAGCAGGTACGCGTTCTGCTCGCCGATGGCGCCCTGGCTGAGCCGTGCGATGAAGATGCCACCGGAATCCATGATCCGGCCGAGGTCGAACCGGCTCTGCTTCTGGCTCACGATATTGCGGATGCACTTTGGCCGCAGGAAAGCGTCCAGGCGCGTCACGATAGGCATCTGCGGGCGGCCGGTGAGCCGCGGAAACTCGTCCCGCCAGAACGAGTTCACCAGCGGATCGTTCACCGTAGCCAGCACCGCCATACGCGTATCGCGATCCATGAGGAAGCGACGCAGGTCGAGCAACGAGCCGCCCCCAGCCGTCTCGAGAAACGCCATCACGGCGTTCCCGAGCACGGCCGACATCTGGTCGCCCCACGAAGTCGAGAACCGCCTGAACACCCCCACCAAGTCGGACGCGAGCAGTTCGCGCTCGCGGTCCGAGTGCGCGTCGAGCGCGTTGAATCCGATCGGGAACTCCTCGTCCGCAGGATCGAACAGGACAACGTCACCGAGCCGCTTGTCCGGCACGAGCGCGAGAATTCTCGTCCGCCAGGTCACCGTGAGGATCGAGAAGCGCGAGTCCGCGTCCGGCTTCGAGATCCTGACGGATGAGGCTCTTGAGGAGCGTGCTCTTGCCCGTTCCGGTGGCTCCGACCAGATGAGTGTGCCGCAGGCGGTCCGCCGAGCGGAGGTACACCTGCGTCGAGCGGCTCCGATGGACGTTCTCCCCGAGGCACACCTCGCCCGAGTGGACCGCGGGAGGCGCGGCCTTGGTTCGCGCCGCTGATGCTCGCAAATCCTCGGCCTCGACCGTTGCCGCTGGCAGGTGCACGAGCCCGGAAAGCTCTGCGCTCGAAAGCAGCATCCCCGAGCGATGCGTGGCGCGATCGAGCACGTCCGCTTCGTGCTCGTCCGGGTCGTACCCGTCGTCTTCGAGCGGGATCAGGTCGTTGGCTCCGGTGCCGTACACGGCCATAACTGCCCGGCCGATCGATTTGGCGATCTCCGAGCAGCGCTCGTCGTCTGCCGCCCGTGCGGCCACGCGGATCACGCAGGCAAGGAGCGGACGGCTGAGCTTCTCGCGCGTATGCGCGAGCGTCTCCGGCGCATCCGCGAAGAAGGCGCGACCCTCGCCGTCGGTCATCGCCAGAAGCGTGTTGCCGGCCCACTCCACGCGCGCAGCCTGGAAGAGCACCTGCACCACGCCGATCTCACCGACTAGCACGCCCTCAAGTGCGGCGATCAGCCCGAGCAGCGGATCGATCGAGAGCGAGCGACGGATCGGCAGCGGCAGCATGAACTCCTGGCGGAGCCCGAAGTCGACGACCGCTCCCTCGCCTGCGACCGACTCCCACGCGCTCCGGAGCAGTGGGTGCGCTGTCACGACCGCGCCGGGGACGTAGCCTTCGATGATTCGCCGTACCGCGGCGCCCTGCCGGGCCGCAACGGCGTACTGAAGCGTCAGACCTCCATCGACGGTGAGCAGTTCAAACGACGTTCGCCGACTCGCCGAGGCGATCGCGAGCAGCAGTTCGTCTGCCAGCGCGCCACTGATGTCGGTGTCCGGCGGCAAGCGCACTTGGAGTTCAGCGATCTCCTCCTCAGGTTCTTCCGGCGTCTGCCCCGGTTCCTCAGGCTGCTCCCGAGACGGTACCGGCTTGGCCGCAGGTTTCACCAGTCGCCACAGCGCCTCCCAGACCGTGGGGCGGCGACCGTCGTCCGGGTCCACGGGCGTCGGGAGGCTGCGCACGAACGGCCGGAACGTCGGTTCGATGGGCACCCGTGTCCCGTGAATCTGCCAGCCGCGTCCGCGCTGCTCCCAGGCGTAGAAATGCTCGGTCAGCGTTTCGGCGAGGGTGCCCACAGCGCCACCCTACGCCTACGCTCCGAAACCGCGCATGATCGGCTTGCGCTCGCTCTCGGTCAGAGCCCGGATGCCCTTCGCGCTCGTGACCCCGTCGACTACTTCGAGCACCGCCGCGTGGGCCGCGGCCTGGAACATGCCGGCGGTGTCCAGGCGGAAGTAGGTTGGCTGCGAGAAAAGCGCCATGACCCATCCGATGATCGGCGACAGCCGGAGGACAGAGGGCGGCGCGACGAGCCATGAGGAAAAGAAAAAGCCGCGCCCGAAGGGTGCGGCGCAGACGTCGAAGTGGACGTCGCCACGCTTCACGCGCAGGTAGAGGCGCTTGGCCGAGACCAGCGCCGCGCCTTCCGACACTTCGACCTCGCTGATGCTGATGCCGGGGATCTTGCGCGCGTGAAGCGCCGTCTTCAGGGAGGCGTAGAACTCCTTTGAGGAGCACTCCAGTCCGTCGATGAGCTGCGACCAGTGCTTCAGGACGCTCGTGTCTGAAGCGTAGGCGCGGCCGAGCCCGATGAGCAGACAGAGCCCGAGCACGAGGACGACGTACAGCACTTGATTACCCCCCTTTTACATCCTGGTTGCTGATGCCGCACGACACGTGCGGCTGTGCTGAAACGGAGGCTCACGCAGCCCTCCGTTCCTGACGATCCGCGGAGCCCGGCTTCCAGAGGGGCTCAAGCGTACGAGCGGAGAATGGCCGCGCGACCTCGCCGTGGACGAGCAGACGCACGTAGCAGTTATGGTTCGGCAGGTTGGTGAGGTCGAGGCTCTCGAACTCCGGCGCGAACTCGCCGCCGAGGATGCGCGCGTCCTCCGGTCCGATGCGAAAGCAGACGAGGGTCCCGACGTTGCCAAGGATCGCGTGCTTGACCTCCTCTTCGAGCTGGAATACGTACTGGTGGGACAGGATGAGCCCGACCCGATACTTGCGCAGCTCGGAGAGCATCCCCGCGAGCGAGAGCGTCGTGAACGTGTGAAACTCGTCCAGGTACACGAAGAACGGCGTGCGAGCCGCCTCCGGCATGTCCGTGCGGGCGACGCCCGCAAGACCGAGGCTGCTCACGATGAGCGAGCCGAGTAGGCTCGCACCGTCGCCGCCGATCTTTCCCTTGGCCAGGTTCACGAGGAAGACTTTCCGCCCGTCGAGGAGCGCCCGGAGGCTATATCCAGCCTTCTTGCGGGTCAAGACGCGGTAGAGCGGCGGCTGCGCGAGGAACGCCCCGAGTTTGTTCTGGACTGGCGCGAGTGCCTCGATGCGGTATCGGTACGGGTACGCGGCGAACTCCTTCAGCCAGAACTCCTTCGTGGCGGGGTGCGTGAGCCGCGTGAGCGCGTCCTCCCGGTACTCCTTGTCGTTGAACAGGCGCGGAATGTCCGCCAGCGTCGCCTCGGGCTGGTCGAGTAAAGCGAGAAGCGCGTTGCGCAGGATGTGTTCGAGCCGAGGTCCCCACGTCTTATCCCAGACGTTGCGGAACGCCTCGATGATCCCTGATGCTGCGAGCGCACGCTGTTCTAGCGGCACCGACTCCAGCGGATTGAAGCCGATCGCGAGGTTGGGGTCGGTCACATCGAGGTACACGAGGTCGACGCGGCGCTCCGCCGGGAAGCGCGCGACGAGGTCTTGAACCGCGTCCCCGTGCGGGTCAAGGAACGCGAGACCGTGGCCGCGCTTCAAGTCCTGCCAGATCAGGTTCTGGAGGAGCGTCGTTTTGCCGGTGCCCGTCTGGCCGACGATGTACAGGTGAGCCATCCGGTCGGCCGGATGCATGCCGAAGGGTCGAATGCGGTCGCGCCAGTTCGTGCGGCCAAGGAAGAGGAGATCGTTGAGGTCAGGCATGATGGTTTAGGCACCGCCGCGCTGGCTGGTGCTCCCGTCAGCATCGGGCAGGAGAGTCCGTAGCGGTAGACGCCAGAAGGTGCGGGTGCCGGCAAGCTCCCCCCCTCCGCGCGCGCCGCGGCCATGAAAACCTCTTGCCGCCGCCCACGCCTACACGTAGACGGGATGCCGACAACAGACCCCTAACGCCAGGAACAGGCCCCGTGCAAAGCACGCAGCGTATCGTGGTACCACCCATCGAGGTCACAATCGGTGAGATCCTCTCCAGAAGCCTGCTGATCCGAACTCCCCCGACGCTCGCCGAGTCGCGTCAGCTTTCATTCGCCGGCATTTCCGTGCGACGGGCCGCACGTCGCCGGCTGCCTCGGTAGGAAGGGCACACCTATGCTCCGTTGGAACTCCAGCCCGCATCCCATCTCCGACGTTCGAGACTGGGACGCTACCGAACGACTGGAACTAACCCCGTCCTGGCAGCGCGGCGCCGTTTGGAGTCCCGACGCAAAGGTAATGCTAATCGATTCGATCCTGAAGGGCATTCCTATGCCAAAACTGTTGTTGCAAGCCATCCTTCGCAACGAACAGACCTATCGAGTAGTGATTGATGGGCAACAACGGCTCCGAGCGATCCTGGAGTTCCTTCGCGACGAGTTCGTCTTGGAGTCGCCTCCCTGCGACCCTGCGTATGCCGGCGCGAAGTACTCCACCCTCACACAAGACGCTCGCAACAAAGTCCTCCAATACAAGCTCGACTTCAACGAGATCTACGACGCAACGGATACCGAGTTGCGGGAGATCTACACTCGGGTCAACAAGTACAATATCCAGCTCAATCAGCAAGAGCTGAGGCGAGCGGACTATCCGGGCGATTTCCTTAGAGTGTCAGAGGGTATTGCGAATCTTGAATCGCTGGAGAAGGCGAAGATTTTCACTCCAGCGCACCGCAGGCGCATGCTAGACGTCGAGTATGTCTCCGAATTGCTTGCAGCGCTCCTTCGTGGTCCGCAGGACAAGAAGGAGACGCTGAACGCGATCTATAAGGAGTTGATGGTCTGGAACGAGGCCGAGCGCAATGCGATACGTGTTCGTTTCGAGCACGCGGTAGGCTCCATAAATCGGCTCTTTCCGCAGCATCGCCGGAAGTTGAGCGGGACGAGATTCAGACAGCGTTCCGACTTCTATGGTCTTCTCGTAGCGGTGGACGCGCTACTGACGGCTGGCGGCAGCCTGGACGAGAAAGATCTCGGCCCGCTTCAAACTGATTTGCTGATGATGGATGACGATACGGGACCCGAGAGCCAGGTCGCTCCCTTTCGAGATTACGCCATTCGCTGCGTGTCGGATGCGAACGCCGTCAACAGTCGTCGCTGGCGCACTGCGTTTCTAACCCACTTCCTGACCGGGACATATCGGTCCGTGCCACCGACCCCGGACGGGGCGGCGCTGTTCCGCGAGATCGCCTTCGAGAATGACGAACCGTCGATGGGAGGCCCCCCCACTCCGTGCTCAGTCTGTGGGGCTCCGCTATTCGCTGCTGGGATCGCATCGGTCATCACGGCTTGGAGGAGAATGGACAGACCAGTGTTTCAGTATTCCAACTGCTCAATGATCCACAAAGCGTGCGCGGCCACGGACGCGGCCCGTTGGACCATTGTGGAGCCGGCAGATGAGTACCGACGTTGATCTGTTTCTTCGGGGGGCCGGTGCTCCTCATCACGCCGTTCGCGCGCCTTCTCGCGTCGTCGGCGTGCGTTCTGGCAGAGCCTTCGACATCGGCGATCGCCTAGGGGGTGGCGGTAACGCGACGGTGCATGCGTGCGTTGACGTGCAGACGGGGGAAGAACTCGCGATCAAACTTCAACTCTTGACCGAGGGGGTCAAGCGCCCACGGTTTCTCCGCGAATGCCGCATTGGGGAGTCGATCTCCCATTCCCATCTTGTCGAGTACCTCGATCACGGGTCGATCGCCTGTAGGTACGCGCGAAGCGGCGACAACGTTAACATTCCGTTCGTCGTCATGGAGCGCGCGCAGGGCACACTCGGAGAGGTGATTCGAAGCGAGCGTCCGGTGCCATTCGTAGAGTACATGGGACAGTTCATCGGCTTGGCTGGCGCTCTGGGCACTCTGCAAACTGTTGCCCTTCACCGGGACATCAAGCCGGAGAACATTCTCGTTTCGGATGGCAGGTGGCTCTTGAGCGACTTTGGCCTATGTACTCCTAAGGTCCCGGACGAGCACGGGGAACTCACCGAGCTACACGAGCAAGTGGGACCTCGATTCTGGATGTCCCCCGAAGGTATGGACGCCCTGTACGGCGACGACAACACGACGGATTCCTCCGATGTCTTCCAGCTTGCGGCCATTTTCTGGTATGTCGTCTGCCGGCGCCACCCAACCGGCGTGCTACGACGCTCAGATTGGACGGGACCGGACCGGCTCTTCGAGCCGATCTTTCTTGCGCTCCACCATGACCGGACCGTTAGACCTCTGAATGGCGTGACGTTCGCAGACGCGCTCCGTCAAGCGACTCTCGGCTAGAGAGCCGACTCCGGCGGACAGGCTTGGGTGAGCGCGCGCACGCTTTCTGAGGGGAATCCCCCCCGATTCTGACCACGTACGGCGGGGGAAATGAAGAAGCCCCCTCAGAAAGCCTGGGAAGGCGAATCCGAAGGGGCTCTACTCCTAACCAACCACGGTGCGGAGCAACCCCAGTGTGCCAGAGCCTGCCTCTCACGGAAGAGTTCTACGAGGTGCTGCGCCAGATCGATCTGGTGGCGGAGGAGGCCCGGGCCCAGGGGTGCCTGTCGTGCGGGAAGCGATTTGCACCGGGCGGACTACGACCGAAAGCCTCGTGGCGGGCCCGAGGGGCTGCCCGCGTACGTGAAGCGAGCCAGCTTCTGCTGCCAGCGGGAGGGCTGCCGGCGGCGGCGCACGCCGCCGTCCGTCCGGTTCCTCGGGCGTCGGGTCTATCTCGCGACCGTCGTGGTGCTGGTGGCGGTGCTGCGTCACGGGCTCTCGCCCGGGCGGGTCGACTGGCTTCACCGCGTGCTCGGCGTCAGCCGACGCACGCTGGGCCGATGGCGCACGTGGTGGAAGCTCACGTTCGTTCAGACGCGCTGCTGGCGCGAGGTTCGGGGGAGGATCGTTCCCGCGGTGGACGAGGAAGGACTTCCGCGGTCGCTGTGGGATCGGCTGGCGGGCGAATGGCGGGCTCGATTGCTCCTCGTTCTGCGACTCCTCTCGCCGGTGACGGCGAGTCCCGGATGCGATTTGGTTCGACGTTCGTGACGGGCGAAGGCCGCCCGCAGAGGATGCCCGTATGGACAGGGAGCCTTGTTGCGTAGGGTCGGCGCGGTCGTGCGGGTCGTTTCGGCCTGACGACGAAGGAGCTGACCGCGTGGCCGCGACGGACGACGGACCGACGACGCACGAGCGCTTTGCGCATCTGCGCTTCGCGATCGTGGGCCCGCTCTTGGCGGCGCCGCCCCGGCGCGGCGAGCTCTCGGGCGAGATCGCGGCGCTCTCGAAGAAGACGTGGACGCACCCGACGACGGGCGAATCGACGCGCTTTTCGATCTCGACGATCGAGCGCTGGTACTACGCGGCCAGGCGGGCGACGAGCGACCCGGTCGCGAGCCTTCGCAAGAAGGTGCGGGCGGACAAGGGCCGCGTCGCCGTGATGGCCGCGGGCTTGAAGGCGGCGCTGCTCGCCCAGCACCGCGAGCACCCGGGGTGGAGCGCGAGGCTTCACGTCGACAATCTCGAAGCGCTGGCCTTGGCCGACCAGGCGTTGTGTCGCGTGCCCTCCTATTCGACGGTGCGCCGGTTCATGAAGGCGTCGGGGCTCTTTCGCCGGCGGCGGGTCGACGTGCTTTCAAGGCCCGGGGAGGTTCGGGCGAGGAGCCGCCTGGAGGAGCGCGAGGTGCGCAGCTACGAGTCGGAGCACGTCCACGGGCTGTGGCATCTGGACTTCCACGACGGGTCGAGGAAGGTCGTGACCGAGGACGGACGATTCGTGACGCCGATCCTGCTCGGCGTGATCGACGACCGTTCGCGGCTGTGCTGCCATCTTCAGTGGTATCTGGAGGAGACGGCGAAGGCGCTCGTGCACGGGCTCTCGCAGGCGATCCAGAAGCGGGGGCTGCCTCGCTCGCTGTTGACCGACAACGGCGCGGCGATGCTCGCGGCCGAGACGCGCGAGGGGTTGGCGCGTCTCTCGATCCTTCACGAGACGACGCTGCCTTATTCGCCGTATCAGAACGGGAAGCAGGAGGTGTTCTGGGCGCAGGTCGAGGGCCGGCTGATCGCGATGCTC
>Ga0163150_10003983_pt1 | contig 20166 bp, 21 predicted proteins | sample OliLakLV19P2IB_FD_148628 | JGI IMG/M metagenome (GOLD analysis project Ga0163150, IMG submission 148628) | Freshwater microbial mat bacterial communities from Lake Vanda, McMurdo Dry Valleys, Antarctica - Oligotrophic Lake LV.19.P2.IB | ecosystem: Environmental > Aquatic > Freshwater > Lake >...
GACGGGCGACATCATCCTGGTGCAGGATGCGGATCACGAATACGCACCCGAAGAGTACCCGCAGCTACTGAAACCGATTCTCGATGGGCGCGCGGATGTGGTCTTTGGCTCACGCTTTCTGGGCGAAGTGCATCGCGTACTTTACTACTGGCATTATCTGGGCAACAAGCTCTTGACCACCTGGAGCAATATGGCCAGCAACCTGAACCTGACCGACATGGAATGCTGCTACAAGGTGTTCAAGACCGATGTACTTCGCAGGGTGACGGTGCAGGAAAATCGCTTCGGGTTTGAGCCGGAGATCACCGCGAAGATGTCCAAGCTGCGGGCCCGCATCTACGAGGTGCCGGTGAGCTACTCGGGGCGCACCTACGAAGAAGGCAAAAAGATCAACTGGAAAGACGGCTTCTCCGCCATCCGCTGCATCATTAAATACAACGTGTTCTGGCGACCCGATAAAGACAAGGTGCTTAAGTAAAGCGGGAGGCGAGAAAGCGAGAAATTCAGAAGGGAAATTGCGTCACGTTGACGCCCTCCGAATTTTTCGCTTTCTCGCTTTCTCGCTTTTCCCTTCAGCCCGCCAGCGCCCTGTGCATCGTTGCCACCAGCGCATCACAGACCAGCCCCATATTCACATTGCTTCCTAGGTTTTTTTCTGCTTCGCCGATCGCTTCGATCACGCCGATCCAAGGCTCCATCGCATTCTCTGCTGCGATTGGATCACCAGGCGTGGCGCGAGCAGCGGCTTCGCCGATTTTCTGACGGGCATATTGCGTGATGAGTGTCCACATCAGTCCTGCTGCCTGCTTGTTGGCAGCATCCTTGGAGGCGCTGGGATGTTCATCGACCCAGCGCTCTGCAAAGCCGTTGATCAGTTCCGCGATCTGCGGCCCCAGCAGTGTGGCGTAGCGATCTTCTTTCATCTGATTCACCGCTGGAAGCACCGCCTTGGCCCACGAATAGAGGTCGTAATTCAGCGCCAGTTCCACACGCCCCAGACTGCCTGCTGAAAAGCGAATGAGCCACTGCACCTGATGTTCAGTCAGTTCCGTAGAGCCCTTACTGGCGATCCACTGCGCCACCACCTGCTCAGGCAGCGCGGTGAACACCACGCGCTGGCACCGGCTGCGGATCGTCGCCAATAGTCGATCTTCGCTCGAAGTCACAAGGATGATGTACGTGCCCGGCGAAGGTTCTTCCAATGTTTTAAGCAGTGCGTTTTGGCCGACATGATCCAGAAGCTCTGCCTCATCGATGATGAAAACTTTCTGATGATTCAGGCGCGGGCTTTTGAATGCTGCTCCGTCGTGATAGGTGCCATCCATGGTCTTGCCGCCGATCATCAGTTCGCGCAGCAGATCGATGGGGATGTTCATCTGTTTGCGCTTGCGAAGCTCGGTGATGCTTGACATGGCAGCCAGCTCTTTGCGGATGACGTGATAATCAGGGTGCGATTCGCGATCGAAGCTGTCCTGCACTTGGCCGGTTTCATCATCATCATCATCATCATCTTCATCATCGCTCTTGCGTTTCTTGCCCGCTTTCTTCGCACCGGGCAACGGCTCGGTCAACACCGGCGGCACCATCAGGCGACAGCTTTCACAACTACCACACGCGGAGATGCGACCCATCAGATCGCGCTGCGGTTCGTGGCAGAGCAGCACTTTGGCGAACTCGCGGGCAGCGGTGAACTTGCCCACACCCTTAGGGCCATGGAAGATGTAGGCATGGTGCAGTCGGCCGGTTTGCAGCGAAGCCTGCAATACGTCAACCGCTCGCGTTTGCCCTAGGATGATGTCCATCCCCGCATCGTATCGCCTTCAACGAAAGATGACAGATGACCACCCCGCCCTCGACATCCTCTACACAGCCCAACAGCCAGGGAGCCAGTATTCTGCTGCTGGGATTTCTGATTTTCCTGATCTCCATCTCCATGATTCTGACCGTGCGCGTGCATGCCAGACTCGGGGCGCTCACCGATGAACTAATAAAACTCAATGCGAAATTCAGCGGCGAATTGCCCGCAGCAAAGACAAAAGAAATTGCAGCATCACCTTCGGCATCGCCCGTGAAGGGTACGGAGGAGATCAAGCCGAAAATTGAAACCGCTGGCGACGCTGCGCCAACACCGCCAAAAGCGCTGGGCCTGGGAGAACGGCGAAGCCCGATACCTCAGCCGGGCGAAGAGATCACAAAGCCACTGAAGCCTGCGACACTGGGCGAACCGGAGGAAGTGAAGCCGATCGCCGCTGAGCCTAAGGCGGGCGAGGTGATTCCGTGGGATCAGGCGCATCTGCACATGGGCCGCACGATTACCGTCGAAGGAAAAATCATCACCACCAAACGACTGGCGACGATCTGCTTCCTGAACTTCACGAACGAAGCCAGCGGCGGCGACAGCTTTTATCTGGTCGTCTTCAAAGACAACTTCGATGACTGGGGCGGCTTCCCCGAACAGGCCTTCCTCAACAAAACCGTGCGCGTCACCGGCAAGATCGAAGATCACAAAGGAAGAGCGCAGCTCAAAATTAATAAGAAGGAACAGGTTGAGAAGATGGAGTGAGCTGAGCAAGTCTAATTCAGTCGTATCGTGTGGCACTGGCAGGCCGTCGCTCTGGACGGTTTGCTAGTGGTGTATTTGAGTTTTCTCTTATTCGCCACTGGCAAACCGCTCATAGCAGCGGCCTGCCAGTACCACACAGCATCGCGACGACCTCAACCAAGAAAATCATCCGGCATCGCCATCGGCCTTCCCGTGCGATCGACACAAGCCAGCGTCGTCGCGGCTTCCACAAGCAATTCTTCGCCGCGCTTGATTTCGTAGCTGTGTTCCAACTTGATTCTGCCCATGTTGGTGCAGCGAACATGCACCCAAAGCTCATCGTCATATCGCGCAGGTCTGCGATAGCGCAGCTCCATGCGGACCACGACAAAGAACACGCCGCGCTCTTCGCACTGTTTGTAGGAGAGGCCGTTGACGCGCAGTAATTCGGTGCGGGCGATCTCCATCCAGATGGGATAGACGCTGTGGTGAGCCACGCTCTGGGCATCGCATTCGGGGTATCGAACGCGAACTTCAATGGCATGAGTATCGATCGTGTGAGCCATGAGCAGATGTTAGCAAAGGCTGTAAGGCATGGCTGAACGAGGCGCAGGGATTCACAGATCAACCATTGCCTTTGCCCTTGTTCTTGTCATCGCCATCGACTTTGTCCTTGCCCTTGCCTTTCGCTTTGCCCTTGCCCTTGCCTTTGACATCGTCGTCAGCATCATCTTCGTCATCGTCGTCATTGCTGTTCGTATTCGTGTCACTCTGGCCGCTGCTGCCATTGCTGCTTGCACCCGACTGAGAACTGTCATCGCCATCCTCGGTTACGTCCGAGTCGATAGACTCGCCACTGGAAGAACTGAACGACGTCGTACCATTGTTGCGAAGGGCCGCAGCTGAGATCACCGTCTCGGTCATGTCGCCTTCGCCGATGACAATACGACTGCTCACCAGCGTGGCATCCTGCGCGGTTTCGGCATTCACCGTAATCGTCCAACTGTGCAGTCCGATCGCCCACACTTCCTGCGGGAAATTCGCATTGCCTTTGAGCGCGGTCGTGATCGAATCGAAATCGGTGGCCAGCGAGTATCCCGCGTTGTCCGCTTCTGCGAGCGTCAATGGTGCCTTGTAGGCGCGAAGCTCACCCGTGGCAGCATCGCGCTCGATGCGCTGAATCTCGCCAAGACTGGGTTCGCTGTTGGAATCGGTGTCGTTGGTCCAGACAATGAGCAGATCATCCTCAGCCACGAGGACCATCGAGGAGGATCGAATGGCCGCATTGAGCCTGGCGGTGATGGTCTTTTGACGAACAACGGATTGCCGCAGGTCGGTGCGACTGCTCGTGCCCGAAGCGACCACGCTGAGCATCATCGCGATGGCCACGGCGACAAAAGCTGTGCCCGCCAGTGCGAGCAGCAGTTCGACAATCGTCATTCCATGCGCATGGCCACGCTGAGCCAGTGAGACCCGTTTCATTCTTGCGACTCCGCGATAAATCGAACAGCCTGCCAGGAGCGACCGTGATCGTCGGTCACCGTGACCGTCACCGTTAGACCAGCGATGGTTTCGCCCAGTGCTGTGAAGCTCAAATTTTCATAAACCGCCGTCACCGATCGGCTGTACGGCGCAAACGCAGCCGGGTAGGCAGCGCCTTGAGCATCGTGCAGGTTGCCGATGGTTTCGGTGAAGCCGTGGTAGTCATCGCAGTTGTCAAAGTCAGCTCGCGAAGCTTCGCCTTCATCAGGCCCGCCCACCGCGCCAGCACCTTGCGGATCGACATAAGGCTTGGCCACGATCTCTTCCATCAGCGACTCTGCCAGCGACAGCGCCCGCAGCTCGTGCAGCGCGTTGTAGGTCTGAGCATGCCCCGTGGAGATGGCGTAAGTGATCGCCGCCACCGCGTAGGCGAGAATCGCCGAGGCGATGAGCACCTCCGGCAAGGTGAAGCCGGCTTGATTTGATGTGCGTCTGTTCATGTCGCCCCTCCTTCCAGCACCAACGTTCCCTGATGCACTGCTTAACGGATGTTTTCCTGGTGCAGCACAGTGAATCAATGCAACTGCACCAAGCGCAGTACGATTGCAAATGTCACAGTCGTCACAATCGTTACAGATAGATCATCGCTTCGTAAACGTCGTTAACATCCCATCGGGACATCGACCCGATTGATGTGTTCTCATCGGCTCAGTTGACTGCAAGTATGAAGTGGTTAGCGCCGATGATGAGATGGTGAACGTCCATCGAGCAACAACTTCCGTTAGCAAAGTCGTCGCACCTAAGCGCGCCGCTTCGCCTGGCTTCACGCTGGTCGAAATGATGATCGTCGTGCTGATCATTTCCATCATCGGCGCGATGGCTGTCGCTCGGCTGGGCAACACCAGCCTCACGCGCCTTCGCGCCGCTGCTAACGTGCTGGCCGCCGACTTGAGCTTTGCACAGGTTGAATCCATTGCTCATGCGGATTCGCCGCGCGTCGTCGTCTTCAATCCCACCACCAGCACCTACCACATCGCCACCACCGCTGACCTCGATGTGCCCATCACCAACCCGATCACCAAGACGCCGTACAGCGTACGATTCGGCCACGGCACCGCCGCCACTCTCGAAGGCGTGACCCTCTCCCCCACCGGTGTCGGCGGCGACAACAAACTCGCCTTCGGTGCCTACGGCCAGATCGATCAGGCCACGAGCGCCACCGTCACACTCCTGTGCAATGGCTCCAACATCACGCTCACCATCAACGCCATCACCGGCGAAGTGACCATCAGCGACATCATCTCCAATTGATTGAGAGCGATAGTGAAATCGCTCGTTCGGTTACAGCCGCAGCGTCCTCGCTGCGCGTTCTTGACGCACACCCCGCGCAGCGAGGACGCTACGGCTGTAAAAATATCGCAGCACTGCAATTTCTGACTTTCCCTTCCTTGCTCCAGCTATCCTTGTATAATCATTTCGCTGTCCGGTACCGCCGGCACCGGGGCTCTTTTTCTGCGTCAGCCATTGCCTTCTCCGATCTACTCTGGCGCATTCGCGTGTTTCCGCATGAGGCCAACCTATGACACGCCACATCATTCCCGCCGCCCTTGTACTTTCCATTGTCACCGCCGCGCTGGTCGCTCAAGATGATCCTGGTCTGAAGGTTTATCAAACCGTCAGCCCGTCGGTCGTCTCGCTCAAGTCGATCGAAGGCTCAGGCACCGGCTTCGTGCTCGAAGAGGATGGCCTGGTGCTCACCAATGCGCACGTGGTCACTTCGCCGCTGCCTTATCAGATGCGCGTTGATGTTCTCAAAGATGGCAAGACCGTGACGATGATCTTCAAGAAGGTGAAGATCGAAGGCATCCACCCCAAGCTCGATCTCGCGCTGGTCCGTGTCGATGCCAAAGGTGCTGGCGTCAAACTGATTCCCGTGGCCTTCTCCAAGAACGGCCTCCTGCCCGGTCAAAGTGTTTACGCCATCGGCAACCCCGGCGCAGGTGACGGCTCCACGCTCGACAAAACCATCACCCGCGGCATCGTCTCCGCCACCAGCCGCATCATCGAAGGTGTGCCTTACATTCAACACGATGCCGCGATCAATCCCGGCAACTCCGGCGGCCCGTTATGCAATGCCGCAGGTGAAATCGTCGGTGTCAACACACTCAAAGCTCACATCGAAGGCGTCGGCTACGCGCTGCCGATGGATAAGTTCCGCAAGGACATTTTCGTGCCGCTCGACAAGCGCGAAAAAGATGACAAGAAGGTCGAAGAAATTCTCGCCGAGGCTGATCGCGTCATGGGCGAGATCAAGAAAATGCGCCAGGTGCTGGCCCCGGATGATCCGCGTTTCTTCTATGCCCGCGCTTATGTCGCCCGCCTCTACTCGATGGCCCTGGCGCACGATCCGGGCAACAAGGCGCTCTATCTCAAGATCGGCTCCCTCTTCCATCAACTCGAAGAACCCGTGATGGCCTCCGCATATCTGGCGAAAGGCATCGAGCTTGACCCCTGGTTCAGCCACAGCGCGTATATCGATCTGGGTCAGTCGCTGGGCAAACTCGGCAAAGGCGACATGGCCACACTCGCATTCAATGAAGCCATCGCCAAGTTCCCGCGCGAGTCCGACCAGGTCGCCGTCTCCCTCGCTCAGTACAGCAGCAAGGAAAAACAGTACGCCAATGCTGCGTACTACTCGAAGCTGGCCATTCACATCGGCGTCATTCCCCGTCAAGAAGATGAGATGAATGGCATCTATGAAGGTGCCATGAAGAAGCTGGGCGGAGATGAGGCTGACAAAACCCGCAAACGCTGCGATGGTGCAGGCGAAGAGCTCAAGGCGATGAAGTCCGCGGCTGTCATCGCCAAGGCTTCCAAACAGAAATTCCTCAACAAGGAGTTTGAAACCTTCCTCCACGATTTCAACCCGATGCCTGAGAAGAGCGAGCAAGTCGCCAAAGGACTTTGGGGCGAAGATGACAATGCTGTCGCCGCAGGGGAAAGCGAAAAGCCGCTCATCGCAGGTACGCCAACCACGCCGACGACAACTACCGGCGAGCCGATGGATGCGGAAACTGAAATCACGAAGACGATCGAATCCGCCAAAAAATTAGTGAGTAACAAAGACAAAGACAAGGCAGTTGTTTCGCTCAAAGCACTCGTCGCCAAGTACCCCGCTCACCCGCAGATCAGAACAGCCAAGGACCTGCTCACCATCTGGGACAAGCCCGACAAACCTGCCGTCGCTGCGGCGCCCGAAAAGCCCAAGCCCGACCCCACCACGCGGCTGATTGAACGCAAGATCGATCTCGCGTTGCTCTTCAAGAAGTCGGGCCAGATGGATAAAGCGATCGAAACGCTTCAGGCCTTGATCGATGAACACCCCACACATGATTCGATTGGCCGCGCACGCGATCTGCTTAAACAATGGGGCAAGTGATCAATATTCCGGCGAGAGTTGAAGATGACAAGCAGGCAAATCAAGCGAGCGATTGGCCATGTGGCCGCGTTGATTATGGCATCATTTGTCGTATTTACCATCGCCTACTATGTCATTGATCCGAACTTTTCAGCCAAGGCAAGTCGCAATCCCGATGGGTCTTTGCGGATTGACGTGAAGCCAAATTTCATCGTGCGCAGTGTGTATGAGATAACCGTCACTGACGCTACTGGAACGATCGCGCAGCGCTTCGAACCTCGCGAAGGCGATCAGTTCATTGAGGTCGCCACCCCAACTGCTGCGGGGACAACCGTAACCGTGACATGTATGCTTCAAAACGACCGTGGCGTTGCAGCTTGCATCACGACCGCAGCAAAGACGTTGATCGTGCCGTGATACCACTTAGATAAGTCGATGTTGACCGGAGGCATATCGCCTTACAACTTGGACGCATTATTCACAGCAACACCACTTCTTCACTCGCCAGATAGTGCGCAACTTTCTCTTGCGATTCTGATTCCAACTTCTCCAAAGCCTCCACCTTCACCGGCTCTCGCAGCATCGTCGCCGCACTGCGTTCCTTCTGCTTTACTGATCGAGTGCGAAGTTCCGCAGGCATTGCAGTGGAAGCACGCGGCTCAAAATCCTTCGTGATAATCTCCATCACCTGATCCACCGACATGCCTAGCGTGATGCCGCCATGCAGCGTCATCCAAGATCGCCTGGCCAGTGATTCATCACTCAGTCGCTGCGTCCAACCCGCGATGATTCGGCGAATCACCTGCGGCTGCACATCCGCATCAGGTTCCGTTGCTCCGACGGTATGCACCCAGAACATCAGCCGATACATCGCCAGATCGCTCGAGGCGATTTTGTGATATTGCCTCACGCTTGCCTCCAGTGGTGCCCCCGCTTCCACCTTCAAAGCGACAGGCTCCAGCGATGACTGCGCGACCACATCCAGCAGATCGCGCTTGTCGCGGAAGTAGCGATAGATCGAGCCGACGGCACAATCGAGCTTCGCCGCAATTCGGCGAATGGTCGTCGCGTCGTATCCTTCATCCGTCAAACACCGCGCCGTCGTTTCTAATATCTGCTGCCTCGATAACGGCACAGCCTGAACTGGCGAAGTTGGGGTGGGCGAAATGATTTTTTCTTCCATGACCATCATGCATCACCTCCTTGTGATGAGCAATGAGTGTCGTGTACCGGCCTCATCTAGTCAAGCATTATTCGCACGAGTACAGGGCAATCACATGTGATCGCCCCAACTCCCTCACATCACGCCTTCCACTTCTGGTACAACACGCGCTCTCCCGGAGATTTTTTTCATGCAGCAACTGACCAGCCTCATTCGCGACATTCCCGACTGGCCCAAGCCTGGCATCGTGTTCAAGGACATCACGCCGCTGCTGCGCGATCCGGCCGGGCTGGCGCTGGCGGTTGAGATGATGTGCAATCCTTTCCGCGGCAAAGGTATCGACATCGTCTGCGGCGCTGAGAGCCGAGGCTTTATCTTCGGCACCGCCATCGCTCAATCACTTTCCGCCGGCTTTGTGCCCATTCGCAAACCCAAGAAACTCCCCTTCTCCAAACACTCCGTCGAGTACGGCCTCGAGTACGGCACCGACACCCTCGAAATTCACACCGACGCCATCGCCAAAGGTCAACGCGTTCTCATGGTCGATGATCTGTTAGCAACCGGCGGCACCATGCGAGCCTGCCTCGATCTGATCAACAAACTCGGCGGCAATATCGTCGGCACCACCGTGCTCATCGAACTGACCTTTTTGAACGGCCGGGAGATTCTTAAGCCTTACGATGAAGTGCATGCTGTGATCAAAGTGTGATCGCGCTATTTCATCGCGCTTCATCGCGCTTCATCGCGCTTCATCGCGCTTCATCGCGCTTCATCGCGCTTCATCGCGCTATTTGCCCCGCCATGGCCAAGCGTCCCTCCACACGTCAGAAGAAAGCGGCAAGCCTGCCGACGTATTACGAGCTGTCGCAGAAGCCGTTGCAGGTGCTGGCTTTTTTGCTGCCGCTCATAGTGCTCTACGAACTGGGTGTTTTCTATTTTGTGCGCGGCGACATCGAAGCCCGCTCGATGCTCAAAGGTTTTTTTCAGCAAGTGGGCATCGGGCAAGCGGGCTACTACCTGCCAGGCGTCGCGGTGGTGGTCTTACTTTTGACGATGCACTTCGTGCAGCGCGAGCCTTGGAAGGTGCATGGGCGATTGCTGCCGATGATGTGGATTGAGTCGATTATTCTTGCGCTGCCGATTCTTCTGTTCGCGGTGGTCTTTCTCAGGCAACCCGCCGCCCATGCGATGGCCCTCGACAGCGCCATGCTTGCTTCGACTTCATCATCCTCTTCGCCCGGTTGGCAGTCGATGATGGTTTATTCCATCGGTGCAGGCATCTACGAAGAGCTGCTCTTTCGCGTCATCGGCATCGCCATCATTCATTTTATTGCCATTGACTTGCTCGCCTTACCCAAGCACATCGGCGAGCTCGCCGCCATCGGCATCACCGCCCTTCTCTTTGCGATCTATCACTTTCTGCCGATTAAGACGGGTGTGATTTCGCAGATGCTCACCACGGATATTCGCAAGACGATTTTCTATTTGCTTGCCGGTGTGTATCTCGCATGCATTTATGTCTATCGCGGCTTCGGTATCGCGGCTGCATCGCATGCGATGTATGACGTGATGGTGGTTTCGATCGCGGAATTGCAGGGCGATTAAGGCACTGTCGAAAAGCAGATTCGCCTTATCCGAGCCGCTAGGCGTAAGCCTGCGGAGTTTGGAAGCGTTTTGGATGTCCGAGGATCCGCAGGCTTACGCCTAGCGGCTCGGATGGAGTTCTCGAACAGAGTCCGGGCATCACACCTTCGCAGCGCTCACCTCGTGACTGTTCTGCGAACCTTCTTCTTTCTTCGCGCCACTGGGAACGACAAGCACCGGGCAATGCGCTTTGCGCAGCACGCCTTCGCTGATGGTGCCCACGATCAGTTTGTAGAGCGCGGTGTGACCATGCGAGCCCACCACGATCATCTCGGCTTCGAGCTCCTTCGCCATCGTCAGCACACGATCGACCGCTGGCCCGCTGACCAGGAGCGATTGAGCATCGACGCCCATGTCTTGAAGTGCTGCGACAGCTTCGGAAAGTTTGCCTTGCTCGCTGGGAAAGTGTCTGGGCAGATCTTCATCGGAAATTGTCCAAGGCACGGGGACTTCGCCAGCCCCGCTGATGAATGAAGTATCAGTGACCGCGTGCATCACCCAAAGCTTGGCACCCGTCGCTCTGGCCAAGCGTGAAGCGTGAGCCACGACGCTGTTGGACATATCCGAAAAATCGATGGCTACCAGAATGTTTTTCACGGTACACCTCGCTGGTTGCGTTCACGGACAGCCGTGAACTTGAATGAGTGTTCACTAACATTTCGGTGTGGTACTGGCAATCTGTCGAGTCAGCACACCCTAAATGTTATGCACCAGCGCGGCAGATCAAAGCTTTTTCGACAGAAAACGATGGGCATCTTTGCCGACTTGTCCCAGCTCGAATCCGCATCGCTGATAAAGTTCGCTGGCTTTGGGGTTGCCATCCATCACTTCGAGTGTGACCTTGCAGCAGCCGGCAGCCCGGGCTGCCTCGGAGACGCCTTCGAGGAGGCGTCTGCCGATGCCGCGGCCTTGATGGGATTCGCGGACATAGACATCGTGGATATTCAGGAGCGGTTTACCTGCGAAGGTGGAGAAGCCCACGAAGCAGACGGCGATACCTATATAGTCTGTGCCGTCTTGAGCGAGGTAGATTCGCGTGGTGGGGTGGGCTTTGAGTTTTTCAATCAAATTGGCCCGCACCGCCTCATCGAGCGGTCGGCCTTGCCCAAAGGGTGTGCGGGCATAGCCATCGAGCAGGTCCAGAACAGCCTGACTTTGAGGGTTTTGGTTGAGCTTCGCTTCAATGATTTGAACATCGTGCATGGCCCAAGAATATCAAAGAGCGGCTTGCAACGCGACAATTCATACGCTGGCTCACTTGACAGTTTCCATACAGCCAACGTAAACTTTCCCTTCTGCCATGAGTTACTGCCTCGGAAGGTGATAGCTTGAGCAGACGTGACCCTCCACAGGGACTGATGATGATGTCGATGGCCAAGCCCGACTTCAAGCAGATGCGAGCCCTCTGATGCGTGTAAGAACCGCCCAGAGTGTTGTCGCATCGCACCGCATGTGTGCAGCCTGCCCGGCTCCTCAAATGGAGGTGCCGCGTATGGCCTGAGCACAACGGTGCAATCAGGTCGCCCCGCGATCGGTGTTGTCTATCACGACCACACCAGCCGCGCGGGCAGTGGCAGGCCACGACGCTCTTAGGAGCGATTCGTGGTTTTCGTTTTTTTATAAGCCGTCCGATTTTTGATTTGAACTTTGAACTTTGAACTTTGAACTTTGAACTCTGTGTTTACATCCCGGATAACTAAATAGCTGGAGCATTACCCCATGAATGGAACCGAACTGATTCGCCTCATCGATTCGATCTCGCGTGACCGCAACGTCGAGAAGGAATCTCTTTACCGTGACATTGAACAGGCGATGGTTTCCGCAGCCCGCAAGCATTTCAATGTGATTGACACCGAAGAGTTTCGCTGTGAACTGGATCGCATCAATGGTCAATTGAAACTGTTCCGCCACGATCAGGAAATTCCACTTGAGTCACTTGGGCGCATTCCGGCTCAGACCGCCAAACAGGTGATGATTCAGCGGTTCCGCGAAGATGAACGCCAGAGCATTTACGAAGAGTACGCCGACCGCGTGGGTGAACTGACCACGGGTGTTGCTCAGCGCTACGAAGGCGGGGCGCTGGTCGTGCAGATCGGCCGCGCTGAAGGTTTTATGCCGCGTAGCGAGCAGATCCCCGGCGAGCAGCATCAGCCAGGCGAGCGCGTCCGCTGCATGATTCTGGATGTGCGCGACTCGGGTAGCCAGGTGAAGATCGTGCTCACCCGCGCTCACCCTGATTTCATCAAGCGTCTGTTCGAAGTCGAAGTACCCGAAGTGACCGAGCGCATCATCGAAGTCAAAGCGATGGCACGCGAGCCAGGCCATCGCACCAAGCTTGCTGTCTCTTCCATCGATTCGAAGGTCGATGCGGTAGGCGCATGCGTCGGCGTACGCGGCTCTCGCATCAAGAATATCGTCGATGAACTGGGCGGCGAAAAGATCGACATCGTTCGCTGGAACGAGTCATCGCAGATTCTGATTCAGAACGCCCTTAAGCCTGCGGAAGTTGTAGAGATATCGCTTTGCTTCGAGCTTGGCCGCGCTACGGTGGTGGTCAATGATGATCAGCTTTCACTGGCCATCGGCAAGCGCGGACAGAACGTCCGCCTCGCTGCACGACTGACCAACTGGGACATCGACATCCTCACGCCTCCTGAGTTCACCAAGAGCCTGGACCGCATGGAATCGACGCTCAAGGCGATCGAAGGCGTCACCGAAGAACAGATCGACAAACTGGCTGCGCTGGGCATTATCAGTGTGTTCGATGTCGAGGAAGTGGGCCTGGATTACCTCATCGACACGCTTGCGTGCGACAAGGAATTGGCAGAGCGCATCACCAATCGGTCATCTGAAGAAGGCAAGATTGTTGCTGACGAACAGGCCATCGAGAAAGAGGCTACAGCCAAGCGCAAGGCAGCCGAGCAGGAAGCCATCGCCCAAGGCGGCGGCCTGGAAGACATCTTGGGTGGCGGTGCCTTGCGAGATGCAGAGGCAGCCACCGAAGCCGCAGCCGACGCAGCCACAGAAGCAGCTGCGAGCGAAGCGGCCGGCAGCGAAGAAGCCTCGGCAACCAGCGAAACAGATACCCCCGAAGCCCCCAAGGCTGGCTCGATTCTGGATGTGATTCAAGAACCCTCCGATGCCAAGAACGGCTGAGGCGGGTGTGAGATTTACGCTGCGATTTGAGATTTGAGATTTGTGTTTCGCGTTTGTGATTTGTGATTTGTGTTTTACGTTTCACGTTTTGGTACTAGATGGCTGCTCTGTCATGAACCTCATGCAGTGCGCAGCCTGCGACGAACCAAGGAGCTCCTGTGGCTAAGGCTAGACGGATTTACGAGATCGCTAAAGAACTGGGTGTCGCCAGCAAGGCGGTCATTGAAAAGTGCCATGCCGAAGGCGTGCCTGGCATCGATACCCATATGTCCCCGGTCAAGATCGGCCTCGAGCTGACCATCAAAGAATGGTTCGGCAGCGCCGAAGCTGAGGGCCACTCAGCCGCGATCGAAACCGCCGAAAAGGTGGACGTCGCCAAAGCCAAGCGAGCCCGCCGCAAGCGAGCTGGTGAAACCTCCAAAAGCAGCGACGACGACACCAGCGACACCGCCGTCGCCGTCGAGGATCCGCCGACGCACACCATGCGCAAGCCGGAGGTGAGCGATCACACCGGGCCTTCCGTCGAGGAAGTCGCCAAGCAGGTTGCGTCCCCTGCCCGTGCCAAGCCCAAGCGCGAACACGAAGAAGAAGTGCCCGCCGCCGTAGAACCCGTCATTGCACAAACGCCCGCCGTCGCTGCACCTGCTGAAGAAACGGTTCTCGCACCCGCAGCAGTGGCCAAAACGACTTCAGATAAATCCGATTCCGTAGAGACCCCCACTGCCCCCGCAGCCAAAGCCGAGGTGGCTCGCCCCACCGGGCCAGTGGGTCGTCCCAACGTGCCTTCGCGTCCAGCCGTCGTCAAGGCACTGGGTACGAAAATGGGCACGCCTACCGAAGTAAAAATGAAAGGCCCCAAGGTCATTCGCGTCGAGCAGCCTGATGTGATTCAGGCGCCCCGTCGTCGCTTCGAAGGCGGCGGTCGCGGCGGCGACAACGAAGGCACCCAGGTGTCCGATGGTTCAGTGCCCGGCATCTCCCGTTCACGTGGCCCGGCCCGTGGCCGCGGTGTCGGCGGCCCAGGCCCCGATACTTCTGATAATTCCCAGTCAGGTGGCGGCAAAGGTCGCGTCGGCGGCGGCAAAGGCCGTTCGCTTAACACGCGCCGTGGCGGTGGTCGCTCTGCCGAGGCTCTGCCCACCAGCAGCAAGCGCCTCACCGAAGCGGATTACATCGAGCAGCAGGCTCGCCTCAACCGCGCCACCGGCACCATCCGTCGCCACCGCCAGCAGCAGCGCGTGCGCGACAGCTTGGGGCAGGTCATTCCTTCCGCCGCTGAAGTGGGCGGCAAGGTCGCCATCAACGAGCCGATCACCATCAAAGGCCTCTCTGCCGCCACCGGCATCAAAGCCACGGATATCATCAAGTGGCTCTTTGGCAAAAGCATCATGGCCACGATCAACTCCGCCATCGGCAACGAAGCCGCCATGGAAGTCGCGATGGAATACGACATCGAACTCGAAGTGAGAGAGCAGGAGACCGCCGAGGCTGCTGTGCTCAAGGACTTCGCCAATCGCACCTCTGTCGATGAACAGAAGCGTCCCCCGGTGGTCACCGTGCTGGGCCACGTCGATCACGGCAAAACCAGCCTGCTCGATCGCATCCGCAAAGCCGATGTCGCTTCGCACGAAGCGGGCGGCATCACGCAGCACGTGGGTGCCTACCGCGTCACCGTTGCGGGTCATGATGGCCGTGATCGCACCGTTGTTTTCCTCGATACGCCTGGTCACGAAGCATTCACTTCCATGCGTGCTCGTGGTGCGAAGATGACCGATCTGGTCGTGCTCGTTGTTGCCGCAGACGACGGCGTCATGCCGCAGACCATCGAATCGATCAACCACGCCAAGGCCGCCGGCGTGCCCATCATCGTCGCTCTCAACAAGATCGATAAACAGGAAGCGACCACCGACAACATCCGCAAAATCTACGGCCAACTCGCTGAGCATGGCCTCTCCCCCACCGAGTGGGGTGGCACCACTGAAGTCGCCAAGGTCAGCGCTACCAAGGGCGAAGGCATCGCCGAACTTCTCGAGTTGCTCGATTATCAAGCCGAACTTCTCGATCTCAAGGCGGACTACGGCGGGCCGGCTCGCGGCACCGTCATCGAATCCCAGATGCAAGAAGGCCGAGGCTCGGTCGCCCGCATCCTCGTGCAGGATGGTCAGCTCAAGGTCGGCGATTTCATCGTCATCGGCCGCGCCTTTGGCCGTGTCCGCGACATGACCAACGATCGCCGCAAGCGCATGGATCAAGCTGGCCCGGCGACGCCTTTGGAAATCTCCGGTCTGGACACGATTCCCGATGCCGGCGACAAGTTCTACGTCGTCGATTCGCTCCAGAAAGCACAGACGATTGCCGAGCAGTACCGCGATCGCGAACGCCAGAAGCAACTGGCCAGCCAGACCAAAATCACTCTCGATAACTTTGCCGATCAGCTCAAGGCTGGCGCGCTGCGTGAGCTTCGCGTTGTCCTCAAGGCCGACGTGCAAGGTTCCATCGATGTGCTCCGAAAGAGCTTGGAAGAACTGGGCAATGCCGAGGTCGGCGTCAAGGTGCTTCACGCAGGCGTGGGCGGCATCACCGAGAGCGATATTCTCCTAGCCGACGCATCAGATGCCGTGGTCATCGGCTTCCACGTCACCCTGCCCAGCGTGGTGCGTGACATCGCCGATGAACGCCATGTGGAATGCAGGCTCTACCGCATCATTTACGAGTGCACCGACGATGTGAAGAAATCACTCGAAGGCATGCTCACCCCCGAGGTCAAGGAAGAGATTCTCGGCGAAGCTGAGGTCCGCGAAGTCTTCAAGATCAAGAAGGTCGGCACCATCGCCGGCTGCCTCGTCACCTCGGGCACGATCATGCGTTCCGCCAGCAAGATGCGGCTCATCCGCGACGACGTCGTCATCACCGAGAAGCGCGACATCGACAGCCTTCGCCGTGTGAAGGACGATGCCAAGGAAGTTCGCATGGGCACCGAATGCGGCATCCGCCTCGTCGGCTTCGATGACATCAAACCCGGCGACCGCCTCGTCTGTTACAAGGTGATCGAAGTGAAGCGGAAGCTTGAATGAGAAAAAAGGGCCTAGGGAGAAGGGCCTAGGGCCTAGGTTAATGCAGTTGTTTTTCTAGGCCCTAGGCCCTTCTCCCTAGGCCCTTCTCTACCCCCATGATCCTCGGAATACTTCAGGTTGAACTCATGATCGACGGTTCCCAGTCCCTCAAGGACAAACGGCGGATTGTGTCGAGTCTTAAGGATCGACTCCACCGCGAGCATCAGGTCTCCGTGGCGGAAGTGGGCACGCAGGACGATCACAAACGGGCAACGCTGGGCATTGCCCTGGCCGCCTCCAGTGTGCCTTCGTGCCAGAGCATTCTCGATCACGTACTCGCCAAACTGCGAGATGCCCGCGACTGCGTCATGACCGACCATCAGTTGGAAATCCTAAATGGCCGGTGAACGCTTCAAGACAAAGCAGGACAACAAGAAAACATGAAACCAAGAAATTCAAACCTCTAAACAACTGCACCAACTCTTTTCCCCTTCCTAATTTCCCGCTGTCCCGCTTTTCCTACACCATGTCCCACCGCAAAGAACAAGTCGAATCCACACTCAAACGCGCCATCACCGAGGTGCTGCTCAAGAGCATGTCCGATCCTCGTATCGAAGGCATGGTGAGCATTCAGCGGGTGCGCGTGGCTGACGACTTCAAGGTAGCGGATGTGTACGTCTCGGTGCTGCCGGACAAGTTTGAAAAGCGATCGCTCGCCGGCCTACGCGCTGCGGCCAATCACATTCACACGAAGGTGTTCAAGTCGGTGGCGATGCGGGCGGTGCCTCGCTTTGTATTTCAAATTGATGATGCCCTCAAAAAAGAATCGGCCATCTTCGATTCCATCGCACAGGCCATGGACCGCGAAGGCATTGATCCTTCGCAGGTCGAACACGTGCTCAAACCCAAGACCGATGAAGAGCAACAGGCTGAGTTTGAAGCTGAGCAACTAAAAAAGAAAAACGACAGAGCCAATAAATCGGCGAAGAAGTGGGAAGATACCGAGGATGCGGAGGACGAGGATGTGGAAGTGGAAGTGGAAGATGGCTTCTCCGACAACGATGATGACAGCGATGCCGATGAGACTGACGTATGAAGACATATGAATAAGTAGTTGTTATGCTCTCTACTGAGAATAATTGAAAAGCATTAGGATTGATCGTACTAGTGTAGTGATTCATTAATTGAGGCCATTCTGACGACAACGGAATGGCTTGAAAACTGCTCGAATCGACCATCGAAACCTCATAAATCCTCAATTGAACCCGACTTTGACGCTCGATCATAATAGCGCATCAACCTGAATCACTACACTAGCTAGTAGAATCATGATTCACCGCAAGGAGTTTCGATATGACAGAACAACAAGTTTTTGAATATGAAGTATCTGACGCTAGTGGCAAATTGATTATTTGTCAGATTCAGGCTGATGATTTGCATGAAGCGGAGGAGGGATTAATTAAAGCTGGATGGATGGTTGGGGATTTAAAACGTATTCTTATTGATTCTAGTCAGACACATATTCAATCTCTGCCTAAAGTGCAGATAATGTCAGCTAAAGCGACGGTTCCAAAATATATGTTTTTAGGTTTAATGGCTGATGTTTTAACAATTACAGGATCAATAATATTCTTGGTTGGTCTAATATTGATATTATTGGCAGCGGGTCATAGGTTTGATATACCAATATTGCAGTTGGTGATTATTATTGGATCTACATTAATGTATGGTTTATCTCTTGCTAGTTTTGGCGAATTTTTACGGGCAACGAAGGATATTGCTCAGAATTCCTATAAAGCTCTTTAAAACATAGAGGCAACATGAATATCAAACTCAAGGCGTGGTTGGATCCGAATTTTGTGGTTGAGGATGCTGTTAATACAACTGCGACAACAAATGATGAAGAAGAAACTGAAATTGAAAATAAAGATTGATGTTAGGCCCTGATGGGCAAGTTCAAGCCCGATGGCGAGTCTGCGAGCCGTCGGGATAACCGTTGTGTGACATTCTCGCAGATGGACCCGATGGCTGATTGCCTTCGGCATTGACTGAGGCTTGATCCCCGTGAAGAACGAAAGCTCGTACGTCCGCAAATTCACTTCGCTGTTCAAGAAGCTGGCCGCCCCTGCGGAGCCGTTGCCCCCGCGCGACCCGGTCACGCAGATGGTGCTCGGCTTCCTGCAATGGGAAGCGACCCACAAACAGGCCGAGGCTGCCCACAAACGACTGATGCAGGTCATGGTGGACAACAACGACCTACGCGTCAGCCACGCGCATCAGATCATCGAACTCATCGGCGTGAACTACCCGCGCGTCGAGGAACGTGTCGCCCGCATGAAGGATGCCCTTCAGGAACTCTACGTGCGCGAGCACGGCATCAACCCGGTCTCCATCGCTGACAAAAACAAGAAAGATGTCCGCACCTACTACGACTCTCTGCCCGGCATGACGCAGTACGTCGCTTCGCAGGTCATGCTCCTCTGCTACGGCGCTCACAACATTCCCTGCGATGAGAAGCTCGCATCGCGCCTCAAAGCCGAAAGCGCCATTGACAGCGATGCCTCGCCTCAGCAGATCGAGCATTTCCTCGAACGCCAGATCAAAGCAGGCGACGGCATCGAAGCCCACATGAAGCTCCAGACCTGGTCCGACGAAGGCTCTAAGAAATCCGCCGCACCCGCGAAGAAACCCGCTGCGAAAAAATCCGCAGGCAAGGCCAAGCCCGCTCGCATCGCCAAGAAAAAATAATTGCTCGACTTTGTCTGATGTCCTGGGGCTTCACTCTATTTAGCCGTTCGCCTTGGCGAACGAAGGCTTTTCATTCATGCCGCGCACTCACGAAAAACATACGGTGACCGCTGACGAAGCCGGTCGCGTCGATCTGATCGTACAAGCGATGACCAGCCTGCCCCGCCGTCAGATTCGCGGCCTGTTCGATAGGCAGTGCGTCATCGTCAACGGCACGCCCGTCATGCAAACTTACCTGCGCGTTGATGAAGGCGATGTCGTCGAACTCATCTACGACCAGTCGCAGCGCTACCACGAAGAAGCCAAGCCCAAAGCCGATTCCACCTTCAAGATCGTTTTCGAAGATGAGTTTCTCATCGTCGTGGAAAAGGCTGCCCATATCCTCACCACGCCCACGCCTTCGCAGGAACACAACACGCTGGTCAATCGCGTCTCTCGCTACCTGACACGTGGCCGGGCTGATGATGAAGCCTACGCCTGCCATCGTCTGGATCGCGGGGTGTCGGGCCTGCTGGTCATCGGCAAGTCGCCGCGCATCGCCAGCCTCATGCGCGATCAGTTTGAAAGGCACGAACCCGAACGGCAATACGTCGCCATCATCGCTGGTGAACTCGAGCAGGAGCAAGGCACTTTTCGCAGTCGCCTCGTCACCGGCGACAACCTCGACCGCTTCTCCACCAAGGACGCGAAAAAAGGCGAACTCGCCATCACGCATTACCGCGTCGATCAGCGTCTCAAAGATGCGACGCTGGTGCGCGTTCGCCTGGAAACAGGTCGGCGAAATCAGATTCGCGTCCACTTCGCCGAGGAAGGCCACCCCGTTCTGGGCGATCCGCGCTACGGCGGCACGCTCTCCACCCACCCGCGCTGGCAGGCCCGCAGAATCGCCCTGCACGCAGAACTGCTCGCCTTCGAGCACCCCATCACGCATCGCAATATGCGCTTTGAATCGCCGTTGCCC
>Ga0163150_10003986_pt1 | contig 20160 bp, 9 predicted proteins | sample OliLakLV19P2IB_FD_148628 | JGI IMG/M metagenome (GOLD analysis project Ga0163150, IMG submission 148628) | Freshwater microbial mat bacterial communities from Lake Vanda, McMurdo Dry Valleys, Antarctica - Oligotrophic Lake LV.19.P2.IB | ecosystem: Environmental > Aquatic > Freshwater > Lake >...
AACATGCTCTGAACCCGCCACAATTTGGTTTGACCTGACCGGTTCTTAAAAAAACCGGTCGAAACGAAAGCTAGGGTGCCGGAAAATCGATTTGTTCACAGCTTCCCGAGGAGGGGAGCAAAAACGTCCAATTCCCAGAAAGCATACAGACGATTACCTACCCAGCCAATACCAAGCGCTGACGGAACCAAGGGCAAACACGGCTGCAGCCAAGCCAACGTTGAGGAGTACGTTTAGCCGGCTTGCTCGATAATACATGCGGCCGCAGTTGGGGCACCAAACACAGCTGTTGGTTTCTTTCTTGCAAGCGGGACATTGCATTTCTAAAACTCTTCCCAATCGTTACAATCCACTGTGCAAGTGTGGCCGCTGTTCTCTCGTTGCATCGCCTTGCCACACAGAATCTTTGCTTCGTCTTGTAACTTTGCTGAGTGAATGCCGATGACGTTCAAACAACTGCCATCGTTATGAGGGATGGTCAATTGAAGTTTGCACACATTGTTTGTCAACTGAATCACACTTTGGCTTTTGTCTGAATGGTGTTGCCGTATGCGTTGCATGGGGGGCTTCCTTGCGGGGTGAGGGGAAGGATCAGCCACAACCCTATGCTCATTGCCCACCCGCTGCAAGGCATTAAAAATTGGTAGATTGAGTGCGGCACATGACAGTACTCCTGCTCCCCCTCACTGAACCGCTCCCAGCCATGCTCAACACAGCTCGAACCCAGCATTGACGGTGTTCGGCAGCGTTCGCTGCCACCGAAGCCAGCACAACCAAAATTACATCCCCACACCAAACAAGCCACTCTTGCCCAGGTGCGCATTGGCAGAATCCGGATCTGTTATAACGGTTCAATGATCAGAAAGCGGCGAATCGCTTGGGTCACACCTCGATCAGGATCGCCTTGCTGCTCTCCTTTGGTAAGACCACCCGAATCGACTGTCCTGGCTTTAGCTCTTCGATGGCAACTAGAGTGCTACACTTCCTGCATGCGCATCTTGATGATGTTCATGATCCTCGCAGTGTCAGGCAACGCGGCGCCTCCGAGTCCTCACCCCGCCCAACAATCGGGGGAGACAGGAGCCAAGGTCGAGACTCCGGAACCCAGCGCCCAGCGTTTGTTCAAACGCCTGATCCTGAAGGACGGTTCCTTTCAGCCAGCCAGCAAGTATGAAATCACAGGAAAGCTCGTGCGATACTTCAGCTCCGAACGGCATGAGTGGGAGGAAGTGCCATATGCGCTTGTGGACTGGCCCGCGACGGAGAGATATGCGAAAGAGACTGCCGAGGAGCGGCGGGCCCGCATGACGTACTCTGCAAAAGCGGATGTTCAGGAGCGCGCCGAAGAAGAGGCCAAGTCTCCCTGGGTCACTCCGGGAATTCGACTCCCCGATACCGGCGGCGTCTTCCTGCTTGACAGTTTTGAGGGCGAGCCCGAATTGAATCAACTACGCCAGAATGGAGCGAATATTAATAGAAACACAGGCGGCAACATCCTGCGCGGAGTCATTAACCCCATCGCGAGTACAAAGCGAACAATTGAACTCTCAGGCCTGCACGCTCGCGTGCAGGCGCACGTGGCCGATCCATCGATCTATGTGGCGCTGGACTCTGGGGGCGATCCAGCAGCGGCCTACCCACCTGAAACTGCAAAAGACCACTTTCGCCTCGTTCGATGTGAGGAGAAGAAGGGGAAACGCATTGTTGGGGTCATAAATATCGCGGTTTATGGAAAGGTGAACCAGAATGCTGCGTACATCGAAACCAACGTGGATCCCCTTTCAGGGAGCTGGGTCAAGATAAGCCCGGCACAGCCCCTGCCTCCCGGAGAGTACGCACTGGTTGAACTTCTCGGGAAGCAAGGCATCAATACTCTGGTGTGGGACTTCGGAGTGAATGCCTTCGCCCCCGCAAACACGAATGTTCGGAAGGAAGACCCAGTTAGCGACAATCAACCCCCCGTCCTCGAGAAGCGCAGGAATCGCACGGACCCCTAGACTCATATCCAGACGGGTCCATCAGTACCGGAGCTGCGTGAAGATTACCGCAGAGCTGCCGTGTCTGGATTTGCAGAGAGGCAGGGGTTAGACGCTCAACTCGTTCGTCGGTTAATCGCAAACTGAGACGGCTACCCCTTCGATCGAGCGAATGTCTTCCGGATTGGCAAGCTCAAATCGTCACCCACAGGCTGAACTAAGCGTGGATGTCTACGCTTACAGCGATCCGAGTTCAGCGACGGCGGAACGCCGTCCGCTGGATCCGGTTGTTGGGCGGTGTGTCAATTGATGGAGTGCCGCGCAAAGTAGCTCTTCCACGCTGTGAGGGACTCAGCGACGAGGACTTCGACTGAAAGACGCCGGCCTAGATGCCTACTGGACCTTCAAGCGCCAAGGTGCGGTTTGGCTGTGATGGCGCCCGCCTGCTACAGCGCATTCTCGTCATAACTTCACCCTCCTTTGGGTAAGTGGCACAAATCGACTCAGCCGCACACATTTGCGAATCGACAGCTCTAGTCGGCGATCTCCCTCTGAACCTTGCCTTCAAGGTCAGTATTTCGGGAAGTGCGGTCACCCCAAGAAGTCAAGCAGCAGGTCGCAAGGTCCGCTTCTTGAGCTCCTCAGAGATCAAAGCATCGAAATTTGTTCTAATATTTGAACTGCTGGGGGAGATCTTCCCAACACTCTTGCCAGGCCGATGGTGTTCAAGAGAAGTACATTTGCTGCAGGTGTTCCGAATGACGTCTTTTATGGTGAGAGCGTTATTGCAGTTTGGACAGGTAGTTCGCATTGGGTTTAGTCCTCCTTGAAAGATGACGCGGCTGAATCTATCTCTGTTCACCACTCCCTAGAGCAGGTAACTGACCAAAGGAGAATGAGCTTAAATCGAGGAGTAATCGTTGGCGCTCGGCGCCAAACTGTACGCGACAAATTACTCAGTCAGGTCGTAATTACGACCTGACGGCACAGGTTGTTGCTTTTGAGAGCACGCCGAGACTCTCGAAACTCAACATTTGGTAGTTGCTGAGCTGAACGAGACGCCGTAGGTCACACGCACCGCCAACTTCGTTCAGACCAACACTAACGCGCATCATCAAATCAGTGGCCATGGATTGAATCGCTCCAATCCGCGTTGGCTGGGACGGGCCGGAATTGGCATCGCATCACAGATGTTGACGAACTTGTACCCTGGCTGCCTTAGGCTGGCACGGGGTACTTCGCCTCTCGGCTCCAATAGCGGTGTTGAGCAATGGCTTTGATGATGTAGGCCACGGCAATTTGTCCAGGTTGAGCATCGGCACTGGTAGCTACCCCCGCGTCTGTGGCGAGCTGGTCTGCTTTCGACTTAGCAGTCGCGAGCTTATTCGCTTCCAGACATGATCCACGTACTAGCTCGACACCGGCACCGGTCGCAGCAATGGCCTTGCAATGTTTGTAGTCTTCACTGATGAATTGGACCGCGTCGGCCTCAGCCCACGGCACTAGCGATCAGAACATTTCCGGGAGACAAAACCGCTTCAGAATCCAGTCTTGCCCCAGGGCGACCAATGCACTGGCGTAGTCCGGACCGACAGGCACTTCTTTCATAGACCAGCGATCCAACTCACTCGGATCTGCCCTCACATTCAAAAGCGCAGCCGGTTCTCCCGGCAAGAGGGAGACATCAAACTGGTCAAGGCCGAAGGAGAGCCCGTCACCGCGAGCTTTGATGTAAGCTTCCTTCCGCGTCCAGCAGCGAAAAAATGCTTGTTTCTGTTGGCGGGCACTCAGGTTTCGAAGCTGTTCGTTCTCATGCCGGGAGAAACACTGCTGGGCTATTTGCAAATCCGTCCAGTCAGGCGGGATGCGCTCAAGATCCACTCCAAGTTCGCGTTCATTGGCGAATCCAAACACCGCTTGCCCGTGGGAATGTGAAAGATTAAACCGCAAGGCCTGTTCTCCGAAGGTGGGGTGTAGTCTTGGCTTTCCAAAACTTGTGTACGCAAACTGGACCTTGGCAGGTTCTATCTGCAGGTAGGCTCCAATCAAGAACCTAAGGATGGCCCGGGCTGTGACGAATTCCGCACGATCCCTCGCGAAGCGAAATCGACCCGCACGTTCCTTCTCATCCGACGACAGAGACTCCTCCCAAACGTCGACGGATCGAGTGCCACAATCTAGAGAGGATGACCAGACATGAATTTCTCCGTGGCTCAGGGGAGTCAACTCAGCCGCTGTCCTCGCCGAGATCTGTTCGATCACAATCGCTCCCGTCACGCTGTCGCAGCTGACCTAGCTCTGAATACTCGGTCAAGACATTCATCGAGGTGGCCGGCCAGGATGCGTACATGAGGCTCTCTTAGCATGTCCATGTGCTTTGCAGGCATCTCACGGATCAACAGGCCCTCGGGGATTAACTTCTGCCAGGTCGCACTCGAATCCGTTTCGGCTTCGATGAGCACAGCGGGAAGATCGCACGGCCGAGCCAGATACCTCTGACCGGCAACCGAGTAGTATCGGCCAAACAAGATTTTATCGATGTAGAAGGTTCTGAGCGTCGGCGGCAGGCTGTATCCCAGTTTGAGATAGCCTTCACAAACCAGGCGCTTGGCGGTTTTTCTCAACGATGAAAGTATGTGTTGCTTCCATCCTTCGAGGCAGGTCCTCCTGTCAGCGGCTGGCAGAGTCACGAAATGTTGCCAGCTTCGGACAATTCGAGAGGACCTGGGAGTTTCTCCGGCTGGATCTTCCTGGCTGCTGCCTACTCGATCTGCCTGACGGGGCGGGGTCGAATCCATCAACACCAGCAGACCGACTCGTTCGCCCTGACGTTGAAGTTGGCGCGCCATTTCAAAGGCAACAAGGCCTCCGAACGAGTGTCCCCCTAGAAAGTAGGGACCCTTCGGACAGACTGCCCGAACATCCTTGAGGTAATGTGAAGCCAGATCTTCGACACGTGTGTAGAACTTCTTGCCGTCAAGCCCCTGAATCAATCCATAGAGAGGCTGATCCGGACCCAAGTGGGAGGCTAAGCCAGAATAGCCGGCATAGCCGTGAACACAAAAGAAGGGGGGGCGCGAGCCATTGGGCTGCACGACCACCAGGGATTGACCTGGAGGGGTCCAGCCTTCTTCGTGAACCAGTTTAGCCATCTGTTCGACCGTGGGTGCTTGAAACACGCTGACGAGCGGCAGATTGCGCCTGGTCGCCTGGTTCACCTGGGCTAAGAGCCTTACAGCTAAAAGTGAGTGTCCTCCGACGTCAAAAAAATTGTCTTTGACGCCAACTCGTTCCACCTTGAGCAGCGCTTCCCAAATCTTCGTCAACTGAAGCTCCAAGCGATTCCGCGGCGGCCGATAGTCATGATCAACAGCCAGCTCCAGCGGCTCGGGAGCGGGAAGCGCCTTGTAGTCGATCTTGCCGTTCGCATTCAAGGGCAGCGTATCTAACTGCACGAACATCGCAGGCACCATGTGACGGGGCAAACGAGCTTTGAGAAACCGCTTCAGTTCATTGATCGAGAGCCGCCTCTTTCCAGCAGTAAAGTAAGCTACCAGGCGCTTCTCAGAGGGTTCCCCCTCGCGCGCCATGACCACGACTTGGCGTACCGAACCGCATTCCAACAACGTCGCCTCAATCTCTCCCAGTTCAATTCTGAATCCGCGAATCTTCACCTGGCGGTCAATGCGCCCGAGATGCTCGATGCGCCCATCTGCGCGGTATCGGGCCAGATCTCCAGAACGGTACAGTTGTTTCCCTGACGATGGAGAGAAGGGATCGGCGACAAAGCATTCTCGAGTAAGCTCTGGCCGCCCCAAGTAGCCGCGGGATAGTCCGTCCCCGCCGATAAATAGCTCTCCCACCACACCCACGGGCACGGGTTCCAAATGCGCATCGAGAATATGGATTTGAGTATTCGCAATGGGACGGCCTATCGTGATCGCATCGTCATCGCGTTTGACTTCGCCCACAGTCGACCAGATCGTCGTTTCAGTGGGGCCATACAGATTCCACACCCGCGCTTCCTGCTGCAAGAGCTGATGGGCTAAATCTGAGGGAAGTTCTTCCCCTCCGCATAAGACGTTGAATCCTCGAGGGCTTTCCCACCCTGCCTCAAGAAGCAAACGCCACGTCGCAGGCGTGGCCTGCATCATTGTGACCTTGCTCCGCTCCAATAGCTTGGCCAACTGCCTCCCGTCTGAAGCTGCAACGCGGCTCGCAACGACGACCTTTGCCCCTGCAGTGAGCGGCAGAAAGAGTTCGAGTGCGGCAATGTCAAAAGAAAGGGTGGTCACTGCTAAGAGAGTGTCCGTATCCGCTATTCCTGGTCTTGTGCGCATCGAGCTCAAGAAATTGGTGACCGCTCTGTGGGGGACCTGAACTCCCTTGGGTTTTCCTGTGGAGCCTGACGTGTAAATTACGTAAGCCAGGTCCTCTGAGCTGCCAAGATTCTTCAGATTGGCTGTGCTCAATCTGCTGAGCTGCTCCGACTCAAAGTCGAGACAGACTCGAACAACTTTTGACTTGGGAAGCACCTGCGATGCCCTTGCCTGCCATACCACAGCTTTGATGGCTGCATCGTCCAATATGAATTCCAAGCGATCGCGGGGGTAAGCCGGATCCAGCGGAACATAGGCTGCTCCCGCCTTCAACACTCCGAGAACGGCTGCAACCATCTCTACGGAACGCTCGACGCAGACACCCACTAAATCGCCCGGTCCCACCGGCAAGTTCCGCAAGCGTCTTGCAATTTGATTCGCTTTTTCATTCAAAGCCCTGTAAGTCAGCTGCTTGCTTCCACACTCTATGGCCACTTTTTCGGGCCTTCGCTTGACCTGGAACTCAAATAGCTCGTGCACGAGCCGGTCATTCGGGTAAAGCGCCTGCGTGTCGTTCCAATCCAGCAAGATCTGCCTTCGCTGTCGTTCGTCCAGCATCGCAATTCGGTCAATCTCCTGCCTTGGGTCATCTGTGATAGAACGCAGAAGGGTCTTCCAATGTCCCAGCCAGCGCCGAACAGTTGCAGAATCATACAGGTCGCGGTTGTAAGTGCACTCGATTCGAATGTCTTTGCCGGAGTCGACCAGATTCATTTCAAGATCAAACACCACAAATTCTCGAGGAAGGGCCTCAACTTCGACCTCCATCCCGGACAATTCAAAACCGGAGATTGCCTGGTCCAAGTTGAAGACAAGAGAAACAATCGGGAATCGACTGCGATCTCGCGGAATCCTCAGCGCTTCAACCAAGCTCCCGTAGGCAAAGGATTGATGCTCGTAAGCGTCAAGCGCGAGTTCCCGGATGACCTGCAAGTATTCGGCAAAAGACTCTGCACCTCGACATTGACTCCGAATGGGCAAGAAGTTTACACAATGACCGGCGAGCTGCCTGCCGCCGGCGCACCCTTCGAGACCTGGAGCAATCTGACCGGCAGCAGGAACTCCAATTACAATGTCTTGTTGTAACGTCAAGCGGTGCACCAATACTTTGAAGCTGGCGAGCAGGAAGGCAAACTGAGTTGTACGCTGGAGCGTGCTGGTCTTCCTGAGGGCCTGGTAGAGTTCTGCACCCAACCACTCCGTTTCGCGCGCGGCGCAAAACGTCTTGGCAGCAGGGCGCGGATGGTCAGACGGCAATTCCACGGGTGATGGTAGCTCTTTGAACTGAGTCATCCAATAGCTTCTGGCCTCATGTTCAAGTCGCCTAAATGAGGAGCTGTCCCGGCGTGGAAGATACTCCGCAAACTGCATCGCGGGATCCAGATCGCCTGGTTCGGCTGAAGCCCATGAGTTGTAAAGTTGTTTCAACTCGTCGAGTACCACACCGATGGACCATCCGTCGGTAACTAGATGGTGGAAGTTCAACAACAACAGATGCTCGCTTCCACCAAGGTTCAGGATCCGCGCCCGCATCAGAGGGGCCTGGGCCAAGTCAAAAACGTGCTTTTTTTCGTCAGCCAGTTCATTGGCAAGCCACGTTTCGCGGTCATTCTCAGAAAAACTCTCCAGGTCGACCACAGGAGCTTCGAATTTCAAACTTGAAAGAATTCGCTGCGTTGGCTCCTTGTCATCGAAGCTGGTTCGAAGACTGTCATGGCGGTCAACGAGGGTCTGTAAGCCTTTTTGTAGGAGCTCAATGTTGAGAGAGCAACCCCGCATGCGAATCACGAGTGGGTTGTTGAGAGCTCGAGAAGCATCGTCTTCGAGCAGGGCTGTTACCCAAAGCTCTTTTTGGGCTGGAGTCAGCGGCAGCACTTCGGCGGACTGCTGGGACGCCAATCGTTGCGGAACGTCAGGGGCAGGAACGCAGGTTGAAATCGTCTCAGTCGATTTGCCGGGGAAGAACCCTGCAGCCTGCATCGCATGGAGGCTTTGGTCGAAAGCCGTCACGAGTCGATTCAAATCCTCGTCGGTGTGAGCAGTGGTAATGACGAAGTTGCGATTCTCCCAAATGTGGATGCCTCTCTCACGAAGATGATAGAAGAACAAACCGGCTGTTCGGAGCTCGGGAGGCAGACTCAACCCCATGAGGGAGCTGAAGTGAGTCAACGACAGCGGCACCTGGCGTTCGGTCAAACAAGAGCGTAACCGGGTTGCGAGTCGGTCGGTCCGAGCGTTGAGACTCGTTTGCAACTCTAGCCCCTTTTCCTTCAAATGCAGCAGCACCGATCGCGCAGCCGCTAGGGCCAGAGGATGACGGACAAAGGTTCCTGCAAAGAAAGTCACACCGGCCTCGGGAAATGATGCGTCACCGTAATCCCATATTCCGCCATCGAGGGCATCCATGAACCTGGACTTGCCAGCCACCACACCGATGGGCAACCCGCCTCCCAAAACTTTTCCATAGGTTGCCAGGTCGGCGTCTACTCCAAACAGCTTCTGCGCTCCTCCGGGATGGACGCGAAATCCGGTGACGATCTCATCAAAGACGAGAGCAGTGCCGGTCTTTTGAGTCACCGTTCGAAGATCGGCGAGAAATTCTCGAGGCTGCAAATCCAAGCGGCGACTCTGCACCGGTTCGACAAGGACGCAAGCCAGCTCTGAGCCTTCCCGCTCCAAGATCCTTAAAGACTCTGAATCTCCGTAATTGAGAACCAACACGTTGTCGACCATGCTTTGCAAGATTCCTGGCGCAATGGGTGCGGAACGCCGCCGCCCCTGGGCGTCAACTCCCCGGACCAACACCTCGTCGAAGATGCCATGATAAGATCCCGCGAATACCGCGATGCGGTCTCTCCCGGTGACGGTGCGGGCCAAGCGAATGGCGGCCATCACAGCTTCGGATCCGGTGTTGCAAAAGGACACCCGCTCCATTCCCGTAAACTCGCCAACTAAGGCGGCAACTTCGGCCGCAAGGGCTGTCATGGGCCCTATCTCAAAGCCTCTCTGGAGCTGCTCTTCGACCGCTTTAACCACGAAGGGCGGCCGGTGTCCAAAGAGACTGGCGCCAAACCCCATCACGAAGTCTACATATTCGTTGCCATCGATGTCCCAAACCCTGGATCCCTCCGAACGCTCCACGACGATCGGATAAACCATCTCCTTCCAAATCTGTTTGAAGCCGGCTACAGCGCGTGGGTCGGCGAGTTGACGCCGATTCGATTGGGCAAAGCGTTTTGATCCGGACGTTCGCCGTGTGTAGCACTCGATGAACTCCCGGAGACTCTGCTGTTGACCTGTAGTCAGGGCTTCCTGGGCGGCTGTCTCGATTGGACGAAACGGTCCGTGCGGCGGCGGCGCTGTCCCCGGTGTGGCGGAGCGACTCCCAGCTGCCTGAAGCGCACTGGAGGGCTCAACCCCCTGGGAGCGCGGGCGTCTCGCGCGCACCGGAGGGGCCGGAGACCGCTGGCCTGCGGCCATGGGTGCGGGCGGGACTCCCGCGCTCCCAGGAGGCCTCTGGTCACCGTGCGTCTTAACCCAATCCAGCAACTGCGAAGTCACCGACAACTGTTCTTGAAGAATTCTTTCCAGGGCAGGTTGTGTCGCTTCAGGTTGAACCTGCATTGCCCGCTGAGGAAGTGTTGGTACACTGGGGACAAATGGCTCCCATTGCCCAGGCGGCATCTGCCTGTCAAGAGCATCTGCCAACGCACCGGGAGTGGAGAGTTCTCCCATTAGCTGTCTGAAGGTGATTGGGATTTTGAACTTCCTTTGGATCAATTGACTCGCTTGCGTCAACATTAATGAATCGAAACCCAGCTCCAGAAGGCTGGCGCTGGGATCGACATCCGCTAAGCGACTCCCTGAGAGTTCGTTTAAGATCTCAAGCACGATTGAAAACAGGTGATCCTTGCGTGTCGTTACCGCTTCGCCGGACGTTTCAGGCGGGGCACTTTCTGGGACAGGCGTATTCGATGTCTGTGCAGCCGTCAATGAATTCTGGACTGAATGAACTAATGTAGCCTTGGGACGGTGATCCTCATTGGCCGAGGCTGGCCAACAATAGGTTCGAGCGAAAGGATAGCTCGGCAAAGCAACGTGTTTCCTCTGCTCACCACCGTAGAATCCTTTCCAATCGATGGTCACGCCCGACGTCCAGAGTCTGCCTAGAGCCGTCAGCATGCCTTTGAACTCGTCTTCGCGACGCGGCAATGAACTCAGCGCAATCGGTGCTTCGGCCTTTGCCGAGTTCTGACGAACCAAATTCGTCAGGGCCTGCCCTGGTCCGACCTCCAGCACAACGTAACGATTACCTGTGAGCAGCTCGGTAACACCGTCGGCAAATCGGACGGTCCGCCTCAGGTGGTTTGCCCAATACTCCGGATTCTGTGCTTCAGTCGCAGCGATCCAACGTCCTGTGACATTGGAAATATAGGGAATGCGGGGTTCATGAAGGTGAATCCCGTTCAAAAGTTGCCGGAAATCCGAGACCACAGGGTCCATCATCGTGGAGTGGAAAGCATGCGAAGTTTGCAGGCGCTGCCGCGAGACACCCTCCCGATCGAGAGCCTCTTCCAGGATCTCGATCTTCTCTTCTGGCCCGGAAACCACACAGAGATTGGGACTGTTGACGGATGCCAGTGAGAGCCTTCCTTCGATTCGCGGCAAGATCTGCTGCTCTGTCATTCGAACGGCAAGCATGGCGCCAGGCGGCTGAGCCTGAACCAATCGACCGCGTTGGGCCACGAGCAATAAGGCTTCTTCCGGAGTGAAAACACCGGATAGACATCCGGCAACATATTCGCCGACACTGTGGCCTATCATGGCGGCGGGCCGAATGCCCCATGACATCCACAGTTGCGCCAGGGCGTATTCAACGGCGAACAGGGCCGGTTGCGCCATGCAGGTCTGAACCAATTCCTTTTCGGCATCCTCTTGATGGCCAGCATCCGGATACAAGACTCTCTTCAAGTCGGTGCCGGACTCACGAATCAGAGTCTCAGAGGCCCAGTCGATGGTTTCTCGAAAGACCCGTTCGTGCCGGTACAGGTCCGCTCCCATGTTCACATACTGAGATCCCTGTCCGGGGAAGAGGAAGGCGACGGGTGGCTCAGCGAGATGCGGCGAAAGAGTGAAGGTCTCGTTCGCGCTGGTGGATTCGAGTGCCGCGATTGCATCACAGCGGTCGCGGCAAACCAGCATGCGACGTTGGGCAAACTGCGCGCGTCCCGTTTGGAGCGTGAAGGCAACGTCTGACAAATCCAGATTGGAATGAGTCGTCAAGTGAGCCTTCAGGTTTGCCGTCATCTGGTCCAGCTGCGATGCACTTCCAGCAGACAGCCCTAGTAGTTGGCAAGAGCGAAGCGAAGGGGAAGGCAGGGGGTCTGGTGCTTCCTCCAATGCCACATGAGCGTTGGTCCCTCCGGTTCCGAAGGAGCTCACGCCGGCTCGTCGAGGAGTTGTGCCCTCCTGTTCCCAGTCCCTCAATGCTGCGTTTACATAAAAAGGACTGTCTTCGAGACAGAGTTGCGGATTCGGCTTGTGGAAGTGCAGGCTGGCTGGAAGCCGCTTGTGCTTCAGTGCCAGCGCAGTCTTGATCAAACCTGTCACACCTGCCGCAGCATCCAGATGACCAAGGTTGGTCTTCACCGATCCAATCGCGCAGTAGTTCCGGGCGACTGTTCCGGCCCGGAACGCTTTGGTCAGGCCAGCGATTTCGACGGCGTCACCCAGTGCGGTTGCGGTGCCGTGAGCTTCGATGTAGGAAATTGTTTCGGGTGCGAAACCAGCGATGGCATGGGCAAGGGCGATAACCTCAGCCTGGCCCTCGACACCGGGCGCCACAAAGCTGGCACGCTGAGACCCATCGTTGTTGATCGCCGTACCCTTGATTACTGCATAGATGTCATCTCCATCCCGCACGGCTTCAGCCAGCCGTTTCAGGACAACAATACCCATACCGTTGCTGAAAGTTGTGCCGCGAGCTTCCGAATCAAAAGCACGGGTGTGTCCGTCGGGCGAAGTGATACTCCCTTCCTGGTAGGTGTATCCACTTTCCTGCGGAACTTTGATCGATATGCCACCGGCCAGCGCCATGTCGCATTGGTAAGTCAGAAGCGCCTGGCAGGCCAGACACACGGAAACGAGTGAGCCTGAGCAGGCCGTGTCGACGTTGATCGCTGGGCCTCTAAAATTCAGTTTGTAGGCCACACGCGTCGCCAAATAATCCTTCTCATTGCCGATGGCAGTCTGCAGCGATCCCATCATGTCTACGAGGTCTCTGCGTGGAGCCAGAACGTTCTGATAGTAGGTGTTGTAGGTAGCCGCGGTGAAAACTCCAACCGAGCAGGAGAGTTGATTCGGTGCATATCCCGCCACTTCCAACGCTTCCCAAGCCCCCTCAAGGAAAATGCGGTGCTGAGGATCCATGACTTCGGCTTCCGTAGGTTGGACGCCGAAGAAAGCTGCATCAAAGCACTCAATATCCTTCAGAACGCCGCGCGCAGGAACGTAGTTTTGTCTGTCTCGAGTCTGACTCAGATCCACGCCCGAAGCGGCTAACTGGTCGTCGCTAAAGAACGAGACCGTTTCCTTGCCGGAAAGAAGGTTATTCCACAATTCCTCCACGTTTGCGGCTCCTGGGAACCGTCCGCTAAGGCCGATGATGGCAACGCCTTCTAGTTGCGTATTCATCGACAAGCCTCACGAGCGTCATGGATGTGTGACAAGGCTTCACGGCCCTGCCGCGCGCGGTTAGTGATGTGTGCTAGAGCTGCGTTTTCATCAGATGTTCCTGTCAGATACTGCGCGAGCGATCGAACAGACGTATACTGAAACACTTTGACAATCGGGAAATCGATCCCCAAGGTTGCCTGCAAGCGAAGGTGCAATCTCACTATCGCTAGCGAGTGAGCGCCACCCTCAAGGAGGTTGTCTGCGACACCGAGACTGTCGAGCCCCAGAACTTCCTGGCATACACCAGCGATCCTCCGCTCCCATTCTGTCTTCGGAAGTTCCCGGCCATATCTAAGCTTTGCGGACTTCTCGGGCTGGGCTGTGAGAACTGGTGTGGACAATCCAAGTTGCAGGTCATTCAGTCGCATTTCCAGAGACGCCGTCAAACGAAGCAGCAGCTTCTCGAAATCCTTTGCGAAGCTTTTGGCGAGGCCGCCATCGATTCGATATCGATTGAACACGAGGTCGATGTTCAATGTCTCACGCGGCGTTACGACCACGGTCAAGTCAAACGTCGAGTGGATGGGTCCCACAAAATCCTGAATCCTTGCCGTCTCCCCGAGCTTAAAAACAGAATCGTCCACTTGATAGTTCTGAACAACCACAAGGCTTTCAAACAGTCTGCTCCGCCAGGAAACCTGACTCCATCCCTGAATCTGCTGGAGCGATGCAGATTGGTGCTGGCTTAACTCAAGCGAATGGCTGTGAATTGTTTGTAGCAAGTTGCGCAACGACGAGGTGCCATCCAAGAGAACACGAACCGGCAGATTGTTTACAAAGGGCCCGACGATCGCTTCGACGCCTGGCAGCGTGGCTGAGCGACCTGAACATGCAACTCCGAACACGACGTCATTACGTCCGCTTCGCCGACCCAAAAGCATTGCCCACGACGCCTGAATGAGGGTGCTCAATGTCACCTGTTCTGTTCGAGCAATCGCCGCCAGGGCTCGGGCTTGTTCGGCATCAAGATTGAACGAAAGTGTTTCAGAGGCATTCGGCAGCGGCTGTGGTTGTGTTTGGCCTGCTGTACCTAGGCTGGTCGGCTGGGTAAATCCGTCGAGACTTTCACGCCAAAACGCCTCTGTCTCGCGCCAGTCCAGGTTCTGAAGCCAATCGATGTAGTCACGAAACGGACGAACCGGATGGATGTTCAGAGCGCGCTGCTGAAGCAACCCCTCGTAGGCCGCGGCCACACACTTGAATACGAGCGGCCAGGACCAGCCATCCACAAGCAGGGATGGGAGACTCCATAAGAATTTGTGACTAGTATTGCCGACACGCCGCAATGTGAACCGCATCAACGGTGGCTTGGCAAGGACAAATCCTTGTTTCGAGTCTTCCGCGAGCAGCCTGGTCCATCTGACACTCTGATCAGCCATCAACCCAGAACGCCAGTCCTCTAGGGTCCAATCGGGACGAATTTCGCGATGAACCCTTTGCAGAGCTTGGGAAGAGGCTTCGTCATCAAAGCTGCTTCTGAGAATGGGATACCGGTGAATTGCCTCGGCCCACGCCTGCTGGAAGGCGGGCACGTCTAACTCCCCATCCAGTGTGCAGTGCCATTGATCCACAACGGCCTCCGGGCGCACAGACGCTAATGCGAAGAACAGCGTCTGCATCGGTGACAAGGGATAGACATCCTCGATCGCGGCGGCGGCGCGCCGATGGAACTCTTCGGTGTGAGTCGGAACAGCCCCACTGATCGGTGCCGGGGCTCGATGGGTCGACCTGCAGCTGGAAAGGATGCAGCGCAGTGCCCCGACGAACTCCCGGGCAAGCCTTGAAATGGTTTCAGTACGGTGGCGGTTTGTACTAAATGTCCAATGGACCTTCAATCGTCCATGAATTACCGCGCTGTTGATTTCCAGAAGGTAGCGACGTGTTTGGCTCGGGCTGTGAGTGGAGCCTGATAGCTCTGGTGCAAAAGCGAGCAATTTGGAGCTGGCTACCATTGAATCCAGCTGACCGAGATAGTTGAAAAGAATCTCGGGTTCTTTCTGCTTGGCGAGGGGACTTCTCGGAAGAAGGTAGCGCAACACGGAATAGCTCAAACCGTGCAGGGGAACTCGCCGCATGTGATTCTTGATGTGCCTGAGCAGTGCCTCTGGTTGCCAGGCTTGCTTATCCATTCTGTCTTGAACCAAGGCTTCGTCTATCTTGAGCCGCACGGGAAAAAGAGAAGTAAACCATCCAGTGGTTCTGGTGACATCCACTCCTTCCTCAAGTTCCTCACGTCCATGCCCTTCCAAGCAGAAGAATAGTTCGTCACCACCGGTCCAGCCAAGGAGCGACTTCACCAGGGCGGTTATGAGCACGTCGTTAATCTGAGTATTGAAGGTTGAAGGTACTTGCTGCAAGAGGGTCTGTGTCTCTTCCCCACTCAACTCTACTGTTACGGTTTGCGTTGAGCCCTCAGTGTTCTCACCCTGTGAATATTCGGTCGGCAGGTTTACAGCCTCTCCACCACTCACTTGCAGCCAGTAATGCAGTTGCGTCAAAGTGTCACTGGACTTCGGGTATTCAACGAGACGCTCTGCCCAGCTTCCAAACGAAGCCGTCTTTGCCGGCAGGTCGACCGCGTTCCCCTGCAACAGCTGTCCATAAGCCGTTTCCAGATCCTCCAACAGAACGCGCCAGGACACTCCATCAACGATCAGATGGTGCAACACGAACAGAAGTCGCCCTGTAGAGTTGTGACCCAGATCGAAATAGATGACCCGTGATAGCGGACCTTCGTCGATTCGCAAGCTGGATTGATAACCCGCCGCCATCGCTTGAATGGAGCTCGCCTGCGTCGGGTAGGGCATGCCTGCAAGGTCGACTCGCTCGAAACAGAGTGTGCCGCCGCCATCGCCATAGGCTTGCTCCCACCGCTGCCCCTTCTTTCTGAAGCGCAGCCTTAAGCTCCCGTGATGCTGTTTGACGACCTCCAGTGCCTGGCGGAAGGCGCTCTCCTGCAATGGTTCTGCGACCGCCAGCAGGAACGCTTGGTTGTAGTGGTGCTGATCCACAAGTTCTTGCTCGAAGAACCAATGCTGAATGGGCGTCAATGGAACGAGGCCCTGCTCTGAATCCGCTGTGCGAGGGGTTTCCCTGGCGGCACCCACGACGCCAGCCAGAGCAGCGATCGATTGATTCTGAAACAGCATTTTGGGAGTCAGGGCGAAGCCTGCCTGTCGTGCCCTGGCGATGATCTGGATGCTCAGAATGGAATCTCCTCCCAATTCGAAAAAATTGTCGTGGCGGCCGACTGGATCGACTCGCAGAACCTCACTCCAGATTGCTGCGAGTTCTTTCTCGGTTGTGGTTTCTGGAGGCACGTACTGTTTGGACGAGTCCTCCCGTTGATGGTCTGGAGGTGGCAGCGCTTTGCGATCGACCTTGCCATTGCTCGTTAGAGGTAGAGCGTCTAAAACGACGAAGGCTGCCGGCACCATGTAGTCCGGCAGTTGCTTTTGCAGGGAGTTTCGCAGTTGACTGGTATCTATTCCCGGATGAGATGCCACAACGTAGGCGACCAGACGTTTGATACCAGGTGTATCGTCGTCGCTTGCCACAACGACCGCCTCGCGTACGCCCGGTTGCACGGAAAGAACCGCTTCAATCTCACCCAATTCAATCCGAAATCCGCGGATCTTCACCTGCTGATCGATTCGTCCTAGGTACTCAATCTCACGGCCTGGGAGAAATCGGGCCAAGTCCCCTGTTTTGTATAAACGACCTTCAGATCCAAAACGGCTGACTACGAAGCGCTCGGCCGACAGTTCTGGCCGGTTCAAGTAGCCGCGGGCCAATCCAGCTCCCCCAACGTAGATCTCACCCGGCACGCCCAGAGGAACGGGCTGCATTCTTTTGTCGAGGATGTAGAGTTGAAGGTCGGGAATTGGCTCACCAATGACACTACCGGCGCCGAGGTCGTCCTTGGACAACGGGCGATAGGTGACATGGACGGTTGTCTCTGTAATGCCGTACATATTGATCAACCGCGGACATTGATCGCCGTGTCGATCAAACCAGGGTTTGAGACTTTGCGTTTCCAAAGCCTCTCCGCCGAGAATGACGCAGCGCAAGGCAAGGTCTTTCCTGGGTGTGGTGTCTTCCGCCTGAATCAGCTGGCGAAACGCAGACGGCGTTTGGTTGAGTACAGTCACCTGCTCGTCTTCCAGCAATTGGTAAAAAAGCTCCGGCGAACGGCTAACCAAGTAGGGTACAACCACCAACTTTCCACCGTGCAGCAGCGCGCCCCAGATCTCCCAAACGGAAAAGTCAAACGCATAGGAGTGAAACAGGCTCCATACATCGCGTTCTGTGAACTCGAACCAGTGGGCCGTCGCTGAAAAGAGCCTTAGTACATTGCGATGCGTGACCATTACCCCTTTGGGTGTTCCGGTCGAGCCCGACGTGTAGATGACGTAGGCCAGATTGTCAGGACCAGCCAGTGCAGGTTGAGGGTTGACAGGTGTGCTCAGGCCGAGAGGCGAATCTTTGCGATCGGCAGAAGTGGATGGCGATGGCATCACGGTACGCTCATCGATGCAGACGACTCTTGATTGACACTCCGGCAGAGTCATCGACAGGCGTGTTTGAGTGAGCAAGACGGAAGCTTTAGCATCCTCCAGCATGAATGCGATCCGCTCGGGTGGATAAGACAGGTCAATGGGCAGGTAGGCACCGCCGGCCTTCAGAATGGCGAGTAGACCGGTCACCATGTCGATCGATCTATCCAAAAAGAGGCCAACGACTACATCGGGCCCCACGCCGAGTTCTCGAAGCTGGTTTGCAAGCTGATTCGCTCGCGTGTTGAGTTCTTCATAAGTGAGGCTCACTCCACTGCTAGACACACTCTCCGCATGTGGAGTCCGCTTTGCCTGTTCCTCAAATATTTGGTGAAGAGTGGAAGATCCATCCAGAGGGATGCGAGACTGCCCTGGCATTCCGATGGGTTGATTGCGCTCGACCAGCAGTTCACATTCCTCTTCCGTGGTCAGCAGCTCCAGTTCAGCTGGATGCGCAGCCGGTCGTGCGACCATCGCCTGAAGCAGGTTCATGAGATGGCCCAACATACGCTGCACCGTGGCGTCGTCGAATCGAGCCTGGGCGTAGTCGATGCGAAGCAGCAACGAATCTTCGCCGTAGGCCTCCAGAGTCAGTGGATAGTGGGTCTGCTGGTAGACATCGACGAATCGACTGCTCCATTCATCGCCAAGCCCTTTCAGCTGTGTCGCCAGATGAGAGTGCTCAAACACGACGATCGTTTCAAATAGCGGCTGGTCGGCCGGCACGCTGCTCCAGCCGTGAATTAGCGACAAAGGCGTGTGCTCAACCTCTCGCAACGCAATCCATTGAGTTCGTATGGCATTCAGGCAATCCAACACGGAATCGTGAGCGCCGATCGTGAGTCTTACCGGAACCGTGTTAATCAAGAGCCCGATCATTGACTCAGAACCGGCTACGGTCGATTTGCGGCAAGCCCGGGTGGCGCCAAACACGATGTCGCTTTCTCCGCTGTAGCGACTTAGAAGAAAAGCCCAGGCAGCCTGAACCAGGCTGTTGAGCGTTAATTGCTTCAGGGCCGCGAAATCTTTCAGAGAGGCAGTCGCTGCAGGCGAAAGCCTCACTTCCTGAACATTGCGGCGAGACCGTGAGGAAGAAGCGCTTCTTCTGCAGCCCAGATTGAGTGGAGGCGTGCCTCTATATCCTTCCAGCCGTTTCTTCCAGAAGGGCTCGGCGAGTTCGAAGTCTTGCTCTTCGATCCAAGAGAGGTAGTCTGAGTAAGGGCGCGGATCCGGGAATTCCAAACTATTCCCGCTCTTGAGGGCATGGTAGCGGGAGAATACTTCTTGGAGGAGAAGGAGGCGTGCGCGGCCGTCAGCCAGGATGTGGTGAAACGTCCAAACAAGCCTGAAATCGTCGTCATCAAGTCTCAAGAGTGTCAGGCGCATCAACGGAGGTCCACTCATATCGAACCCGCGCTCGCGTTCCAAGGTCAATAGTGCTGAAAGTTCACCCTCCAGTTGTTCGGCTGGCAGGTTCGACCAGTCGTGTTCTTGCCACAGCAAGGAAACATGTGAGTGAACTCGCTGCAATGGCGGTGCAGTAGTCTGAAAGTGAAAGCTCATTCGTAGCGCTGAGTGCTGATCGAGCACCCGCTGCCAGGCTTCGCGAAGAAGAGGAACATGCACAGACTCAGGAAGCGTGAGCACGACCTGCTGGATATATTCGCCAGAGTGTGGCGCCTCGAGATGGTGAAAGAGCATGCCCTTTTGAAGCGGCGAGAGGCTGTAGCTTTCAGTTAGCAGGGTTTCACTTGTCATCGTTCAATATTGAAGATGCTTTTCTCAATCGAGTGCCTCACTGTGAGTGGGGCGAATCGGATCTCCACCGCCTCCCAGACCTCAAGATGATCGAGTTTGATTTGGTGCCCCCAGACTTGTTTGACGGCAGCCCAATACACCCGCGTCTGAGGATGCCTCCGCTTTATATTGTCTACACTTAGCGGCTCAGCCGCTGTTCAATATTGCTCTCGCCCGCGGCAATAGAAGACCGTAATCGTTCGTTCGAAAAGCAAAGAAATCTCACGTTTTTGGCTTGGCGAATTCAAGCCCGGCCGTAAGACCGCAGATCCATGCGAGGACCAGCGCATTGGCCGGTACATAGAGTTGAAAATCAACCAAGCTATGAAAAAGAATGGCTCGCATGGCGGCCGTGCATCCCAGAGCTAGAATTCGAACTCGCGCGTTCAAATGTTTCATTGACTGAAGTGCGCTTCTGACGAGGGAGCAAATCAGAACCGCAATAAGCGGGAATCGTGCGCCTGAAAGCGCATTTGGTCAGAGAGGTGGAAGTCCTCTTCAGGTACGCCCTCTCCGGCCTGTAACCGACTGCAACTGCATCCGTGCGTGAGGCGGGGTGGGGAGCAGCAGGAGGTGAACGATCAGTCCGTAGGATAACGAACGCGATTCGGCCTGAAAGCTGGCGAGCCTGCGATTCAGTGGCGAAGCCCGGACTCACGCAAGTGAGAAGCCCGACACGCTGAGGGGTAGGGTGAGAAAGCGATGGCGGGAGCCCAA
>Ga0163150_10003988_pt1 | contig 20142 bp, 15 predicted proteins | sample OliLakLV19P2IB_FD_148628 | JGI IMG/M metagenome (GOLD analysis project Ga0163150, IMG submission 148628) | Freshwater microbial mat bacterial communities from Lake Vanda, McMurdo Dry Valleys, Antarctica - Oligotrophic Lake LV.19.P2.IB | ecosystem: Environmental > Aquatic > Freshwater > Lake >...
ATCTCCTTGAGATGTGCCACGCCGGCGGACGCCGCATCGTCGCGGCGCTCCGGAATTGAAACGGGCCAGGGCCGGCGGATCAGAAGGGACGCGCCGTCGCTCGAGCCGCCCGGCAGCACCGACCAGAGTTCCTCGGTGATGAATGGCTGGAACGGATGCAGGAGATGGAGCAGCGTGGCCAGCACCTCATGCGTGACCGCCTGCGCGGCGGTCCGCTCCGGGCCCGGCTCGGCGTAGAAGAGTTGCTTGGCGAATTCGAGGTACCAGTCACAGAAGTCGCCCCAGGCGAATTCGTACAGATCGCGGGCCGCCTCGTTGTAACGGAACGTGTCCAGACTGCCGGTGACGGATTCGACCGTTTCGTCGAGCCGGGAGAGTATCCAGCGGTCGACATCCTGGAGCGGCAGTGTCTTCCAATCGGTGGCCGCCGGATCGAATCCCTCCATGTGGGAGAGCGCGAGACGCGACGCGTTCCAGATCTTGTTCGCGAAGTTGCGGCCGACCTCGCATTTCTTTTCCGAGAAGAGCACATCCTGGCCGCTGGGGGTCAGCAGGATCATCGTGTAGCGGAGAGCGTCCGCCCCGTAGCGGTCGATGAGATCGAGCGGGTCGGGCGAGTTGCCGAGGCTCTTGGACATCTTTCGCCCCTGCTCGTCGCGCACGATGCCATGCAGGTAGACGACCGGGAACGGCTCTCGATCCATGAATTCGATGCCGGCCATGACCATGCGGGCCACCCAGAAGAAAATGATGTCCGGCCCGGTGGTCAGATATTGCGTCGGATAAAAATAGTCGAGGTCTTTCGTCCTTTCGGGCCAGCCCAGGGTGGAAAAGGGCCAGAGCCAGGACGAAAACCAGGTATCCAGAACATCCGGATCCTGCGTGAAGGCCGCTCCCCCGCAGATAGTGCAGGCGGTTGGTGCCCCCCGGCCCGCATGTGGCGTGGCGTCCTGATCGCAATACCAGACCGGAATCCGATGCCCCCACCAGAGCTGGCGGCTGATGCACCAGTCGCGGATGTTGGTCATCCAGTTGAGATAGACCTTGTTCCAGTGCTCGGGAGCGAATTGGAGGCGCCCCGACTTGAGGGCACGAATCGCCGGTTCCGCGAGCGGGCCCATCTTCACGAACCATTGCCGCGAGAGGAGCGGCTCGATGACCGTATTGCAGCGGTGACAATGGCCGAGGCTCATCGCGTGGTTCTCGACCCGGGCGAGCAGGCCCATCTCCTTGAGTCGATGCACGACGCCCTTCCGGGCCACGAAGCGATCCTGGCCGGCGAAGGGGCCGGCGGCGGCATTCATCGTGCCTGTTTCGTCGATGACCACGATCGGTTCCAGATGGTGCCGCTTGCCCAGCTCGAAGTCGTTGATGTCGTGGGCCGGTGTGACCTTGAGGGCTCCGGCACCAAATTCCATCTCGACGTAGTCGTCCGCGATGATCGGGATGGGCCGGTCGATGAATGGCACATGCACCGATTTGCCGATCAGCGCCTGGTAGCGCTCGTCGGCCGGATTCACGGCGACGGCGACATCGCCAAGTATGGTTTCCGGCCGGGTGGTGGCCACCGTGATCCCCTCCGTGCCACCGATCTCGAAGGGATAGGTGACGAAGTGGAGCCGGCCCTCGACATCGACGTGCTCGACCTCTTCGTCGGAAATGGCCGTCTGGCAGCGCGGACACCAGTTGACGATATAGTGGCCACGATAAATGAGCCCCTTGGCGTACAGGTGGAGAAAGGCTTCCTCGACGGCGCTGGAAAGCCCCTCGTCCATCGTGAAGCGCTCGCGCTCCCAATCACAAGAGGCACCCAGTCGTTGGAGCTGGCGGATGATGACGCCGCCGTACTCCTCGCGCCACTTCCAGACGCGGGCCACGAACTCTTCGCGGCCAAGCTCCTTGCGGCTGGTTCCCTCGTCCCGCAGCTTCTTCTCGACGACGTTTTGCGTGGCGATTCCGGCGTGATCCGTGCCGGGCTGCCACAGTGCCTCCCACCCCTGCATCCGTCGGAAGCGGATGACGACGTCCTGGATGGTGTTGTCGAGGACATGGCCCATATGAAGGATCCCGGTGACATTGGGGGGCGGGATCATGATGGTGAACGGTTTCCTGGCGGGAGTCGGGCGCGCGTGAAACTGGCCCGAGTCCTTCCAGGCTTTGTAGATCCGCCCTTCCACCAGGGCGGGATCAAAAGTGCGTTCAAGTTCGCGAATCGGCATAATCGGATACCTCAGGCGCGGCGACCCTGACGATGCCGCCCGGCAACGGTTTCGGAACTGACTGATGAAAAACGGGTTCGGGGCGGGCGGACCTGACGTCCGCCGGCTACAATGGACCCGGACGGTCCCCCTGAATGTCCTGTGGCGTGCCGGATGTCCAGCGGTGGCCATGACAGGCGTCATCCAATCCCCCGAGCGAGATTGAGAATGAAGCAGGATAGCAGCGCCATTTCCCGGCGGTCAATGAAGCGTCATTCGTTCCACCTGGCCGCCGTTCCCGGCCTGGCCCTCCTCAGTCTGTCCGGCCTTGCGCCGGGTGTGCTCGCCGCCATGGACCCCGCACGTCAGCCGACCGGCCCGGCCACGGGATGGGCCGCGACACAGGAATTCGCGTTGAATGGCAACTATGTCGAGGCCTGCACCGACGCGCCTCTTTGCCCGGGTCACTTCGGTTCGAACCGACCTGGACCCGGTTGCCAGAAGGTGATGGTCTTCCAGGTGACGCGGGGGCGCTGGCACAGCACCGATCTGTCCGGTCTCTCCGTGCTGGTCATTGCCGAGGCGCCGGCTGGCGAAACGGTTTTTCCAGGGAACTGCGAGCGGTGGGTCCGCCGCGAGGTCTGGCTGCCCGAGGCCGCCGACTCGGCACAGGCAGAGGGGCTGACGCGGGCTATCGGCATTTTGGTGATGGGCGCCGGCGGGCCTCCCTTCACGCGCATAGAACGGGTACCGCTTGCCACCGGCATCACGGCCGGTCGAATCTTCGTGGAGGCGGTCGAGCGACTTCGGATGATTCTGACCCCTGGCCGCTCGATCAACGGCATTCGGCCGCCCGACCTGAACAACCTCGGGCACACCTTCCGCTTTCTCGGGCCACTCTACGTGTATGACGTCGACACGCTTTACTGCCCTTCGATGGTTCCGGATGGCCCGGTCGCTGACCACAAGAGCGGCGTCACCGCGATGTTCAGCTGGTCAAGCGAGGCGGCTTACGCGGCGGCAACGGTGGCCGCTCCTCCCGGAAAACCGACCAAACGCTAGGCCGGATCGTCAGACCTCGATGATCTCGTCGCTGGAGTCGGCGGTCAGATTTCGGCACCCATCGGCGGTCACGACCCAGCTGTTCTCGATGCCGACGCCTCCCCTTTCGCCGAAGAAGATCTTCGGTTCGATGGCCACGACCATCCCCTCTTTCAGGGCGGTGCTCGAGCGAGCCGAGAGGATTGGCAATTCGTCCAGCTCGAGACCGACGCCATGGCCGATGAAGGCCACCTGATTTTCGCCCCACCCCATGAAGCCGGACTGCCAGGCGGTCGCTGACACCTGCTCCATGACGTGGGTGTAGATCGAGCTGCAAACGGCCCCCGGGCGCAGGCGGTCCTGGATTTCAGCCTGCAGTCGAAGCGTGAACCGATGGGCTTCCAACAATTCCGGATCGACCAGGCGTCCGAGGACGAAGATGCGTGTCTTGTCGGCGAGGTAGCCACCAAAGCCGGCGACGAGATCGATCATGATCGGTTCGCCAAAAACGAGGGGACGCTCGCTTCCCGAGTGCGGGAAGGCGGGGTACAGCCCCACGCTGCCATCCGCGCCGTCAAAGGCCTGCGGATGGCTGGCCGACGGCCCTGCCGCCACGGTGGCTCCGGCCAGTTCCATGTTCCAGCGACGGATGCGGACCAGGGCCTGGTGACGGTGGCGCCGCATTTCTCCCTCGATGGCCGCGGCCGCGTCGATCTCCCGTTCGGAAGCGCGAAGAATTTCCGGCACACGGGCGAAGACCCTGGCCAGAATTTCGGCCGCACCCTCCATCTGCCGGATTTCGTATTCCGATTTGACCATGCGGATTTCACGCAGCGGCATCGAGATATCGACGAACTCGACGCCGGGGAACTGCTCCTCGAGGCGTCGCACCTCGCGCCAGGGAAGAACATCGAGTTCGAGGCCGATCCTCCGCCAGGGACCGTGACCCGCCGCGCGAAGGGCGCTGGCCAGACCCCGCGGTGAGTCGAGAGGCTCCTGCCGTGCGATCGGCGATTCCTCCCGCGCGCGGCTCCGGCTTTTCTGGACCAGGAGCAGCGGCTCGCCGTCCGATTCCGCGGGAAGCGACAGGAGACCGTTCTGGGCCGTGCCGGTGAGATAGAAAAAGTCGGCACGCTGGATAATCAGGGCGGCTTCGACATCGGCCATCCGAAGCCGGGCGCGGGTGCGTTCGAGGCGGGCCTCGATCTCGGTACTCGGGACGGTCGACAGAGCCATCTAGTTCGGGGCGACCTCAGGCCTTCGGCGTGACATAGGGTTCCCAGACGTAGGGGCGCTCGTAAAATCCGGGCGGACAGGTGAGTTCATCGACCTTCTTGATCACCCGGGCCGGATTGCCGGCCACGACCATCCCCGCCGGCACGTCGGCCACGACAACGGATCCGGCCCCGATCAACGCCCCCCGGCCGATCCGGACGCCGGGCAATACGACCACCCCGGCGCCGATCTTGACCAGGTCCTCGACCACGGCCCCCCCCTTGCACTCCTTGTAATGGGCGCATCCCATGGGATGCGGATCGTCGGTGAAAACGACGTTCGGTCCCACGAACACGTGATCACCAAGGGTGACCATCTCCAGGAAGGAAAGGCTGTGGATACGGCAGCCGTTGCCGATCCGGTTTCCGAATTCGAGGACGGCGTTGGTGCCGACTGAGCAGTCATCGCCGATGATGTTGTCCTCGCGGATCGAGGCGCCGTGACCGGTCTGGAAGCGATGGCCGATGGTGGTGCCGGCATAGATGACGGTGAAGGCCCGGATGATCGCGCCCTCGCCGATGATCAGCGGGAGCTCCCCCGGCAGCCGACCGCGCGGCGGTCGTCCGAGAAAGATCGGCTCGTCGAGCTGGGCACCGGCGCCAAGGGTGACGTTCAGGAGGCCGGGCGGATGCGTCGAACTCAACGGTCGCCCTTTGCCACCCCGACTTCGATCGGCTCCCACTCCAGCCTTTCCAGGTGCCCGCCGTTCATGAGCGAGCGCTCGGCGGCCTCGAGGACCCGGACCACCTGAAGGCCCGATTCGGCATTGGACTGGGGCCGTCGCCCGGTCAGCCCGGCGATCAGAAAATCATCCAGCTCGGCCGCCAGTGGCTCGTAGGAATCAAGGCTGGGCGAGACGATATCGCCCGAGCGGTACGAAAGCTGGAATTCGCCAAAGGTTTGCGGATCGCGGTAGGAGACGCCCTTGTCGAAGACCTTGACCTTTTCCAGGTTCTCCGTGTCGTCGTATACCACCATTCGCCGGCTCCCGACGATGGTGGTATTGCGGAGCTTGGACGGCGCCAGCCACGACACCTGCACATGGGCGATGGCCCCTGACTCGAAAACCAGGTCGATGAAGGCCACATCCGGGATACCCGGCTGCACATAGTCGCGGCCAACGGCCGACACCTGGATGGGGGGCTCGCCCAGCCAGTGAAGCAGCATGGAGAGATCGTGGGGCGCCAGGTCCCAGATGACGCTGGTGTCCTTCTGATGAATGCCGAGATTGACCCTTGTTGAAGAGATGTAGTGGATCGACCCGAGTTCGCCCTTCTGGATCAGCTCGGCGATCAGCTTGACGGCCGGCGCGTAGATGAAGGTGTGTCCGACCATGACGATCCTGTTCCGTTCGCGGGCAAGATCCAGCAGACGGCGGGCCTGGGCGCTAGTGGCCGTGAACGGCTTCTCGACGAAGGTGTGCTTGCCGGCCAGGAGCGCGGCTTCCGCCAGGGGGAAATGGGTCGAGAGTGGCGTGGCGATGACCACGGCGTCGATGTCGGGGGAATTGAGCAGTTCGCAGAAGGACGATTGGACGCCCACATGCGGATAGCGCTGCCGGATCTTCACCAGCCGTTCGGGTTTCAGATCACAGACGGTCAGATTTCGGCATCGTCGATTCTCGACCAGGTTGCGAATCAAATTCGGGCCCCAGTAGCCGCAGCCAACGACGCCGACACCGAGCTGACCCGTTGCGTTATCCGCCGAGCCGACCATGGCTTCCCCCTGCTCTTCCGTCATGTCAAAGCTGTCAATGCCCGCCCCGCCCGGAAAAAATAACCGGCACGGTTCGCAGGATGAGCTCGAGATCCAGTCCGATCGACCAGTGAGCGATGTAATAGATATCGAGCAGCACCATGTCCTCGAACGGCACCCGGCTCCGGCCGGTCACCTGCCAGAGCCCGGTCAGCCCGGGCGTGACATCCAGCCGACGCTTCTGCCATTCCTTGTGAAGATCCCACTCGTAGGCCAGGCAGGGGCGCGGCCCCACCAGGCTCATCTCTCCCTTGATGATATTCCATAGCTGGGGGAGTTCGTCGAGCGATGTTCGACGCAGGAAAGCACCGATCCGCGTGACCCGGGGGTCGTCCACCAGCTTGTAGATCTTTTGCCCTTTCCGGTCCAGGCTGGCTTCTGCGCCGATCGTGACCAGTTTTTCCAGGTAGGCCCGATGGAGATGCTCGTCGTTGTTCACTACCATCGATCGGAACTTGAAAAAGTGGAAGACGCGCCCGTCACGGCCGACCCGCTCCTGGCGATAGAAGACCGGTCCCCGGGATGTGAGCTTGATTCCGAGGGCGATCAGGGCGAATAGGGGCAGAAGGACGATCCCGCCGGCCAGCGCCCCGGTCAGGTCGATGGCCCGCTTGATGTGGCGGGCCGGCGTGAAAAGACCCGACGGCTGGATTTCGATCACGGGCATGCCATCCAGCACGAAGACCGGGGCCCGGCCGATCATGACGTTGAATGCCGGTGAGGCCACCACCACGGTCAGCCCCCACCCGACACAGCGCTGCACCAGTTCGATCAACGTGTCGCGAGGAATATCGTCGCGGACGACATGGACCTGATCGATGGCGCCTTGCGAGGCGAGCCGCTCGATCTCTTCCGTAACGCCCTTGCCGTCGATGACGGTGCGGACCACCGGCGGAAAGAGCATCCAGCGCAGCAGAAGGGCGCTGCGCCGCTGGCTCTCCGGGTCAGAACCGACGACGACAGCCTCGCTGGTCAGACGTCCCCGGAGGGCCCGAACGACGACCCAGCGCCAGACGCTCCACCGAAGCGTGAGAACCAGGGCGGTAGCTGTAAGCCAGAAGAGCAGCAGGGGGCCACGCCCGGGCATGGGAAACGAGGGCCGGAGGGCAAAGTCAACGAGGATCTGGAGGATGACGGCCAGGATGGAGGCCTTGAGAAGGCGGGTCGTCAGTTCCATCCGACGCCCGAGGAGACGGACTTCATAACCGCCCGCCCAGGTGATCGAGCTGATCCAGATGCCCGCGGACAGGAGCGCAACGGGCAAGAGGCCCGGTAGAGGGCCCTGCCCCTGACGGCCCAGCGTCATCATGGCCAACGCCACGGAACCGGCGATCGCCAGGAGGTCAAGGATCACCATGGAAGCTCGGAGGAGCAAGAGACGCCGCTCCTGCCTTCGATGCCGGGGCACCGGGGCCAGCTGGGGCGCCGGAACCTGCCCGGCGGGGATTTGAAGGGTCAGCGTAGAGTTCATCCACTCACCATGGGGAAAGGCTGGGCGCCTCAACGGCCTGCCGGTACGCAATGAGTTGGCCGATCTTGAGACGGATTTCCACCACCGACCAGCTCGAACTTACCATAGGGACGAAGGACGCCTCAATATCGGTGGGACTTCCCGTCCTTGTGGCCCGGACGGGCTAACCTCAATCCGCTCACTATCTAATGTGGGAATGCCGTGAAATTCATACAGATCAGTTGGCGCGTCAGCGACCTGAAACGGCGTCCTACGCAGGGGTCGACGCGGCCGGCCGGGAATTCGGCAATGAGCCGCCGGGGCCCGGAATCACGGTCATTCCGAAATGGGCCTTCATCTTGTGGACAATGACCCAGGTCGAAACCTCGGGGAGATGCCGCTTGATGGCACTCCGCGCGGTGCAGACCATCCAGCACGGCTCCTTGCAGTTGCGAACCACGTGCCGGATTTCGTCCATCTTCGGGCTGGTCCAGATTTCCAGGAACGACTGCTCGCGGACGTTTCCCACGGGCATGTTGAGGATGTTGCAGGGAAAGATGTTTCCCTTCGGGTCCATCATGTAGGAATCGTGTGCGGCCTCGCATCGAACCGGCCGTTGGCCGGTGGCGGCGAATTCACCCAGACCCTTCTGAAAATAGGCCCGGAACCACGATTTGACGTTGCTCGACTTCAGTTCCTCACGCGCCACCTTGTCGAGTTCTTGCGTCAACACATCGACGTGAACGCCGGTGTTCACCGCCGTCTGGAAGTAGTGTTCGGAGTTGTGCGCGACCGCGCAGGTGAACTGGACGCCGAGCTCCTTGGACAGCTTGTAGATGGTGCCCAGCTGGTGGTCGTTCTGCCCCATGGCGGTGAAGCCGATCCGGATGTTCTTGGAGCCGGCTTCCTGAAAAGCGCGGACTGTTTCGATGCACTTCCGATAGTTGCCGGGAATGCCGCGGACCGCATCGTGCATGGCCTCGTCACCATCGATCGAGACGGCGAAACCGATGTCGGATTTTTCGCGCAACAGATCCGGCAGGATCCGGCGCGTGAGGCTGGGCTGGAGACCGTTCGTTGAGATGGTGATGGCCGCCTTCGGTGCGGCTTCCTTGACGGCAGCCACCACATCGACCAGGTCCTTCCGAAGAAATGTCTCGCCGCCTGTAATGTTGACATGCGACAGCGAGTCCGGAATCGTGGCCCGGTACTCCGCGGGTGTCATCTCCCCCGCGGACGCCTGATCCCCTTCCCAGATGCCGCACATGACGCATCGAGAATTGCACCGATAGGAGACTACGAGGAGCAGGTCGTCGGGGATATTTTTCAGGTTGGTCGTGTCGAGGTGCATCCCGGCTCCGGGTGATATGACGCAACGGGCGGGGCCGGCGACTGGTGCTGCCCGGCCCGCGAGCCCTTATCATAACAGAGACTCCGGCCCGGCCATCAGATTCCGATAGACCGCCTCAAACTGATCCACAACGGCCGGCCAGGCGTAAACCTGGCGGACCCGCTCCCTCGCCCCGGCGCCGACCGCCCTGAGTCGATCCGGCGCGGCCAGAAGCTCGGCCATGACCCTGGTCAGATCATCGGCATCTCTTGCCCGGAAATGAAAGCCGGTACCACCGAGCCCCTCCACCATCTCGGGAATGTCGCTGGCCAGCACCGGAGCCCCCTGGGCCATGGCCTCCAGAAGCACCAGGCTGACGGCGTCGCGCTCGGTTGGATTGACCAGGAGCCAGCACCCCGCGTAGAGCTCGGTCAGTTCCTCGCCCAGAATCGTGCCGGCAAAAACGACGCGTGGGCCGGCCGAGGCCTTGAGCTGTCGGGCGTAATCCTCGGAATGCGCCGGTTCGCCGCAGATCACGAGGGGAAGCTCAAGGTCCAGCCGACGGTGGGCGTCGATCAGGTAGTGACACCCTTTCTCGGGAACGAGGCGACCCACGAAAAGGAGATAGGACCCCGGTCTGATCCCGAGCCGTTCGAGCACACCGGTTACACGCGGCTCGGGCATTTCGACCGCATTCGGAATGTAGATCGACTCGCGGCCGTATCGCGCGCGATAGTCGTCGTGCGAAGCGGCGGTGTTGACCACCGATTGCCGGGCCGATGAGAGACCGAGCCCCTCACACCATCGAAAGTAGCTTCGAGCCCTTGGCCCCCACTTGCCTCCCTTCCACTCCTGACCATGCACATGAAAGAGGACGCGGGCCCCCGCCAGTCGGGCCAGTGGAATGACCGGCGCATTGCCGAGGGAATGGATATGCAGGATGTCGAAGCCCCGACCAAGCGCATCAATGGTGGACATGAGGGCATGGCTCAGGGTATCGGTGTACTTGCCGGGAAGCGATGCCGTCCAGCGCAACCGGATGCCACGATGGTGTCCCGCCGGAACATCCCCGGTGTAGGCCCGCCGGCTGTAGACCGTGACCTCATGCCCCCGCGCCACAAGGCGCGCCGAGAGTTCCTCGACTATCCGCTCGACGCCGCCGACGCTGGCGGGGATCCCCTTCGAACCGAGCATCGCCACCCGCAGGGGGCGATTTGGATCGTTGGTGACAGGCCTCTTGAGGAGCAGATCGTCGGGGATGTTGTTCCGATTGGTCGTGCTGACGTGCATTTGACGATGATACTAAAGTCACTGGCGTGAATCCCTATCGACCTTTAAACGCGCGACTCGACTCGGGGTCCATCACGGATTGCAGCAGCGACAGGACCGATGCGGCGCGCCCGGCCCAGGAGTGACCAGCCACGCTGTCGGAAAGGATCCGGCGGGCGGACGGCGTGGCGCCAAGCTCGCGGGCGGTCTCCAATGCCACCCGGAATTCGGCACCGGTGCGGGCCATGACCACTCCCGAAGTAAACTTGGCCAGCTCGGGCAGCGGCACGGCCGCGACCGCCAGGCCCGCCGCCAGAAATTCATAGACTTTCACGGGATCAACACTGGCGGTCAGGCTGTTCAGCCGAAAGGGCAGAAAGGCCGCGGCGGCCGTGGCCATCATCAAAGGCAGTTCCTCGTAGGGACGCCGGCCGACCCACTCCAGATTATCGGCGCGAGGAATGCCAGCGGGCGGATCCGCCTCGATCGGGCCGACGAGACGGAAATGCCACCCGGGGCAGGCACGAGCGATCTCGCCAATGAGCTCGAAGTCGATCCAGGGGCCGAAGGTGCCGATCGTCAGCGCAATCCTCGATGCGCGAGGGTCGGTCCGATCCCCCGCGGCCACGGGCAAATCGATTGCCCCTCGGAAGCGCTCGTGCTCGACGCCGTTCGGGACCAAATGGACGGTGGCACCCCCCGCCCGGAGCCGATCGGCCAGTTTTTGACTCGAGGCCAGGACCCAGCGCGCGCGCCGAATCAATCGCGATTCGCCCGCCACCACTTCCCCGGCATCCGGAAACGCCCCCCAGTCGTCCATGCAGTCATAGATGAGCGGGATGTTGCCAAAGGCCTCGAGATAGCGCTCGTGTGACGGGTGCCCGAGCCAGATGAGATCCGGTGTCAGTCGTCGGCGTCGGAGTTCGCGCCGGAGCCCGCCGAGGAAGAATCGGTCGCTGAACGAACGGAGAACGTCGCCCCGGTGGCGCGGACCGCCAAGCGGTTCGTACAGGCTGAGCGTTCGCCCCTCGCCCTCCGGGTCATCGCGCCAGGCGGCCAGCGCACCTGCGGGAAGTCGATGCCGGGCGCGCCAGCTGCCGAGAAACGTGCGCGGATGCGCGTAGACGACACGGGTCCGGGCAGCGAGTTCGCGAGCCATGTGTTGTGGTCGCTGTCTCAGATAATACCAGTCAACGACACCGAAGTAGAGAATCGTCACCGGAGGCCCATCCATCCAGGTAGCCGTTCGAAGGCGCGACGCCAGAGGCGGCCTCCAAGCGCCAGAGATACGAGCAGCGCCGGTATGGCCGCCAGGGCCTGAGCGACGGGATCGAGGCGCGGCATGAGCCAGAGTCCAAGTGCGAGCAGAAGGATGCCTCCCACGAGCAATCGCGGCGCCGGCACGATGTCAAGGCCGATCCACCGTCGGACCGCGACAGCCAGAATGACGGTGTGTACGAGGTACGATGCCACATGTGCTCCGGCCAGTCCGGTCGCCCCCCACCTGGGCACCAGGAGCCAGGCAGCAAACAGGTAGAGGACGGACCAGGTGGCATTCAACAGGAAACCGCGACCCGTCATCCCGAAGCCAGCCAGGAATGAACCAGTGAGATAGCCCGCGCTGGAGATGAAGTAGCCGACGGTGAGAAGGGCCACTGTGGGGGCGGCATCCTGATAGCCGGGGCCGAACAGTCCCACCCAGATTGGCGCGAGCCAACCGACGATGACGGCCGTTGGCAGCGACAGCAGCGTGACATAGACAAAGACAGGAGCGAAGGTGCGCACGGCCTCTTCGGGACGCTCACGGGATAGGCTGGCGATCATGGGGTAGAGCGGCATCGTGATGGCCATTGGCACGAAGAGGATGGCCTGATTGAGTGTCTCGGCAACCTGGTAATGGCCGACCGACCCAAGGCCGCCGTGCCGACCAAGCCAGGTGCGACCCAGCCAGGCAACCAACGGCACCAGGAGCGTCGACGCCAGCAAAGGCCAGCCGAGCGCGAGGCCGTGCGCCACATGGTTCAACGCCTCGCGCGACCAGTTGAGCCGGCGGAGTGAACGCGGGAGGGCGGCAAGCACGGCCAGCGCGAAAACAATGTGACCGACCCCGAGTGCCATGATGGCGCCTGGAAGGCCGTAGACGTGGGTGGCCGGGATGAGCAGGGCGAGATTCAACCCTGTCAGGCCCATACTGTATATGGCCAGCCGTTGTATCTGTTGCCGCCCTTGAAGTATCGCGCCGGTCGCGGTTGACCAGACGATGGCCGCGACGGCAAATCCCAGCCAGGCGGTGTCCCGGGGATCCCCGGCGGGTCCGACCATGATCCGAGTGAGCCAGGGGGCGGCGGCCACGACCAAAACACCCGCCAAAATGCCCATGACGAGGGCAGCCGTCAGGAAGCCCCCGAGGATCGCGGCGGTACGGGCTTCGGCTGTGTGCTTCTCGGCCACGAGTTTGGGCGCGATCAGAGGAAGCCCGAGCCCCGCAACCACCACGACCACGGCCTGAAAGCCGATGAGAATGACCCACGCACCGAAGGCCTCGGGGCCGAGACGTCGAGCCAGGACCAGACTTGTTACAAAGCCAATGGCCCGCATGGCCACGATCGACACGAGCGTGATGGCCGTCCCACGAGTCACGGCCAAGCGTAGCGAATCCATCGGCTGACTTTAACTCAAGCCCGCGCCAGGTCTCGCTCCAACCGGGCCAGGATTCGGGCCGCCGCCCGACCATCACCGAATGGATTACGCCGCCGACGGGTGGTCGTGGTTGGCGCTGCCCGCAGCAGACGGCGGCAGGCCGCGATCACCCGACCGGGGTCGGTGCCAACCAGGATCGACGTACCCTCATCCAGCCCTTCGGGTCGTTCCGTGGTCGCACGAGTGACCAGGACCGGCTTTCCCAGTGTCGGTGCTTCCTCCTGCAGCCCGCCCGAATCGGTCAGTACCATTCGGCACCGACCCAGAAGGGTCACCATCTCCGGATACGACACCGGCTCAATGAGATGGATTCGGGGGTGGCCGCGAAGCCGATCGTCGACCGACCGGCGCACATTTGGGTTCAAGTGCACCGGATAGACCACGCGAACGCCCGGCTCCCGGTCGACGATCTCCCGGATGGCACGAAAGAGATTGTCCAGTGGCTCCCCGAAGGACTCGCGGCGGTGTGCTGTGACGAGAATGACCGGGTCGTCGCCGAGTTGCGCTTCAAGCCCGGCCGGCCAGGCGACCGGAGCGTTGTCGAGTGTCCAAAGCAGTGCGTCGACCCCCGTATTCCCGGTCGTCAGTATTCTGCGGGCAGGAAATCCCTCCGCGCGAAGCGTCCGGGCTGCGTGCCGCGTCGGCGCGAACAACCACTCCGAGAGCTGGTCGGTGAGCCGGCGGTTCACCTCCTCGGGAAACGGCGATCGGGGATCGAAGGTCCGAAGGCCGGCTTCAACGTGGCCGACGGGCACCCCGGCATAGAAGGCGGCCAGGGCCGCCGCGAAGGTTGTCGTCGTGTCCCCCTGCACCAGAACCGCAGCCGGCTTTCGCCGGCGACAAAGGCTGGTCAGTGGGGGAATCAGTCGGGCCGTGAGATCCTCGAGGCTCTGGCCGGGCTTCATCATGGCCAGATCGTGGTCCGGCCGGAGGCCAAAGGCTCGGAGACCCTGATCGAGCATCGATTTGTGCTGGCCGGTGGAGACAAGGATCGGTCGGAGCGATGTTGATTCGCGCAGGGCGAAGACCACGGGCGCCATCTTGATGGCCTCGGGCCGGGTGCCGACGATGACCATGACCGGGCGGGAGCTCCGGCGGCTCATGCCCGCTCCTGCCGCTGCCGGGTGGCGGGAGCGATCGATTCCAGTTCACTCCGAATATGCCGGCCCACCGGCAGGACGTCAAAGTCGCGCCGCACGCGCGCCCGCCCGGCGGCCGCCATGGTTCGGGCTCGCGCCGGATTCGTGAGCAGATCGGTGATTGCGGCGGCGAGCGACAACGAATCCTCCGGTGGAACGAGCAGCGCCTCGACACCGCCCTCAACGGCCAGTGGGATATCACCGACCGCGGAGGCTACCACCGGACGGCCGCTTGCGAGGTACTCGATCAGTTTTACCGGGAAGCCGGCCCGGTTAAGGACGCTTGACGTCTTCGGCGCCACCAGGACATCGGCGGCGGCAAAGTAGAGCGGCATCTCCAGACTCGGAGCCAGGCCCGGAAAATGTATACGCCCGGCCAGTCCCCACGCGTCGACCTGTCTCCGGAATTCCTCGAGCGCTTCGGCCGGATGTCCGCCAAGGATCACAAACTCGACGTCAGACTGGCTGGCCACGACGAGTCGGGCAGCCTCAAGGAGAAATGCCACCCCCTCATTGTCGAAAAACGAACCGGCATAAAGCACCGTCCGGGAAGAGGTGACGCCGCACCGCTCACGAAGGAAGCCCGCTGGAGCTTCGACCGTGAACTGGCCGGTGTCGACCACCGGTGGCACCCGGCCCAGCTTTCCGTCAGGAACGTACCCGGCAAACATTTCGGCCAGATAGCGGGTAAGGACGAAGGTCCGATCAAGCCGGCGCGGCAGCCAGGTCATCCCCCAACGATAATTGAGCGCCCACAGTCGACGGGCCAGCGTCTTCTCCACGCGGTCGTGGTCGATGAAAGACAAATCGCAATAATCGCCGACCACATTCACGCGAAGCAGACGGGCAAGGATCCAGTAGGCGGCGCCATCGTAGAAGGTCGGCTGATACAGGTAGATCGTCCCGAGGTCCTCGCCTCGCAAGCTCCAGAGCGTGGTGAGCGACCGCCACAGGCTGGTCCACCGGAGGACGAACAGGCCCAACGTGCCCAGAGCCCCCATCCCCGGAGTATGACCGTATGACCCCCGGCGGGAGAGCCGCCGCACATCAATATAGTCAATCGTTTCGCGGGTGCGGTCGCTGTGCGAGTCACGAACCAGTCCGCGCGGGCATGGAATGACCAGCGTGACGGGAAGGCCCGCCGCCACCATGCTGCGGGCCAGCATGTAGACCCGTCGCGTGTCGCCGCCGACGCCGTTCGGAAAATCCACAATGGCCACCATGGCCACCCGCCGGCCGCGGCTCAGATCGGAGCCCCGGCCCGGGTGATGAGAGCACCGATCCGGGCCTCACGCTCGCGTGCCCGGGAGCCGACCGGGGACCAGGCATTGCAGCGCGAGAAAGCCCCCGGCACCGATCCAATTCAGCGTCAACGCGGCCTGAAGGAGGAACGCCGCGACCGCCCCGTCATGTTTGCGGTGATAGGCCAGGCGAGCGGCCACGGCGCGCGGGCTCCACCGCCCCCCGACAGGGTCACTGCCGCGCATTTCATGAACAGCGACTGCCTCAGCCACGAAGTGCACGTCGCGTCGGGCCTGTCGAACACGCCGACAGAAATCGATGTCCTCCGCATACAGAAAGAATCGCTCGTCGAAACCACCCAGGGCGATGGCCCATGGACGGTCGAATGCCATGAACGCCCCCGACACCCATCCCACGGGCCCGGAGACGCGTGGAGCGGCCACCATACCGAGAGGCTGAGAAAGCCCAAGGAATCCAAACTCGAGCCATGAATTGAGGAGGGTCGGGAGGGCGAAGGCGGTTCCCTGATCACGGCCGTCGGGGTGCACGATACAGCCACCAACCACGCCGACGCCTGGATTACGGTCGAGATAACCGACCAGACTCTTGATGGCTCCTGGCCGAACTCGGGCGTCGCTGTTGAGGAGAACCGCGCGCCGTCCGGCGGCCGCCGCGAGTCCCGTGTTGACGCCAGCCGAGAATCCGCCGTTTTCGGCCCTGACAATGACTTTTGGCTTGAGTCGATGCACCGACGAGACGGCAACGCTGTCATCGCTCGACGCATTGTCCACAACGATGATCTCCATGTTCTCCGGAGCGTCATCCACCAGGGAATCGAGTGCGCCGATCAGGCGGTCCCTGGTGTTCCAGTTGACGAGGACGATCGAAACGTCGAACTGGCTGCTCATGGCCGAGATCCGCCCGCCGGACCAGATCGGACGGCGGATTCGAAGACTTCGATGAAGGCCTGCGACATCCCCTCGATTGTGAAGCGTTCGGCCACCACACCCCGCGCGGCGTGCCCGAGTCGATCGCGAAGGGCGGCGTCACCGGCCAGTTCAACCAGGGCATCCGCCAGGGTCCGGGCGTCTCCCGCCGGGATACACCGGCCGGTAACGCCGTCCTCGACAATCTCCCGCCCTGTCGAATCATCCGGAGCGACAATTGCCTTCCCGGCCGCCATCGATTCGACCAGCGGCAGGCCAAATCCTTCCGGAGCCGTCGGGAGGAAAGCCGCGAGGTCTGCCGCTGCGAGGAGCGCAGGCAAATCGCTACGCCAACCCAGCCACCGGACGGGATTCGTTTCAGACCCGGTCCGATAAAGCCCGAGCCGCTCCGCGTGGTTCATCAAGGCCGGTAGACGCCCTCCCTCGACCTCGCCGCCGGCGAACAGCACCACGAGTCGGGGCTCGCGGGCTCGGGCCGCCGGCAACGCATCGAGAAATTCCATCTGACCCTTGTGGCGGCCGAGGCCGGCAGGGTAGAGCACGACAATGTCCGCCGCGTTGAGGCCAAGGGCGGCGCGCGATGGCTCGCGAAGCTCGGGACGATGCCACTCCCCCGGATCGACCCCCTCGTGAATCACCCGTACGTCCCCTGCCACGCGAAAGGGACGGGCTGCGGCCTCTGAAATGGCCACCCTGGCGGCAGCCGGTCGTGACGCTTCGACAAGGTAGTCGCGCGCTCGCGGGTCATTGTCCGGAACCACTTCGCGGATGTGGAATACGAACGGAACCCCTCGAGCCCGGGCAACCCCCGCGGGCACCGGCAGAAGCGCACAGTTGAGGTGGATGAGGTCGGGGCGAACTTGATCGATCAGCCGGGACAGGGCTCGGCGGGTAATCGGCGACATCACGCCGTGCTTGAGGCGCGTCGACAATTTCACGCGGGGTTGATGGGCCAGATAGTACCAAGCCGACAGGGCGAGCTCGTGCAGGACGATGCCGCGGGCACGAAAGTAATCCGCGGCTGGCCCCGACCCCGGCACCACCACGTGCGACTCGAACCTGTCCTTTGGCAGGTGTTCGATCAGTCGGCTGAGGCTGATCGGGGCGCCGCCCAGTACGCGGCCGTGATGAATGTGAAGCACACGGATTCGGCTCACCGCCCCCCTCCGTCCGTGCCGGCCGGAATCTCCTTCGAACCGGACATCGCCAGGCGGAGAACACGACCGTGATCCTCGATCACAATCGATAGACGGATTTCATCCAGGCCACTGTTCGCTCGATCCCGTCTTCGAGTGAAACTTTCGGCGCGTGTTCCAGGTCACGGCAGGCCAGGGTCAGATCCACTCTCTTGTCCCGGGTCGTGAACGGCTCGGCCTCGACGTATTCCACCAGCCGGTCGTCCTTGCCACAGGCCGCAAGAATGAGGTCGGAGAGCTGGCGAATGTCGTGGTACTCCTCGCCGCCAATGTTGTAGACCGCGCCGGGTTTGAAGCGTTCCGCGATGTTGGCCAGCGTGGCGACGGTGTCGTCCACGTACGACGACGTTCGATGGTGGTTCAAATAGACCTTGTACGGGCGATCGGTGAGGGCCCGGTAGGTGAAGAGACAGCAGACGCTGCGATACGGGCTGTAGTGTTCACCGGGCCCGTAGGTGTTGAACAGCCGGACCCGGACGGACTCGGTACCTTGCATGGCCGCCGAGTTAAGAAATTGCTGCTCACTGACCCATTTGCTCATGGCGTAGTCGTTGAGCTGACGCACCTCCACCCGGTCCATGACGTCCTCCGACATGATGCCGTCGTAGTCGCCGTACACCTCACTCGAGGAGAAGAAGACGGTGCGGAATCGGAGGCTTTCCTGCAATCGGATCAAGTTCTTCGTGCCGACCACGTTCGAGCGCCAGAGTGTGTCGAAGAAATCCTCCCCATTCCAGCGACCGAATTCCGCAGCCAGATGGTAGACGAGATCAAAGCGGCGCCCCTCGAAGACCCGTTCCAGTTGCCGGTAGAGGCCGACGTCGGCCCGGACATACTGGTCGTCATGATGGTGGGGCAGGTCGCAAATCCAGACGGAATGGCCGCGGCGGCGCAACTCCGCAACCAGCACGGAGCCGACCGTGCCCAGTCCGCCGGTGACGAGAATGTTCATCCAGGCCAAACCCTTTCTGCATATTGCATCGACGCCCGCAGCACAATACCACGCGATCTTCCGGCATGCCAAAGTTGCGCCATCGGCCAGGGTGACTGGCGGTGAGTCGCTGCCGCCAGAGCCCCGCGGTGATTTAGCAGACCTATCATCCGAACTGATCGTCGGCCGATCCCGGCAGGGAGTCGCTCTGGTTGACGACGACGGCCGCCATGAACCAGACGGGGCCGAATGCGGCCGCGTCGAGGAGCGTGGGGATTGAAATCCCGGCCACGGAAAAACCGATGAGCCCCAGAAAAACAGCCGCACCCACCCGGCGCGGCATCCGGCCGACGCCGGGATCGCGCGACAGGCGCCAGCCGGCCATGACCGCTGCGAAAAGAAAAGCGATGAGGGCCAGCATCCCCTGGAAGCCGGTCTGAATGCCCATCTGGAAGAATGTGTTTTCACTCCAGAACTGCACGCCCGTCCCGTGCTGGAACCCGGCAAAGCTGGCGGAGCCTAGCCCGACCCCCAGCTTGTGGTCCCAGAAATACTGGGCGGCAGCCACGAGTGCCACGTAGTGCATGCTCGTCTTGGCCGGGTCCCGGCTGACGATTGTCAGCGCATAGGAGCCGATCGTCTCCGCCAACGACGGCACGAAACGAAGGGCCAGGGCAACAAGGACCAGCGGCGAGGCGATGAGAAGCAGGCGATCCCGACCTCGAACGACTGTCAGGAAGGCCGCCGCAAGCGCCGCGGCGATGCCGAGCCAGGAACTCCGCGTAAACGAAAACGCGGAGGCACCGGCCGAAACCGCGAGCAGGAGGGGCGCCAGCCGCGCGGCCTGGTCGTCCCGACTCGGAACAACCAGGATCGCCACGGAGGAGAGCACCCCGATCATTCCAACATATCCCAGGGAAAGCGGCGAAACAAGAATTGAATAGGCGCGCGCCACTCGCCCCGAATCGAAACCGGCATAGTCACGCAGAGACTCGACGAGGTCATACTTCACCATGATGTATTCGTAGCCCCAGAATGTTTGAATACAACCGTAGGCCGTGACTGCGAAACCGGTCAGGGCAACCGACCAGAGCAGGATTCGCGTGGCCGCCGGGCCTGGGGCCAGCAGCCGAACGACGAAATACAGCAGGAACAACCGCAGGATTTCGTGATAGCCGTAGATTCCGGTCTTGAAGTTGGTGGCCATCGGAATGTAGACGAGACCGTTGACGAGAAGAAAGGCCGCGGCGGCATCCACCCACGTCCAGCGGAACGGCGCCGCTCGCCGTTCATGGACGCGACGGAGGGCGAGACCTGTCACGGTGAGCAGTAGAAGTAGAAATGAGAACGGGAGGCCCTTGGGGATGTAGGGCGTCAGCAGGAGGTAGGTCGGCCCTGAGATCAGGATGCTGGCCAGACCGACGACGGGATAAACCAGTATCAGGAGCACCAGTACGGCCAACCCGAGCAATCCGATCAGCGCCGGTCCTCCGGCAAGGGCGGCCAGAGTCAGCAAGGCGCCGGTCGCGACGATGACAAGGTCGTGGCGCCGCATCAGGATCGGAGTGCGGCCAGCCAGCTTTCCAATCGACGGAACCCGGGGCCGACCCTTCCCTGCACCTCGGCGGACGCGCCGGGGATGCGGGCCATCGTCCGGTAGAGGTACTCC
>Ga0163150_10003990_pt1 | contig 20131 bp, 15 predicted proteins | sample OliLakLV19P2IB_FD_148628 | JGI IMG/M metagenome (GOLD analysis project Ga0163150, IMG submission 148628) | Freshwater microbial mat bacterial communities from Lake Vanda, McMurdo Dry Valleys, Antarctica - Oligotrophic Lake LV.19.P2.IB | ecosystem: Environmental > Aquatic > Freshwater > Lake >...
ACCCCCGACCCCCGACCACCATGTACGAATCCTTCTACAACCTGACGACCATGCCGTTCGAGAACACGCCGGACCCTCGCTTCTTCTACCAGAGCGAGCAGCACCGCGAAGCCCTCGCCGCCATCGAGTACACGATCCGCATGCGCAAGGGGTTCGTGCTGATCACCGGCGACATCGGCAGCGGCAAGACGACCATCGGCCGGACCATGTGCGAGCGCTGCGCCGACCGGGCGACGATCGTCAACATCACGCACAGCCACCGCGACGGCGCCTCCGTCGTCCGCCAGGCGCTGCGGGCGTTCGACGTGCCTTCGCGCCGCGACGATGACCACGGCCGGCTGCTCGAACGGCTCGGGGCGTTCCTGCTCGACCGCGGCAACCAGATGAAGCCCGTCGTGCTGTTCGTCGACGAAGCCCAGACGCTGAGTGAAGAGGCGCTTGAAGAGTTGCGGCTCCTCTCGACTTTCGACACTGCCACGCAGAAGCTGATCCAGATCGTGCTCGTGGGCCAGCCGGAGCTGCGGCAGTACATCGCGACGCGTAAGAACCTCGCGGCCCTACGGCAGCGCATCGTGCTGGCGAAGCACCTGCGGCCGCTGGATGCGGAAGATACGGCCCGCTACATCGCCCACCGCCTGCGCGTCGCCGCCGCCAATGTCGCGAGGCCCGGCATCGTCTTCGAGCGTGGGGCCCTCAACCGCGTGCACCAGGTGAGCCGCGGCATCCCCCGCCTGATCAACGTCATCTGCGACAACGCGCTGCTGCTCGCCTACGTGAAAGAGTCACGGCTGGTCAGCGCCGCCATCATCAACCGCGTGGCCGAGGACATGGTGCCTAACTTTGGAAGCGATTCGGACAGCGGCATCGGCGAGGTGCCGATGCTGAGCCTGACAGGGAGCTAAGCGATGGGATATCTATTTGACGCCATGCAGCGAGCCAACGACCCGCCGGCCAAGCCGGTCGAGGGCAGCGCCGCGCCGATCGAACCGATCGCCAAGGGACAGGCCGCGCCGATTACATCGCCGTTTGTTGCCGGCGGCGCGCCGAAGCTGACGCTCGCCGGAATCGACGACGCCTCCACGCCGCTCCCGCCGCCCGCGCCGCCGTCTCCGCGCGATGAGGCCGGGGCGCCGCGCCTCAAGCTGGCGATGAACAAGGGTACCGATGACCGCCTGATCGCCGCCCTGGAGCCGTCGAGCCTGATGGCCGAGGAGTACCGCTCGATCCGCACCGGCATCCTCGCCCGCTGGAAGCACCGCTCGCACCTGGTCCACACCATCACCAGCGCCACGCCGCAGGAAGGCAAGACGATCACCAGCCTGAACCTCGGGCTGAGCTTCGCGGAACTGCACAATCGCCGGACGATCGTGGTGGAGGCCGACCTGCGCCTGCCGCAATTCGGCAAGCTGCTCGACCTGCCCGCAAGCCCCGGCCTCGTCGGCCTGCTCAACGGCGAGTGCAAGCTCGCCGACGCGATCCAGGAGATCGGCCCGCACGCGCTGCACGTGATCCCCGCCGGCCGCCGCGTCGGCAACGAGGCCGCTCAACTGCTCTCCACCAAGGAGATGGCGGGGCTCCTCAAGACGCTGCGCAGCCAGTACGACCATGTGATCATCGACACGCCGCCGGTCGTCGAGCTCGCCGATGCGGGCATCCTCGGCGCCCTGAGTGATGACGTATTGCTGATCGTTCGGCTGAACCGCACGCCGCGGCCGCTGATCGAGCAGGCGGTGCAGACGCTGGCGAGCTACAACGCGCCGGTGGCGGGCATGGTCGCGACCGACCAGCAGCCGCACATGCGGCGGTATTACCAGAAGTACGGCTACAGCTACCGCTACGGGGCGTACGCGAAGGCGGCGTAGTGGGGAAGTCGGCAGTGGCAGTGGCAGTGGCAGTAGCAGTGGCAGTGGCAGTGGCAGTGGCAGTGGCAGTAGCAGTGGCAGTGGCAGTGGCAGTGGCAGTGGCAAATGTCCCTGACCTCTGACCTCTGACCTCTGACCCCTGATTCCTGACCCCTGACTCCGGTCCCGTCCGCCCGATCCTGGAGAAGAGAATGACCCCACTTTCGTTATCCTCCCGGTCGGCGCTCATGCGGCCGAGCCTGTTGATGGTGAGCCACTGCGTGCCGACGTGGCGGCCATCGACCGGCAATGCCGAGGGGCGGCGGCGGGCATGGCAACTGCTCGCGGGGGTTTCGTCCACGCACGAGGTTTATCTCGCGTGCCTGTCGGATGGGCCGGTGTCGCTGCAACAGTGGCGCGAGCTTTCCAAGCGGGTGAAGCAGGTGGTGATCGCGCCGCTGAGTTTCTGGCGGAGGAGCGTGGCGGGACTGATCTCGGCCGTCGCTGCGAGTTCTGCCGAGCGTTTTAGAATCGGCGGGGCGTTCGCGCAGCCGGTGAACGAGTGGTCGTCGCGGATCGAGATGAGCACCGTGTTGCACACACGGCCATCGCTGCTGAATGAAACGCAACAGGTGAATGGGGCGAAGCGCGTCGTCGACGTGGCCTCGCTGGCGGCGGTGGAGCGCGGGGCGCTGGCGGGGTGCGACCGGTTGATCGTCCGCAGCGACGCCGATGCCCGCGCCGCCGCGACGATCGGCCTCCGCGCGATGGTGCTGCCATCGATGGGCGCGGGCCTGACGCTGACCGGCGCGGAAGAATATGCGGCGCTGGCGCTGCCGGCGACGCTGAAGAAAGCGGCGTGAATGGAGGGTGGCACTGACAAGGACTGCTCGGAGGGACACTGACAAGCTCCGCGGACTCCGCTTGTCAGTGCCACCCGCCGACTCCCTACTTCCCTTTCCTCGCATTGCCCGCCCCATCCGACCGGCTTAAGATTCACTCATGCCCAAGCCCCCGCGTTTTCCGTCGCCTCGCGGCCAGCAACTGGCGGTCGGCGTGGTCACGCTGGTGGTCTTCGGCGTCGCGATCGGCTTGGCGCAAATCTACACGCAGTCGAAGCAGGTGAGTTATGACGTGCAACTCGCCGCCGGTCGCGTCGATGAACTCGTCCTGCCGCTGCCGGTGGCCTGGGTGCGAGACAACCCAAAGGCGACGGATGATCTGTTCACCGGCCGGCCCGCGCTGCTGATGGACCCGGTGGTGATCGGCAGGCAACTGTCCATCGCCCGCATCGATTTTCCCGAGGCTGTGGCCTCCGAGGCGGTGCTCAAACGGCTGCTCGTCGGGATCAACCGCCGCGGCGTCCTGCAGAACCCCGAGGCCCGCCGGTTCCGCGGCCTGTCCAGCGTCGGTGTTTCGTACAGCGGCGTCCGCCAGGTCGACGACGTGGGCATCGCCATGAGCGATTACATGGTCGTCCTCACCGAAGACCAGCGGCGGCACTGGATGATCTTGCTCTCGATGCCCACCCGCTCGTCGGAGTCGGCCGAGCGGGCTAATGAAGCGCTGCTGATGCGGATCGCCCTGGCCGCCGACGACACCGCGATCCTCAACGTGAATCCCGATCCCGATAATCCCGCCCCCGAACCCGCCAGCCCCCGCTGATCCGATAGCCAAGGGATGGAGCATCCAATGAATTATTCGACTGACACGCGCTTGCCGCGAACGTGGCTTGTTGTTTTGATGGCGCTGTTCGCTGCCGCCGCACCCCTTCGCGCCGACGAGGAACTCGACAAGGTTCTGGCGAAGGAGCGCTGGCGCGAGAGCGCCTACGGCGTGTCGCTGCGGCCGCCGCTGGGCACCACGATGCAGAGCCGGACCGTCGATGATGCGAAACTCCGCATCATCAAGGGCGACGACTACGTCATTTCCGTTTACATCAAGGAACTGGGCGACCACCAGCAGATGACCATCGACCAGGTGGTGCGCACCGCCATCGAGCAGTTCGGCTTCGCGCAGCCGACGTCGGTGATCGATCACCAGCGTGTCGCCAAGCCCGCGGGCCGGCCGGGGTGGATCATCTACTTCGGCGTCAACCTCGGCGTCAAGGACCTGCGCCCCGAGGCCGCCAAGGACGTGGAGGCGCTGAAGAAGATCGCCCGCACCCAGCTCGAGACGGCGAACCAGCTCCGCGACAAGAAGGGCAAGGACATCGAGGCGTATCGCCTCTACAAGTCGATCGCGTCGAAGAGCCCGGACCCGGTGATCGCCAAGAAGGCCAAGCAGTGGGCCGATGCCTACGAAGTTGATCGCCAGTTCATGTCGCGGTTCCTGCTCGATGAAGCGGCCCGCCGGCAGCGCAACCCGATCGATGTCGACAACAAGCCTTGGTACATGGGTCAGGCGCTGATGCAGCTTGCGCCCAACACGTTCGTGGTGGTGCAGCTCGAGGTCGGCAAGGAGAATTACGAAGCGGTCCGTCCCATCTTCGAGTCGGTGATCAAAAGCATCGAGGTGCAGAACCCCGAGGAGCTCGACAAGTATCGCAAGGAGTTGCTCAAGGCCGGCAACGCGATCGACGGTTTTCTGACGCACAAACGGCTGCTGGAAGCGATGCTGCCGGAGGTGAAGGTGCCGATCGTCGATGACGAGGGCAAGCCGGCCGGCGTGGCGCCGCTGCGGCTTCAATACATGCGGGTGCTCGAAGCCGGCAAGGACGTCGGCTGGATGAAGACGGTGCACCGCGAACGGCGGGACCAGATTGTGACGCTGGAGACCGAAGAGGTGCTCGACGCGAAAACCGGCCGAACCAAGCGCATCCGCAAGTCGGTCGTGAAAGAGCAGGGCATCAACGGCATCAGTTGTGACGTTTACTTCCGCATCCACTTCGGGCCGCGGGCCGTCGATTCGCACACGCTCTCGTTCCTCTCCGAGGACGGCACCTACGAGTCGTGGTCGATCCGCACCACGGTGCGCGACCGCAAGGACCCGGACCCCGATGCGAAGGCGAAGCTGGCGCCGGCGAAGGGGCCTGTGAAAGCGCCGGACAAAGCGAAGGCGCCGGCCGGCCCGCAGTACCACGTCCGCACCTGGCTCGAGACGGGCGTGCAGAACAAGGAGTCCATCACCATCATCCGCGAAGGCCCCAGCGGCATCGATCGCCTGAACTGGCGCAAGCCGCTCGACGGCTACATCACGCAGACCGAGCTCTATCTGCTGACGCCGCTGCTGCCGGTGAAGAACGCGGAGTATGGCTTTTACGCCTACTACCCGAACACCGGCTCGCTCTCCTTCCGCACGATGCGGGTGGTGCCCGACGGCAGCGCGGGCGGCGGGTTCCGCATCTATTCCCGGCAGACGCCCGACTCGCCGGACCAGGTGTCGGTGTATGACGGCAAGGGCAACCTGGTGCAGCGGTCGCTGGGCGAGGGGCGCGACATCGTGCCGACGACGCGCGAGCAGCTTGCATCGATCTGGAAGGTTGACCTGCCGGACGAGACGGCGGTGCCGGCGAAGCCGGAGGACGACAAGCCGCTGCCGCCGACGGGGCGGATCCCGCGATGAAGCTCGGATTGAGAATTGGCCATTGCAAATTGAAAATTTCAAATTGCGGAGGCTGCCCCGAGCTCGCGCCACAATCTTCTTCAATTTGCAATTTGCAATGGCCAATGGCCAATGTGCAATCAGCCGAGGTCACCGCGCCGATGCCGCGGCTTCGCGGGCCCTGCGGGCGGCCTTGAACGACCGCACGCTGAAGATGACGTGGATGATGCACAGGGCCGCCATGCCGAGCGTGGCGGCGACGGCGGCGGTGTTCAGCGGCTTCTCGGCGCTGGCCCTGACGATCGCCATGATGCCCCGGCCGAGGCCGGCGATAGCGCCGATGGTGGTGATCAAGACCGCGAAGTGGGCGGCGTGCTTGCGGGCCCCTTCGCCGCCACAGCAGGCCACGAGCCCGAGGAGGAACACCGGCAGCCCGACAAAGGCGGGGATCAGCGCGGTGACGTGCTCGCTCCCGGTGCCGAAGTAGAACCCGACGCCCAGGGCGATGAGGGCGAGGCCGATTCCGATGGTGATCTTCGACATCATGGTCTCCGGGGAAAAATCCAAAACGAGCAAAAGTTCCAAGCTCCAAACAAGCTTCAATCAAGGCAAAATCGGAGGGAAGCATTCTGGCTGTCATTCGATTCGCAGCGAGCATCGAGGCAAAGCAGCGAAGGTGAAAACGCAGTTTGGAAATTGAAGATTTGGAACTTGAATCTTGGAGCTTGTTTGGAATTTGGGATTTGGAACTTGGAACTTACTGCGAAATCACCGCATCGAATTCCATCTCGACCAGCCAGGCCGGATCGATCAGGCCCGCGACCTGCGCGAAGGTGCAGGCCGGGCGGATGTTGCCGAAGGCCTCGCCGTGAGCCTTGGCGGCGGCTTCCCAGTCCTTGATGTTGGTGAGGAACAGTCGGGTGCGGATGACGTCCTTGAGCGACGCCCCGGCTTTTTCCAATGCCCCGGCGGCGATCTCGATGCAGCGTTTGGTCTGGGCGTAGGCGTCGCCGGGGCCGGCCACCTTGCCGTCGGCACCGATGGGGGCGGTGCCGCTGACGGCGATGATGTTGCCGACCTTTACCGCGCGGGAGAAGCCGATGGTGGGTTCGTATTTGGAGCCGGAGGAGATATTTTCGCGTGTGGGCATGGTGCGTTCTGTGTTCAGCGGGTCATCAGGCGTGGGCGGAGAGCCGGGCATTCTAACGAGTCTGCTCTGTAGAAATCCAAGCCCGATGATGAGGCTTTGCGAATCGTCGGGGTATGGGCTTTGCCTTAACTCCCGGTACCCCGACGGTTCGGCAGACCTCACCATCGGGCTTGGGATTCAGCGCTCTTTTTTTTGAAAGTGATTCCTGTTCACCCCCGCGGCGTCACGTTCGCGTCCGGCTGCTGCGCCAGCGGCTCCTGGGCCGGGGCGACTTTGGTCGGCGTGGCGAAGGCGGGCTCGATCTCGTCGGGGTGGAAGAAGCGGAAGGCGAGGGCGGCGCAGGCGCCGCCCAGGACGGGGAACACGAGGTAGACCCAGAACCACTGGATGGCGGCGGCTTCCTTGAAGAGGCCGACGATGGAGAGGCTGAGGCCGACGGCGGGGTTGAACGCCCCGCCGGAGATGGGGCCGGCGGCGATGGCGCCGACCATGACGGTGCCGCCGATGCAGAATCCGTAGTAGGGATTGTTGGCGTGCTTCTTGGTGGTGGCGACGGTGAGGACGACGTAGGCGAGCAGGAAGGTGAAGAGGAACTCGACGAGCATGGCGCCGTGGATGAAACCCCACTTGCCGCCGGCGGTGGCGCGGAAGCCGGCGACCTCGATGACGGGCGCGGTGTGGCTGATGACCCAGCCGATGAGGGCGCCGGCGAGCCCACCGGCGCACTGGGCCCCGATGTAGGGGAGCAGGTCGGCCATGGGCATCTTGCCACGGAGGTAGATGGCGACGGAGACGGCCGGGTTGTAGTGGGCGCCGGAGATGTTGCCGCCGACATAGACCAGGACCGTGAGCACCAGGCCGATGGCGATGGGGGCGAGGATCGAGAGGATGCCGGCCGCCATGGCGTTGCCGGCGGCGGCGGCCCAGGTGGTCGCCACGGTGATCGTCAGCACGAGAAAGAACGTGCCCATCGCTTCCATTGCCAGTTTACGCAAATCCATGGCGTTGCCTCCTGCGCACAGATGACCGTGAAAAAAAGTGAACCCCTGACGCGGCGGATGGTAACGCTGAGGGGAGCAATGGGCAAGGATTGGCGCCGCAGCGGCAGGGCGATCGCTGGTACGCGGGTGGCACTGACAAGCGGAGTCCGCGGAGCTTGTCAGTGTCTGCAAGGCAATGGGCAATAACTCTGACAAGGCCTCCGCGCAGTCCTTGTCAGTGCCACCCTCGGACATGCGATTGCCCTCGGGCAGCGGCATTGCGGCCCTCGACGCACTCACCGATTCACCGCCGTGAGTTATGCGGGCCTTGCGGCGATCATTCCTTTCAGGGGGTGAGTCCCGACCGATAAGGCGCGCTGACCCGAGCCTGCCCTACGCAATATGCCGTCTTGGTAAACCGGGTAAGGCAACATCTGCCGCGTTTTAATGGCGAGGGGCGGCACACCCCCGCCGCACTTTGCATAGTTGGAGTGAATCGCCCCCAACGACAAGAACTTTTGGTCGGGCAGAAGCAGGAGAACGAACATGCAGAAACGAACCCGCATCATGGCCGGACTCATCGCCGCCGCGGCCGGCGGCCTGGCCATCGCCAACAGCGATGTCGACTCGACCTACCAGAGCAGTGCGATGGTCGGCATCCGCACCAGCGACGGCAAGCTGCACCGCTACGACTTCAGCACCAACACGCACACCATCGTCGGCGTCGTGAAGGATAAAACCGGCAAGACTTTCACCGGCATCAACGCGTCGTCGTACATCACCGGCAACATGAACATCTTCGCCTACTGGACCGACCCGGACGACGGGCTCTGCAAGCTGGTGTATGTCAACGCCATCACGGGCGAGGCTGTCATCGTCGGCACCGACCTGGGCACCGGCGTCGCCGGCGGGGCGGTGGCGGCCCAGATCGACGGCTACGGGCTCGACAACAAACGCTGGGTCAACTTCGTCATCCTCCAGGCCAAGAAAGTCAACAGCAGTAACCTCAAAATCGTCGGCTCCATCAACATCAACCCGAACAACAGCCCGCAGAACGAGTTCCACGTCACCAAGGACAACAACGAGGTCTTCACCCGGGACCACCTGAAAACCGGCCAGGTCAATGAGGCCGGAACCTACTACGCCGGCACCGCCAAACGCGTCCTCGTCAAGCCCAAGGGCAACGGCAACCAGAACGGCCTGCTCATCAACGGCCAGATCTACCCCGTCACCAACAACACCACCTACGTCTTCACCGGCGACATGACCATCCGCGTGTGGAACGACCACATCAAGAACGCCAAGGCCATGGGCCACTGGTGGATCAACATCGAAGTCAACGGCTCCATCGAGGTCAACGGCGAGGTGCAGACCTCGACCAGCGATGTGCACCGCCTGGTCCGCGTCGACCACCGCGACGGCACCATCGAACACTCCATGACCCTCACGCAAATGTTCGACTCGATCGCCAGCACCGACGGCGTGAGCTTCTACGCCAACAACGGCGACAAGCTCTACAAGATCAACGTCACCAACGAGACCGAAACCCTCGTCGGCACGCTGCCTTCGAGCGGCATCAAAACCCTCGAGTTCGTCGGCACCACCCTCATGGCCTTCGACTCCACGAGCGACAAGCTCATCCCGATCAACAAGGACACCGGCGGCGCCATCGTCGGCGGCGTCACCCTCGGCGGCATCACCGACCTCGACTCGATCAACTTCTTTCCCCTCAAGGAAGACCCGAAGTTCAAACTGACTTCCTACGACTGAGCGCAGGTGCCGACGCCGACCGAGTGACGCTTCCTCAAGAAACACGAATCAACCACCATCACGGGCTCTACCAAACCAAAGCCCACGGACTCCCGTCCGTGGGTTTTCGTTAGTCTCGATGAGTGCGGGCTTGGCGTCACGCGGCCGGCAGATTATGGACGCGGCCCCTGCGGCGATCGACGGCGCCGGATTGGCGACGCCTTGCGGTCGGACTTGAAATCGGGGACGGGCAGCTTTGCCGCCCGCGCGGCGGCCTCGTCCGCGGAGAAGGGGCGCTTCACGCACACGCAGCGCCAGAGGGTCAGCCCCTGCTCCAGCGCCACCAGCTCGCGCCGGCCGCGCGGCTTGCCGAGACCATCGGGCCAGGCGTCGCGCTCGGCGAGTTCGCGCATCTCAAAGAGGAACGGCAGCGTGCCGCGCAGGTAGTTTGAGTATGGCTTGCTGTCGGTCTGCACGCAGAGTGTCCCGCCTTCAATCAGCGCACGATGCGCATCGAGCTGAAACGGCGGTTGAAACAACCGGCGATGTGTGAGCCCCGGCTCGTGCCAGGGCTGCGGGTGATAGGCGTGAATCTCGCGGGCCGTGCCGGGCTCCAGGCGCGCCAGCAGTTCACCCGCATCGCCGATATAGAGCCGCACGTTCGCGACCCCGCGCTGCCGCAGCCGGCGGCGCAGGTAGCGAAGGTGCATGGGGTCGTTGTCGATGGCGACGTGCGGCAAGTTTGGCCGTGCCAGCGCCGAGAGCAGCGTGAACCGCCCGTTGCCGCAGCCGAGGTCGACGACAACGGGGCCTTGAAGTCCGGGCGCCGCGAGGTCCGCCGCATGGATCGCACCGCCCGGCAACGCCGCTTCCTTCGCAACCTCGCTCCATTGCTGCTCCGGTAGGATGCGACCGGGAATCGCCACGCGCAGCTCCCACTCCTGATCGCCGATGATGAGCGTGGTGCGGTCGATGGACATGAAGCGTCAATGATAGTGGAGCAGTCCGTTGATGCCTGCGCTTGAGTAACCGTGTGTCGCGCCGCCGCAATCCCCGCGGGATTACCGCCTAACTCTATAATGGCCGCGTCACTCCCGAAGGGAACCCGCCGCATGTCACACCGCCCGCACGCCGCGATGATTGTTCTAGCGCTCGCCTCGGCAGCACTCGCCCAGCCGCTCAATCGGACGCCAGCGCCCGGCGAGTACCAGAAGCCGGAGGAAACGATCAAGAACCTGCTGCTGCCCGACGGGTTCAGCGCGAAGCTGTTCGCCGCCGAGCCGGATCTTGTGCAGCCGATCGGTTATGCGCAGGATCATCGCGGCCGGCTGTGGGTGATCGAGAACCTCTCCTATCCCCACTGGAAGAAGGAAGGCAACGACCGCATCGTCATCCTCGACGACACCGATGGTGATGGAAAGTTCGACAAGAAAACCCTCTTCTGGGACAAGGGAAACTTCGCCACCGGCATCGCCGTCGGCTTCGGTGGGGTCTACGTCGGCACCCCGCCCAACCTGCTCTTCATCCCCGATAAGGACGGCGACGACAAGCCCGACGGCGAGGCGCAGGTGCTGCTCGACGGCTGGGGCTGGCAGGACACGCACGAGACGCTCAACAGTTTCACCTGGGGCCCCGACGGCTGGCTGTATGGTTGCCAGGGCGTGTTCACGGAATCCAATGTTGGTAAGCCCGGAACACCCAAAGATGAACGCCTCAAGGTCACTGCCGCGGTCTGGCGCTTCCATCCGACCAAGCACACCTTCGAGATCTTCGCCGAGGGCGGCAGCAATCAGTGGGGCGTCGACTTCAACGACCACGGCCAGGCGTTCATCACTGCCTGCGTGATCCCGCACATCTTTCATGTCTCGCAAGGCGGCCGCTACCACCGCCAGGGCGGGCAGCACAACAACCCGCACACCTACGCCGACATCAAGACCATCCGCACGCACAACCACTACGCCGCCGCCTTCGCCGGCTGCATGGTGTACCTCGGCGACAACTTTCCCGCCGAGTATCGCAACCAGATCTTCATGAACAACATTCATGCGAACAAGATCCACGTGGACTGGATCGAGCGCAAGAACTCCGGCTTCACCGCAAAGTTCGGCCCGCACGACAAGCCCGCCGGCAAGGAAGACCGCGGCACGGGCTGGATGAACAGCCAGGACAAGTGGTATCGCGGGTTGAACCTTCAGGTCGCGCCCGACGGCGGCGTGTATGTCTGCGACTGGTACGACAAGTTGCCGTGCCACCAGGTGCAGCCGCACGACCAGACGACGGGATTTAAGACGGGGCGAATCTATAAGTTCAACTACGTGAAGGACGGGGCGCCGAAGGCGGTGAAGGATGTTGACCTGTCGAAGTTGAGCGACGTCGAGCTGGCAACCATGCAGACGCACAAGAACGATTGGTGGGTGCGCCAGGCCCGGCGTCTACTTCAAGAACGCACCGCCGCGGGCAAGGACGTTTCCAAAGCCACCGACATGCTCCTGACCACGCTCGGGCTGGACGAATCCCCGGCCCACCAGTTGCGCGCCCTCTGGGCGTTGCACGTGACCACCGGGATTAAAGAGGCGCTCACGATGGAGCTTCTCGGCGCTGAGAACGAATACATCCGCGCCTGGGCGATCCAGTGCGAGTTGGAGGACAACGCCGCATCCGCCGCCGTGCTGGCGAAGCTTGCGGTGCTGGCGAAAGATGAAAAGTCGCCGGTGGTGCGGCTCTACCTCGCCTCCGCCGCCGGCCGCCTCCCGGTCGCGCAGCGCTGGGCGATCGTCGAGGAGCTCGTGAAGCACGAGGCGGACAAAGACGATCAGAATCTCCCGCTGATGTACTGGTATGCCATCGAACCGTTGTGCGCGGCGGACAAGACGAGGGCACTGAAGCTGGCGGCGGCGAGCAAGGTGCCGACGGTCACGCAGTTCATCGCGCGGCGGGTGGCGGCGATTAAGTGAGGACCATAAACAAGGGGGTAATCATGATTGTGGACGAAGCCATCGAAGCTGTTCGGTGTCTCAGTTTCAACGATCAGACGCGGATTCTCTATGTCATTCAGAAAGAGCTGGCGCAGGAAACCGGAGTGCAGGTATTTGATGAGGGCCGGATGGAGCGGCTCGATGAACGGCTTGTTCTACTTCAATCCCCACACCCGGATGTTGATGGCATAGCGTGGGATCAAGTTGTCACAGACGCCAGAGCTCGAATCGACGCCAGAGATAGAGCATGAGTCATGCCTACAAAGTTCCCCAAGAGAGTATTCGCCGACTTAGGGTGGTACGTCTATCTGTACATCGACCCACAAACAGACGCTCCCTTTTACATTGGAAAAGGTAAGGGCAATCGCGTTTTCGATCACTTAACGGACAAGGGAAAGTCCAGGAAAGCTCGACGGATCAAAGAAATTCGTCGATCGGGGGATGAACCTATCATTGAGTTACTCAAATACAACCTCAAAGATGAGGAGCAAGCCCTGCTCGTTGAATCAACAGCAATCGAGCTACTCGATATTGACAGCCTCACGAACGAGGTGCGAGGGCATGGTTGCAACCAAGGCGCGCGCGGCTCCGTCGTCGAGATCGCTCACGTGCTTGAATCGAAGGAGGCCACAATCGATGAACCCGTACTTCTGATCAATGTGACGGAGTACCGCACATCGATGAGCTCACAAGAGGTTTATGATCAGACACGGAGTGCTTGGAGAGTGGGCGAGAAGCGAAAGAAGGTCCACTTGGTCTTCTGCGTTCACCAGCGCATCATCCGAGAGGTTTATCGCCCGGAAGCGTGGCTCCCAGGCGGAACCACAAAACGAGTGCATGATGCTGACGGCTCTCGTTCGATCGAGCGTAATCGTTACGAGTTCGTTGGTCGAATTGCTGAAAGTGATATACGAAGGAAGTATGTTGGAAAGAAGGTGCGTAACGAGGATTTGGATTTCAAATCACAGAATCCAATTCGATATCTGAATGTGGAGTGACCGCCCATGCGACGGCTTTGTTTGTTGTTGTGCATCATTCTTCTTAGTCGGGAGTCCCACGTCGTTGCTGAAAACTCCAACGACGACGCCATCTCCGCGCTCGTCGAAGTCCTCGGCGCTTCCGATGACGCCTCGTTTCACCTCGACATCCTCAAGGGCATCAACGAAGCGCTCAAGGGTCGGCGCAAGGTGGACATGCCCAAGGTCTGGCCCGAGGTTTACAAGAAGCTCAAGGCCAGCAGCGACGCCCAGGTGCGCGAGCTGGCGCAGTCGCTGGCCATTGTGTTCGGCGATGCCTCCGCGTTTGATGCCCATAAGAAGACGCTGGCCGACGTGAAGGCGGAAACGACCGCTCGCAAGCGGGCCCTTGAGTCGTTGCTCAACGCCAAGGCGGCCGACCTCGCGCCACTGCTGCATTCGCTGGTGGCCGACAAGGCGGTGCGCGGCGATGTGATCAAGGCGCTCGCCGCCTACGACGACGCGAAGACGCCGGATGTCCTGCTCGCCGCTTACAAGGACCTCGCGCTGCCCGAGAAGCAGGCGGCGCTCGGCACGCTCGCCGCCCGCGCGACCTACGCACACCGGCTGCTCACTGCGGTGAATGCGAACATCATCCCGCGCGGCGATGTCCCCGCCGACACCGTCCGCCAGCTCCGTCTCATCAAGGACGACAAGCTGCTCGCCGCCATCACCGACCTCTGGGGCAAGGTCAACGACACGCCCGCCGAGAAGCAGAAGCAGATCGTCGCGCTGCGTGAAATGCTCTCAAAGCCCGCGAAAACCGAGCCTGATCTCGCCCGCGGCCGGGCCATCTTCGCCCAGTCCTGCCAGCAGTGCCACATGCTCTTCGGCACCGGCGGCAAGGTCGGCCCCGACATCACCGGCTCCAATCGCAACAACCTCGACTACCTCCTCCAGAACGTCGTCGACCCCAACGCCCTCATCGGCAAGGACTACCAAGCCACCGAGGTGCGCACCGAGGAAGACCAGATCATCGTCGGCATCATCGAGCGCGAGGACGACACCGCGCTTACGCTCAAGACCAGCGCGGGTTCTGTCGTCATTCCCAAGAAGGAAATCAGCGAACGTCGGCTGAGCGAAGGCTCGATGATGCCGCAGAACCTGATCGACCACCTGAAGGAAACCGAGCTGCGCGACTTCGTCGCCTACATGGCAAGCCCGGGCCAGACGCCGCTGCTCGCCACCGAAAACAACGCGGTCGGCCTGTTCAATGGGCAGGACATTTCCAACTGGCTCGGCGATCCGAAATACTGGACGGTCGAAAAGGGCGAGATCGTCGGCAAGTCGGCGGGCCTGAAGCAATACCAATACCTCGTCAGTCAGATGGTCGTCACCGACTTTCACCTGAAGCTCAAGGTGAAGCTCGCCGGCGACCTTGGCAACAGCGGCATCTTCTTCCGCTCGTCGCCGCAGGAGGATGGCACCGTCAATGGCCCGCATGCCGACATCGGCCCCGGCTGGTGGGGCAAGCTCGTGGACTCCGGCGGCAGAGGAACCCTGTGGGATAAGCCCGGCGATGCGCACGTGAAAAAAGGCGAGTGGAACGACTACGAAATCCGCGCGGCGGGCTCAAAGGTTCAAACCTGGATCAACGGCAAGCTCTGCGTCGACCTCGACGATGCCAAACTCCCGCGCCGCGGCCACCTCGCGTTCCAACTGCACACCGGCGACGCGATGGAGGTGCGGTTCAAGGATGTGGACCTGCGGGTGATCGAGCCGTGATAGGGGAGGGCGAGGCTCCCGCCGAGCCGTTCGATTGCGAGGCTCGAAGCCGAGCAATCGAAATTCCCGCGGTGACTTCCGACGTTCCCCGCTCGCCGGTCGAAAAAGTTTCGTCTCCTCGGCCCGAAGACGGGCGTCGTCGCCGAACGGCGCGGCGGGAGCCTCGCCCTTCCATCCTTGCTGCCGTTCACGCCCCGCTCCGCGCCGCGCGCTCCGCCTGTTTGCCCTCCTCATCTCCATTCTTCGGCGGCACCTCTAAGGGCGGCGCCTTCGCCCTCTTCCGCAGCCAGTTCACCGCCTTCTGCACCGACTCCTTGCGCACCAGCCATCGCTCAAAGCGGAACTTGCCCGGGAAGTCGATCAACATGAGGCCGACCATGATCGTGATCACCCCTTGCCCCGGCAGCAGGATCATGGCGATCCCCGCCAGCAGGATGATTAACCCGAGAAGGTTGCGGCCCACCGCGAGCACCACCTTCAGCGCCGGATGCCGTTGCTTGAGCGCACTCTCCGGCCGCTTCTTCCGAACGAAATAGTCGGCCGGGATCTTCGTCACCATCCACGGCACCGCGAAGAGCGTGGCCACGAACAGCACCGCCGACCCGATGCCCAGCCACCAGAGCAGCGTGTCGTGTTCCTTCATCCAATCGAAGATCGCGAGTGCAAGCATGTTGCTCAAGTGTAGAGCGCGGCAAACACGCTTGTCGTCTGTGAGCGCCACTCAAGCCGGCGTCCTGCCCGGCTTCAAGTATTCCGCTGACCATCGCCATCGCCAACTTTTCCCTTGACGGCCGCGGCCATGCGCGACACCATAGCCAATCCGTCTCCGGGACCCGCCGGGGAAACCACTTTGTTCCACTCGAAAGGAAACACCATGCAGCATCGCAGCCTGATGTACGCCGCCCTCCTGAGCCTCCCCATCGCCCTGATCTGGGGCGGCTGCGACAACGGCACCAAGACCAACGCCAAGGAGGCGCCGAAGAAGGACGCCGCTCATGATCACGACCACGACCACAAGAATCCCTTCGCCGGCGTCACGCACGCCGTCGTCGTGCTCGCACCCACCGATGGCAATAAGGCGGCGGGCTGGCTGAAGTTCGCCGAGAAGGACGGCAAGGTCACCATCACCGGCGAGGTCACCGGTCTGACCGCGAACCAGAAGCACGCGTACCACGTGCACGAGTTCGGCGATGTCTCCTCGAAGGATGGCATGGCGACCGGCGGGCACTACAACCCCGAAGGCCACGACCACGGCCTGCCCGACAAGGCCATGCGCCACGCGGGCGACTTCGGCAACCTCCAGGCCGATGGCGACGGCAAGGCGACCGTGAACTTTACCGTCGTCAACATCACGGTGGCGGGCGAGAAGAACCCGATCGTCGGCCGGTCCATCATCGTGCACGCGAAGGAAGACGACGGCGGCCAGCCCACCGGCAATGCCGGTGGCCGCATCGCGCAGGGCGTCATCGGTGTGGCGAAGGGCGCGGCGGCGGCGCCGAAGTAAGCCCGCGCCCCCAAGCCCGATGATGAGTCTGCGAATCGTCGGGGTATTGGTTCATGACTGCAATTGATCCATACCCCGAGGATTCGGCGGACCTCATCCTCGGGCTTGTCGATTACGTTCCAAGAACCCACGGCACAGGCCGTGGGTTTTTTGTTTGGCCCACCGCTGCGGAACCCGCACCGGCGAACGTACAATCAACCCTTAAGAGGTTCACATGACACAGGCTCGCCGCCGCCGATTCGCATCCCTTTCCGTGCTGGTCATCGCCGCTCTCGCTGCGCCGGCACCGGCTGCCGATCGAGCGTCCTCCGCGGCATTGCCGGACAAGATTGAGTTCAACCGCGATGTCCGGCCGATCCTCGCCGAGACCTGCTTCAAGTGTCACGGCTTCGACAAGAACGCCCGCAAGGCCGACCTGCGCCTCGACGTCCGCGACGAGGCGCTGACCAAGCGCGAGGATGACACCATTCCGATCGTGCCCGGCAAGCCGCTCGAGAGCGAGATTTACAAACGGCTCGTCACGGATGACAAGACCGAGCTGATGCCGCCGCCGAAGGCGAAGCTGCCGCTCACGTCGAAGCAGGTCGCGATCATCAGGAATTGGATCGAGCAAGGCGCGGAGTATGAGGCGCATTGGGCGTACCTGCCGGTGAAGCAGCCGGCGTTGCCGGAGGTGAAGGATTCGCCGACGGGCAACGCGGACGCTGCTGCTGTGAAAGAGCGCTGGTCGCGCAGCGCGATCGACCGCTTCATCATCGCGAAGCTCCATGCGGAAGGTCTCACGCCGTCGCCCCGCGCCGCTGCTGAAACCCTCATCCGCCGCGTGACGCTTGACCTGACCGGTCTGCCGCCGACGCCGGAAGAAGTCGATGCGTTCGTGAAGGACACATCGCCCGACGCTTACGCAAAGCTGGTCAGCCGCCTGCTCGGTTCTCCCGACTTTGGCGAGCGCATGGCATGGGACTGGCTCGACGCCGCGCGTTACGCCGACTCGAATGGTTACCAGGGCGACGGCGAGCGCACCATGTGGCCGTGGCGCGACTGGGTGGTCGGGGCGTTCAATAAGAACCTGCCTTACGACCAGTTCACCATCTGGCAACTCGCGGGTGATCAGCTTCCCAATGCGACCTTCGAGCAGAAGCTGGCGACCGGCTTCAACCGCAACCACATGATCAACGGCGAGGGCGGCCGGATCGCCGAGGAAAACCGCATCGAGTACGTCTTCGATCAGGCCGAGACGACCGGCACGATCTGGCTCGGCCTCACCTTCAACTGCTGCCGGTGCCACGACCACAAGTTCGACCCGCTGACGCGGAAGGACTATTACAGCCTGTTCGCTTACTTCAACCAGACGCCGGTCAATGGCGGCGGCGGCGACCCCGCGACGCCGCCGATCGTCGAGGTGCTCGGCGAGAACGACCGCGCCCGCATCGCCGAGCTCGAGAAGCAGATCGCGGCGCTCGACGGCGAGCTCAAGAAGCGCGCCACCGACATGGCGGCGAAGAACGCCGACCGTGAGAAGGCCGCGCTCGCTGCCCTGGAGAAGGACGCCTGGGACGTCCTCGCGCCCACCAGCGCCAAGGCGGCGCATCAGACGCTCGTCATCCACGATGACCGCATCATCTTCGCCGGCGGCACCAACCCCGCGAAGGACACGTACACGATCACCGCAACGACCACGCTCTCCCGCATCACCGGCCTCCGCCTCGAAGCGCTGCGCCACCCGACGCACACGCACGGCGGCCTCGCCCGCTCCGACTCGGGCAACTTCGTGCTCACCGAAATCGAAATCCAACTCACCGCGAAGCCCGGCGAGAAACCCACGTCCATCAAGGTCGCCTCCGCCGAGGCGACCTACGAACAGGGCGACCTGAAGGTGAACACCGCCTTCGACGGCAACCCCAACACCGGCTGGGCGGTGTGGAACGGCAAGCCCGTCGACCGCGACCACGAGGCGGTCTTCCGCTTCGCCGCGCCCGTCGATGTGCCCAAGGGCGCGGGGCTGACCATCACGCTGCGCCACGACTCGCCGCACATCAGCCACAACATCGGCCGCTTCCGTCTCTCCGCCACCGGCGACGCCCAGCCGACGCTCGCGCCCGGCAGGCAGTCGCTGATCGACGCCCTGCGCACCGCGCCCGACAAGCGCGACAAGGCCAAGAGCGAACTGGTCGCCAAGCACCTCGACATCAGCGACCCCGAATCCAAGAAGCTCCGCGACGAGCTCGAGAAGGTGCGCAAGTCCCTCGCCGACACACGCAAGTCGACCGTGAAGGTCATGGTGATGGAGGACATGCCCAAGCCGCGCAAAACCTTCATCCTCGACAAGGGCCTTTACAGCAGCCCGCTGGGCGAAGTCGCGGCGGCGACGCCCGCGAGCCTTCCCGCACAACCGAAGGATGCCCCGCGCAACCGGCTCGGCCTCGCGCAGTGGCTCGTCGCGCCGCAGAACCCGCTCACCGCACGCGTCACCGTCAACCGCATCTGGGCCCAGTTCTTCGGCATCGGATTGGTCAAGACCATCGAAGACTTCGGCGTGCAAAGCGAAGCCCCGCGCCACGCCGAACTCCTCGACTGGCTCGCGGCCGAGTTCGTCCGCACCAACTGGGATGTCAAAGAGCTGATCAAGCTGATCGTCACCAGCGAGACCTACATGCAGAGCTCGAAGGTGTCGCCGGAGCTCTACGAGCGCGACCCGGAGAACCGCCTGCTCGCCCGGGCACCGCGTTATCGCCTGCCGTCGTGGATGATCCGCGACCAGGCCCTCGCCGCGTCCGGCCTGCTGGTGAACAAGCCCGGCGGCCCGCCCGTCAAGCCCTATCAACCCACCGGCATCTGGGAGGAAGCGACCTTCGGCAACAAGCGCTACACGCAGGACAAGGGCGAAGCGCTCTACCGCCGCAGCCTGTACGTCTTCTGGCGGCGCATCGTCGGGCCGACGATGTTCTTCGACGTCGCCGCGCGACAGGTCTGCACCGTGAAGCAGCTGCGCACTAACTCGCCGCTGCACGCGCTGACCACGCTCAACGACATCACCTACCTCGAAGCCGCCCGCGCGATGGCCCAGCGCGTGATCCAGACCGCCGGCGACAAGCCCGAGCCGCGCATCGACCTCGCGTATCGCCTCGTGCTCAGCCGCAAGCCGTCGCCGGAGGAAGCATCCGTCCTCGCTGCCGCCGCCATCCGCATCAAAGCCGACTTTACCCGCGACGCCGATGCCGCCAGGAAGCTCCTGAAGATCGGCGACTCCCCGCGCGACGAGAAGATCGACGCCCTCGACCACGCAACCTGGACCGTGATCTGCAATGCCGTGCTCAACCTCGATGAAGCCCTGACCAAGGAGTAGCAGGAGCACCGTCCCGGCAGGGCGGTGCTGCCACGAGGACCCCAGTGACCGTACCAGCACCACCCTTCCGGGATGGTGCTCCAACCCACGCTTGCGGTTTAGCGCATCCCCATGAACCCCCTCACCGAACACCATCTCCACCAAACCCGCCGCGAGATCCTCGGCCGCGGCGCCTCCGCCCTCGGCCTCGGCGTCCCCGCCCTCGCCGCGCTCCTCACACGCGACGGCCTCGCCGCCCCCGGAAGCGCCGCTCCTCCGCTTGGAGCCGCACCGTCCGCGGTGCGCGTGCCTTCCTCCCCAAG
>Ga0163150_10003991_pt1 | contig 20123 bp, 12 predicted proteins | sample OliLakLV19P2IB_FD_148628 | JGI IMG/M metagenome (GOLD analysis project Ga0163150, IMG submission 148628) | Freshwater microbial mat bacterial communities from Lake Vanda, McMurdo Dry Valleys, Antarctica - Oligotrophic Lake LV.19.P2.IB | ecosystem: Environmental > Aquatic > Freshwater > Lake >...
CTACTGACGGCGCACCCGGCAACGGCACACCCAACGGCTACTTCCCCGGCGATACCACCACCGTCACTTCCGGCTCCGGCATCAACTTCAACGGCTCAACCGGCTCCGCCACCGATCGCTTCCGGCTCAAGTTCCACGTCGGCAGCGGCATCGCCGCGGGCGGCTGCTACACCGACGGTTGTTTTCCGCGACGCACCTGCTATCGCTATCCAGTTGCCTGGTGGTACGGCAACTCGGGCTATTACGACCGCCCCTCGCTGGTCTACAGCGGCCCGTGGTACGGCACCGATCCGTTTGTCGCGACAGGTCAGCCGGGGCAGTATCAGCCAACTACACCCGTGTCTCCGACACCCGCGATTCCGCCCACCTTGGCCGCACCGCGCGAGCTCACGCCTATTGAGAAGGCCGACGACTACTGGCAGGCGGGCCGACCCGACCAGGCGATTATTCAGTTCAAGGAATATCTACGAACCGCGCCAGACGACACCGAAGCGATGCGGTTTCTTTCGCTGGCGCTCATCGACGACAAGAAACCCGACGAGGCCGCGGCCGTGATGGCAATGGCGTATTCGAGAATGCCCACGCTCGGCGCGCGGGTGATGCCGATGCTCGATATCCCAGGCGGCGAAGAGCAGATGCGTCGCCGCGTCAACGCCGCCAGCGGCTATGCCAACCGCGTCAAGACTCCATCGGCTTGGCTCACGCTCGCGATCCTGATGCAGAGCGAGGGGCGCGAGCCGATCGCCAGGACCATCGTCGAGAAGGCCAGGGTCGCGGGATTGCAGGAGGTGGTGGTGAAGGAGATGGTGGCGGGATTGGGAGGGTGACCCGGCATCACGGAATCGATGGGTGTAGTCCAGTATTATGGTGGCAAGCACTGCCCTTGGTTGCCTTCCACACCGAAGGTGTGACCGCCAGTAGCCGGTGGTGGAGGAGGCTTGGCGACGACACCACCGGAAAGCAATGCCCACCCTTTTTTTTCGTTTTCTCCGCAGTCCGTGGGACTGCTCGTACCGGCAGTGTTCACCTTGCTCGCCTCGCCACCACAATCTTGGACTACACCCGAATTGAGAATTGATTGTGCGATGAAGAAACTTTGATGTCCCCGAACCAGCCAAGTTTTTTTGCCGGGGGCCAAGCCAGTCTTCGAGCGAGGCCCCCGGCAACCGACCTTCGCCGCTTCAAGGCCAACGGCGTTCGACGGTAGACGACAGCTCAGTGGCCACCTCCCATTCACCGTGTATGCTCGAACATGGATTTGCCCGCCCCGTGACCGGGCCAGTCTGCTGCTCAAGGAGCACGCATCGTGCAAAGCAACCGATTTCGACACGCCGCGGCCTTCGCAATCGCCGTCGGCACACTCGCGGCCTGCGCCGCCCCTGCGCTCGCGCAGACACTTCTCTCCGGCTTCACATTCACGAACCTGGCCACCGGCCTGAACCGGCCCACGGCGATGGCGCTTGCGCCCGACGGCTCGGTCTACATCTGTCAGCAAGGCGGCGCGCTCCGCGTCTGGCAGAGCGGAACACTGACCACGATCACCACGTTCATCGTCGATTCCTCGGGCGAACGCGGCCTGATCGGCGTCGTCGTCGATCCTGACTTCGCCAACAACCGATTTATCTATGTCTACTACACCGTGCCGACGGCACCGATCCACAACACGATCCGGCGCATCACGCTCGATGCCGCCGGCAACGCCCTCGTCGCCGGCAGCGAAGTCTCGCTCCTCGAACTGAGCAACCTCTCCGGCGCGACCAACCACAACGGCGGCGGCATGCACTTCGGCCTCGATGGAAAGCTCTACGTCGCCGTCGGTGAGAACGCGAACACCGCCAACGCCCAGTCGATCGCCAACTTGCACGGCAAGATGCTCCGCCTCAATCCCGACCCTGTCAGCCCGATCCCCACGGACAATCCGACCACGTTCCCCGGCATCGCGGGATCGACCACCGGCAACCAGCGGGCGATCTGGGCCGTGGGACTGCGTAACCCTTTCACGTTCAACATCCAGCCCGGCACCGGGCGCATGTTCATCAACGATGTGGGCGGCGGTAGCTGGGAGGAGATCAACGACGGCATCGCCGGAAAGAACTACGGCTGGTCGGCGACCGAGGGCTTCTTTACGCAATCCTCGTTCCCAAACTTCACGCTGCCGCTCGTGGCCTATGCGCACAGCGGAGGCTTCAACAACCAACCTCCCAACATCGGCAACTTCACCGGCTCCGCCATCACCGGCGGCGCGTTCTACAACCCGGCCAATCCCAATTTCCCCATCAGTTACTCAGGCGACTACTTCTTCGGCGATGTGGTGGCGAGCTTTATCCGCACCTACGACCCGGCCGCGAGCACCGGTGCAGGCTTCGCGACCGGGGTGAGCCAGGTCGTCGATCTCGCCGTCGATTCCGACGGCACGCTCCTCTCCCTCAGCGGCGCCGGCGGCGGCAGCGGCCGCCTCATCCGGATCACCTACACCTTCAACAGCGGTGTCTGCTGCGCCGCTGGCGGCGCATGCACCCTCTCCAACGGCATCGGCTGCGCCGGCACATTCACCTGGGGCGGCACCACATGCACCGTCAACCCGTGCCCGCAGCCGACTGGTGCCTGTTGCGTCGGCTCAGGGTGTCAAGTCCGCACCGCGGCCGCGTGTACCGGCACCAACACCCTCTTCTCCGGCGTGGCCATCGCCTGCAACGCCGCGGGCAACAACACCACGCCCTGCTGCCGCGCCGATTTCAACCACGGCGGCGGCATCACCGTGCAGGACATTTTCGACTTTCTCGCGGGCTACTTCGACAATGACCCCACCACCGACATCAACGACACCAACGACCTCACCGTGCAAGACATCTTCGATTTTCTCGAGGCGTATTTCACCGGCTGCTGACGGTGGCATCGCCATCCCTTTGAAGTAGAGCCGAGGAGCGCAAGCCTCCCGGGGTTTGCCGTTGCACCGGCGGCTTGCGCCGCTCTGCTGCAAGGCTCTGATCGTGGCATCGCCATCCCTGGCGATGGCGGCCCGTCCGCAGCCCGAACGCCACGGTGAGCCGCACCGGTCAGCGGAAGCGGCCGACATCGCCAGAAAATTGTCGGTACCGCGCTGGCCATGAAAAGGGGGGTCTTTTCTCACATTCATCGCAAATTCCCCCCCTTTATCGGTGCCGAAAGGCCGGAGCTTGTCAATCTATGTGTCAGTTTTTCACACGCCGCACGCAACCGTTCTGGTAGGCTGCGAAGTGCCGCGCCGAGTTCTCCGCGCGAGCATTGTTTCCACGCCAACCAATGGAGCCTTTGCCATGAAGAACGTTTCCGGTTTCCGTCGTGTGTTCGCGGCCGCCGTCGCGGCCGCCGTTTCGTTGTTCGCCGTCACCAAGGCTTCCGAGGCCTGCTCGCACGCCCCGCCCACGCCCCCGATCCTGTGCATCGAACGCATCGACGCGACGCACTTCTGCATCCTGTTCAAGAACTACACCACCGCTGGCGGGGCACTGCCCGGTCAGTTCTGCACCTGCGCCCTTCGCCGCCTCGGCCCGATCATCTCGATCGATGGCTTTCAGATGCGATTCTGCGGCACCAACGAGCAGGTCAGCGGCTGGAACTTCACCCCCAACGCGAACAGCTCCAACGCATGGACCTCGCTGCTCGGCGGCACCGCCACCGGGTTCCTCTCGGGCGTTGGCATCCCCATCCTGCCGCAGCGCTGCATCGATCTCAAGTTCATCATCACCGTCGCACCCGCCACCACGGCCAATCAGCTCGCCATGGTCTTCGCTGCCGGCGGTCTGGTCGTTGGCAACGGTGAGGCCGGACCCAACGGATTCCCCCTCGCAGGCGGCGTCGATGTCCGTCCCGCCGGCCCGATCATGATCGTCACGCCCGCGTGCCCGGCCGACGTGAACGGCGACGGCAACCTCAGCGTGCAGGACATCTTCGACTTCCTGGCGTTTTACTTCAGCAACGACCCCCGCGCCGACGTCAACAGCTCCGGATCGCTCACGGTGCAGGACATCTTCGACTTCCTGATGCTGTACTTTGCCGGTTGCCCATAATCGCAATGTCCCTGAGCCGATGACCCTCCAGACACTTTTGTCGCGGCCCCCGAAATCGTTCGGGGGCCGCGTTGTCAACCAAGGCAAGGATGCGGCACGTCAATAAGTCGGGATCGGCCGGGGCGGCAATACTCGTCCTACAGCCGCGTAGAGCGGGCCGGAAGGTGGGAAAGGCATCGCGTGCCCGACATCGCGGCGGCGATGTTCTCGGTGCATTGCACCATCGCGTGCGCAGCCGCGGAGTCGGGTGAGGTCCAACGGTTTGCGTGGCATGGTTTCTACGGTGTAAAAAGGTGTTTCAGACCGTAATGGACTTAACGACGTGCACCACTTGCCTGGCGTGGCCAGACAGCCAATACTTGTCCCCCCAAAGGCGTTACCGCCCCAAGGGTGTCCGAATAGCCAAGACCGTTGACCACCGCGCTGCTCGCCTCCCTTGGCCGGGATCGAGAACATTCCTCTAGTAGAGGATCGGCCGGTGGGAGGTGGAGCAGCATGGCCAAGAAAGAAGTTGTCAATCGTCTCAAAGTCATGGCCCCCGGTGGAAAGGCGACCCCTGCCCCGCCGCTCGGTCCTGCTTTGGGTGGCGCCGGCATCAATCCCGGCCAGTTCGTCAAACAGTTTAATGACGCCACGGCCAAGCTCAACGGCAAGGTCGTCGGCTGCGTGATCACGGTCTACAACGACCGCTCGTTCACTTTCGAGATCAAGTCGTCGCCCGCGTCGGTCCTTATCTGCGAGGCCGCAAAGGTCGAGAAGGGCTCCGGCGTTCCAAACAAGGAAAAGGTCGGCAAGATCACCCGGAAGCAGGTCGAAGGTATCGCCAAGGAAAAGTTCGCCGACCTCAACGCCGGCTCCATCGAGGCGGCGTGTCGGATCATCGAAGGCACAGCCCGCAACATGGGCGTTGTGGTGGAGGGCTAAAGCCACATGAGCAAGTCACGAAAGCCCAGCAAGCGTCAGCGCGCCAACCTCGAGCTTCAGCCCAAGGATCCGCTGGTTCCCGGTGAGGCCTGCAACGCCATCAAAAAATACAAGGGCACCAAGTTCGACCAGACGGTCAACGTGGTCGTCCACCTCGGGATCGATCCGACGCAGGCCGACCAGGCCATCCGCGGTTCGGTCTCCATGCCGCGGGGCATTGGCGTCTCCAAGAAGGTGATCGCCTTCTGCAAAGAGGACGTCGCCAAGCTGGCCAAGGCCGCGGGTGCGGTCGAAGCCGGTGCCGAAGAGCTGGTCGCCAAGATCGAGGGCGGCTGGATGGATTTCGATGTCGCCGTCGCCTCCCCCGACATGATGCGCGTGGTGTCGAAGCTCGGCAAGGTGCTGGGGCCCAAGGGCCTCATGCCCTCGCCCAAGAGCGGCACCGTCACGCAGGATGTCCCCGGTGCGGTCAAGGAATACTCGGCCGGCAAGGTCGAGTATCGCAACGACAAGGCCGGCAACATTCACGCCGTGATCGGCAAGATGAGCTTCAAGGCCGAGGATCTGACCGCCAACCTCGAGCACTTCATCAGCACCATCGAGAAGGCCCGGCCCAACACGGCCAAGGGCGTGTACATCAAGCGTTGCGCGATCGCCGGCGCGATGACCCCAAGCGTGATTGTCAAGGTCGCCCAGGCCGCCGTCGCCGAGTAATGCGGAGCTAAACACCCATGTCCAAAGCCATCAAGAACATGATCATCCGCGACTACAAGGCGCGGGTCGAAGGCCACACCGATGCGGCCCTCATCAGCCTCCGCGGCGTCAAGGGCATCGACACCACCAAGCTCCGCAAGCTCATGCGCGAGAAGAAGATCAAGCTCACCACCGTGCGCAACTCGCTGGCCAAGCAGGCCTTCAAGGGCACCACGCTCTCGGGCTTCGATCCTCTGCTCGAAGGTGCGAGCGTCATCTGCTACGGCGGCGCTTCGGTCGTCCACGTCGCCCGCGAGTTGGTCGGCGTTCTCAAAGAGTTCCCGCTGATCGAGCTCAAAGGCGCGATCCTCGACGGCAACCTCTTCAAGGGCAAGGCCGGCGTCACTGAGCTGTCCAAGTATCCGACCAGGGAAGAAGCCCTCGGCCAGACCGTCGCCCTCCTGCTCGGACCCGCCAAGACACTCATGGCCCAGGTCAAGGGCCCCGGCTCGACGGTCGCGGGCATCATCAAATCCATCGAAGCTAAGCTGGAAAAGGGCGAGGCGATTGCGAAGATCGGGTGAACAGCGCTCGTCGATATCAAATTAGCTTTGCAGCGCAGATATGCGGGCATGATCACCATGAGTATGCATTAAACTTGCTACCACTCGTGTGTTTTGCGGGATTCATGAAGAATGTGTAGCGCGGGGTATCGACTGCACCCATGCGCTCGCGCCGAGCCGATCCATCGAGGAAACCGAGTTGCCCGTGTTCGGACCCGTGCCAAAACCCCGACCAGTAGTTGCGTGCTTGGCGATTTTGATGACTCAATCGGCCGCCTGACATGGCACCGATGTCGCCTATTACCACAAACCGAGAGGCTGAGGCAATAACCGAGTGAGGCGCATTCGTGCCTACAAAATTCCTGTATGGCAGGCCTACACCGCGGAACACAAACCCCTGATCTTGGGGCACGCAGTACATCCACTCATTCGCCTGATAACTCGTTCCAGCAACTCCGAAACAAGTTTGCAGATCAACGATACCTGTATCCGGGGCGGCAAGCGCATCCCATGAACGAGCGCCCGTCGCGTAGTCGTAGCAGCCGGCATCGCTCGGACACCGGAAAATTATTGAGCGTTCCTCAATGGTCGCACCTGCGTCACCAAGGTAGGGATTTACCGGGCGATCTGTCGGAAACTCTCGGGTTGCAGGGCCAATTTGCATTTGACGCCAGTGCACACCGCCCCACCCCCATCGGAGTTGTTCCCAAGGTGTGGCTGAGTCGCGGAGTGGGAACGAGTTATAGTCAATGCAGTACTCGTGCCACGCAGCCAACACTTGTCGCTGGTTTGATAGGCACACTACCGAGCGTGCTGCACTGCGGGATTTGCTCAAGCCCCCCAAACCGAAGGCGATAATAATAACAACAACTGCGCAACTCACGAGGAGTTCGATGAGCGAGAACCCTCTGGTACGCAAAATCGCACTTCCGGGCACTTCATTGGGCATGCCTGCGCTGCTTTCCTCTATGGATCAGCATCCGCCAAACCACGCTTGAAGGAAGAAAAACAAGTCATCGACGGTCACTTGACCATTGCCGTTCACGTCCGCACTGGGCAACGGTTCAAAGAACGCCGCAAGAAAATCGAACAGGTCTTGCACACTCACGGCACCATCGCCGTTGAAATCTGCTGTGCATGTACCCGCTACTTGAAATTCCCTGATCTCGGAGTATGCGTACCCGGAAAAGTTCTGGGCGGTTACCGACCAATGGTAACGAGCGCCTGCGAGAAGCACGCCAGTTGGCACAACGAACGACGTTGAGGCGCTGTCCAATAGCTCACTCGCGTAGCGAAACAAGTCGCCTTGTGGGCCAATCGTGCTGATCACTACAACAAAGCCAAAAGCGCCACCGCCAGGAATCCAGGATAAGTTTGGTGTTGCCGAGACCATCGCCATGTTGTTGGGCAGGTCCGGGATCACTGGCAAAGGCGGAAGCGGCTCGCCACCGATGTCTATATTCCAGCCGATGATGTCCATAGCGGCTTTATCAGCCGCCGTGAAGTAGCCATCGACGGACGGGCAGTCAGTGTCCTCGTAAGGATGAAATAGTCCGATGCAGCTTCCATCTAACTGAGGACGCCAATGCGATGCTTGCGGCCCCGCTCCTGAAGAAAGCGCAAAGCTGTTTCCCGCTCCAAGCCTCGTAGCTCCAACAGCGTCTTGGCCCTGAATCAGGCACCTTGGTAGAGTTCGGAACTCCGTAGCATCTACCCCGTTTCCGCCGACGCGAGCCTCACTAAAGCGAAATAGATCCCATATCCAAGTTTCGGTCGGGATCCGGTCAAGTCCGCTTGTAAATCCCAACCCATGTCCGATCTCGTGTGCAAGCGATTTTGAGAAATCCGCCTTGGCCCCTGCCTGAGCTCTTGGAATCGCTCCGTTATAATAAAACGCTGCGCTTCTCCGAAACGAGATGCGAAACACAGGGAAGCCCGTTGACGGGAACCCCCATTTCTGGTCTATCGCGATTGGTACCCGAATATCTGTGACATTCAAAAATGGTTGATTTGATACCTGCTCAGTTGCAATACTATTGCCAGGAGGAAGATTGAAATATACACCCTGTTCCGCGATGCTCTCGTTATCTATTCCATGAAACAAAAGCAAGTTTGACGAGGTTTCAAAATAACCACGCGTTCCGCCGGTAAATACGGCCGTTTCTGCCAACGCGTCCATGGGAACGTCATTCGAAAACTGAAGATCGAAAGTAACAAAACCCGTATTATTAGTTAGTAACTGAATCCAAATTTCAGAGACGACATCCGCAGCACCTCGTACCATCTCCAGTTCTTCTGGTGTGAGTAGCGCAGGGTTGATTATCGGTCTCAACAGCCAGCCGGGTGGGCCTCGGAGCGAATGAGGGGTACCTTCATTCTCAATGACCCGAGCTCGATCCACAACTGGCACAGCGGATCGTTCGCCCGGTTGAAAAAGCGCAGGCACACCATCTCCAAGTCGTGCCACGTTGGCATGCATCGTGATGATCTCGTATGTATTCGGACCGAGGCGACGTATCGCTACCGGGCAGTTGCCTCCGATTGCACCGACAGCGCGGGTCGCGGTGTTCTGCAAGAAGAAACCTGGCGAAATACTGCCGTCAGCGTTCTGCGTGTAGACCGGCACTTCCGCCGGTGTCATCTCCCGCCACCGCAAGGCAGCATCCTTACTCAACGGGCCGACGATCCGCATCTTGACCACCGAGTGTCCGTCTGGTTGTGCCAACACTTGATCGGGTACGCTGATCGACTCGAGAGGAGACGATGCCATCGACAGAAACTTGACGCTTGCGTCAGCGGCCACGGTTCTTTGCCGGTGTTCTTCTACAGCGACTTCGTATGTACCGCTCATATTGAGCGTAACGACTGCAATGAGCGGGATCCGTTTTGTCCGTTCATCAATAACTTCTACAGATCGCGGGGTCAGCGTCTTTAAGTCCTCTCCTGTCCGAAAGACAGCTTCGCGAACTGACACCTGAGGTAAGGCTGGAGCGTCTTTCAGCGTCACCGCTGTGGGTATTGTGGCGCGGAGAGCGCCGTCTGGCCCTACCGTCACGGGTTGAGCGCAAACGGTTTGGAGACAAAAGGAGAGAAGCGTCAAAACGATGGGCAAACCGTGCAGTCGCATATTCGACCTCCGTGGAGATCCTCAGTCTACCGGTTCTTCGCGGGATACGCAACCCGTATTTCTGCTACCCTATTTGGGTGGAAAGTTGACCGTCTTCTGCCTGCGTCCGTGCGCACGGTCTGTTTTCATTATCATCGCGAATCCCCTCTACACGAGTACCGGCCCTGGACGAACACTGGCCGCAAGTGACTTTTCTTCCTCACCCCGCTACCATCCCAACCACTCTCCGCTCGACTGGCCCCTCCCCCGGGGTTAAATGCCGGAACAGGTCCGGCTCCTCTTGGACGGCTGAAGTTTGGTAGACAAGAACGAGGTTTTGACCCATGACGATTCAGGAAATCGGTGACAAGCTGGCCGGCCTCTCCCTCAAGGACGCCGTCGAGCTCGGCAAGTACATGAAGGATACCTACAACATCGAGGCCGCCGCTGGCGGTGCGATGATGATGGCCGGTCCCGCGGCCGCGGCCCCCGTCGCCGAAGAGAAGTCCACATTCGATGTGGTGCTCAAAGGCTCCGACGCCACCAAGAAGATCGCGGTCATCAAGGTCGTCCGCGAGGCCACGGGCTTGGGTCTCGCCGAGGCCAAGGCATTCGTCGAAGCGCCGGGCAAGCCCATCAAGCAGGGTTTGGCCAAGGCCGACGCCGAGAAGCTCAAGAAGCAGGTCGAAGAGGCTGGCGGCGTGGTCGAGCTGGCGTAAGTTTCGCTGTGGCAAAGACTTCCGAGTAGAGCCCCCCGACAACGGGGGGTTCTTTTCATGATCGAGCAAGCTGAAGCGAGCGAAGGATTTTTGGCGAAATATTCACCTCCTGCAAGCGCGGTGCCACTCCCTGCTTGTCCCGCCCGACTTGCGCGGGTACACTAGGCGGTTCAACGCGGCAACTCGCGACTGGTACATGGGCGTATTGGGCGACAGGTACGAAACAATTTTCTGACTGACGGCTGGCGGCGGCCGCAGCGGCGATCTCACCATCTGAGGGCCTCCGATGGCAGCGACCAACGTGCGCGATTTTTCCAAGCGTGGCGACGGCACAGCGGTGCCCGTTTTGACCAAGATCCAGACCGATGCGTACGAGCGCTTCCTCCAGCAGGTGAAATCACCCGATGGGCGCGACGTGACCATGGGCCTCGAAGCGCTCATGCGCGAGGTCTTCCCGATCGAGAGCTACGACGGGACCATGCGCCTGGAGTATCAGTACTACGTCCTCGAAGAGGCGCGGTACACCCCGGATGAGTGCCGCGAGTTGCGCCTCACCTACGGCATGCCGTTCCGCGTGGCCGTGCGCCTCTTGCGCGAAGGCCACCCGGACGTCGCCGAGGAAGAGATTTACCTGGGCGAGTTCCCCATCATGATGGGCGGCGGCGAGTTCATCGTCAACGGTGCCGAGCGCGTCATCGTCAGCCAGCTCCACCGCTCGCCCGGCGTCGATTTCTCCATCGTCAGCGCCGAGGGCGATCGCCCGCTCCATTCGACCCGCATCATCCCCGAGCGCGGCTCGTGGATCGAGCTCGAAGTGACCAAGAAGGACGTTCTGGCGATGCGGATCGACCAGAGCACCAAGCTCGCGGCCACCACCTTCCTCCGCTGCCTCGACGAATCCATCGCCGCCACGGCCGACATCCTGAGCCTCTTCTACGAGGTCAATGAGATCGCCGCCGAAAAGGTCAAGCCCGAGTTCTGGGCCGCGGCCACCATCGTCGACACCGAAACCGGCGAAGAGCTGGTCCACGTCGGTCGCCAGCTCGGCGACGCGGCCGAGAAGATCATCAACAGCAGCCTCAAGAAGGTTCGGATCATCCAGAACCCCTCCGACACGCTGATCTTGAACACGGTCGCGGAGGAGAAGCTCGAGCAGTTCGAGGCCGCCAACGACTACGAGCGTGCCCTGCTCAAGATCTACACCAAGCTGCGCCCCGGCAACCCGCCGCAGGTCGAGAAGGCCAAGCAGCTCTTCCTCGAGAAGTTCTACGACGACAACCGCTACCGTCTCGGGCGCGTCGGCCGCTTCCGCATCAACCGCAAGTTCAACCTGAACGTGCCGGAGGATGCGATGTTCCTGCGAGCCGAGGACTTCCTCAAGGTCATCACCTATGTGCTCGACCTTCGCAGCAAGCGGCTCGACCCCAAGACCAGCCGCCCGGTCGCGCAGGTCGACGACATCGATCACCTCGGCAACCGCCGACTCCGCACGCTCGACGAGCTCGCCGTCGAGGAACTCCGCAAGGGCTTCCTCAAGCTGCGCCGCACCGTGCAGGAACGCATGAGCGTCAAGGACCCGGACGAGATCGCCAAGATTGCCGACCTGGTCAACAGCAAGAGCATCAGCTCCGCCATCGACTTCTTCTTCGGGCGAAGCGAGCTTTCGCAGGTCGTCGATCAGACCAACCCGCTCTCCAGCCTCGTCCATGAGCGGCGGCTCTCGGCTCTCGGCCCAGGCGGCCTCAACCGCAAGCGCGCCGGCTTCGAGGTGCGCGACGTACACATCTCCCACTACGGGCGCATCTGCCCGATCGAAACACCCGAAGGCACCAACATCGGCCTCATCAGCTCGCTGGGCATCTACGCCAGCGTCGATGAGTACGGCTTTATCCGCACGCCCTATCGCATCGCCAAGGACGGCAAGCTCACCGGCAAGCTGATCGACCTCCGCGCCGATGAGGAGATCAAGGCGATCCTCGCCCCCGCCGACACCATCGACAAGGAAGGCCGTCTCAAGAAAGGCCCGATCCTCGCCCGCGTCGACGGCGAACTCGCCGAGATCGACAGCGCCAGCGTCGAGTTCGTCGACATTGCCGCCAAGCAGATCGTCGGCGTCTCGGCCGCGCTCATTCCGTTCCTCGAGCACGACGACGCCAACCGCGCGCTCATGGGATCGAACATGCAGCGTCAGGCCGTACCGCTCGTGAAGATCGAGCCGCCCTGCATCGCCACCGGCATGGAAAAGCCCGTGGGCATGAACTCCGGCATGGTGGTCAAGGCCAAGAACCCCGGCATCATCACCTTCGTCGACAGCCAGCGGATCATCATCGACAACTCCGACGAGTATGTCCTTCGCAAGTTTGCCGGCCTCAACGAGCGCACCTGCCTCAACCAGCGGCCGATTGTCAAGAAGGGTCAGAAGATCGCCAAGGGCGACATCCTCGCCGATGGCCCCAGCACGCGCTTGGGCGAGCTGGCGATCGGCAAGAACGTGCTCGTCGCGTTCAACACCTTCGACGGCTACAACTTCGAGGATGCCATCGTCATCAACGAGCGCCTCGTCAAGGATGACACCTTCACCAGCATTCACATCGACGCCTTCGACGTCGAGATCCGCGAGACCAAGCTCGGTCGCGAAGAGTTCACCCGCGACATCCCCAACGTCAGCGAGAAGGCGCTCCGCAACCTCGACGAACACGGAGTCATCCGCCTCGGCGCTCGCGTCGGCCCCGGAGACATCCTCGTCGGCAAGGTCAGTCCCAAGAGCAAGAGCGAGCTGACACCGGAAGAGAAGCTCCTGCACGCGATCTTCGGTCGCGCCGGCGAGGACGTGAAGAACGATTCGCTCGAAGTGCCCGCGGGAGTCGAGGGCATCGTCATCGGTGCCAAGCGCTTCAGCCGGCGCATGCACCTCTCCGCCGATCAGAAGAAGCGGCTCACGGCCGACATCGACGAGTACAGCAAGGAGATGGACCAGAAGGCCGTCGGCCTCTTCAAGCAGATGGTCGCCGAGGTCAACCGCATCGTCGGCACCGAGATGATCGACCCCAGCACCCGCCAGAAGGTGGGTGCCAGCGACATCACCGAGGTCATCCTGGAGCAGATCTCCAACTTCGACCAGAAGTGGATCAAGGGCAGCAAGGAATCCCGCGAGCAGGCCGAAGTCACCTACAAGCAGTTCTGGCCGCGAATCGAGGCCAACCGCAAGGAGAAGGAGCGCAAGGTCGGGCACATGAAGCGCGGCGACGAGCTTCCCTCCGGCGTGCTCGAAATGGTGAAGGTCTATCTCGCCACCAAGCGGGCCCTCTCCGTCGGCGACAAGATGGCCGGCCGCCACGGCAACAAGGGCGTCATCGCACGCATCGTCCCCGAAGAGGAGATGCCCTTCATGGAGGACGGCACGCCCGTCGACGTGTTGCTCAACCCGCTCGGCGTGCCCAGCCGCATGAACGTCGGCCAGATCCTCGAAACCCACCTGGGCTGGGCCGCGCAAGTGCTCGGCTTCCAGGCCGTCACGCCCGTCTTCGACGGCGGCACCGAGGAGGAAGTCCACGCCGCCATCGTCGAGGCCAACATCGCCGTCGAGAAAGAACTTGCCGATCACGAGAAGAACGGCACCTTCCCACACTGGCGCAAGATCCTGGCCCGCATGCCCCAGGGCGGCAAGATCCAGCTCCACGACGGGCGCACCGGCGAGCCTTTCACGCAGAAGACCACCGTCGGCTACATGTACATCCTCAAGCTGCATCACCTGGTCGACGACAAGATCCACGCCCGCGCCACCGGCCCCTACTCCCTTATCACCCAGCAGCCACTCGGCGGCAAGGCCCGCACCGGCGGCCAGCGCTTCGGCGAGATGGAAGTGTGGGCCCTCGAAGCCTACGGCGCGGCCTACATCTTGCAGGAACTTCTCACCGTCAAGTCCGACGATGTCGAAGGCCGCACCAAGATTTACGAGAGCATGGTCAAGGGCACCAACACGCTTGAGGCCGGGATGCCCGTGGCGTTTGATGTGCTCTGCAACGAGATCAAGGGCCTTGGCATGAACATCACCTTGGAAAAGAAGGGCGGGGAAGCGGCGAGTCTGTTGTGAGAAGGGCGTTTTCGGATTGGCTTGCGCGAGGTGGATGGCTTGCACACATGTTGGGCTGGCTCCTCGTGCTAGCGATGTTAATGGCATTGTCGGTAATGGTTCGGTTCATCATTGGGCGTATTTTTTCGGCCTTCTGAAGCATGGCTACATGGCGAGATATTTCGGTTGACTGCGAGCTCGCGGCGCGAGAGCTGTTTGCGGGTCGGCGATGGCGCTCGTGCGTGAGCCGGTCGTACTACGCCGCGTATTCCCGAGCCACGGATTACCTGCATCGCCAGGGTCTACGGTCGCACTCTCGTGAACGCGGGAATCCGAGCCACGATGCGCTTCCGAGTCTTCTTGGCCGCACCGTGGGTCGCGTCACGCCTTTTCATCGAAGGCTCCTGAAGCGATCCCTGGAGCGGTTGTATGTCTCGCGGGTGACCTCGGATTATTTCCCGGGCCACACTGTCGACGAGGGCAGCGCGCGTGCCGCGCTTGGCGACATGACCGCGGTGGTGCGAATCCTCGATTTTTCGGAGGGTCGCCCATGAACCTGCGAAAGGCGATGAAGGTCGTTGATGCCGTTGAAGCGAAGCTTTCAGGTGGGCGCAGCGGAAGTCGAATGACGGTGCTTCGGGAGTTCACGCGCATTTACGTCGATTCGATGACCATCGTGATCGATGCGAAGCATTCAGGCGGGACATCGAAGTTCGTCGATCGGCTGATACAGATCGAGCAGAGTATTGAAAAAGAGTTCAAGATTCACGTCCTGATCGTTCCGGCCCACCCGGAGGTCTGCGACGTTCCAAAGCGAATCGGCGTTCCGCGCTCCCCGCGCGGACGCGTGACAAGGAACACCAATGGCCGCAGAAAGCATGTACGACCGGATCAATGACTTCAGCGCCGTCAAGGTCACCTTGGCGTCGCCCAACGACATCCGCTCGTGGTCTTACGGCGAGGTCAAAAAGCCCGAGACCATCAACTACCGCACCTACCGCCCGGAAAAGGACGGTCTGTTCTGCGAGCGCATCTTCGGCCCCGAGCGCGACTACGAGTGCGCCTGCGGCAAGTACAAGGGCACCAAGTACAAGGGCATCATCTGCGACCGCTGCGGCGTCAAGGTGACGCACTCCCGCGTCCGCCGCAAGCGCATGGGCCACATCAACCTGGCCGCGCCCATCGTCCACATCTGGTTCTTCAAGGCCATGCCCAGCCGACTGGGCAACCTCTTGCACATGAAGACTTCCGACCTCGAGAAGGTCATCTACTTCCAGGACTACGTCGTCGTCGATCCCGGCGACACCGACCTCACCTTCAAGCAGATGCTCACCGAGGACGAGTTCCGCCAGGCCACCGAGAAGTACGCCAGCGCCTTCCGCGCCCTCATGGGTGCCGATGCCGTGCGCGAGCTCATCGAGCGCACCGACCTGCACAAGCTCTCCGTCGAACTCCGCGAAGAGCTCAAGAACACCCGCTCCAAGCAGAAGATCAAGGATCTCGCCAAGCGGCTCAAGATCGTCGAGCAGATCCGCGGCAGCGAGAATGACCCCGCGTGGCTGGTGATGGACGTTATCCCCGTTATCCCGCCCGACCTGCGCCCCCTCGTCCTCCTCGAGAGCGGCAATTTCGCCACCAGCGACCTCAACGATCTCTACCGTCGCATCATCAACCGCAACAACCGCCTCAAAAAGCTGATGGACCTCAACGCCCCCGAGGTCATCATCCGCAACGAGAAGCGGATGCTGCAGCAGGCCGTCGATGCCCTCTTCGACAACAACCGCTGCCGCCGCCCGGTCCTCGGCTCCTCCAACCGACCGCTCAAGTCGCTCACCGACATGATCAAGGGCAAGCAGGGCCGCTTCCGCGAAAACCTTCTCGGCAAGCGGGTGGATTACTCCGCCCGCTCGGTCATCGTCGTCGGCCCCGAGCTCAAGCTCCACCAGTGCGGCCTCCCCAAGAAGATCGCGCTGGAGTTGTACCAGCCCTTCATCATCCGCAAGCTCAAGGAGCACGGCCTCGCCGACACCATCAAGTCGGCCAAGCGCATGCTCGAGCGCCGCGATGCCGAAGTGTGGGACATCCTCGAAGAGGTCATCTACCAGCACCCGGTGCTCCTCAACCGCGCGCCCACGCTCCACCGCATGGGCATCCAGGCCTTCGAGCCGGTGCTGGTCGAGGGCAACGCCATCCGCATCCACCCGCTCGTCTGCACCGGCTTCAACGCCGACTTCGACGGCGACCAGATGGCCGTCCACCTTCCCCTCTCGATCGAGGCCCAGGCCGAGGCCCATGTGCTCATGCTCAGCACGCACAACATCTTCGGCCCCGCCAACGGCAAGCCGATGATCTCGCCCAGCCAGGACATCGTCATGGGCGTCTACTTCATCACCATCATGGTCGCCGGCGAAAAGGCCGACAAGGATCTTTACAAGTTCAAGGATCGCCCCGAGGCGCTCCTGGCTTACGACCAGGGCAAGATCGGTCTGCACGACCGCATCCTCGTTCGCCTCGAAGGCTTCGACCACGTCGTCGATGGCCAGAGCGACCCGATCAAGCCCATCCCCGCCGGCCGCCGCATCATCACCACCGCCGGCCGCCTCCTCTTCAGCGAGATCCTCCAGCCCGGCATGCCCTTCTACAACTGCGGCCTCGGCAAGAAGGGCTGCGCCCGCGTCATCGACGACACCTACGCCACCCTGGGCCGCCCCGCCACCATCGAGCTCCTCGACCGCATGAAGGAGATCGGTTTCAAGCAGTCCACCGTCGCCGGCCTCTCCTTCGGTGTCACCGATCTGCGCATCCCCGCCGAGAAGCAGCCGCTCATCGACAAGGCCCAGGAGAAGGTCGATCGCATCGAAAAGAACTTCGAGCGCGGCCTGATCACCGAGCGCGAACGCTACAACCAGCTTCTCGACATCTGGAGCCACTGCCGCGAGCAGGTCACCAAGGAACTCCAGGAGACTCTCAAGAAAGACTGGCGCGATGTCGACGGCAACGAGCTTCCTCACGGCGACAAGGGCGGTAAGCAATACCTCAACCCCGTCTACCTGATGAGCGACTCCGGTGCCCGCGGCAACGTCAGCCAGCTCATGCAGCTCGCGGGCATGCGCGGCCTGATGGCCAAGCCCTCGGGCGAGATCATCGAGACCCCCATCCGCGCCAACTTCCGCGAGGGGCTGCACATCCTCGAATACTTCAGCTCGACCCACGGTGCCCGCAAGGGTCTGGCCGATACCGCGCTCAAGACCGCCGACTCGGGATACCTCACCCGCAAGCTCTGCGACGTCGCCCAGTCGGTCATCATCGGCGAGATCGACTGCTTCACCAAGCGCGGCATCAATAAGCGCGCTATCTACAAGGGCGAGAAGATCGACGTCCAGCTCCGCGACCAGATCGTCGGGCGCATCAGCCGCAGCAACGTCGTCAACCCCGTCACCGATGACGTGATCGTCCGCGAAAACGAGATGATCGGCGCCGAGGCCGCTAAAAAGATCGAGGATCTCGGCATCGAGCAGGTCATGGTCCGCTCGCCCCTCACCAGCGACAGCCGCTTCGGCTGCTCGGTCTTCGACTACGGCATGGACATGTCCACCGGCAAGCTCGTCGAGCCGGGCATGGCCGTCGGCATCATCGCGGCCCAGTCCATCGGCGAGCCGGGCACCCAGCTCACGATGCGCACGTTCCACACCGGCGGCATCGGCTCACGCGAGATTCTCGAAACCGAGATCCGGGCGGGTGTCGCCGGAAAAGTCGAGCTTCGCGACTGCAACCAGGTTCCCGGTAAGGATGAGGACGGCAACGAAGTCCTCGTCACCCTCAAGCGCAACGGCGAAATCGCTGTGCTCGATTCCAAGGGCCGCGAGCTTGAGAAGAACAAGGTGCCCTACGGCGCATCCATCCTCGTCAAGCCCGGCGAAGAGGTCAAGCGCGGCACCCAGATGGTCAAGTGGGATCCCCACCGCCTCCCCATCCTCGCCGAGAAGGAGGGAGTGGTCCGCTACGTCGATATCGAGGTCGGCGAGACCGTCCGCGAAGAGGATGCCGGTCAGGGCAAGAAGGGCCTCGTCGTCGTCGAGCACAAGGGCGAGAAGCACCCGCAGATCACCATTGTCGATGCCGCGGGCAACATCCTCGACTTCCACTACCTGCCCGCCAAGGCCCGCGTCGAAGTGCCCGACGGCAGCTCGATCAAGGCCGGCCAGATGCTCGCCCGTCAGCCCCGCGGCGCGGGCGGCTCTCAGGACATCGTCGGTGGTCTGCCCCGAGTCACCGAGATTTTCGAGGCCCGCAAGCCCCGCGATCCCGCGGTCATGGCTGAGATTTCCGGGCGCGTCGAGATCCACTCCGACAAGCGCAAGGGCAAGATGACCATTCGCGTCATCTCCGATTCGGGCATCGAGAAGGACCACCACGTCCCGCAGGACCGCCACCTGCTCGTCCACACCGGCGACTACGTCCAGGCCGGTGATCCCCTCATCGAAGGCCCGCTGGTGCCGCACGACATCCTGCGCATCAAGGGCGAGGAAGCCCTCTGGATTTACATGCTCGACGAGGTGCAGAACGTCTACCGCGCCCAGGGCGTGACCATCAACGACAAGCACATCGAGGTCATCCTCGCTTGCATGCTTCGCAAGGTCCGCGTCGAAAGCCCCGGCGACACCGATCTGCTGCCCCACGACGTGGTCGACAAGTTCGAGTTCCGCCGCCGCAACATCCAGATCAACGAGATGGTGCGCGTCACCGAGCCAGGCGGCACCGATCTCAAGGTCGATGAGCTCGTCAGCAAGCACGACATCCGGGAGGCCAACGCCAAGGCCGAGGCCGCCGGCAAGGAGGGTGCCAAGGCCAAGAAGGCCAAGCCCGCCACCGGCCGCACGCTCCTTCTCGGAATCACCAAGGCCGCGCTCTCCAGCGAATCGTTCCTCTCGGGCGCTTCGTTCCAGGAGAGCACCAAGGTGCTCACCGAGGCCTCGCTTCGCGGCGCCGTCGACGAGCTCGTCGGCCTCAAGGAGAACGTCCTGCTCGGCCACCTCATCCCCGCGGGCACCGGCTTCCGCGCCTACCAGGCCATCCGCGTCAAGCCCCTCGCCGAGCCGCTCGATGGCGACGACGACGAAGAGGCCCAGATGCTCCAGGACGCCGCCGCGGCCGCCGAGTCCATCGGTGCCCGCCGCAACGAGGCTCTCGGCATCCCGCGCATCGAAATCCCCGTCGGCGCTCCGACCGGCAGCAACGCCTAGCCGCGCCTACGCGCTCTTTGGCGGCAGTTCTCCAAACCCATGCCCGCGCCGGCCTTCCGGCGCGGGTTTTTACTCGGCTACTGCTCTTGCGCGGGCTTCGCTTGGCCCGACCCGGCTTCATCGCCCGCGCCCACGCCCACGCCCATAATCCGCGCGCACTCCACCGCATCCAGCACCGCGAACTCCGTCCGCCCCGTCGCCAGCATCAGCCGCACATACGGCTCGCACATCCGGCACCCCGTGCAGCACCCCGTTCGCGCCTTGAGAGTTTCCAGATCGACCGCGCCACCCGCGCCCCCGCTCAGCCGCTTGAGCTCCGCGAACGACCGGTCGTGACACAGGCAGTGCGTAACCATTGCGAAGCCTACTCGTAATCGAAAACCGAGTTGTCGTCGGACGCCCCGAACCACCCCATCTCCGTTTCTCCCGCCGCGCCCGCAAACGTCCGTGGCCGCGCCGAAACGTGCCCGTCCAGCCACGCCACATTCGTCCGCTTCTGGTGCCGAAAGTGGATCGACGGCTCCGGGTGCAGCGGCGGATCGCTGTCCGGCCACACCCGCGGCTCGATGAACGAATACTCGATCGCGCCCGCCACCCGGTTGCTCTGCGCCAGCGCCGCATCTCCGAATGCGGCCGTCCCCACCGGCGTCGAGAACCGCGCCCGCGACGCCCCCACCCGATCCGATCCCACCGCCCAAAGCGTCCGTAGCGCCATCGTTCGGCCCGCTGATCGCCGATCCGTCCCCACGAACAC
>Ga0163150_10003993_pt1 | contig 20120 bp, 19 predicted proteins | sample OliLakLV19P2IB_FD_148628 | JGI IMG/M metagenome (GOLD analysis project Ga0163150, IMG submission 148628) | Freshwater microbial mat bacterial communities from Lake Vanda, McMurdo Dry Valleys, Antarctica - Oligotrophic Lake LV.19.P2.IB | ecosystem: Environmental > Aquatic > Freshwater > Lake >...
TTCCACCCACCACCCCCTTCCGACCCGCCGCAGTTTCCTAAAAACCGGTGCCCTGCTCGCCGGCAGCATCGGATTGACCGGCGCGCCAGCCGCCGCCGCCCAGAGCACGGATAGCGGCTCAGCGCCGCTTCGAGTGGTTATCATTGGACTCACGCACGGGCACGTGAACGGGATGCTGCGCGGCGACCGCACGGCCATGGACATCGTCGGCATCTACGAGCCGAATGGGGCCGTCGCCACCAAATACCGGGAGCGCTTCCAACTGCCGGCTGACCGCTTTTTTTCGGACCTCCCAGCCATGCTCGATGCAGTCCGTCCGCAGGCCGCCTGGGTCTTTACCGACACCTTCGGCCACTTGGCCGCCGTCGAGGCCTGTGCTCCGCGCGGCATTCACGTGATGGTGGAAAAACCCCTCGCGGTCAGCGTAGCGCATGCCAGGCGGATGGCCGGGCTCGCCCAGCAACACCGGATCCACCTCCTCACCAATCTGGAGACGACGTGGTATCCGAGTTTTCATGACGCCTATCGCCTGGCCGTGACGGAAGGAGCGCTGGGTCCGATTACGCGCATTGTCGGGCACTTCGGCCATCCTGGGCCGGCTGAGATCAACGTTCCACCCGAGTTCCTCGCCTGGCTGACGGATCCGGAGCGCAACGGTGGCGGAGCCTCCGCGGATTTCGGCTGCTACGGTGCGAACCTCGCGACCTGGCTTCTGGGTAATCGCCGGCCCGTGGCCGTGACGGCGGTGTTCCAGACGAATAAACCGACGACGTACAGTCGCGTCGATGATCAGGCGACGCTCATCCTGGAATATCCGGGCACCCAGGTGATTGTCCAAGCGTCGTGGGACTGGACCTTTGCCCGCAAGGATCTGGAAATCTACGGGCGCAAAGGCGTGATTCGCACGCGAGACACCGTTGTCTACGATCTGCAAACCGAGCGACGCTCCCGACCGACGGTTCAGCGCGGAGCGGAGTTGCCGGCGCCCTTGCGTGATTCGATCGAATACTTCACGGCGGTCATTCGCGGCACCCACACGCCGGGCCCCGACCTGTCGTCCTTGGAAAACAACACCATCGCAACCGAGATTCTCGAAGCGGCTCGCACCTCCGCGCGTGACGGCCGGAGAGTGACCTTACCCGCGGCCGAATAAGCGATCGCGCGAGGCACGTCGCCGCGACGGCCCGAGGCACCCGCGCGGCCAGGGCGAACCCGGCCCGCGGCGTGATCCCCGTTAGCCTCACACCGACGTTTCCAACCAGTTCGCGCGGGCAACGCGCAGGGCATTTCCCCCGAGGATCTTCTGGATGGTGTCATCACTGTGGCCGCGCTGGACCATCCCAACCGTGAATAACGGCCAGTTGGTCCACGCGATTGATTGAACCGCTTGCGGCTTCGGCAGGAAATCATCCACCGGCCAGAGATGCTCCCAACGCGGCCCCCACCCGGAAAGAGGCGAGCGACCATCGGAGCGTGCGCGCACCTTTGCCCGCTCCGCGGAATCATGACGCGAGCTATAGCTGATGTCGGGCCCGATCGCCACGTGGTCCGCCCCAAACTTCTTTACCGCATAATCAATATGATCGAGGAAGGCGCGCAAATCGCCATTTCCACCGAGAAAACGCGGAATACAACAAATGCCGATCAAGCCTCCGGTATCACAAATCGCGCGGATCACATCATCGGGCTTGCTCCGAAAGTGTTTATAGAGTCCGCCGCACGTGCTGTGACTCGCGACCATGGGCCGCTTCGAGGCCTTGGCGGCTTCGAGGCTGGTGCGCCAGCCCGAGTGCGACACGTCGACCATCACCCCGAGGCGGTTCATCTCCGCGACGACGGTGTGACCAAAATCACTCAGGCCACCGTCGTTTGGCTCCCCGACTCCATCGCCAATCGGATTCCGGCGATTGTAGGTCAGGTGCATCATGCGAGCCCCGAGCTCCTGAAAGATTCGAATATACTGCAGTTCGTCCCGCACATTGTCCCAGAGCTGGCGGAGTGGCACTCCGTTGGTCGTGAAATACAGGCAAAATCTTCCCGCGCGGTGAGCCGCCACTATATCATCGGGTTTCGCCGCTTTGGCACAGACCGCCGGCGCGAGATCGGTCGCATAGGTAAACCGCGCGAGGCGTTTCATCAGACGCAAGGGATCACTGCCTTCTTCGCCGGTATTTTGAAAAATACAGGTCACTCCCGCGGCTCGAACCGCCCCCAAAAACTCGTCCCGCTCGCGGACGTTGGTCGCCCAGCGGGTCATCGACATCTCCTCCCGCAAATCCACCAACTCCCTTTCAGACGCGCCTGAGTCCACCCGCTCCTGATACGCCGCTCCGTCGAGCGCAGCGCGAGGCGCAAAGCCATACGATTCGAACACCAACGACGCCGCATGCAGCCTCAACCCATGTTCGAGTTGCTGCGGTGTGGGTTGCAGCAAGGCCAGCGCCGCTTCGCGGTCGCGATTGATCGCGGGGTTGTCACCGGGGACCGTTCCCGGACGCACCGCGGCACGGAGGTTAAGATTGAGTGATGCCAAGGCGCCGAGCACCGGTAAACTCGCGATCGTCTTCACGAAGGTGCGACGAGAGGGGTAGCTTCTCATGCGCGGATCGTGAAAACCCCCGGGCACCCTGTCAACCCGGTGCAATTCCTCGCGGAGCCTGTATATATATCCGTAATGAAACGCTCGACCGCCGCCGCGACCGCGCTTGCCCGCCCGCACCGAATGCGGATGGGCCCACGCCGCGGCTTACGCGAACGTTTGCTTAAGATACTCGAGGCTCTTGCTCGCGATGACTTCCGGCCCTTCCTCGAACTTGAAGACCTCCACCGACACCATGCCGTCATAACCCACTTCGCGGAGGACCGCCGCGATGGGACGAAAATCAACGTCTCCAAAACCGGGACCCTTGAGATTGAAATCGTTCGCGTGCACGTAAGCAAACTCGCCCCGGCTCTCCCGGATGATCTGCGGAATCGGCTTCGTCTCGTGGCTCATCGCGCGAACATCAAGGATGACCTTGAAGTTCGGGGACGAAAGCTCGCGGGTGAAACGAACCGCGTCCTCCGCCGTGTTGATGAAGTCGGTGTCCTCCGCGGGCAACGGCTCGAAACAGATCGTAACCCCACGCCTCGCCGCGAGCGCCACCGCCGGTCGGAAGACCTCCAACGCCCACGGCCACGCCTGCTCCGTCGAAACCCCCGGCAACAGGCTGCGTTGCTTGGGCGAGCCCACGACAATGACCTTGCCGCCCAAGTCGGCGCAACAATCGGTCAGCTGGCAAAAATAGTCCGCGGTACGCTCCCGCGTAGCCTCATCCGGCGAGGTGAGGTACATGCCCTCCGCCTGCACCAGCACCCAATGCAGACCAGAGATCGCGATACCGGCCCGCTGGGCCGCCTCGCGGATGCGCGTGCGTTCGGCGGCGGAGAGGTCGGCCACGGATTTGACCAGGGTAAAGGGCGCGATTTCCACGGCGTCATAGCCGAGCTGTGCGCAATAAGTGAATACGTCGTCGATCTTCCAGTCTTTGAAGATCTCGTTGCAGATGCCGAATTTCATGCGTGAGGGGATGCAGAACTGTGCGATCAGAACGTCCGGAAGGAAGCTTAATGCCCAAACGACCTCAACTCAGGTTCACTGGATCCACGTCCAGCACCTGCGTGATGTCATCGGGCCAGGCAAACTCAGCGCGGAGGCGGACCAGGTCAGGCACGACTTTGGTTACGTTGTGAGTGAAATACCAGAGCTGCCAGCGGTACTGGTCTTTGATTTTCTCGATCGGTGACGCGGCGGGCCCGCGCAACTCGACCCGGTCACCGAGCGTTCGCTCGATCAGTTTCGCCCATTGCTCCGCAAAGAATTTGAGTTTGTCCGGATTGGGTCCGCGGAAGAGATGATGAATCAAATGCCGGTACGGCGGATAGTTGAAGGCCTTCCGCATCTTGAGTTCGGACGCGGCGAAGCCGGCAAAATCGGCATGCCGGGAAAACTGGATCGGCTCCGCTTGTGGCGTGAACGTCTGCACGATCACCTCCCCCGCCCGATCGCCGCGACCGGCGCGGCCGGCCACCTGCACAAGTAACTGAAAGGTGCGTTCATTCGCGCGGAAGTCGGGAATGTGCATGGAGATATCCGCGTCGACCAGGCCGACCAGGGTGACATTGGGGAAATCGAGTCCTTTGCCGATCATCTGCGTGCCCACCAGCACATCGATCTTGCCCGCGCGGAATTGCGAAAGCACTTCGCGGAAGCGGTTTTTCTTCGCCATCGTATCCGTATCCATTCGCTCGATGCAGGCACGTGGCAGGACGCGACGGACCGCTTCCTCAATCCGTTGCGTGCCGAGTCCCCGCCACCGAATGTCGGGCGCAGCGCACTTCGGGCAGCGCGCCGGCGCGGGCTTTTGGTCGCCGCAGAGATGACAGCGCAGCATCTCGTCGGACCGGTGGTAGGTGAGCGTGATGCTGCAATGCGTGCACTCTTCCACATGACCGCACTTGGTACACAGCATTGAGGACGAGTACCCGCGGCGGTTGATAAAGAGAATCGTCTGTTCGCGTTTCTCAAACCGGTCCTGCATCGCACGCACGAGCCGGCCGGACAACGCCGGCAGGCTGCGTTGCTTCATCGCTTCGATCCGCAGATCAACCACATCGATGAAGGGCAACTTGCGCGCATCGACGCGCTGGGTGAGCTGGAGTAACCCATATTTCCCTGACTCCACGTTGGTGAAGCTTTCCAGCGACGGCGTGGCGGAGCCGAGCAGGCAAACCGCGCCGGTAATCTTTGCCCGCATCACGGCAACATCGCGGCCGTGATAGCGTGGTGTCTCGTCCTGTTTGTAAGCCGGTTCGTGCTCCTCATCGACCACGATGAGCCGCAAATCACGGACCGGCGCGAAAATCGCCGAACGCGCTCCGACCACGACCCGCGCCTCGCCCGTCGCGAGCGCGAGCCAGCCATCGAGGCGTTCGCCTTCACTCAGATGGCTGTGCCAGACCACGCAGCGCTGGCCTTGCGCGATGGTTTCGAGTCGCGAGCGGAGGCGCGCCACCGTTTGCGGCGTGAGCGCGACTTCGGGCACCAAAAACGCCACCCCACCGCCGCTCTGCAATGCGAGATCGATGGCACGCAAGTAGACCTCGGTCTTCCCGGAGCCAGTGACGCCATGCAGTAAGGTGACACTGAACTTCGCCTCCGCCACGCGGAGCGCCACCGCATCCACCGCCGCTTGCTGCTCCGCATTGAGAGCATGCGGTTGCGCCGCCACGAGTTCACCTGCCGAATGTTCGTCGGCGTAGGCCACCCGCTCGATCCGGCACGTCTCCTCGCGGATGACACCGCGTTTAATGAGCGCCGCCGCGACCCCGGCGGTCTGCCCGAGGCGCGTGAGGACCAGACCTTTGCGAAGCGGGCGAAATTGTTGATCGAGGAAGCGGTAGAGTTTCGCCTGGGCGGGCGCGCGTTTCTCGAGGGTAGCGAGTTCCTCAGCCGTGAGCTTGGTCCCCATCGAAAGCTGTTTTTCCTGTTTGAGTCCCGCGCCGTTGCGCACGGGCGCGGGAATCATCGTTTCGATGATACTATCGAGCCCGCAGGCATAGTAACGAGACATCCAGTGCGCCAGTTCCAGCAAATCGGGCGGCACCGCCGGAAAAGGATACACGACCTGGGCGACGCGCTTCAGGCGATCGAGCGGAAAATCTTTAGGTTCGCTGATTTCGCCTACGACGGCGAGTCGCAAAGCGTTAACGATCGGTACGCGCACTAATGACCCAACGCCCACGGAGTCACGCAACGTTTCGGGGACGATATAGTGCAGGAGCTTGTCGAACCCAGCAAGCGGGTGAACGCCGACGATCATTGGCCGCATGACGCCGCCCCCGTCGGGCTGGCGCAAATGCAAAGTATCCTCCCCCTTGATCACGGGCGCAGATTATTGGTCAGGGGCGCTTTCGGCAGAATCCTACGGAAAATCAGGGCAATGATCCGGTTGACAGACGGCTCTGACGGAGGACAGTCGAGGAGTGAGCATCCCTGCCGCCCGCGAAAAATTCCGAAACTTTCTGACGCAAAAGGGGCTGCGCGCGACCAATCAGCGGCTGGCGATCTTTGATGCGGCCTTCGCGCAACCGGAGCACTTCACGGCCGAACAGTTGCTGGATTACGCGCGCACGATCGATGATTCAGTTTCGCGGGCGACGGTTTACCGCACGTTGCCGATCATGACGGAAAGCGCCCTCCTGCGGGAAGTGGACATCGGATCCGGCGAGAAATTCTACCGTCCGAATCGCGAAGGCGACAGCACCCAGATCGCCCAAGTGGTGTGCCTCGATTGCGACAAAATTTTTGAGATCAGCGCTCCCTTCATGTCGTGGTACGGCAACACGGTCTCCTCCAAACTCGGCCTGACGCCGGTGACGCAGCGCCTGCAGGTAAGCGCCCAATGCGACGCCTTTCGTCAAACGGGCACCTGCCCGCGCCGTGGCTAGATCCTTTTTTCTGAACGTGAAGGCAAAGCGAGACGACACCGCGTTTGAAATTCGTTTTTTCGAGTCTGTGCTTCGGCGAGCACCGTCATACACCAATGTGGTTGAGATCCTCGCCGGCCTTTATACCCGCCACGGCCAGATCGCCGAAGGTCTGAAGATGGACCGCAAGTTGGTGAAGCTCCAGCCGGCCAACGCCACGGCACGCTACAATCTGGCGTGCAGCCTCGCGCTTTCCAAACGCAAGACGGATGCCCTGCGGCAGCTCCGGCAGGCGATCGAGCTCGGCTATCGTGACTTCGACTGGATGCAACAAGACCCGGATCTGGAGGCGCTCAAGCTGCACCCGGAATTCCAGGTGATGCTTCAGACCCTGAAGCCACAGAGCTGAGTCGCAGTGCCCGCAATGCGCGGAACGTGAAGCGGCGGTTTTGCCGCCGTCTGGAAGAAGGAGACCGAGGCCACGGATCGCCGCTTCTGACCTATCGGCACGTGGTGACCCGCGAAACTGGCGCCGCGTTTACGGAATGCCGAAAAGCTGCTGCAGCACCGTCTGAAGATCGCGCCCCACGGTCCAGCCGCCGCGACGGGAAACCGCGAGGCTTTTGCTGCGCTCGCGGCGGTCGAGCGCTGCATTCACCTCGACGATTTGAGGCTGGTTCAGCTTCATCCCCGTCACCTCCGACACAGTGAGAGGCGTCCAGGAAAACGGCACCCCGGTCCAACCGAAGCGGATCTCCCATCCGGCCACCGGACCGAGCGGCAGCGGCTTCGTGAGCAATGACGGATAACGCGTGACAAAGTCCGGCGTATTGAACGTTGCGATACGCACCGTCGCCACCGTTTCCATGCGCTCGAAAAAATCCTGGACCTGGTTAATCCGGCCCGCGCGCCAGTCATCGAAAAACGCCAGCGGATCAAGCCCGAGCAAATTCATTCCGTTCCAAATCCCATGCGGGTTCCGGCTGCCGAATTTCCTGCGGTTATACCAGGCTTGGAAATCGCGCGTGACGACCACTCCGACCTCAAAATGCAGATGCGCGCGGTCCTTCGGAATCGTGTAACCGCCGGCGCTGTAACCGATCGTGCCCAACACCGCTCCGGCTGCAACCGGGCTCCCGACGCGCAGCGCTGGATCGATCCGCGCCAAATGAGCGTATAAGGTGTAGACCGCCGGCGATGCTCCCGGGTGCTCCAGGACCACGTAGCGTCCATAACTGCTCGCGCCTGACGACATGCTGAGGTGACGCACCACTCCGGCCATGGCCGCGAAAACCGAATCCAACGGTTCGCCCCGGCGATCACGGGCCACGGGTTTAATATCAATGCCTTCGTGAAATTGGGCGCCTGCACTGCGCACACCGCCGTAATTCCCTGATTGGGGATCACCGGAACCGGCATGTTGCAGCCATTGCTCTGCGGGCCGCCCTTCCGCCCAGGCCGGATTCGGAGTCGGCCAAACCAGTTCGAGCCGGTTTGCCGCCGCCACTGGCAAGGCACCGATCAGGAAGACCATCCACCATGGAACCAAGGCGCGAATCCCGGCCGTCCGCGTCCTGGATCGCGCGGCCACGCCGGACGACCGGCACCGCGAAGCGACCGGCGTATTCGTGTTTTGATTACGGTCTTTCGGTCCATCCATGCGCCTCATCCTTTCCGCGCGATTTCGCGCTGATATGCGATCGAACTTTTCTTCAACCGGGCGGCGAGCAGCGGCAGTTCGTCGTCCGGCAGCTCCACAAAAATATACACCACGCCGTCGGCCATCGCCCCGTCAATGCGGCGCGCCCCGACCGCCACATCGTTTACCACCAAAACGAGTCGCCGCCCTTGGTGCGTGCCCGACAGGCGATAAAAATCGCGGGCGGCCGCAGTCGTCAGCTGAAACATCAAACACTTGCCCAAATCAACCTGGACGAGCTCCACATTGACCACATCGCCTTCGGTGATCACCGGCTTGGGGTTCACCGCAATGAGACTCCCACTCTGCGGCAAAGCCAACGTCAGGCCTGCCACGTCCGGCGCGGATTCCAGATGAAACCGCGCCCACACCGTGCCGTCCGAGGTGGCGGGCCGCGTGGACTGGCATCCGCTGCACGCGAGCAGCAGCACGGCCCAAAGGATGGAACCGGCGGGAAACAATCCGCTCCAGCGAGGTGCGAGCAGCGAGCCCGGCCTCATGCGGTCTCCGCAATCGCCGCGAACGCGGTCATGATCTCCGTCCCGACGGAATCCGCCACCAAGCGGCCGCGTTGGGTCAGCCGGACGATTGAGCCCTCGCGAATGAGGATCTCACCCGCGATCAACGTGGCGAGCACGTCCTCGACCGCAGCCCACGGCGCCTCGGGAGCACGTGCTCGCCAGGGCGTGAGATCCACCCCGCCATTCATCCGCAGGCCAAAGATCAGGGCATCTTCGGCAAGCAGTGCCGGGGTGAGCGCTACGCGATCCCCGGTCATTCGTGCTCCACGATCCAAGTGGCCGAGCCACTGTTCGAGATCGGCGATGTTGGCTCCCCGCCAGCCAGCGTGCTGCGACGCCGCCGAAGGCCCGAGGCCGACCCACTCGTGCATGCGCCACGTGTTGAGATTATGAATACACGCGTGCCGTGGACGCGAGAAATTCGAAACTTCGTACTGTTGGTAGCCGAGGCTCACCAACTGCGACCACGTCGCTTCGTAGAGCGCGGCTTCCAGCTCCTGATCGAGTTTCACCCGGCCTTGCGAGAGCTTCAGCCACAACTTCGTGTCCTCCTCGAAGGTGAGACAGTACGTCGAAAGGTGATCCGGCCCGAGCGCCACCGCTTCCCGCACATCGCCGGCCCATTCGGTCGAGGTCTGCCCAGGGAGAGCGAACATCAAATCGATGTTCACGCTGCGAAAACCGACGGCGCGGATGCGGTCATAAGCGCGAAAAATTTGTTCACGCGTATGCTGCCGGCCCAAGCCGTCGAGCAGTTCGGGTTGAAAACTTTGTGCCCCAAGGGAGATCCGGGTGACGCCGACCTCCTTGAGCACTTCGAGGCGCGCGGGGGTGACGGATGCGGGCGCCATCTCAACGGTCCATTCCTGCGGTTCGACTCCGCCCAAACGTTGACGAACAATGCCAGCGAGCCGGGCGAGCTCCGGTGGCGCCAGCAGACCAGGCGTGCCGCCGCCCCAGAAGACCGTGGTGACCGGCCGCGGCCAGGCAATCTGATCGGCTTCCCGCTGGATCCCGTCAAAGTAGCGTCTCAAACCCTCGGCGCTGGGTTTGGTCTGATAGAAGGCGCAAAAGTCGCAGGTCGACGCGCAAAACGGCACATGCACATACAATCCCAACGGCGCCGGATCGGTGTTCACAACCGGTGAGGCCTGCCGAAAGGAGATCAAGGCATCCGTAAGCTCCGGGCGCGTCGCACGATCGCGCGTCCCGACGGACGCGGTGTCAGCTTTGTCTTGCCCTGTAGGTAGCGCGCTCATTACTAACGGAATTCTGTCCGGTTTTTCACTCCAGGATCAAATGCATACCAATCGAATTTCTCCCGCGAGAAAAATCACCCTCTGGCTCGCTGCGCTGGCCTCCTTAACTTTCCTCACGGGTTGCGAAACCGTCACCTTGACGAGCCTTACGCCGTCGTCGATGCCGGAAAACCCGTCGCAGATTTATACTTTTAGTCTGCGCGCCCGGCCTCGGACCAGCACCGTTACCGGGGTGACCCCGAAGCTCATCGTCGATGGCCAGAGCTTCTTGATGAAGCCAAGCCCCCTCGGACAAAATATCTACGATTTCGAGTACCAGGTTCCTGGCGGTCGCGACCAACTCGCGTACTACTATCTCGTCAATTACAACATTGAGGGCAATGGAGGTTCCACCCAGCAGGAGGCCTACACCAACGTGCAGACGGTTCGGATCGTCCGCCGCTACGTGCTGTCGCTCGAGGCAAATCGCGGCCCGGTCGGCTCCCGCATCAGCGTTTTCGGACGCGGATTCACTCCGCAGGATGTGATCAGTTTCAACGGCACGCCGGCGCGCACGGTTTTTGAATCGCCGAATGCACTCAGTTTTTTCGTTCCGGCGGTCGAGGCGAATACCAACTATCGGGTGATGCTCGATAGCGTCTCGGGCAACTCACCCGTCGGCACGTTCCGCGTTGATGCCAGCAGTGTCGTCGTGACGCCCAGTTCACTCTTCCTCGCGCCCCGTCAGCGCCAGACCCTGACGTTCACCTTGCCCAATGCCGCGCCTCCCGGCGGCACGCTCCTCGACATTACCACCGATGTGCCCGAAAGCGTGATCATGCCGGAGGTCATTGTGCCTCAAGGGCAGAACTCCGTAACGATCACCATCGAAGGGGGCAACGCCGGCAACGGCAGCCTCTTCCTGAAGGGCTTCGGCTCGGGTGAGGTGACAATTCCGGTAAGCGTAAGCGGCCGCTAAGGCGCGCTTCTTCCCTTCGCGCGACCTCGCGAAGGGAATCCTTTTCGCCGGCTGGAGCGGAGGGTGGCCCTTCCGAATCCGGATGACCCGTTATCTCGCTGGTTCCGCCAGCACCAGAAACACGGGCCGGTGATCACTGGCCGCCTGCGCCCCCGCCCCGTCGTAAATGACCGCCACCCCTCCGCGGACCTGCGGTTTGAGCGCAGCGGAAACCAGAATGTAATCGGCGCGTGAATACGAATCTTCGCGCCGGTAGGCATGCGTCCACGTGTCGCCGCGCGAATCGGTCGCCGCAAGCAACTCAGCGATTCGCGTTTTCCCGCGATTCTGCAAAGCCACCAACGGACGACTGCGCGGACTATCATTGCAGTCCCCCACGATGATGAAACGGGCCTCGGCGGGGTTCGGAAAACGTTGGAGAATTCGGTCGCGAATCGCCGCCGCTTCGCCCGCTCGCCGCAAGGCCGACAACGGATCGTCGATCCGATCCGTGAAACGGCTCTTGAGATGGACGGCAAAAAGGGTCACGTCGCCCAAGGCGGTTTCAAGGGTCACTTCCAGCAATCCCCGCTTTACGGTTTCGCGCCCCCCGAAGTAAGGAAACGAGAGGTCACGGTGCGTTGTCACATTTCGCAACCGTCGCCGCGAAAGCACCGCAACGTGCCGATCGGCATCGCCTGCGACCGCGAGTGCCGTGAAAGGAAAGTCCACCCCTCCGGTTCGCAAGTCCTGCTGCAACTCATCGAGGAATGGCTGCGGCCCCATCTCCTGCACAACGAGAACATCGGCGTGAAGGTCGCGTATCACCCGGCGCAGAGCGTGCTTTTGAGATTCAGGTTTGGGATACGCCTGGCGATAACCGGACGCGGTGATCCGATCGGCCAGCACGTAATTCTCCACATTGTACGTCGCGATCGTGAGCGTTTCGGCCCCCGCTCCCGACGCACTGAACAGGGCGATGACGACCCGCCACAGCCGCCACGAGCAGCCGAAGAACACGCCCCCTCGCGCACCGGAAACGAGTTCGCCTCGCCGGATCAGCAGGGGCGCGAGCGGCATCACGCTTTAACCAAGGCCGCTTCCCGCTCCACCAGTGTCGGATGCGAATAATGAAACCCGCTGAACCACGGATGGGGAGTGAGGTTGCTCAAGTTTTTTTGCGCCAGTTTTCGCAACGCGCCGATCATGGCGGCCGGCCCGCCCATCGCCTCGCGGGCAAAGGCATCGGCTTCGTATTCGAATTTGCGCGAGAGCACGTTGCTCAACGGCGCAAACCAGAACGTCAAGAGTCCGCTGAGCAGCCCGAAGAGCAGAAATGAGGGCGCGATTTCTCCAAGCGGGAATCCAAAGGCGGAATTGAACCACGGACTCCGCGCCAGCCACGCAATGGCGGCAAAGGCCCCGAACATCATCAGGGCCGACATCGCGATCAGCTTGGGAATGTGGCCACGACGGTAGTGTCCGATCTCGTGCGCCAGAACCGCTTCCAGTTCCTCGGCACTCAACTGCGCGATTAAAGTATCAAACAAAACGATCCGTCGAAAGCGCCCGAACCCGGTGAAGTACGCGTTGGAGTGTCCCGAGCGTTTCGAGCCATCAATGACCTCGATCGTTTTCGCCTCGAAACCGGTCCGATCGCCCAGGGCCAACAGCCGCGCACGCAGCTCACCGTCCGGCAGCGGCGTGAGTTTATTGAATAGCGGCAAAATCACCTTGGGGTAAAGGATCAGCATGAGCAGTTGGAAACCAAACATCAGGGCGAAGCCCCAGATCCACCAAGTGTCACCCGCCCAACCCACCAGCGACAACAACGCCCACAGCAATGGGAAACCGATGACAAACATCAACAGCGTACCCTTGAGCTTGTCCATGACCCAGAGTCCGGGCGTGGCCTTGTTGAAACCGAATTTTCCTTCCAAGCGGAACTGCTCCCACCATTCGAAAGGCAGCGAGGGGACCGAAATCAGAACGGAGGTCAGCAAGATGAAGAGCGCACGCGTCCACATCGCATCCGGCCCCGACCAGCTGACGATGGCGGAGTACAGGACCGGGAGCACTCCGCCGAAGATCACGAGGGCGAGGACCAGGGTATCAAAAACGGTTGTGAGATCCCCAAAGCGCGACCGTGCCAGGGTATATGCCACAGATTTTTGATAAGTCGCAGGATCCATGATTGCCGCCACCCCCGGCGGGGGAGCGCCCGCGTGGCGGCGCACCTCGGCGCGATTCACGGCTGACAACGCCAACTCGGCCGTCATCCGGAGTACCAGAAGGATCGCCGTGATCGTGAAAACCATAAGCATTGAGCCAATCCATGCGAAACCCTCTGCGCCGCCAGCTCAAAGTCATTCGTATCTTGGGGGAGCGGCTCCCGGAGGAGCGGAAATTGCTCATTCCTTCGATCCCGAAAACTTACGAAATTAAAGATGGTTTGAAATGGTCCGGCGCAGGAGCATCGTGACGTACTGTGGACGCATCAGACGCCAAACTCACCTTTGAAGCTGCCTTGGGCCGCCTCGAATCCATCGTCGAATCGATGGAGTCGGGCGAGGTACCTCTGGCCGAACTCCTCGCGAGATTCGAGGAGGGCACCCAGTTGCTCAAGGTCTGCGAAGGGCGTCTGAAAGATGCTGAACTGAAAATCGAGCAGTTGAAGAAACAAAAGGATGGCTCGCTCACTTTCGAAAAATTTGAAACCGCGCGCGAAGACTGACACCGAATCGCCCGCTCCCTCGTACCTGATGAACGACTCCGCTCCCTCGTCCACACCTGCCCTGCTTGCCTCGATTCGAGGGCCGGCCGACGTCAAAGCCCTCACGCCGGCTCAATTGCCCCAACTTGCTCGAGAGATTCGGGAAGAGTTGATCTTGGTTACCGCGAAGAACGGTGGCCACATCGGGCCCAACCTGGGAGTGGTGGAACTAACGATTGCGTTACATCGCGTGTTCACGACGCCCGGGGACCAGTTTGTCTTCGACGTCGCGCATCAAGGCTACGTGCACAAACTGCTCACCGGCCGCGGCGGCGACTTTTTCAAAAAGCTGCGCCAGTCGGACGGCGCGAGCGGATTCCTCTACCGCGGGGAGAGCGTCCACGACTCGTTCGGCGCCGGACACGCGGGCACCGCCCTTTCGGCCGCGCTCGGGATGGCGACAGCGCGCGATCTGCGCGGGACGAGTGAACATGTGGTGGCCCTCTGCGGTGACGCCGCCTTTACCTGCGGCATCACGCTCGAAGCGCTCAACAACGTGGTCAGTTCCACCAAACGCTTGATCGTCGTCCTGAATGACAACGAGTGGTCGATCGCCAAGAATGTCGGAGCGATTTCATCCTATTTGAACCGGATTAGCACGAGCCGGACGTACAACAAGCTGCATCACGACCTGGAAGGCTTTTTCAAGAGTTTCCCCGTCGGCGTGGAAATGAACCGCGTTTACCACAAGTGGAAGCGCGAGACCAAGGACTTCATTGTCGAGTCTTCGCTGTTTGAGAAATTTGGCCTCCGTTACCTCGGCCCGGTTGATGGCCATGACTTCGACGCGCTGACCAAGAATCTCGAATTCGCCAAGCACTGTGACGTCCCGGTATTGATCCATGTGCTCACCAAGAAGGGCAAAGGTCTCGAGGCCGCCCTCGCCCATCCGGAACGTTTCCATGGCGCAGCGCCGTATGATCCCGTCACGGGCGAAAACAAGAAGCCGGCACCGAACGCGGCTCCGACTTACCAGGATGTGTTCGGACGGGCGCTGACGCGATTTGCGCGGGCTAATCCCAACATCATTGGCATCACCGGTGCGATGCCCAGCGGCACCGGCCTTTCGCATTTGGCCGCGGGCGTGCCCCAACAGTTCTTCGACGTCGGCATCGCGGAAGAACACGCTGTCCTCTTCGCTTCCGGACTCGCCACCAAGGGCTTTCGTCCAGTCTGCGCGATTTATTCCACCTTCCTCCAACGCGCCTACGATCAGGTGATCCACGACGTCGCGTTACAGAACTTGCCCGTGACGTTCTGCATGGATCGCGCCGGGCTCTCGCCCAATGACGGACCGACTCATCACGGTCTCTTCGATATTGCCTATCTCCGTTGCGTCCCGAACGCCGTGGTGATGCAGCCCAAGGACGAAGATGAACTCGTCGACATGCTGCACACGAGTTTGCAGCTGAATGGCCCGGGTTTCATCCGCTATCCGCGCGGCGCGGGCACCGGAGCCAGGATTAAAGAGCAACCCGTTACGCTCGCCATCGGCCATGCGGAAGTCCTGCGCGAAGGGTCCAACATCATGATCTGGGCCTTGGGCAACATGGTCCAGGATGCGATCAAACTCGCGGAACGGTTGGCCCGGGAGGAAGGCCTTTCCGTCGGCGTGGTAAACGCCCGGTTTGTGAAACCGCTCGATCGCACGCTCTTGCTGAGTCACGCGGCCTGTATCCCCCTTTTAGTGACGATGGAGGACCACGTGCTCGCGGGTGGTTTCGGCAGCGCCGTCCTGGAGGCCCTGCAGGATGCGGACTGCCCGACGGCGGTGGAACGAATCGGCTGGCCCGACAAGTTCATTGAGCATGGCACCAGTACCGAGGTCCTGCGCGCCGCGTCCGGCTTGGCTCCGGACGATATTCATCGCCGGGTCCTGGCCCGCTGGAGAAATCTCCGTGCCGAGCACGTCGAAGCCGACGTTTAAAGACGGCGGAGGCGAGGTGAGGCAGCGGAGGTGAGGCCCGCTTGCAGGGAGACAGACAGGAATGTCTGTTTCACCTCAGCGGCCGAACGCAAAAAAGCCGCCCATCGGTAAGGATGCGCGGCTCGGACAACTAACGGTCGAACAAAGAATTACTTCTTCGCTTCGACCTTGGCAATCTTGCCTGAACCTTTGCACTTCGTGCAATTGTCGCCGGCCTTGGCCGCTTCGACGCAGCACGGATGGGCACAAGTTTTGCCGTCGGTCGACGCTTTAACGCAGCAGCCAGCGACCTTGCTTTCAACACTGCCAGCAGCGGCGAAAGCATATCCGGCCGCGGAGAGAGAGATCACCGCATAGGCGATAATCGATTTGGAGAACGACTTCATATGGTTTTTTTTGGGGATGGTGCGGGCGGCGGGAGTCGAACCCGCCTCTCATGCTTGGGAAGCACACATAATACCGATATACTACGCCCGCCCACTGAGTGACATCGAAATCCTTGGAGCACCTTAGCCCCGCCCGCAAGTGCGAAGATTTAAGATTCCAGGCAGTTTTACGAAGCAGCGCGGCAGGCTTCCGAAACCCCGGAACCATCACGCCCCCCCTCCTCCATGCGCCCGGCCCAAGCACAATGTCACGCATTACGTGACATTATCGCGGCGGGCCGGGATGATCCGCGCGCTGCTGCGGTGCAATCGGCGCCGCTCGCCAACTGCTCACTGATAGCCGCGCCGACCTTCGAGCGCGCTGCGCAAGGTGACCGCATCCGCGTACAGCACGCCTCCCCCGCTCGGCAGCCCGAAGCCGATTCGGGTGACTTTGATCTGGTGACCAGGCGGAAGGTGCTCGGTCAGATAATGACACGTCGCCTCGCCTTCGACGTCGTTGGGCAAGGCGAGAATCAATTCGGTCACTTCGCTGGCCTCGATCCGGGCGCGAAGCGACTCGAAATTAAGATCTTCGGGACCCACACCGTGAATCGGGGAGAGTTTCCCATGCAGCACATGATAAACTCCGCGAAACGCCGCACTACGTTCCAAGGCCACCAGATCCGGCACATGCTCCACCACGCAGACCACCGAGCGGTCCCGTCGTTCGTCGGCACAGATCGCACACCGTTCGCCCTCGGCTAGATTCCCGCAGCGTTCACACCGGTGGACCACCCGTGCCGCCTCTTGCAGGGCCGCGACGAGCTCGGGGAGCCGCCCCGGTTTTTCCACCAGGAGGTGCAACGCAATCCGTTCAGACGAGCGGAAGCCCAGCCCGGGCAACTGCTTCAAATACTTCTGTAATCGTTCAAATGCCGGGGTCATGTCACACGCCTCCTATAAAGTGCAACAGACATTCCTGTCTGTTCCCCAACCGCCGATCCACCGGCGCACACGCCTGCTTCAGGTGCCCACCTCCGCCCTGCGACGTCGCTCCGAAAAACGTTCCGCGTGACTCCCGCACTCAGAACATTCCTGGAAGCTGAAATGAACCGGTGACCTTCTGCATCTCAGCTTCATTATACTCCTTCGCCTTCGTCGCCGCGTCCTGGAAAGCCGCCAGCACGGTGTCGGCAATCAGCTTTCCGTCCTCCTTCAAGAACTCGGGATCGAGTTCGAGGGACAGGAACTTGCCGGTGCCGTTCACCTTGATCTTGACGGCGCCACCACCGCTGGTGACTTCGATTTCCTTGGCCTCGAGTTGCGTCTGCAACGCTTCGATGCCGCGTTTCATCTTTTCTGCCTGTTTAACGAGTTTGCCGAGACCAGCCATGGTTGGTGAGGTTATGAATTTTTGTCCGCCGGAAGGGCGGGAAAGCGGAGAGTTGAGTAAGGCGGATCCGCTCAACGCGACAACAAACTGCCATACCCTTCGCGAAACGTCGAGTAGCGCGGACGCCAGCCGAGCACTTCCTGGCATCTTGTGTTTGAGATGATCCGGTCCGGGGTGATGACCCGCCGCCCCGCCGGCGGTTCACCCGTAAACGGAGGATTGGGTAGCCCCAATGCACTCGCCAACCAGGCGACAACCTCGCGCTTCGGCGCCGCGCCGTTGTCGGCCACATTGAAAACCTGACTGGCCACCGCCGTTGGAGCTGCAAAACACGCCGCCACCGCCGCCACGGCGTCGTCGCGATGGATCAGGTTGAGGTGATGGTCGCCGTTGCCCGCCACTTCGCCGCGTCGAACTTGTTCGAGCAGATAACTTCGCTCCGGGCCGTAAATCCCCGCAAGCCGCAGGATAAACCAGCGCTGCCAGGCACCCGGGGTGTCGCTCACCGTCGCCTCCGCCTGCCGCAGCAATTGCGGACGCTCGGCCTCGCCGCCGGTCGGTGAAGTTTCGTCGACGATTACTCCCCCATCCTGAGGATAAACAGAGGTGCTTCCGGTGTAGACCAGCGTTCCCACCGGACCCTGCGTTTTCGCCCAAACGACAATCGAATTCATTCCCGCCACATAGCTGCGCCGATACGACTCGACGCCTCCGCCGCCCGAACTCACGCAGTTGAGCACGAAGTCCGGCTGCGCCGGGACTCGGGAGTGCCAGTCATCGTTCGCCAGGTCCGCGACCACCGGCTTCACTCCGAGCCCGGCCAGATGATCCGCAGTAACCGGGTTGCGAGTCAGCGCGCTCACCTGCAAGCCCGCCTTCAACGCCCATTGCGCGACGGCGGTACCGAGATAACCACAGCCGAAAATGACGAGTCGTTTGCCAGCGAATGAAACCATGGAGGGTGCAAATAGTGGCATGCTCAACCAAGGATCGCAGGTAAAAAAGGATGTGCATCGGGCGATTTCGTGATTCCATTCGGTTCATGCCCAACGTCCTTGTTCTCCTTGCCGAAGGCTTCGAAGAGATCGAGACGATTACGCCGATCGACATTCTCCGTCGCGCCGGAGTGGAGGTCATCGTGGCCGCCCTGGTCGACGGCATCCATGTGAGCGGGCGCTCAGGGATCACGTTGCATACCGACACGACGGTTTCGTCGATCGAAACGCGGCTCTTTGACGCGATCTTCCTGCCGGGTGGTCCCGGCGTAAAGCATCTCCGAGCTGATCCGCGCGTTCGCGGTCTTCTGGAGCGACACGCCGCTGCCGAACGCTGGATTACCGCGATCTGCGCGGCGCCGACCGTGTTGCATGATGCGGGCCTGCTTCAGGGCCGCCGCTACACGGCGCATCCTTCGGTCGCGAACGAACTCGCCGACATCGTTGCCACCGAACGCGTCGTAATCGACGGACTGCTGATCACCTCGCGCGGGGCGGGGACCGCGCTCGATTTCGCCCTCCAACTGGTGGAACAACTCGTCTCGCGCGAAAAGGCCGCGGAGGTCGCGGCCTCGATTTGCGCATGAGCGGCGCGGCGCAAACGCGCGCTCGCTCGTCGATCTGCCGGCCTGACCGCAATCGGGGCCAGAACCGTCGCTTCGCCCACTTTCCGTCCTCTTCCTTTTCACGCTGAATGAAACACTACGACTTTGTCGCCATCGGCGGAGGCAGCGCCGGATTTAACGCCGCGCGTCTCGCCGCTTCCCTCGGACTCGAATCGGCCATTGTCGAGGGTGCCACGGAGCTCGGCGGACTATGTATTCTGCGCGGCTGCATGCCGTCGAAGACCTTGCTCTACATGGCTGACGTGCTGCATCTGGCGCAGAAGGGATCGGTCTTCGGCCTTAAAATTCCATCCGCTCGCGCCGACATGGCCGCGATCCATGCACGCAAGAAAAAGATTATCGGGGAGTTCGCCGACTACCGGAAGCAAGCACTGGAATCCGGCAAGTTCGATCTCATCCGAGCCTACGCGCGTTTCCTCGATCCGCACACCTTGGAACTCTCCAATGGCGAGCGGATCCGCGCGCGCCACATTCTCGTTAGCACCGGCTCCAAAGTGAGCGTGCCTCCCGTGCCGGGGCTGGCGGATGTCTCGAGTTGGAACAGCGATGAGGTGCTCGACCTCGATTTCATTCCGAAAAGCGTGATCGTCCTCGGCGGCGGCATCGTCGCCACCGAGCTCGCTCAATTTCTGAACCGCATTGGGACCAAAGTGATTCTGGTGCAACGCAGCCCGAATATTCTGCGTGATCATTCCGAAGACGCGTCGGCGGTGGTGCAAAAGGCCTTGGTCGACGAAGGCATCGAACTCTTTGCCGGGACCCAGCTGCAAAACGTCACCCAGGACCCGCGCGGCTACTCCGTCGAATTCCTGCATGATGGTCAGACGATCACCCGGCGCGCCGCGCATTTGTTCAACGCCTTGGGCCGCGAACCGAATACCGCGCCGTTGAATTTGGCGGCCGCCGGGGTCAAGACCCGGGCCAATGGCCAGATCATCACTAACCGCTGGCAACAGTCGAATGTGTCGCACATCTACGCCGCCGGAGACTGCGCCGGACCGGCAGAGATCGTCCACATCGCGATTCAACAGGGCGAGCTCGCCACGCGCCATCTCGCCGGAGTGAAAAAGCTCAAACCCATCGATTATTCACTCCTGCTGAATGTCGTTTTTACCGATCCGCAACTCGCCACCATCGGATTGCTCGAACAACAG
>Ga0163150_10003994_pt1 | contig 20117 bp, 13 predicted proteins | sample OliLakLV19P2IB_FD_148628 | JGI IMG/M metagenome (GOLD analysis project Ga0163150, IMG submission 148628) | Freshwater microbial mat bacterial communities from Lake Vanda, McMurdo Dry Valleys, Antarctica - Oligotrophic Lake LV.19.P2.IB | ecosystem: Environmental > Aquatic > Freshwater > Lake >...
CAACCACCCCCACCACGCCTCCCTCCGATGGCGGCGGCACCACCACGCCTCCGAACCCGGTCATTGCGGAAAACGCGCTCGCGCGTCTGCCCGAGGTGGGCGACCACCAGTTGCGCGTGCTCTCGCCGACGACGCTCGAACTCAACCGCATCACCACGAAGCAACCCGATCCGGCGCCACCAACGGACTGGAACTTCATCAGCAGCACCGGTGCGTTCAGCGCGCCAGCCACCTCGCAATTCGCCGTGACGGTCAATGGCAACGCGGTCTCCGTGAAGTCCGTCGGCTTCCGTCGTCGCGTCGCCTACGCCGCCCTCAACCAGCGCGATCTCCGCATCGACAACGCGCTGTTCCTCGAACTCTCGAGCGCAGTGCCGGAAGGCGCCACGGTCGAGGTGAAAAACCCGTCCGCGAGCCTCTGGCCCGCTTCGTTCATGTTCAAGTCAGCCGCCAGCGCCACGCGCTTCAACCCGGCGATCCACGTCAACCAGGAAGGCTACGTCCCGACCTTCGCCAAAAAAGCGATGATCGGCTACTACCTCGGCAGTATGGGCGAGATGAGCATCAACGGCTCGGCCGGCTTCAAGCTCGTCAACGCCGCCACCGGCGCGACCGTCCACACCGGCTCGCTCGTCGCCCGCAAGGAAACCGGTTACGTGTATTCGCCTCAGCCCTACCAACAGGTGTTCGAGGCTGACTTCACGAGCTTCACCACCCCGGGCGAATACCAGCTCGTCGTTCCGGGCTACGGCGCCTCCCTGCCGTTCCTTATCAACGATGGCATCGCGATGAACTTCACCCGCACCTACGCGCAGGGTCTCTATCACCAGCGCTGCGGCACCGACTGTAAGCTGCCCTTCACCCGGCACACTCACGGCGCGTGTCACACCGCCCAGGCGGAAATCCCGTCGCCCCAATCATCCTATTCCTTCACCTACACGACCATCGCGTCGCGCAACGGTGATGCGAAGAGCGATCCCCGCCACACCGCGCCCCGCCTGGTCGACGAAGCGTCGCTCCTCTATCCCTTTATCAACCAGGGCAGGGTCGATGTCTCCCTCGGTCATCACGACGCCGGTGACTATAGCAAATACATGACCAACAGCGCGGCCCTGGCCCACTTGCTAATGTTCACCTCGGAGAACATCGCGGGCGCCGGCGCCCTCGACAATCTCGGCCTGCCCGAGAGCGGCGACGGGATCAGCGACTTGATGCAGGAAGCGAAACACGAGGCCGACTATATCGCCAAGATGCAGGATGCCGACGGCGGCTTCTACTTCCTCGTGTATCCCAAAAGCCGATCCTACGAGAGCGACGTGATTCCCGGCACTGGCGATGTCCAAGTCGTCTGGCCCAAGAACACCGCCGCTTCCGCCGCCGCGACTGCAGCCCTCGCCCAGCTCGCATCCTCTCCGAAGTTCAAGGCGGCCTATCCGACCGACGCCGCCATGTACCTCGATAAAGCCAAAAAGGGCTGGCAGTTCCTCATGAACGCCATCGCGAAGTACGGCAAGGACGGCTCCTACCAGAAACTGACCCACTATGGTCACAACTTCTGGCACAACGACGAAATCGCCTGGGCTGCCACCGAGCTCTTCCTCGCGACCGGCGAAGCGCAGTACCATCAGAAACTCAAGGAATGGTTCCCGAATCCATCGGATCCGGAAACCTTCCGCTGGGGCTGGTGGCGCTTGTCCGAGTCCTATGGCAATGCCATCCGCAGCTACGCGTTCGCCGCCCGCTCCGGCCGGCTCAACGCCAGCCAGCTCGACGCCGCCTATCTCGCGAAGTGCGAAGAGCAGATCAAACTGGCCGGCGACGACGTCCTCAAATGGTCCAACCAGAGCGCCTACGGCACTTCGTTGCCCGAGGCCACCCGTCATGTGATGGCCGCCGGCTGGTTCTTCTCGCTCGACCAGGCCGCCGACATGGCAGTCGCGTATCAGCTCAATCCAAAGCCTGAATACATCACGGCCCTCGTCGGCAACATGAACTACGAAGGTGGCTCCAATCCGATCAACGTCCCTCACCTCACCGGCGTCGGCTTCAAGCGCCAGCGCGAGATTGTTCACCAATGGGCGAACCGGGACCACAGCTCGCTGCCCATGAACGGAATTCCGCAGGGCAACGTTCAATCCGGCTACGACATGCTCTGGCACTACAGCGCCTCGGGCAACGAGCTCACCAAACTCAGCTTCCCGAGCGATGCCAACAGCGGCGCCACGTATCCGTTCTATGATCGCTGGGCCGACACGTGGAACGTCAGCACCGAGTTCGTCGTCGTGAATCAGGCCCGCGGCCTCCTGGCCGTCGCCGCCCTCGCGACCCAGACGAACGCCAAATCCACCGCGTGGAAACCCACCACCACCGCCACCATCAACGTCCCCAGCGGAGTCGCTCCGGTCGGCGTGCCCGTGACGCTCAGCCTCGACAGCACCGGGTTCAACCTCGCCGGCGCCCGCATCCTGTGGGAAGCGCGCGACCAGCAGCCCGACTTCGGTGCGACCTACACGATCACGCCGAAAAACTCCGGCGCCCAGTGGGTCGAGGCCGAGATCACCTGGCCCGATGGTCGCCGCGTTTACGCGACGGGAACCTTCAACGCCAATGCCACGCTCGTGAACTGGGTTGACGACACCCTCCCGCTCGGGGCCACCGCCATGGGCAATGAGCCGTGGACGTGGGTCACCACCCCCGCGCCCAAACTTGGCACCAAAGCTCACCAGTCGACCCTCGCCTCCGGCCTGCACGAACACGCGTTTCAATACGCCTCTGTGCCGATGGAGATCAGTGCGGGTGACACGATGTTTGTCTGGGTCTATCTCGATCCGGCCAACCTGCCTGAGCAACTCATGCTCAGCTGGAACGACGGCTCCTGGGAGCACCGCGCGTTCTGGGGCGCCGACAAGATTGGCTACGGCACGCTCGGCACCGCCGGTCGCTACCGCGCAGGCAATTTGCCCGCCGGCGGCCAGTGGGTGAAACTCGAAGTCCCTGCCAAAGCCGTGGGCCTCGAAGGCAGCAAGATTCACGGCATGTCGTTCTCCGCCTTCGGGGGACGCGTGACGTGGGACGCCACCGGAAAGACCTCCCCGGCAAACTAACGGATCGACTACAAACTTTGTCACCGCGGGGTGCGCGACGGATTGCGTCGCGTGTCAACTCCACGCAACCGAAGAAGCCGCCCGCAAAGGCAAACCTCGCGGTGACATTATCAAGGCAACCCAGGATCCACCTCTGAGACACTCGATCCGACTATATTGTCCGGGTCGTAAAGGCTAACACCAAGCGCCGGGCAGCATTCGCTGCCCGGCGCTTCGGCTTTCAGGCGCTTCACTCCTCGATGGAACGCTCGGTCGGGCCTGAATCGTCGCAATTCGATTTATCATATAGCGGGCCTATATAGATAGGGACTGCCTGTGGCCTATATAGATAGGGACTGCCTGTTACATGTTACGAGTGTCTCGAGTCCAAAGTGGGAGTCGGGTTGGATTTGAACACTTCAGCTTCACCACGTGAGGCGCCCGGCTCCCCTCTTTCTTTTTCAGATGAAGGCCCGGCAGAACAAGCTCCTGCCAGTCCGGCGGCGGCGCTCGGAAATCGCTCCACCGCTGATCACGCGGATGAAGCGGATGCCCGAGGTTGTCGTCGGTCGACGTGCCGCCCGTCGGACGGGGTCTGCCTGTTACATGTTACAAAAGCGAAAAACCGACACCCGCACTACTTTGGGTCGCCCATGGCGGGCGATTGGGAAATCCAGCGATACGGCGCACCCGCGCATTTCAAGGAATCTACTACTCGCGGCTCGTAAATCACTCGGGTGCCGTTGGGTGAGTTGTAACATGTAACAGGCAGACCCCATCGGACCGTCCGCTTCGCGGGGTGCGGTGATCAAGCTGGATGGCCACGTCGCTGCGCTCCTCGCCACGACAAAAAAGGGTGTTCATGGCCTTTTCCATCCAAGCGCTCGGGGTTGGTTTGGCCATCTCGCAAGGACAACGGTCGGGGTGAAATTTCCGGGTCAAATTCCCATGTGCCCGGACGCTCCAGTGGAGCGCTCCTGCTCGTGAGCCATGGAATCAGGCGCCTGTTCGCGCGGCTCGGGCCGTGGCTCGTCGTAGGCGTACGGTGTGGCACGCGGTTGCGAATTGTCGTCAAAAGCTCGGCGGGGACGTCGCTTCGAGCGGGGGCTTGCCTCGACGACCGCGGGTTTCTCGGTATCATCGGCGCGCGTTCCCAAACCGGGCCGCGCTTCATTCGCCAATCCCACCTCACCTGGCCGCTTCTCGCGCTGGGCAAAAGTTTCCCGTGATTGCGGACTTTCCGGCTGCCCGCGGGCGGTTTCGCCACTTCGCTCGCGCTTAAGTTCCTGGATACGTTTCTCGTGCCAATCCTGGGGGTGGTCGCTGGGTTTCAACGTCATGACGTATAGACCGTGTGGATTCGCGCGGGTTCAAAGCGAATGAGGTCCGGAGCTTCATTGACGCGCGTCGACGCCCAGCCTCAATGAGTTCCATGCTAACGAAGCGCCACGTGTCTCACGCCAAGGGGTACCTTGAGCTGGGCATGGTCGCCGAAGCTGCGGCGGAGCTGGACAAAATTCCCGCGCCCGACCGCGACGAAATCGAGGTGCTCTCCCTTCGGCTGGCGATTTTGCAGGAGCAGGAAAACTGGCCGATGCTGCGGGATCTCGCGCGCCTCGTGGTCGCACAATCTCCGGATGAAGCGGCGGCGTGGGTGACGTGGGCCTATGCCACGCGTCGATCCGATTCGATCAGCGAGGCCGAACGCATTCTCCTCAACGCCGAGATCCAGCACCCGCAGGAGCCGACAATTCAGTTCAATCTCGGTTGCTATGCGTGCCAGCGCGGTGATCTGACCGCCGCGCGTTACCGCGTCGACCGTGCCATCGAGCTCGAACCAAGCTTCGCCAAAATGGCGGCCACTGATCCGGATCTGGCGGCACTCCGCCGCTACGAGGCGGACGAAGGCCGCTGACAGCTTCCGGTCAGCGGCCTTCGAGCGCGGACGATCCGCAAACCGCTCACCCGCGTCCCGCGAGGACGCTCTTCTCGTAAGCGCGAACTTCTTCGAGCCAGGCCATGCCCACCGGCACTCCGCTGCGGCGGCAGTACTCATCCCACACCGCTCCCAGCGGCATGCTCTTGACCTCTTCCAAAAGCGCCAGACGCCCCGTGAGGTCGCCGGCGTCTTCCATCGCCCGCAACTGCGCGGTGGGTTCGAGCAGCGCGAGCAGCAAGGCCTTGATCGCGTTGCGCGTACCAATCGCCCACGCCGCAATCCGGTTGATGCTCGCATCAAAGTAGTCCAACCCGATGTGGGTGCGCCCCAGAAAATCCCCGCGTACCAGCTCTTCCATGATCGCCCGCAAATGATCATCCAGCAGCACCACGTGATCACTATCCCAACGCACGCCGCGGCTGACGTGTAACAACAACTCGGGTACGTACTGCAGCACCGAACTGATCTTGTCGCTCAGCGTTTCCGTCGGGTGAAAATGTCCCGCATCCAGGCAAATCAACTTTTGATTCCTGATGGCATAACCGAGGTAGAACTCGTGCGAGCCGACCACATACGACTCCGACCCGAGTCCGAACAATTTGCACTCCACGGCATCCACGGTGTGACGGACCTCGAGCCGTTCCCGGAAGATGGCGTCGAGCGATGCCGCCAGCCGCTCGCGGGGGCCCTTGCGATCGATGGGCGAATCCTTGTAGCCATCGGGAATCCAGAAATTGGTTACGGTCGGGGTGCCGAGCTGCCGGCCCATTTCCACCGCGATCCGCCGACACGCGATGCCATGCTCCACCCAGTACTGGCGGATACCCGCATCCGCATGAGCGAGCGTAAAACCACTCGCGGCCTTGGGATGCGCGAAGTAGGTCGGGTTGAAGTCCAAGCCGAGTCCCTGCGCTTTCGCCCAATCGATCCAGCTCTGAAACTCGCCGATCCCGATGGCGTTGCGCTCCACCTTGCGACCGCCGAAATCGCCGTAACTGGCATGCAGGTTCAGCCGGTGATGCCCCGGGATCAGTTTGTAGGTCTGCTCCAGATCCTGCCGGAGTTCGCTCAGGGAGCGTGCTTTACCCGGATAATTCCCCGTAGCCGCAAGGCCGCTGCCGGAAAGATCGCCAACCTGCTCGAAGCCGCCGACATCATCGCCTTGCCAGCAATGCAATGAAATCGGAATGGTCGCGAGTCGCCGCAGCGCGGCTTCCGTATCAACGCCACAAGCGGCGTAAGTGTCCTGGGCAAACGTATAGGGGGTGGTGGCCATGGAAGGGACGCGATGGAGCGACGGTCGAAGCAGAATTGCAAACCCCCGTTACGGCCTTGTCGGCGCGGTGGGCGATAAATCATCTGACAGTCACTCGCCATTGGTTTCCGCTGGCGCGCAGCAGCTCAACACCTCATCTAAACCAGACATCCCCCACGCCGTACCGCCGTCGGCGGTTGGAGAAACACCTTCACTTCGGCTGCGCCCCGGCCCTCCCCGCTTCGTCCTTTGTCAGCTCCTGTTCAAACTCCCGACTTGAAATCCACCCCGCTGCTTGAACTTCGCCAACTCACCAAGTCCTTTGGTGGGGCCCGCGCGTTGCGTGGCGTCGACTTCGAGCTGCACGCCGGCGAGGTGCACGCCCTCCTTGGCGAGAACGGCGCCGGTAAAAGCACGCTCATCAAAATTGTCACGGGCGCCCACCAACCGGACGACGGCACCATCCGCATCGGCGGCGAAACGGTTTCGAGTCTCTCGCCGTCGAGCGCGCGCAGCTTGGGCATTGCGTGCATTTATCAACAACCCGCGCTCTTTCCTGATCTCACGGTCGCGGAAAATATCGGCCTCCGCCTCGAAGGCGCTTCGGCTGTGCGTCGGATCGATTGGCGCGCTCGCGAGGAACGCGCCCGCACGCTCCTCGCCCGCATCGGCGCGGTAATCTCGCCCGATGCCGAGGTCCGCACGCTCTCGATGCCGGAGCAGCAGCTGGTGGAAATCGCGTGTGCCCTCGGCGCCGGTGCACGCGTCGTCATCATGGACGAACCCACCGCCTCGCTCACCCAGAAGGAGCAACACCTCCTGTTCGCCGTGGTGCGCGAACTTCGCACCAGCGGGGTCGGCATCATCTACATTTCGCATCGCCTCGAGGAAATCTTCGCCCTCGCCGATCGCGTCACCGTGCTGCGCGATGGCCAGACCGTCGGCACCAGCCCGGTCGGCGACATCAATGAGGCCGGCCTGATCCGCATGATGGTCGGTCGGGAAATGACCCAGATTTACCCGCCGAGCGAATCCGCTCCCCGCGAGGTCGTCCTCTCGCTGCGTGACGTCGGTTGCAATGCGTCCGGCGTTCAAGGCGTCACTTTCGACGTGCGCGCGGGCGAGGTCTTTGGACTCGCCGGTCTGGTCGGCGCCGGTCGCACCGAACTCGCCCGGGTCCTCTTCGGTATCACGCCGGCGGATACTGGCGAAATCCGCCTCAACGGCGAACCGATCCGGCCGCGTAACCCGCAGGATGCGGTCGCGCGGGGCATCGCGTACGTCCCGGAAGATCGCCGGAAACATGGCGTCGTCCTGGAGCTGCCGATCGCGCACAACATGACGATGGCAATTCATCGCCGCATTTTCCGCGGCGCCTGGTTGCGGCCCAACGCGGAGCACGCGCTCGCACTGGATTATATCCGTGATCTGGCCGTCAAGTGCTCCGGTCCGGAGGCGCCCGGCGGCAGCCTGTCCGGCGGTAACCAACAAAAGGTTTCGCTCGCGCGCTGGCTCGCGACGAAGCCACGCCTTCTGATTCTCGATGAGCCGACGCAAGGCGTCGATGTCGGCGCAAAAAGCGAAATCCACAAAATCATTCGCCGCCTCGCCCACGAAGGCCTGGCCGTGTTGCTCATTTCCAGCGATCTCCCCGAGGTCCTCGGCATGAGCGATCGCATCGGCGTCATGCGCGGAGGCACGGTGGTCGACATCCTTCCGGCCAACACCCACGCCCACACTGTGATGGCCGCGGCTCTCGGTCAAAATTAACATGGCCCGCTATTTCCGCGAACTCTCCGTCGCCGGCGCGCTGGCCCTCGTGCTCCTCGGACTGGCCGTATTCGCCCCGGCGTTTTATCAACCGCAGCCGCTGCTCTCGCTCGTGACGCGCGAAGCTCCGACGCTGATCGTCGCCTGCGGCATGGCGCTCGTCATCATCTCACGGCAGATCGACATTTCCGTCGGCTCCCAGTTTTCCGTGATCGGCGTGTGCGCCGGTTTGCTCGCAGCCAAAGGATGGCCCCTCGGGCTGGTCCTGCTCGCTTCGGTATCGCTCGGCGGCGTGCTCGGTGCGCTGAATGGGATCTTGATCGCCGGACTTGGCCTGCCCTCGATCGTGGTCACGCTCGCGACCCTCGTCACGTTGCGACAAGGGTTGAATCTGGTTCGCCAGGGTGAATTCGTGAACCTGCCGGATGGCCTGCAATGGTTTGGACTCAGCCAGAGTGGCGGCCAATGGACGCTCGTAATCGCGGCCTTGGTGATCCTCGTGCTGCTCGGATGGGGCATGCGCCACGTCTCCGCGGGACGCCTGGTCTATGCGGTGGGCAGTGACGCGGAAGCGGCCCGCCTTGCCGGCATTCGCCCGCAGCTCTGCACGTTTCTCGTGTTTGTTTTCATGGGCGCCCTCACCGGCCTCGCCGCGATGATGAACCTGGTGCAATCGCCGCAGGTGCAGCCGCTTTCGGGCAGCGGACTGGAATTGAAAGTGATCGCGGCCGTGGTCGTCGGCGGCGTCGCCATCTCCGGCGGACGCGGCACGCTCTGGGGCGTATTCGCGGGACTGTTACTGCTCGCCTGCATTGCGCCGGCGCTGATCCATTTGCGAATCGAGGCGTATTGGGAAAAGGCGATACAAGGCGGCATCATCCTTCTGGCGGTCGTGGCCGATGGCGTCCGCAGCCGGCGGGAAGGAGCGGGAAAATGAACCCGAGTGTCACGAATCCGAACCGTCCGAAACGGGACTGGAAAGCACTCCTGCTCCGGCATGAAACCCTGCTCCTGTTAGTGCTGATCGCGGAATGGATTTTCTTCTATTACGCCGGCACCTCAACGAACCGCCGCGGAGTCGTGGTCGGCTTCGGCACGATCGACCGGCAGTTCGATATTCTGCGTCACTCCTGCGAGATTGGCCTGCTCGCCCTCGCGTTGACGCCCGTGATTATCACGGCGGGGATCGATCTTTCCGTCGCCTCGCTGCTCGGCCTGTGCGCGATCCTGTTTGGCAAATTCTGGCACGACGCGGGCCTGCCGATTCCGGTGGCGATCGCGTTCACGCTGGTGATCGGGGGACTCGCCGGAGCGCTAAATGGTACCTTGATCACCAAGCTGCGTTTGCCGCCGCTGATCGTTACGCTTGGCACCTATTCGCTCTTCCGCGGACTCGCCGAGGCGATCACGCGGGGTGCGATCACGTACACGGACTTTCCTGCGAGTTTCCTCTTCATCGGCCAGGAACGCTGGCTGGGTGTGCCGACGCAGGCATGGATCTTCGTCGTGGTGGCCATCGCCATCGGGCTGCTCGTGCATCGCACCACCTACGGGCGCTCGTTCCGGGCGATCGGATTCTCGCCGGAAGGGGCGCGCTACGCCGGCTTGCCAGTCGAACGTCGCGTCGCTCTGGTGTATGTCATTGCGGGCGTGGTCGCGGCGATTGCCGCCATCATTTATACCGCCCGCCTGGGCCAGGCGAAAGCCGATGCCGGACTCGGCTACGAGCTCTTTGCCATCACCGCGGTGGTTCTGGGCGGCACGAGTATCTTCGGTGGCACGGGCAGCGTCTTCGGCACCCTGCTCGGCGTCGCCGCGATCGCGGTCTTGAAAAACGGCCTCGCCACCCTGCCTATCGTGATGCGGATGAATGCCGCCGAAGAGATGGCCGGACTGCTCACGGGCGCATTGTTGCTCCTCGCGTTGACCGGAAGCGTTTTGCCGCGACTATGGAGTCGTTGGCGCAGTCGCCACCCCGCGACAGCCACCCCTGAACTTAAACCCAAATCCACTGCATGAAATCCCTCCTCCGCCTCGGTCTCGTTGCCGCCCTGCTGCTTGGCACCGTGGCGAGTACCCACGCCGCCGCCAACTCGGACCTGATCGTCGCCTTCCTGCCGAAATCGAAAGGCAACGCCTACTTCATCTCCTGCAAAGCCGGCGCGGAAAAAGCCGCGAAGGAACTCGGAGTGCAACTGCTTTTCGACGGCCCGACCGATAGCAATGCCGCCAAACAAAACGAGATCGTCGAGAACTGGATCACCCTCGGCGTCGACGTGATTGCCGTAGCCGCCGAGAATCGCGAAGGCATTTCCACCGCACTCCGCAAGGCGCAGCGCCAGGGCATCAAGGTGATCACGTATGATGCCGACGCGATGCCGGATGCCCGCTCGTTTTTCGTCAATCAGGCCACACCCGAAGGCATCGGTCACGCGCTGATGGATGAAGCCGCGCGCCTGCTGAACAACGAGGGCGAGTTTGCCATGATTACCGCGTCGCTCACCGCCGCGAATCAACGCGAATGGCAAAAGCACATCGAGGCCCGCCTCAAGGAAAAGTATCCGAAAATGAAGCTCGTTGCCGTCCGCCCGTGTGACGACCTCAAGGACAAAGCGCAATCGGAAGCGACCGCGATGATGAGCGCGAATTCCAATCTCAAGCTCATCATGTCGATCTGTTCACCCGGAGTCCCCGGCGCCGCCGAAGCCGTGAAACAGGCCGGCAAGACCGGCCAGGTGAAGGTCATGGGTCTCGGCCTGCCGAGTGAAAATCGCCGCTATGTCCATGACGGCGTCATCGATACCGTCATCCTCTGGAAGACGGAAGATCTCGGCTATCTCACGATCTACGCCGGCGTCGCGCTCGCAAAGAACGAACTGAAAAAAGGGGCGACCAGCATCAAAGCCGGCTCCCTTGGCACGTTCGAAATCAAGGGCGACAACATCCTCCTCGGAAAGCCCTTCTCGTTCAACAAGGGTAATATCGATCAGTTCAACTTCTGATTGTAACCGACTCGACCGTTCCTCCTGAAGTGCCGTCGTCGCCGTCGCACCTGCCGGCGTAACTGCCGGCGCGACTGTCCTTCGTCTCCCTTCCTCCCTCTTCGTTTTCCCCATGATCTCGCTCCTTCGTTCCTGTCGCCTTCCCTTGGTGACGCTGCTCGTCAGCGCCCTCGCACTCCCTGTCATCGCCAACACCGCGATCCAACCCGCGCCGCGTGACGCGAAATGGGTCGTCCGTCACGACGGCTTCGTGGAGATCGCGAAGCAAGGAGGCGTGAATGTCCTCTTCGTCGGCGATTCGATTACCGACGCGTGGCGCAACGCGAATCCCGAGCGCGGCGGCAAAGCCGTCTGGGACCGCGAATTCGCCCCGCTCGGCGCCGCGAACTTCGGCATTGGCGGCGACCGTACGCAACACGTGGTGTGGCGTCTGCAGAACGGTGAGCTTAACGGCATCAAACCGAAAGCGGTCGTGCTGATGATTGGCACGAACAACACCGGATTTGAACCCGGCGGCACCACGCCGCGCAACTCGCCAGCCGAGGTGGCCGCGGGCGTAGCCGCGATCGTGAAGACGCTCCGCACCCAGTTACCGGATACGAAGATATTATTGCTCGCGATCTTCCCCCGCGGCGAAAAACCCGACCATCCGCAGCGCCAGCAAGTCAACGAAATCAACGCCACCATCGCCAAGCTCGGCGACGGCAAAAACGTGCGCTACCTCGATATCAGCAAGAAATTCCTCCAATCCGACGGCACGATCTCCAAAGATGTCATGCACGACTTCCTGCACTTCGGCGAGAAGGGCTATGAGATCTGGGCCGCAGCGATCAAAGCGCCTTTGGCGGCGATGATGAAGTACCCCTACACTTCTCCGCGTCAGTCGTCATCGGCTTCTGAAGAGCCACCTACCCGCAATTCACCCGCAAGGTGAAGGGACTGTAATTTATAATGCTTTGGTAATCTGTGCTCATCTGTGAAATCGGTGGCTTCAACTGCATTTTCCAGGGTTATTCGCCGCTGCCGCCCTTGGCTCCACGCGGCTGTCCACTCTTGAGGCTGGCCAGATAGGCGACCACATCGCGCAACTCCCGTGGCTGAAGGATGCCGGTCATCGGAGGCATGATGGAAACTGGTGGAGTCTGCTGGACGATATCCTGGCGGGCTACCGTTTTGTTGGTGCCATCGAACATCCGCACCGTGACCGCTTCCGGCGTTTCACGGGCAAGGGTACCGGTGATTTCCGAGCGGTCTTTCAACGTGACATTCACGATGCCGTAACCGGTGGCGACAATCGCCGATGGCTGGATCAGGGCTTCGAGCAGATAGGCGGCGTCGCGTTGGGAGCCGATCGTGCGCAAGTTGGGTCCCACCTCGCTGCCACCACTGGCTTCGATCGCGTGGCAGGCCATGCAATTGGCCGCGAGATGATTGACGACCATCTCACGGCCGAGCACGACGCTTCCTCCGTCGAGTAGTTCGGTCTGCGCTACCGCCTCGGGCCGGCTTGCAAACGCGGCGGCTTGTTTCGCGAGAACGGGATTGGCGGCGCTTCGTGCCCGCAAGGCCTCGATCACATCCAGTTTTAGTACCGGCGCAGCCCGACCGGCCACGAGCGAATCACCGAGGGTTTTCAGCACAGCATCCGCGACCGGTTGACCAGCGCGGGCGAGCAGGCCGATGGCGTGTTGCTGCTCCGGCACGCTGCGGGTTTTCAGCACGGTCTGCGCCACGCTCACCAAGCGGTCCACCTGATTGGGCAATAGCAACTCCAGGCCGGCGCGATGGAGCGGTTCAGGCGAATCCGTCGACAAGGCCGCCTCGAGCGCCCGATTGAAACCAGCGTTCGCGCGTTGCTCGCCACCTAACAGGCGGAGCGCCTGCGCGCGGAGTTCACCGGTCGCGCTCTTCTCAGAGACGATGGCGGCGATCTGCTCCGGCGCAGCTTTGAGCGCATGCGCAATCATGATTTCGATCGCGAGCGTCTTGAGCCCGGGATCCTGCAAGGCGAGCAGCTGATCCAGCTTCGGTGTCAGTACTTGGGCGATGGCCGCCGTCTTGATGGTGCGCGCATGACCATCCACCCGGTCCAGGCGCGGCGGTTCGGGCCAGACCCGCAACGCGATAAGGGCCTCTTCGCGCATCTCACGGGCGGCCGCTTCATTCAACGCAAACGCCAACAGCCGCGTGGCCGCTTCCGGTGTTCCCAGGCGCAAGTTGGCGTTGATCGCCCGTCGGGCAGTCATCTCGTGGCGTGGCGCCTGCTCCAACCAAGCGGCCAGCGCGGGCAGCGCCGCCGGAATCGAGCCGTCGTCATGAATCGCTCGCGCGGCTTCTGCGACCACGAGTTCGTCACCATCTTTCAAATACGCCGCGATGGCCGGCGCCTTAAGCCGGCGCAACGCGACCAAGCTCGCCAGCCGCACCTGCACCTTGGCGTGCGCCGTTCCCGCCACGAGCTGCTCGACCGTGGCACTGCCGGCTAAACCAGTGACCACGGCGTGGCGCAACACGGGTTGAGCCGCTTCTTTCTCCGCCATGGCGAACAACGCCGCCACCGCCTTGGGTTCGCCAAATTTCCCAATCACGATCGCGGCCATCTCCCGCACGCGTGGCGAGACATCGGCGAGCAGCGGCACCAACACGCCACCTTGTCCTTTGGCCGCCGTGGTCGCGACATCACCTAGAACCTTGATCGCCTGGCGCCGGATCTCGGCGTCGGCGTCACGCAACAGCGGAACTACGAGGGCCACTTCGCCCGCGTTGCGTCGAAGGAGCTGGCCATAGCCCCAGAGCGCATGAATGCGGGCAAGCAGCGCCGCACGGCCATCGGTCGCCACGGCGAGCAAGGCGTCTCGGCGATCGCGCCGCGCGAGCTCGAGTTGCGCGCCTTGGCGGACCCGCTGATCTGCGTGGCCGAGCTGAGAAACCAGTTCGCCATCCGCCCGCTGCGCAAAGCCCGCGCGGAGGATCGCGTGCGTTTCCTTCCGCTTCGGGTCGTCCGCTCCACCCTTCGCGTCGACGCGCCAGAGCGCACCGAGCTCGTCGAGCGGGTAGCCGCCGATCCAATCCACCATCATGAGCGATCCATCCGGGTGCCAGCTCATGCCGATGCCCATGATGCCATCATTCACCACCCGCGCGTCGACCATCTTGTGCGAGGCTCCGTCACGTTCGATGCGGAAGCCTTTCATTTTTCCCGACGGGAACTCATTCAACAGAAAGATTCCGCGCTGCCTGTCACTCAGGGCGGTACCCGGATCGTGTTTAAAACCCGCCGGGCCATCCGAGTAACTCGCCAGCGGCGGCAAGAGATACGCCGGCTGCCCCGGGTGATGCGGCTTCCACAAGCCTTCACGCATCCACGGACTGTCTTCTTTCATATATTGAAAGTTATTCCGCCAGCCGCTGTCGCTCGCCTCCGGCAAATAGACAAACCGCTCCCGCTCGCCCCGCATGTCGGCGTCATTGTCCACCGCAAAGAGATCGCCAAAGGCATCGAACGCCGGCTCCTGCGCATTGCGGCTACCGCGCACGTACACTTCGAAATTCGACCCGTCGGGCTCCACCCGCATGACCGCACCTTCGTTGGGATACGCGAAGTTCCGGCCCTCGCGCGAGGTGACGTTCAAGCCTTTGTCACCGATGCTCCAATAGATGCGCCCGTCCGGACCCACCGTGAGTCCGTGCATGTCGTGGCCCGCATAGGCGATATGCACACCGAAACCGTGCACCACCACTTCACGGATGTCGGCCACGCCGTCATCGTCCGTATCCTTGAATCGCCAGAGATCGGGCGCGATCGTCGCGTAAACCCAGCCGTCATGATACATCACGCCGGCCGCGATCCCGGTTACCTCAGTGTTAAAACCCTCGGCGAAAACGGTCATCGTATCCGCCGTTCCATTACCGTTGGTATCACGAAGCTGATAGATGCGCTCGGTGTGATGCGTCAGATCCTTCCAGTCGATGGAGCCGTCGCCGTTGTGATCCTTTAGACTGGCCCGGGGCAGCCGCATCTTTCCCGGAGCGAGTTCGCGATGAAAAAACGCCTTCTTGTCGGCCACGCTGGTGAGTCCGACATCGTCGGGAATCCACATCGTGTGTTCGCGAATATCGAGATCGCCCACCTTGCGGCGCGTCGTGGCCGCAACGTAAACCCGCCCCTGTGGATCGACCGCACACGCCACCGGATCGGGGACGTTGAGCGTGCCGGACCATTTATGGAGCACCAGCTCGCCGGTCGCGGGGCTGTTGTCAGAGTAGACCTTCTTCGGCGTCGGGGTCTGAGCCAGCAAGGGAACGGAAAACAGACAGACGAGCGCGGCGGCGCCAAGCCGACGAGGGAGAACGGAGGGGGCGGGCATGATTAGAAAGAACCAAGATCAGCGGCTAATTGCGGGTGGCGAGACGAATTCACCGGCAAGTCCGAGCCTGATGGACGAGCACGCGAGACGATGCGTCCGAACACGGGGACGGAGGCTGGACGGAGGTTCCCCTCCGCGGATCGGCGTCCGCGAGTTAAGCTATTTCCCAGCCAGATCGATAGCTCTCGCGGATAATCGGGTCGGCCTCAGGCATTCCGGTGACTCGGAGGTTTAGGGCGTCCCATACGACAGGCTTGCGCATCCGCTGCGCCACTACACCGACCAGCGCGATCTCCGTCAGCCGGGCGCCATACTCGAAGTTGCTGCTCGCCGCGTCCCCGCCTTTGCACGCATCGATCCAATCCCGATGGTGACCGGCGACCCGTTTTAGCACCGCCTCGGGTTTGACGATGCTCGCCCGCAGCGCTTCCGGAAATATCCGCGGTGCGCCACCCGCACCATCGCATTGAATCACCCCTTTCTCACCGATGAAAAGCACCCCACGACGAGGCAACGGAAACGCGCCGAGCTCCGGTGGTGCCGCCGGCCGCAATCCGCCATCGTGCCACGTGATCCGAATCGGGGGTTTTTCGCCCTGCGCCGGGAAATCAAAAAAGATCGTGCAGCCGTGCGGAGCGATTTCATCGTCGGTCGGCCCGACGTTCATCGACTCGGCCCGGATCGGCGCCGGGAGATCAAACGCCCACGTGGCGGCGTCCAGATCGTGACACCCGAAATCGCCCATGGCCGAGCCTCCAAAGGCCCAGAAATCGCGCCACGCCACCGGATGGTAGGCTTCATTGAACTCCCGCCATTCCCGCGGCCCGAGCCACATATCCCAATTCATGCCTGACGGAACGGCGCGTCCCTCCGCGGGCTTCGTCACCAGACCCGGGTTCCAACGCTTGGTCCCGACCCAGGCATGAATCTTCCGCACCGTACCAATCGTTCCCGCGCGCAAGTGCTCGACGGTTTCGCGAATCCCGACCGTGGAATGTCCCTGATTCCCGGTCTGAGTCGCCAATCCTGTTTCGCGTGCCACCCGCGCGACCTCCCGCGCCTCCCAGATGTTATGCGTGAGCGGTTTCTCGCAATACACATGCTTTCCCGCGCGCATCGCGCGAATCGACACAAAGGCGTGCAAGTGATCGGGCGTGGCGCACAACACCGCATCAATCCCCTTCTCCTTCTCCAGCAGCACGCGGAAGTCCTCATAGCCGGCGCAACGATAACCCGCGGCTTTTTCAGCGTAATGCTTCTCCGTTTCCGCCACCGCCGCGGCCCGGCCACCCGTCCCTTTGTAATAAAAATTCTCCAGGCTAAAGGTCTCCGCCGGATCCGCCACCGCGACGACTTTGACGTCGGACAACGCCAGCAGCGCCCGGAGATTCTGCAAACCGCGGCCACCCACCCCCACCACCGCGACGTTCACAGTTTCGCTGGGCGGAACAAACCGGGGGCCGCCTAAAACATGGCGCGGGAGGATCGTGAACGCGGTGACCGCTGTCGCGGTCGTCTTCATGAAATGACGACGAGTCGAAGGGGTGACTTTCATGGGGAGGAGGTTATCCTGTTCCTTACAATGTTTCTGCTTTCACTCTTCCGGCTGCGCCGGTCGTGATCACGAGCCTCGGCGCGCGCGGTCGCGCCAACGATTAAATTAAGCAGCGAGGGTCCAAATTGACAGGGCCACGCTCGCCACCGCGACGGCGCCAACGATCCAAAGCAGACGCTGCATCCGCTGGCGTTCCCGTTGCGCAGCCGCGGCGGACCGGGCGAGCGCCTCGATCTGGCGGGATAATTCACTAATCAGCTTGGTTTGCTCGAGGTCCGCGGCTTCGAGTTCGATCAGGCGTTCGCGCACCGCGTCGCGGCTGATGGTGCTGGGATCCGTGTTAAGGTGAGCGACCGTCGCCTCATTACGGCGCCGGTAAAGCTCAAGCGCACTCATCACCAAGGGCGCCGCGGCTGACAGGAGGGATGCAACAGGAAAAGCCATCCCGTGAGCATGTGGAACTTTCACAGCGACGCAACCACCGGCGAACATGGCCAGCTTGCCGCCACACCGTTAGTCTGCCCGGTGCCTCAGTCGATCGATTGCCACGGCCACCACGATCAACGTGCCCTTCGCCACCAACTGCCAGAAATACGAGACGCCCATCAGCGTGAGCCCGTTGTTCACTACCGCAATGATCAACGCGCCGTACAATGTTCCCAACACCGTTCCCACGCCGCCGGCAAAGCTCGTCCCGCCCAGAATCACCGCGGCGATTGCATCCAACTCATAGCCCGTTCCGAGTTGCCCGTTCGCACTATATAAGCGGCTCGCACTCATCACCCCGCCCAAGGCCGCGAACGTTCCGCTGATCGCGTAGACGCCCACCAACACGGTCGCTCCGCTGATCCCAGCGAGTTTTGCCGCCTCCGGATTTCCGCCGAACGCATATACATCACGTCCAAACACCGTGCGGTTAAGTACCAGCGCACTCGCGATCACGACCAACGCCGCAATGACTACCAGCCACGGAATCGGCCCCAGATAATCGTTACCCATCCACGCGAAGGACAGATCGCTGTTCATCACCGTCGTACCGTCTCCCAGCAGATAAGCCACGCCGCGCAGGGCGGTGAAGGTTCCCAGCGTTATAATAAACGGCGGCAGGCCACCATAGGCCACCGCCGCACCCGTCAGCGCCCCCACCATCCCGCCCGCGGCCAGACTACCCGGGACCGCCGCCCACGCCCAGCCTTCGAGCAACGAAATCTGCACCGCCAACACCGCCGTGACCCCGAGGATCGATCCCACCGCGAGATCGATGCCGCGTGTCAGGATCACGAAGGTCATCCCCGCGGCGAGCACCACATTGATCGACGCCTGCCGCGCGACATTCATCAGATTCCCGCCGGTGAAAAACGTGGGGGTCAGGAACGCAAACAGCACGCACACCGCGATCAGCATTGGCAAAATGCCCAACGCGTCCATCGTCCGTCGGACCGACCAGACCGCGTCGCGAGTCGCGGAAGAACGGGGCGTTTCGCTGTTCATGCTTTGACTTCAAAGATCCCAGCGAAGGCGAACTTCTCCCCGACCATCACATCCAGCGTAGGCTCGATCGCCCGCAGGCCTTCGACCGTCACTGCGAGGTCCATCCTTTATAGTTTGCGACGTTTTCCCGCGTAACGAGTGATACCGGCACGAGCAGCGGATCGGAGGCCGGCTTCCGCCCTTGCATGACCTCGAAGCCGACCTCGACGGCCTTGGCGGCCATCGCAAAAGGATCCTGTGCTGCTGTCGCCAAAAAAGCATTACGCGGATCCTTCAGCGCTTTCTCCGCTTCCGGCGCGCCATCCACGCCCACGACGAACACCTTCTCGCGTCGCGCCTGGCGGATCGCCAGTGCCGCCCCGAGTCCGGTCGGATCATTGATGGCAAAAACGGCGTCGAGTTGCGGATTGGCCGTGAGCAGGTCGGTCATCACGTTCATCCCGCCCATCCGATTGCCACCCGCGTTCTGATCGCGCGAGACGACGCGGATACCCGGATGCAGGCGAAAGATCGCTTCGGCCCCGGCCACGCGATCCGCGACCGCTGAAACCGGCGGCCCATTGATAATCGCGACCTGCCCCTTCCCTCCAAGCTTTTGGACCACGAACTCCGCGGCGAGTCTGCCGGCCTGAACATTGTCCGACATGACCGTAGCTGACACCCCACCCTCTGCGGCCACATCCACCGCTACGACAATGATACCGGCCGCGCGCGCCCTGCGGACCGCCGGCGCAATCCCGCGCGAATCCGCCGCATTGAGCACAATTAAATCCATCTTAGCCGCGATGAAGTCCTCCAGCTGATTCGTTTGCAGGTTCAGATCGTAATTGGACGAAACCGCGCGAAACGTGACGCCTGCGCCCCCGAGCTCGCGCGCCTTGGCCTCCGCGCCTTTCGCCACTTGAACGAAAAACGGATTGCCCAAATCGCCGACCGTCAGCGCGACCGACTTCAGCGGGCGCTGCGCCCACGCATACGGCAGCAAGACAATGAGGGCGAGTGCCGCGCCTGCCAGTGCACGAAAAGAAAACAGTGAAGTCATTTCAGGAGGTTCGAATGGGTGATGAAGGCGGCCACCATTGGCGCCCCCGAGAGTGAAAGCACGCTTACGATGGTGCCGACCTGGCAAAAGTTCCACCCTCAAATCCTGGCATCACCTCAATCCGTCGACCGAGTTAAACCCGATCGTAGGGAATCGAACGGTCGAGGCAAGAATCGCTCTGATCACGGACCAGTATTGTCCGGTAGTTATTATAATCTGAACGCCCTCTCGCTGGACGCCCAACTCAAGTATCGGAAACTCGCATACGCGGTTCACTGAGCCGTTCCGTAGTCGCCGACCACGTGTAATCGGGTCGGTGCGACTGTGCGTGAACCCAGCCTATCGTTGATCGGGAGTCGTGGCCTCCGGCTTTTTTTCCACAGGGGTTCGTTTGATGATCAGCACGAGGCCCATTTCATTGAGGTGTTTGAGATCGATTCCCTCGATTTTGTTTAATTGGTCGAGGCTCTTGAACGGTCGCGCGGAAACAATTTTCTGCGCCAGTTCCGGTCCGACTTTGGGAAGTGCTGCGAGGGTCTCGAGACTCGCGGAGTTAACGTCCACTGCGGCGGGTCGGGTACGACTGTGAGTCACCCGGGGCGTCTCCTCCCGG
>Ga0163150_10003999_pt1 | contig 20111 bp, 27 predicted proteins | sample OliLakLV19P2IB_FD_148628 | JGI IMG/M metagenome (GOLD analysis project Ga0163150, IMG submission 148628) | Freshwater microbial mat bacterial communities from Lake Vanda, McMurdo Dry Valleys, Antarctica - Oligotrophic Lake LV.19.P2.IB | ecosystem: Environmental > Aquatic > Freshwater > Lake >...
GATCAAGCTGCAGGATAAGAAGTGATAGCGCACGTGCCGCGTGACTAAACGAATTGTCGCAAGCCTTGGAGATGATGCGCAGCACTTTGGCGCAGGAGATGGCCATGGTTACGGCCACGGCTTCGGCGGCTACGGCTACCGCGACGGCAATGGCAGCGGCACTGGTAGCGGCTACGGCTACCGCAACGGCGCCGGCACTGGCACTGGCGGGGGCTACGGCAACGGCTACGGCGGCAGCAGCACATGCAGCGGCTACGGCAGGGGCTGCGGCTACAACGGCTTCAGTGACGGCGATGGCTACGGCGGCGGCGGCTACAGCTACAGCTACGGCCACGATGGCAGCGGCACCGGGTACTAAAATGCGTAAACGAATAGTAGCAAGCCTAGGAGATGAATCACATCACGTAGGTATAGGAGACGGCTTCGGTGGTGGTGATGGTTTCCTTGTAGGCAATGGCCACGGCGATGGACACGGCATCTACAGCGACGGCTTCGGCAGCGGCAATGGTGACGGCGGCCACGGCGGATCGGGAAAGGGCTACGGCATGGGCTACGGCTACGGCTTCAGTCAAGGCGATGGCGATGGCATCGGATACTAAACAAACAAACGGAGAAGAAAATGGAAACTAAAGCTAACGTGTTGAGTACTCGTGTATGAGTAGCTTCAATGTTTACGACTACCTTCTAATAGCTACAAACATTGCAATGCTACTCATGCTCGTGTTGTGTCCGACCGGGAGAGACTTCGATCTTTCCCCTTACTTTCTAATACTTACAGGTAGTGCAATGCTACTCATGCTCACGTCATGTACGACGCAAACAATTATTGATGGTGACGATGGCCAGCGCGATCGATGGTCCGTTAAAACGAGGATCAACGCTAACCCATCTGCTATGCATGATTGCCCTTCTCGCGATTTTTTAAAGTGTAGAGAGAATGGGAAACAATGAGCGAATTAAAACCAACTCGTGAATTGTACCGGGAAAATTATCGCGGCATAAATATAGAAGTGTCCCGGCACTGGGGTGGGCCTTCGAGCCACTTCAAAGAAGTGTGGTGTTTCTACCTCCACCTTTTAGTAGAGCAGTTTCCCGAGCGATACCACGCTGATCTATGGCGGCCCGCCATCAATTTAGAATACGGCAGTGTAGTACAGCCATATGCTGAATGCCTGCAATCTTTGGATTGGTATAGCGGTATGACATTCTACTCCAGAAATACTGCGCCGGATGGGCCATTCCGATCGATCAAAGCAGGATGCGACTATCAACACCTATGGGACGAGGGCAAGATATGGACCGCAGACCGCGTCATGCATGATGCAAGAGAATGCGTTGACTCGCTCTGGAGGCAATTCCCAGAATTACGGACTGCGGATGTGTTGTGGAAGGAATACTATGCGCCATTTCATGCCGCGATGAATGCCAAAGAAGTGGAGAAGGCATGACCCACGAAACACGTGAGCGCATTCTAGACGCTACAGTCAACGCACTACTAATGCCCACGTTGCTCATCGCATCGCCGTTTCTGCTCGCACTCGCCGTGGTTATCGGTGTGCGTGACATGATCAGGAATGTGAAGTGATCAACCAGGAGATGAAGGCATGAATGACTATGCGGCATTGGAGAAGTTTATATACGACCGTAAAGCATCGGAGATGGAAAACTACAAAGAAGGCCTACGCTTATCTGGGGATAACAGCCCTGGTTCTTGCCTGGCTCTAGGTGCAATGGATGCCTATTCACAAGTGCTATTATATATTAGCGAACCATCTGCAGTCGAAGCGACAGAGTCATGATTGACCATGAAGCACTGAAAGCGTTTGTAACTCGTGAGCGGGACCTTGAATGGGAATGCTTCCTGGACTCTAAAGAGTCAGGCGTGAATGGTAACTCGGGCGCTTGCGTTGCGGTGGGAGCGGTGGACGCTTACAACAAAGTGCTCGCGTATATTGGCGAACCATCCGAAGACGAAGGGACAGAGTCATGAATGACCAATGGAAGGAGTTAGAAACGAAAGCCCGCGCAGCGACACCTGGCCCGTGGGCAGCTGTAAGCGATTTGCCGGACTGGGGAGTTGCTACAGAAAATCAGCCGGACTTTCACTCTGATCCAATAGTGACTAAAAATAGGCAGTACCGAGCACCTTGGCGCACTAATTTAGGATGCTCAGAGAGAGATGCCAAATACATCGCCGCCGTGTCACCTGACGTTATTCTGTCCCTCATTGCGAGCGCCAGGGCGTATGAGGTGATGCGGAAAGAGCTAGGTTTTATCGGGCATGAATGTATGCATAGTCACGAGAATTGCCCTACGCGGACCGCAATGCAGATTTCAGCACATCGTGCTATCGACGAGGCCGACAAAATCATGAAGGGTGAAACATGAGCACTGACGAAAATGATTAAGGCGGAGCTAGGCCAGGCATACCCAGGCTACATGTCTAACGCCGTGGTGTTCGCGCGCGCAATGCTCACAAGATGGGGTAAGGTATGACCAACTATGAACATTACTGATTTTGAAATCACACTTATTCGGTTATTGATTTATTTTCACGGCTTTAAGCTAATAGTAGAATTTGTTTTTAAACTGTCTAACTTCTTATACTCGGTCTATAAAAAATTACGTTACTGATCCTAGTGCTACACTTGCACTGCACTCTTTGAAAATTTGATTGTGGCAGCACTGAAGGAAGTGCGGGGGAATAAAAAGCACTGACCCCTCCGAACGGCGTGAGAACATACGGCACGCTCGATAGAAGACTGATCGGAGAAATCCGTTCTAGTGCCGGTAAAAATAACGTCAGACTATGCGGATAACCGCTGATCCAGCCCGAGAATAACAGCCAAGGTAGGGCCAATGTGAGTGCAAGTCTGACCTCTTAATTTGGGGCTAGAAATAAAGGTAGCCGGTATCAAGCCCGGCCCACAATCAATAGAAGTGCGATGAGTCGGCTACCACCGGAAACGGAATTGACGGTTCATCGCACTACTTCACGTCATGCTACACTTGCACTGCACTAAGCACATGTGCAGGAGCGGTGTGTGAAATTTAATTCCGCTGGACCACGCCGCTCCTTCCCATACACTCTGAGGAATGGCAGGCAAACTACGCAGGATAGTATTGAAAGCAACGCTAGATGAACTCTACGCCTGCAACGGCGGTAGAAAACGCGCTGCACAGGCGCTTGGTATCAGTGTTCGCGCGGTGAGAAATTACATAAACGAGATGAGGCGCGGGGGATACGGGCCAGTGCCGCCCCCACTCCTGCCGCCGAACGCCGGGGGGCGCAAATACACGCATGAGGTCCCATGCCCGTGCACAGACCAGAAGTGCCAGACACGCGCGGCACTCCATTATAAAATGGCACTAAAAAAGACGAAGGCCATACAGATAAAGCAGGGCTACTGCGAAAAGTGTGGCCGGTGCAGGCCCATCGCAGGCAAATGCGCCCGCTGCTTCGGCGACGCAACCGCATGATGTATACTTCTACTACAGGGGAACACATGGACGACCTGCAAGCCTGGATGCGTAAAGAATTAGAAATACTACATGATGTACGCATAGGGCAGGCAGAGATGCGCGCGCAACAGGTAGAGATGCGGCAGAGCCAGACCCAAATGATGGGCGCACAGCAAGAGCTACTGAAAGACCACGAGACACGCATACGCACAGGCGAACGCCTCATGGAGCAATCAATGGCCATCCTCACCTCGATCAATCATTTCGTATTGACGCAGGGCAGGGCCAACACAGGATTCGAAGTGCGCCTTGGTAGGTTAGAGAAGACCGCACTCATGGCGGCAGGCGTAGTCGTAGCAGTGAAGTACGGTGTAGATATCCTCACCGCACTGAACGTGAGGTAGGCAGTGAAGCGCCACACAACACAGAGCCTCTGGTCAATGGCCGCGATGACCGCAGCAATGTGTGCATCCCTACTACTTGCAGCATGGACCTACTCCTAGGTCCCAACGCATTACTTGACCAAAAATTGTAACGCACTCACACTCTGTGCGGGGGTACGGTTTTGGATGCACCGGAAGTCGACGGATGGTTTCGCTTCAGTGACCTCACATCACCGCAGCTAGAGCGTATAAGAGAACGCGCGCGCGTACTGATCGAGCAGAGCGCATACCCAGACCCTATCCTGTGCATTATCGCCGCATACGTAATAGAAGTTAACGAAGAGTACGCAAGACTTGACGCACACGGTGAGGGGCACACACATTGAGTGAAGATAGATTACGCTTAAACATGAACTCGATGCACGACCAAGACACGTACACCGCAGGAGAGAGAAGGGATCACGAAAGATGCGTGAGACCGCCAGACAGCGACGGCGGAATGCTACCACCCCCTGCAGATGAGAAGCTTGACTATAGAACTGCGCTATATAAGAAAGCCAAATGCACACACAGGGTAGAAGGCCCTGTCGAGTGCAAGCAATCCCTCACGAATGCCCCACCGAAGAGAGACCGCTGCCTCTGCACATGTCACATCAAGGGGTATGAGGCGACATGAAGAAATACACACGCGCTCTAGCAGGCAGACGTGCACAGAATAACGGCGCAGTGTTCGAGACCCTATTCCAGGGCGCATGTCTAAGGCGCGGCATCGCAACGACAAGAATACCAGACGGATGTAAACAGCTTGCCACGCGCCGCATCATACGTGTGCGCACCCCCTTCGACTGGGCACTCTCATACAACGGCAAGGCTGCACTGATCGATACGAAGACCCTAGATGAGGCAGCGTTCCCTAACGGTGCAGTAGATCCGAACCAGGCGCACACACTACTCACTCACCTACTTAAAGGCACGATCGCAGGCTACGTCGTTAACCTACGAAAGACCGACACTTGCATGTATATCCCCGCATCGAACCTGTGCAACGCGCTGAAAGGCAGGGGTAGCATCAAGGTGAATGACCCAGGCGTCGTACTCCTAGGCACGCTGCAGACCATGGACATGACGCGGCTATTCACTAGCGTTTGACTTGAGTATTGAAACTACGACATGATGGAATCACCACGCATCATAGCGTGCGTAGTCGCATGGGGTGCGGCTACCACCATCGTAACCCTGGGGGGGTTTGAATGGGACGACCGAAGAAACCTATCGATAGAGATCAGGTCATGAAGCTTGCGGCCATGGGCTGCCGGCAGACTGAAATCGCCGCCTTCTTTGACGTGAGCGATAAGACAATCTCAAGCCGTTTCTCCAAGGAACTGCGAAAAGGCGTTGAGATGGGGAAGACTAAGCTACGTCGCCTCATGTGGCAGTCTTGCGAGAAGGGCAACGTCACTATGCAGATCTGGTTATCTAAGAACATTCTAGGCTACACAGATAAGCTTGAGCAGGTAGCAGACCCTGCAGCACAGCCCATGCGCCTCATCATCGAAAGAGAAAAGCCTAAGGGTGAGTGACATTATCTTTAGGCCATTCGATAAGCAGCAAGAGGTGCTAGACTGCGACGCGCGAGTCAAAGGCGTGTTCGCAGGTAAGCGCGGCAGTAAGACGGAGCTCGGTGCTATTCAATCGGTGATCTGGCAGGAGAGTAAACCAACGAACAGGTCATACGACATTGACCCTTTCACTGGTGTGATCGTCGCACCTACATACGATATGCTGACGCGCCTCTCATGGAAGAAGTTCTCAGCTTACGCCCGCCCGTTTATTAAAGAGCAGACGAAGTCGCCTAAGCACATCACGTGGCACGATGGATCAGAGATCTACGGCCTATCGGCAGACAGGCCTGAGCGCATCGAAGGCATGAAGATCGATTGGGTGTGGCTAGACGAGTGCTTCCAGGTAGATGAGCAAACATTCCTAGAACTGCAGGCACGCGTTGCAGACACCAGGGGTTTCATGCTCCTTACCGGATCCCTAGGAGTGCAGTACGTAAACCCTAAACAACATTGGGCGTATAAGTACTTTAAAGATAAGGCAAACGACGGCTTTCGTTGCTTCGAATGGGCGACCGCTGATAACCCGTACTTTCCTAAAGATGAGATCGAGCGGCTTAAGACGATCCTCGACGCTGAAACGTTTAAGCAGATGTTCACGATCAATTGGGACAGTAACTCTAACAACATGGTCTACTCCGACTTCTCATCGGCTAACCTGATACGTGGCTACACAGTTAACCCAAACCTACCCGCGCTGGTCGCAGTAGACTGGGGATGGCGGCATAAGATGGCGTGCCTCTTTGCGCAGTACGATCAAGCGACAGACACCGTCACAGTGTTTGACGAGATCGTTCGTAGCAAGATGACGCTAGACGATCTTCACAGAGAGATCACAAGTCGCGGTCTACAAGTGTCCGGCTACTGCTGCGACATCTCAGGCAACCAAGAGCGTGAGATGGTTGGCATATCAAACGTCCAATGGTTCAAGGATCGTGGGATAAAAATGGTGTTCCGCACGTCTGCCGTTCTGTATGGCGTGGCTCTTGTGCGCTCATACGTGAAGGCTGCAAACGGCAGGGTTAGGCTACTGATCGCAGAGGATACGTGCAAAGAGACTGTGACCGCGATTAAGTCCTACCGCTACCCTGAGAGTGACGGCATCGCAAAGGCTGAGACACCAGTGAAAGAGGAAGACGATGCGGTGGACGCGCTCCGCTACCTCTTCGTCAACTTCATCGACAAGAATGTACGTGACAGGCATAGTAGATCTATTCAATTATAAAACCTCAGGGGGTTCGATGGCAGGCCTTAGAGAGATGGTCCCAACGCTTCTCGCGTACATAAAGAACCACGCAAGGTACCTAGAGCACAACGCGGTGCTCCTCGATGTGTATAACGGTAACCTCCTGCCATTGGTTGACGCTGCCATTGCACCACCTAAGTTCTCGCAGAAGTACTATGAGCAGATCAAAGAGCGGATCATCGCGATCAACGTATTAAAGCGCATCACAGATAAGTCAGCGCGCGCATACGTGAACGCACCTCAACGCATCGTAGAGGATAAGTACGCTAAAGACGTCGCATTCTATGAAGATGAGATGTCTATGAACTCTAAGATGCAGATAGCAGACGTGTATGCAGACCTATTCAAGGGCTACGCACTAGAGCCGTTCCTGCATAAGGGCAGGCCACGTTTACGCTCACTGCCCTTTGACCGATTCCTACCCTACTCTGATGACCAGGTCGATGGCACGTCTGTCACCGCGTTCATAAAGTTCATGGGTAAGCGCACACGCTCAGGCAACCGCACACTCTCTGTGTTCCACGTCTACACCGATGACGAGTTCCTGTCGTTTGATAGTGATGGCGAGATCGTGCGTGAAGACCTTGAGGGTAACGACGGCATCAATCCCTATGGCGTAATTCCGTTCATCTACGGCAACCGCGGGAATGACATGCTCATCCCTACGCAGGATACAGATACGCTATCCCTCACTAAGATCATTCCGGTGCTACTGACAGACCTGTCCGGCGCTATTATGTTCCAGTGCTTTAGCATCGTGTACGGGATCAACGTAGATTCTAAAGACCTGACCATGTCTCCGAACGCGTTCTGGGACTTGAAGGGCGACATCGCAGCACAGGCAGGCGGCGGCGCTCCAACTGTCGGTACGATAAAGCCCGAAGCAGACATTACTCAAGTGCTCGCATACATCATGAACATCTTTACGTTCTGGCTTGAGACGCGCGGCATTCGTGTTGGTAGCGTTGGCAGTGCAGACGGCACAGGCGGTGCCTCAGGCATTGCAAAGATCATTGATGAGATGGACGCGACAGAGCTGATCGGTAAGTCACAAGAGGCTTTCCGTAAAGATGAGATGGAATTCTGGCACCGGCTGCAGCTCATGCAGAACTACTGGGTAGCAAACAACATGCTAAGCACCGAGCATCGCCCTATCATCTGGGGTGCTGACTTCAGGGTGGGCACGATCTTCGATGCGCCATCTCCTGGCGTTGATCGCATGACCGAGGTGACGACAGTAAAGCTTGAACGTGATGCAGGCTTCATCTCTACGCGTAACGCAATCGAGATGCTCTACCCTGACTTGACTCCCGAGCAAGTGGACGAGCGCCTAGCAGACATTAGCGGAGACCTAACAGTATCAGTGCCTGATAGCCCTAATCCCACGGGCAATACTTGATGGCCTGGCAGAAAGTTAAAGTACCGATACCAAGACGATTCGGGCCGACTGAGAGACAGGCTATCGCTCAAGAGGTAATCGACTTTATCGTTGAGCGCACTAAGTCTGGAAAGAACATCAAGGGCGGCGCGTTCCCTGGCTACTCCGCATCGTACAAAGGTAGCCTTGATTTTAAAATCGCAGGCAAGGGCGGAACCGTTGACCTCACCCTGTCCGGCGAGATGCTAGATTCGATCCAGCTACTCGCGCATAAGTCTGGTGAGATCGAGGTAGGCTTTGACCGCAGTGATAAAGAACTGAACGGAAAGGCTGAAGGCAATCAGCTAGGCACTTACGGCACGGGCAAAGCAAAGAAGTCTAAGGCACGCCCGTTCCTAGGCATCACAGGTAAAGACCTAAAGGTGATCCTAGACAAGTACCCGTCTAGCCGTGAAGATTCGTTAACACGCGCAACCGATGAACTCGCAGCAGCACGTGCGGCCGGAGACCTGGCAGACGGCATCGATTTCGAGGGCGAGTGATTATGTCAGATAACACTGCAAAGCTTGACCGCATGATTAAGCTTCTAGCCAACGCCATAAAGAACTCTGTCACGACAGAGGAGTCAGCCCGCATTAGCAACATCGCTGCCCGCCAGATTAGAAAGCGCACACGCCTAGGCTTTGGCATTGGATCGTCGGGTAAGCAGACGAAGCTTAACCCACTGTCCGGCAAGTACATTGAGCAGAGAGAAGCCTATAGCGAAAACCTTTCTGACCAGACCAAGCCACGGCGCTCTAACCTCACAGCGACGGGGCAGATGCTAGATTCAATTCAGGGCGGGGCTAAAGCTGGTAACGTGATTGTAGAGATATCCGGGAGTAGGAAAGCAGGGCTCACTGGTAGCCGTGGGACGGCATCCAATGCAGACGTTGCTCGATACGTTCAGGAGCAGGGGCGTCCGTTCTTTGGTGTCACAACACCCGAGCGGCGATCGCTAATAAGGGAAATTAAACAGGTGATTCTTCGACGCTTGAGGCGTGGTTGATCACATTCAACTTGGAGTATAGACTATGAGTAAGCCTACATTTACTGCTGGTGGCGGTAATGATCTGGGGAACGCTGGTGGCGATCCTGCGGAAGTAACGAAGTTAGCTGACACGACCGCTACACCCACGGCGCCTACGGACGATAAGCTCGTATCGCGTGATTCGTACCTTCGTGTGATGGACCAACTAAAAGAGACCCAACGGAAGTTCAAAGAAGTTCAAGACGCATTGAACGTAAGAAAGTCCGAAGAAGACCTTGAAGTGGAATCAAAGCTGATGAAGTCAGGCGAGGTACAGAAACTCATTACTATCAAGGATGAGAAGATCTCTGCGCTCAGTCTAAAGAATCAGGAACTGGAAAAGGGTTACGAGGGTTTGAAGTCAACGCTTCAATCGGCAGCTAAGACGCAAGCCGTACTCTCTCGCCTCCCGGGCCAGCTGATGCGCCAGGAATATATGGCGTTCATCGATACGGACAAGGTGATCTTTAACCCTGAGACCAATGAGATCGAAGAAGATTCTGTAGAGGCCGTTGTGAATGACTTCTTAAAGAACCATGCAATGCTCTTGAAGACAGACGGCAGGACACTGCCAAACGGTACACCACGCCCAACGCAACGGATGACACACGCAGAGTGGGCAAGCCTTCCAACAGCTAAAGAAAAACGTGAACGGTTAAAAGATGTCGAAGGGTTTGTTCCTTCGATTAGAAAATAGAAAACAACACAGGGGGATAGCATGAGTGCAACGCTGGTAAATGAACTTTCCGAACAGTCTCAGAAATTTTGGGCGCCCGTTTTTAAAGATGAGCTTCTTGAAACTTCCATCTTGCCTTCACTGGTAAACAAGGAATATCAAGGCGAGATCAAACAAGGCGGCGACACCGTTTATGTTTCCATGATCAAGCGGCCCACTGCTGAAATTAAAACAATCGGCGCTGGTTCGGACACGTTCAGTTCACAGAAGATGACCACTCAACGCGTTGGCATTGTTGCTGACAAGCGCATTACCGCATCGTTCGAGTTGGAAGACCTTGCTGATCTTCAGACCCAAATCGGTAACCCCGACGGTCAATCGAAGATTCGTCAAGTGCTTCTCGAGGCTGCGCAAATCAGCTTGAACACTTACCTCTACAGCCTGGTAGCACCAAGTGCATCTGCCCCTGACCATATCCGTTCTGGCATCACCGACTTCAACGCTTCTGAACTTCTGGCCAATCGCCAGCTGGCATCGAAAGCACGTTGGATGAATGAAGGCGGCTGGTGGTCATTGCTTGATCCCTCCTACATGAACGACATCTTGTCTGCTACCACGCTCACTAGCTCTGATTTCAATGGCGCAGATGCCCCTGTGATCGGCGGCAAAGTGGCAAGCACTCGCTTTAACTTCAACATCCTAGAAGACAACTCTGCTGGTTTGTTGCAATTGAGCCCTGGCTCTGCAGGTCAAGACTGCGGTCTTCTGTTCCATCCTGACTTCATGTATCTCGTGATGGGCGCACCGACCTTCAAGGTGTCCGACCTTCACGCGAATCATCAACACGGCTACCTTGTGTCTGTGGACATGTTGGTTGGTGCTAAACTCGGCATCGATGGCAACGTTAAGCACATCCAAGTATACAACACCTGATCAAAGGACATTGAATGGCGAAGCCTGGTAATCGGACAGATCGAGTTAGCCTTGAGGGTGCGCACTTAGGTGAGAACCTATCCGCTCATCCTTTTATTGAAGTCTTGAGCGCACGTAGCGCTGAAGAACTAAAAGCACAGCTAGCTAGTCTTTCCGCTACCAGGCTTCCTTTCACGGTTCTATCAATTTACGGCGAGGCGGGCAGGCACTATGCGTGGCTGTCTTTGACCAGACCGATTCAGAAAAAACTGGCAGAGAAGCCTGCCACATAAAAGGGGATAGAAGATGCCTGCATTAAAAGACGTAAAAACACAGGGTGCTGGTTTCAGCAATGACGCTGGCCTTGTGCGTGTAGTGTATGATTTCGCAGTAGACACTGGCGCTGTAGCTGACTACACCGTGATGACTGCTGACTCCGCATGTGTCGTTCGCTTGAAGCACGTTGCAGTGAAAGCTGCAATGACCTCTGGCGGTTCGATGACTGTGGACCTGGGCAAGGGTGCCGCTGGCGTTGAATTCATGAGCGCAGTGGCCGTTGCATCATTGACCCTTAACTCTATCGTTGTGCCTCCTGCTGCTACCTCTGCCGTGTATCTCGCTGCTGGCGAGATCATCAACCTCGGCATCAACGTGGCAGCCGGCACCGCTGGCCGTATGGAAGTTGTGTTAGAAGTCATTAAGTTCTAGTCTGTTAAAACTTTGGGGTGAAGCGCTCATGGGCGGGGCTTCACCCCATTTTACGTGTGGGTGATACGTGGCGATACCTACCAGTATAAACGACAGGCAGAGTAGATCGTTCGAAGAGGACCCGCTGGTACCAGGCGACACACGTCGGAAGGTCACCGCGACCATTGCCACGTCACAGGGGCCGATCAAAGTTACCGGCCCACTAGTCACCGTTGCATATGATGCAATCGCTGCTGCATACCCCTCTGTAACGGAGGAGGTGTATACCTACTTCACAGGCGGGCTAGCAGGCACACTCGTTGCGACAGTGACCGTTACGTATACGACAGCAGCTAAGACCGTGCTGACGTCGGTGGTACGCACATAATGAGATTCGTACTTAACCCAACATCGGGACAGCTAGACCTGGTGGGCGACGGCGGCGGCGGTCCTGTTACAGGATCGCCAAATGAGTTCGCACGCTTCGACTCTGCAGGCCTTCTCACAAACGTGCCCGGCTGGTCATTCAATGAGGCAACGTCAGAGGTAGCCGCATCCCTTGGGCGACAGCCCGCTGGGGAATCGGGCTTCTATCAATGGCAGAATAGCTACCTTACGTTTTCGCCCACAGCTAACTCTCCTGACCAGGTGTGGGCGTCTCGCAACATATCTATCACTTTCGACACGGCATCAAGCGGCTTTAGCCAGGGCACGAACGGCACTGCGGCGATGCTTGATAACTATTATTTCTCGCACCTAGGCACTGGCAACGTAGGGCAGCTCGTTTACCAGAACATGAATGCGGAGCTAGGCAACGGCGTAGATCCTATCTCGATCAAGGGCTTATCGTTTATTCAGGGCTATTCAGAATTTAAAGCGAACGTAACGATTGATGGACCTATCCAGGGATACATCTCAGCCATTAGGTTTAACGCCGCATCGATTACGTCTGCTTCACATTACAATATTACGTTCGCAGACTTTAACGATATGCCGATAGCGTTGGGTAACTATCAATCATTTAATGCAACACCGCAGCTAGGCAGCATAAAGAACAATTCAAGTTACACTGGTGTAAACCTCGCAGCGTACATCACAACGTTCACGGGCAACGCAGGCTACACAGGCGTAGGCATCTCTCCTAATATTGTCACGATGAACACAGGATCATTTAACGGCATAAGCATTTCGCCTAACATCACATCTTGCATTGATGCCACGGGCATACGTGTAGACATGTCGAATGTTAACGCTAGCGGCAGTAAGCGTGCAGCAGACTTCAATGGCAATTGCGACATAACCGGCTATCTAAACGTGACGGGAAACTTCAACACTTCAGTGGAAATTAACCCCATTGATCTAGGCGGCGCCGTTAGTGTCGGCAATAGCATAAATACAGGCATTACCGCACTGGCAAACGTCACAACCGCAAACGTGGACGTGCTCGGTACTGTCCTTCCGATGAACGTGGTCCTGCGCGCAAATTCTATAAATACATCGGGGCCATTCAATCTAGGCTTTACATCGGCTGGCCTTGTCTCAACCGTAGAGACGCACTCAGGATCAAGCCTAGACTTCTTATGTGCCGGCACGTTTGCCATTAACTTCTTAGGCACATCGACAGGCGGGACGATCGATAGGGTTACGCTATTCCGTGCGTTAGCCGTTCCAAACGGCATCACAGTCGTAAACGAACTGATCGGCTTTCATGCACAGGCACCGTTCGGGGATGTGGGCACTGACTCATGGGGCTTCTATGTTGACTCTGCTGGTGCCAATAACTATTTCGCAAACCGCGTACGCATAGGCGTAGGCAGTGACAAGGTCTCATCAGGCCAGGCACTTGAGGTAGTGGGTACGGTTCAGCTCAATGGCAACATCGGCTTCTTCGGTGTGGCAGAGTCAGCACAACAGGTTGGTGCTGCCGCCACTGCAGGAGCTGCCTACACAGCTACGGAGCAAGCCATGATTCAAACCGTATATGATGCACTGCGCACATATGGTCTTCTAAACTAAGGGGATGCTATGGGGCTTATTAAAAGTATCTCAGTGAATAGAAGCGGCACATACGCCACATATTGGAGGCTTGCGCGGTTTGAACTAAACATGGAATCAAACCACTCAAACGTAACGATGGCTGGCTACGTAACGATGCAACACTACCTTGATGGGTTCGCACCGATTATGCACATTGACGTGAAGTGGTCCGGTGCCGATAATCCGATAACCGCTCAGGCGATGCAAGCAGGCCAGGGGTTCGCCCTAGCTTACGCAAAGCTTATAGCGCCAACGCCGCCTAGCCTCACCGCAAGGCCCAACCCTTTCGAAGGAGCAGTTCCCGCATGACACCACTACAGGCTTTAGACCTCATCTATAAAATGTCTCGCATGGCTGCACTGTCAGCGGACACACACGCTGAAGGGTATAATGCCTACCTCTCTCTCAAGGCAGCGTTAGAGCCTGCGCTAAAAGAACCGGAAGAGGCTAAGTCATGAGCGTCACTAACCGCGTTCTATTCTCTGACAACGGCGTACTGGTAGACCTGACTAAGGACACTAACAAGTTTAAATCTGGCACAGCTACCATTGCAGACTACACGGCAGCACAGGACTATCTGTACCTAGGCTCTATGGCACCGTTCAACCACTTCTATGTGAAGATGGCGACCGCATCCGCTGTGCCTGCATCGATGACGGCAGAGTACTGGGATGGCAAAGCCTGGATCCCTACATACAAACTTGACGATGAGACGAGTGGCCTTACCGCATCGGGCTTCATCACCATGTTCCCTAGGCGGGATAACGCATGGAACGTCGAGAGCACTAACGACCGTGGAGACCAGGTCACGGGCCTTACCACGATCAACGTGTATGACATGTATTGGATGCGCTTAAAGCTTAGTGCCGACGTGCCGCTTGGTTTCGCGATCTCTTGGATCGGTCATAAGTTCTCTGACGACGATGACCTAGCCTCTGAGTTCCCAGACCTAGTGCGTGCAAAGATGTTGCTAGCGTATGGCACTGCTAAGACAAGTTGGGAGGAGCAGCACGCAAAGGCAGCTGATCTCATTACCCAGGACTTGATCTCATCAGAGGTAATCTCTTGGAAGGGCCAGATCTTGGTGCGAGACGAGTTCACGCTGGCGTCAATACAGAAGGTAGCAGAGCTCATCTTCAACGCCCTAGGTGACGACTACCTCGATCAGAGGGACCGTGCGCAGGCCGAGTATAAGCGCAGGCTTGATAAGTCTTCTTATCGCATCGATGCAAACTCTAACGCGCTGCTCTCACAGGCTGAGGCCGTGTCTCGATCCGGGTTCATGCGCAGATGAGTAAGATCACCACAGTATACGATACGCTTCTAGCCGCGATCCTTCTGATATTTCCTGAGAAGACGAAGTTAAACGATCCATATACGCTTACCGATAACCCCGAGCATCTACTGCGTGACGGGTACGGGATGAGAAAGACGGCGACAGAGTTGGGCATTGCTGAACTCTGCAATATCTCTGACGTCCATGGCTTTGAGGTAGCGCTGTGTAGAGAGATCGTCCGCACAGAGTCACAGGACGTGCCTCTTGATGTCGAAGTGAAAGGCCTACTAGAGGATGCGTTCGAACTAAGAGAGCGGCTCTATCGGTATGACGAGCTAGGCATCTCAACTGACATCACAAGTATAGACCTGGGCGGGGTGTCTGGCGTTGAGTCATTCATCTCGGGCAAGGGCAAGTTCATCTCAGTCGTCATTGCTTTCAACGTCCAGGTAACGGAAAATATAAACTAAACGAGCACTAACAGGGGGATATCACATGGCAGAGTTACAGCGGGCATCCGCGTTCGCAATCAAGAAAGAAGTTACTGTAGGCACATTGATCGCCCCCACCGTGGGTGGAGACGCTATCCCTCTTCGTGCTGGGTTCTCTCAGACGAGCGCAGTTGAGGAGATTGTAAGCGACGAACTTCTGAACGACATCGGCGCATCAAAGTCTCTCACTGGCCTTGAATCTCCTGCGGGCTCACACCCTGCATACCTGAAGCATTCTCAAGTCGAAGGTCAAGAGCCTGAGACCGGCCTTCTTTATGAATCCGCATTCGGCGCTAAGTCTATCGCATCTGTCGAATACGATACGGTAGCCGCATCTACCGCAGGCACCACTGCAGCACGCGCTGTAATCAAGGTTGACGCTGGCGAGGGTGCATCATTTGAAGTCGGTGAGGCACTGATGATCAAAGATGGCGCGAACGGCTATTCGATCAGAAACATTCACTCGATCTCAGGCGATGACCTGACGCTTAACTTCAACATCGATGCAGCACCAGCTCTCGGCGTTAACCTAGGCAAGGCCGTACTGTATCGCCCCGTAGCTAGCGGGCACCCGTCTTTCAGCGCATGGCTCTACGGCGCAAACGGCGGCTACACGCAAGCTATCGCAGGCTGCCGTACGTCTGAGATTGCAATGACCTTTCCCGCTGCTGAACAAGCAGAGGTGTCCTTCAGCTATGAGGGTGTAGAGAGTTATTTCAATCCTGTGCAAGTGACCGCCACTAACCGCTTCATCGACTTTGTTGACGATGGCGGCACGAAGGTTGCCGCACTTACGGTTGGGTTCTATAAGACCCCCATCGCATTTGCAGCACACGTTCAAGCTGTGATGCGCGCTGCATCGGTAGACATCATCACGGTCACCTATAGTAACGTGACTGGCAGATACACTCTTCTGTCCGATGGCACCACGTTCAGCCTGCTCTACAACACGGGCACGAATACGGCGAACTCTGCCGCAGTGCTGCTGGGCGATACGACCGCTGCTGACCGCACGGCTGCAGTGACCTACACTGGCGCTAATGCCATTAGCCTCGTGTTCCCGTTCAATGCAGTATACGACGATGCAACCAACATTGTAGTCAAGGGCGCTCAACTATTCGTTGGCGACTTCCATGAGAACATCTGTCGGGCTGCAACCAACGTATCGATCACAATCGGGACGCCTCAAGAGGCTGTGCTTTCCATTTGCGCATCCTCCGGTGTGTCTGAACGTCTGATCAATGCACGTGAAGTAACGCTTGAGGCCACTCTTGTGCTTGAGCGTTATGAGTCGGGATTGTTCGACAAGTTCATCAACAACGGTGATGCTGTCGTTATGATGAACGCTGGCCAAAAAGACAGCGCTGGTAACTGGGCACCTGGTAAGTGCGTTAACCTGACCATGTTGCAAGCCACCATCACGCAACATGAAACGGGCGGAGATACGATTGTCGAAGTGACCTTGTCTGCTAAGGGTTACCTGACCTCTACCCGCAAAGACATTTACCTGAACTTCGCTTAACTAAAAGGTACGTACGGCATGACGCAAAAGCATAAGAGCGAACACGGTGAGATAGAATTCCGCCTACCCACAATCCCAGAAGCTTTGGGATTGTGGGGCAGGATGGGTGTAAGCCCCGACGACCTGCAGGATAAAGACTCATTCATCCACAATCAGTTTACGCTCTTGAGTAAAATGATTGGGAGTATGGCACCCCTTGTCGTCAAGGTTGATTACACTTTCGGAGAAGTTAAGGTCACCGACTTTGAAACTCTCTGCACACAAATGGGGGCTATGGCTGACCTTTGCCACGTGGCAGGCCGGATCATGGAAGCCATGCAGGGTGGGGCAGAGGCCAAAAAAAAGTAATCAATGACGCTCTGATCGCATGGTCTAACCCCACGGTTATGACATCGATCAGGGCGTCAAACAAAGTCTTAGCTGAGCGCATTGATAGCCTGGTCCCAGTACTAAACGCATACAACATGATTACCGAAGCGACAGAGATAGGGCTCACAATCAACGCTGACTGCCTGGATGTTGAGACGGTGCGCCTGGTATACTTGCTCAAGACAAAGATCAGAGAACGAGAAGAGAAGAAATCGGCAGCAACGGCTAAGGGGGCTGGTAACCGTGGCAGATGAAAAGCTGATATTCGACCTGCTCACTGGGCAGAACCAAATTGGGAAAACGCTATCTGGCGTTAAGACCCAGGTTGCAGGCATTGAGTCCGGCATCTCATCCTTCTCGCCAGCCCTTGCGAGCGCAGCTAAAAGTGTCTCCGGTGTAGCCGGTGCGTTCAAGGGCCTTGGTATCACCGCTGCTGCAGCGTTCGCGGGCTTTGTTGGCTCAAGCATTATCAGGGCGGCAGAGGAGCAGGAATCAGCAATCAGTAGCCTTAACGTTGCACTGAAATCCGCTGGTAACTTCAGCACCGCAGCGTCCAAAGAGATCCAGGATTATGCATCAAACCTTCAGGCACTGACGGGCATTGCCGATGAGGTAACCGCATCGAACATTGGACTACTCCAATCGATCGGATCATTCACGATCAATGGCCTTCAGAAGGCGAACACCGCAGCAGCAGACCTTGCAGCGACATATAAGATTGATCTAGAGACTGCAACGCGCCTCATTGGTAAGGCAGCTAACGGCAACATCACCGCATTCGGAAAGCTTGGTATCGTAATCAAGAAGGGCAGTGACGATGCTCAGACGTTTGCGAACACACTTAAAGCACTCGAGAAGAACCAGGGTGCTGCCGCTGCGGCAACCCAGACTTTCGCCGGAGCGAATAGGCTACTATCTGCAAACTTCGGCGACATCTTAGAAGAGCTAGGGAACATCGTAATTCAGAACCCTGTAGTAATTCAGGGAGTGAAAGACCTGTCTGTCGCATTCGCATCCGTTGCCTCATCTTTAAAAGAGGTAGTGCCTACTCTTTCGTCGATGCTAAGCCTTGTCCTTTCTGTAGGTCCTACGATCGCAAAGCTTGCGCTCGAGTTCGTACTCGTATCAAGAGCGGTGAAGTTTGCTGCCGCCGCATTCCAGGCATACCGGATTCAGCTAGACGTTATCCAAGCGCGACAGGGCGTTGGCATATTCTCAGCGCTCATTACTCAGATTAGGGCAGTCACTAGCGGGCTGGGCCTTGCTACACTCGCTACACGTACGCTTAGCCTAAGCATTACCGCAGCAAAGGCAGCGGCAACGTTTGGCCTTACCCTTGCGTTCGATGCGATCATTACGGCACTCATCGAGATGTCTGGGCGGATGAACGTATTCAAAGAAGCGATTGCTCTAGCCGGACGATTCGCACTCTTTGTCGTTGAGCAGTTTGATGCACTTGTTAGTAACCTAGCTGAATTCGCTAAGGTAGCGGCGAGCGTACCGGGCGGGCCTGAGTTCCTTGATAGCGTGAGCGAGGGGCTTGCAAACCTGGCTAAGGGTAGCAAGGCGCGCGTTGATGAACTTCGCGCAGCTGTGGTCGGCCTCAATAAAGAGGCTGCCGATGCTGCAGCGTCAAAGCTTGGCGGCGGCACAGGCGATCTCCTTGATAGCGTAAAGATCGCAGCGCGCGTTGCTGAGTCAGCTAAAGAGGCAATCAAGAAACAGGTAGAGGAGTTGCAGAAGGGATTGAAAGAGGCTGGCGATACCCAGTTTTCAATCCTCGCTAAAGAGGCTGGCCTTCGTGCAGGTCTTATCGTTAAGGCTGAGCGCAGCGGCATCCTCACACGTAAGCAGGGCGAGGAGCTCCTATCAAAGGTTCGCCTTGATGCGATTCAGAAAGCTGGGAAAGCGCAGGATGCGTTAACTCAAAAACAGATCGAAGATTCTAAGGCGTTCCTAGACGTACTTAAAGGTACGCCTAGAGGGCCTGGCCAGCAGGGCAATGCATCAAACGTAAGCGGTGAGCAGAAAGCGCAGATCATCTCTGCAGAACTTATTTCAAACTCCCTTGCCGGTGCGGCTGGTGCTGCCGCTGCCGTTAAGACTTCTATCTTCGCAGCGGTAGACGCACTGGGCGGAGCACTAGGCGAGCTGCCCGTGATCGGTCCGATCATTGGCGAGATACTCGATAAGCTTGCACTTGCCCCTGCGGAGTTTGCAAAAAACATTGAAGGCTTCTTTAAGCAGCTACCTGAGGTGATCTCTAACATTCTTATAAATAGCTTTACCGGCCTATCAACGATCATTAAGCAGATACCCGCATTCATCCTTGAATCTCTGAATAAGCTTCCAGAAATTCTAGTTGAAATGTTTATAAACTCTTTCGTTGAGCTATTCGTTTCAATCGTCGATGTTGTGGCAAACCTTCCAGCATTGATTGCAGAGCGGCTACCTGAGCTGATGCAACGCTTCTTTGATGGCATCCTACTTGCGGTGCAGAAGCTTGTTAACTCGATGCCGCAGGTTGCTCAAGCATTCGCGAACGCGATGCCTGGTGCTGCCGTGCGCTTTGGCATTGAGATAAGCAGGCAGGCCGTACCGATTGCGTTGGCCTTCATCGATGCTCTAGTGAAAGAGGCACCACGCTTTATCACTGAACTAGTGAAGGCAATCCCAGGCGCGTTCGGCGGAGGCGCAGGCGGTATCCTTGGTTCAGCGGGCGGGATATTCGGCGGTGCAATCGGTGGTATCGGCGACGTGTTTGGTTTCGCAGACGGAGGCACTGCCCTTAGCGGTGGTCCTAGCCGTGACCGTATCCCTGCACTACTAAAGCCGAACGAACAAGTGCTCGGTGAGGAGAACGCGGCAAAGCTTACTCAAGTTCTAGACTCACTCATTTCTGGCGGTGGTAGGGGCGCACCTACTACGGTTCAAATCATAGTCGGTGAGCAGCAGCTTGCAAGCGTGATGCTCGACCTTAACCG
>Ga0163150_10004000_pt1 | contig 20107 bp, 20 predicted proteins | sample OliLakLV19P2IB_FD_148628 | JGI IMG/M metagenome (GOLD analysis project Ga0163150, IMG submission 148628) | Freshwater microbial mat bacterial communities from Lake Vanda, McMurdo Dry Valleys, Antarctica - Oligotrophic Lake LV.19.P2.IB | ecosystem: Environmental > Aquatic > Freshwater > Lake >...
GTATGTATTGAGCCCACGAAATTGAATGCCGACAAGATTGAGGGGTTTACACTACGAAGCCCATTCGTCCCAAGTAAAACGGTCATAATTGATGTCACACAAAGCATCGAAAACCTCCTCAGTAACTGTCGCAAACATACTAAACAGGCAATAAAGAAGAGTGCTCATGTGCCTATATTTGAAACATCAGACGTGAGTGCGTTTCGGAATGCATGGATGAGGGCAACTCGTGGCAGCCGATATATACCGAATATAAAAAAGCTTGAGAGTTTTATAAAATCATTTACCAGCGATATAGTGATGTTTATGGATAAAGAAGGGCATGCAGGGGCATTATTTGTAGCAACGAATGATACGGTGTATTACTGGCATGGGTTCACTGATCAAATTGGTCGAGGTAAGGAGGTTCAGTATCAAGTACTCTGGCAAGGAATTTTATGGGCAAAGTCACGAAAAAAGAAATATTTTGATATGGAAGGAGTATATGACACAAGGTTTCCCATAAAAGGGTGGGAAGGGTTTAGTCACTTTAAAAAAGGCTTTGGGGGAAAAGAAATTGAGTATCCTGAAGCACAAATACAATACTTTGGTATTTGGAAATATATGCGAATTTTCTAGAAGAATAAGAAGGGATTACTCCCTTATGGTGTCGGACACTGGACAGCTGGGAACTTATGTCCCATACCGTGACTCACGACCTTCAACCATAAGGAGAGTATATATCGAAAAAAAACATGCCACTGTTTCAAGCAGCTCAAGAATATTGAGCTATTACCAACAGGCTGCTGCCTGCGGAAGGTTTTATGGTTATAAAATAAACAACCTATTTAATTGTCAGAACACAGCATTGTGGCGAATGCGGGTCCGCATGATTTTGCCCTCCAAGGGGCGGTACTTGATCCCTCCGCGAGGGAATTAAAGATACTTATAATATATAATTATGTACATATATTATCAAGTAGCATATTTCCATGCAAAGAAAAAACCCGCAGGATATGCGGGTTTCAATGTTCGAAGTTTTCACTTCTACTATTCGACAGATAGTTATCTGCCAGTCATTCCCGAATAAACGGGTTGTTGGTGCCTCTACGGGCATATTAAAAATGTTGTAAGGTAGTGAAAAAGAAGGGGGTTGGGGATCTCCAATTCCCTTTAAATACAATCTTTTTCACCTTGCTCCGGCCTCTCCGGAGTGATTTTACTAAAAAAAGCGGCTTCCAGGGCTCCTGTATATTTCGACAGATCCTTCTACTTACAGTTTTTAGTTGTCGCCTCCACCGACACCTTTATAGCAAAATCAATAACTTCCACTCGGGCCGTTCGCGATGCTGCCTGAGCAGCGGGTGCGAAGGTGTAAATAATATACCAAACAATCTTATTTTTGTCAAATATGGGATACATTTACTTGAAAGGAGATAAGAAGAGGGGGCGGTAAGAACCGCCCCAGGATGCGTGTTAACGCATTGTTTCACTGCTTATTTAGTTTTTCTTCTACAAGTAACTCTATTGTAAATAAACAGCCCTCGGAAACTTCGATCGTCGAATCACGGATCTTCACCCTTTCATGTACCAATTTAAGGCCAGAAGGAAAGATATTTATATTCCCATAAGACTAACATGTCAACAACGGAATTGTGGTTATTCTGAAGCTGCACGGCAATACATTTTATATTCACAGTCGCGGCAGAGGAAGTTTCCACTACAGGTGAAGTCACTGGTTTCAATTTTTGTTTTCCATTCGAAAATTTCCTTGACTGCTTCATCAAGCTGTTTTTGAGTGCGATGCGTGGTAATAACCTCAGGCTCATTAAAATAGTAGAGAGACAGAGTAATTTCCTCTGACGATCGATTAAATGGATATTGAGGAATTTTAGTTGCAGCAAGGGCATAGATAGAAAGCTGTAAACTTTTGTCAGCATCCTTTTGGCTCATCACTTTTCCTGTTTTGTAATCAATGATATGAATTCCATGCTCAGTTTCATCAACTCGATCGATTTTGCCTCGAAGTGAGAGGTTTCTCAGGCGAATCGAGAAGTCTTGCTCAACGGCAACCGTTTTTGCCTCAGGTTTATAATATTCATCAAGATAATATTGTAAAAATCGTTGTGCTTTTTTGTACGACTCTTCTCTGTGTTCTCGGTTCAGATATCCAGTTTTCACCCATTGCTTGGCGAGGAGCTCATCAAGTAGTTCATGACTCGCCTCCACTCCACCTCGAATCGCCTCATGAAAATCCTTCAATGTTGCATGAAAGCTAATTCCAAAGCTTTGTGCCGCTGAGGGAGGAGTGGGAATCTTCAAAAGATATCGAAGTTTGTAATGAAGTGGACAAATATCAAACGCTTCAATTTGAGAATAGCTTAAACTTTTTATCATGTGTTTTTCTACCTCTTGTGGCTCGTGGATGACCACCTGTTTCTGAGCGCTACTCGTAAATGAGCGTGGGTTAACCGCTCCCAGTGCTTCAGATATAAATGGTGAGAGTTTTTTCTCTCGCTTTTCACTATAAAACTTTGCGGCAGTGAGGTAGAGCTGATCTTTCGCACGAGTCATCCCTACATATGCAAGTCTCCGCTCTTCTTGAAGGTGATAGTCAGTGCTCGGAAGGGTTTCCCTAATAAAGTCATCAGGAATAGGAATTTGCTCCGAGCGGCGAGTTGAGGGAAATCGTTGGCTCACGAGATTTACTAAAAATACAACTGGAAACTCAAGGCCCTTTGATGAATGAATCGTTAAAATGTTAACAGCATTCGTGTTTGTCCAATCTATTTCAGCAGCCTGAGGGGACTCTCCTAGATCACTTTGCAAGGTAATCCAATCAACCACAGCCTGAACTGTTGCTCCAGGGTTCGTGACCTCAAATGCTTTTACTTTGGTGAAAAACTTTGCAATGTTTTCAGCTTTCCTCACTCCTTCTGCGGTTTCATCTGCAAGTACGAGTTCCATAAGCCCACTTTTATGCACAAAGTCGTATAAAATTGTACCTGCAGGTTCAGTTGCAGCTCTGGATAAATGTGCTTGAACAAGGTCAATTGCTGCTTTCACGAGATCATCTTCAGCTGAAACTTCGACCGCGATATCAAAAAGGTCAACCGATTCTTTTCGAGCTCGACTCGACATTTTTGCAACAACTACACTGGGGATTTTAAAAATACTCATCGACAGCACCCGATATATGGATTGGGAATCAGAAACGAGCGTGATTGCGCGTAGATAACTAATAAGGTCAAGAATCTCGTCCTCAAGAAACAGCTTTCCTGGTCCCAAAAATTGAAATGGAATCCCGAGTTGCTCAAAACTACGAATAAAGCTTTCAGCATGGTTGTTTGCCCGAACAAGCACTGCAAAGTCTCCCCAGGCTCGCCCATCTTCTTTCTGCAAGCGCAGGACTGTATCAGCAACAAATTCTGCCTCCTCATGAGCGTGATTCGTTACACACAACTCCACAAGTCCATCTCCCGTCCTGATGGCTTTGAGTTTTTTGTCAATATTTTCAACTACCTCAAGCCGATCGGGATTATTATGTGTGATGAGCTGATATGCGGTATCAAGGATCTGCTGCTTTGACCGGAAGTTTTGAGTCAAAGTCACAATTTTAGCCTCAGGGAAGTGTTTTTTAAACGAAAGCATGTTTGAAACTGCTGCTCCTCGAAATCGATAAATACTCTGGTCATCGTCCCCAACAACCGTTAAGTTTCCATTTTTACCAGCTAACAGCATGGTGAGCTCATTTTGGGCATAGTTAGTATCTTGGAACTCGTCGACTAAGATGTACTTGAACTTTTGCTGATACGAGCTGAGTACATTAGGGCGACTCCGAAACAACTGAAGAGTTTTAGTAAGTAAGTCACCAAAGTCCATAAACGAGTTTGCAATTTTTAATCCGTCGTACTTTCGGTAGGCGACCGCAAGCTCTTGCCACATCTTAATTTCAAGAAGTTCTTGTTCAGTTTGAGACTCAGATGTTTGTTTTACGCTCCAATCAACATACTGCCGCGGTGAAACATCCTCATCTTGGAGTCGTGAAAAGTGGTTCAGAAGGCCAAATAAAAATTTTGTAGGGTTACCCAGTGGTAAAAAATATGACAATCCAAGCTCAAAAATGTTTCGCTTCAAAAGGTCAATTGACTCAGCTGTCGTCAAAAGTTTATACGCAGGATCCAGCCCAATATGAATTGCATTTTCTCGAAGTACTGCATCACAAAAACCGTGAAAGGTTTTTACCCACATTTGTGTATAGCCCAATGGGAGCGCCTCATCAATTCGAGTCTCCATCTCGAGTGCTGCTTTTTCAGTAAAGGTCAGTGCAAGGACCTCACTTGGAGAGATAATCTCTGAGGTAATTAATCGAGTGATACGCTCAGTAATGACTGTCGTTTTCCCGGTCCCAGCACCCGCAATGATTAAAAGAGGTCCTTCACCATGATTCACGGCTGCAGTTTGTTCTTTATTTAATTTTATGTTTTTTTCTGCCATACTACCGATTACGTTTGAGTGTACACCAAATATCGTCTAGTACACGTTAAAGGAGACTAAAGTGAAAAACCCTCGTTGGATAAAACTGGGACCAGTGTTACTGTTCGTACTTATACTTGTCCTGAGTGTATTTGATAGTCCACCAAGTGGGCAGGCTGGTGAGCCTGTTTTTAGATTTTTTGTGCATATCGGTGTTAGTTTTTTTGTTTCAAGTATGCTCGGATTCACGCTTGTATACATATCACTCATCCAGGGAATTGCAGTGAAACCGCAAATTTTCTATGCATATTGCATTTCACTATTTGGATCAATGTTTGTATCTCTGGCTTCAGTTATCTTCCTGCCTGGCATTTTCGGGTTCATCGGCCATTCGGTTGATTCCGACGAAATTGGCGTGATGACCGAATATGGACGATTTGTAGAAGCACTTCCACCAGGAGTGTACACGAATCCACTTATGTTTGGTGGTGATATTGTCAACATTAAGAGAAATAATCGAGTGACGGTTATTGACGATATTATCACAAGTGACCGCCGAATCGCGGCACTAGAAATTTCCTCTAACGTGTATATTGTTGAGATTACCGAGGAAATGTGGGGGAACTATCGATCATATCTGATCGACACTACTGCCCAAACGCAGGTCACACAGTCTTTGATGAAACAAGCGTCAAAAGAGTGCGTTGGCGGTTATACATTGGAAGAAATTGTCCAAGACAATCAACAAATGCTTTCAACATGCATCACCGGTTGGTTAGAAAAATATAGCGCTCTCTACCAGCTTGGCTTGGAGTATAACCAAATTTATATTCCTAACGTCAACCTTACGCCATATGGCCCTTTAGACTTGCCAGCAGCGTAATCAAGAGCGGATATATCTTCAAAGTGCGCTTATATAAGCGCACTTTTTTTGTGTTTAGAAAAGCCTCTTGACAATAACTATGAGCTGTTATATACTCCCGTTCGAGTTGTTTGAAAAGTACTTTTACATAATTCTCAGAGAGGAGTAGAAAAAAGAAAATACAGTTTTTCTTTTTTGCCCTCCCCTCTGGGGAGCGTTTTAGAAACAGGTCCATAAACATAAGGAGAAAAATAAGGTGAGTTACGAACGAGGAAGTGGAAATCGTTCCTTGATGTTTGGTGGGGGCTGCGCAGGAATTGCGCTCGTCCTTGCGATCATCGCATTCGTTTTTTTGCCAGGTCTATTCGGGTACGTGTTTCACGGCGTGGACGCAACAGAAATTGGTTTGAAACTTTCCAACGGAAAGTTGGTTGAGATCGTAGGTCCGGGTGTTTATACTGCACCGTTTGAAATGTTCACGGACATCAAAAATGTGAACATCAGCGGCGTCAGTTTCCAAGCCGATGATCCTGAAGTCCTTACACAGGACTTGCAGCGCATTGGTGTTTTGGTATCAGGACAGGTGTTCCGTCCTGGACTCGGCGTCATGGATCCCGAAAAATGGTCATCATTCCGCACGATTTACGAAAACGACGCAGAGCTTGACCGAGTGATCAAAGATCAAGCCCGGCAAGCAATGAAGGTTTGTGTCGGTGGAAAAACTTTCGAGGAAGCAGCAGTCGGTACTAACCGCAATGACTTGCGTGAATGTATCGATTCTGAGCTTACAGCTTTAACGGCTGAAATGGGTCTCACGATCAGAAACCTTGTCGTTCCTGATATTGTCTTGAGTGACCAGTCCAAGAATAACTTGGACGCACTTACAAACTCGCGGCAGCAGACGCTGTTGGCCGAGCAGGATGAATTGAAGGCGGCAGCAGAAGGTAGTCGTGACTTGGCAGTTCGACAAGCGGCAATTCGGGTAACCGAAGGCGAAAAGCAGGAGACGCTCCGACAGGAGGCAATTTCTGCTGATCTGCAACGTCAAGTTGCTGAAGCGCAAAATGCTGTAATCGACGCACAAAAAGAGAACGAGCTTTTGATCGCACAGCGCGATAAAGAAATTGCTGATGCGAGACTGCTTGTTGCCCAAGTCAATGCTCAGGCTGAAGTTGCTGAAGAACTCGCTCTAGCAAATATCATCAGCGGGAATGAGGCATACGGAGATTATCTGGAAACGCAGAGTTTAGCTCAGGCGGTCACCAGCTCGGAGCTGATTATTTCACCAAACGGCAATCCGTTGCTCATGTTTGGGAATCAAGAAGTACCGGTAACGGTACAAGTTCCGCAATAAATAAAGAGGAGGTCATGTGGCACGTATTATACCAATAATCATATTGGTGATCGGAACTGGACTTCTGGCAGCAATTGTACACGCCCTTTTCACCGGGGCAAAACGTAATTGGTCAAGAGGAAGCTGGATAGTTTTAATCTTCGCAGTCCTAGCGATTGTGATAATTATCTACTCGGCGTTTCAAGGGACCTAAAACGCGCAGTTGTCCCCCGATATTTCGGGGGATTTTTTTGTGCTCGGAAGTTGTTTCCAATGCAAATCCTCAGTTGAAGGACCAACCATAATAGTCCCGGTTTGATCTCCGTTACGATCTAAAAGTGGGATGTATACAATATTAATTTGAGGGAAGTACCGAGTTGCGATTCCACTTATATCTCGTCCCTGCTCTACACTAAAGCGCTCAACATACCATTGAGTATTAAGCGTTGGTAACTCTATTTCCTTCTCTTTTAGTTGAGCTTCCGACAAGCATCCATTAATCTCCTCCATTAAGTCAGTACCAGTTCCCACGACAAGGGTTTCCTGTTCGACTAACTTTGTATCAATTCTTTCAAGCATGCATCGGCATTATGCGCCTATGGAGAAAAATTAATCAAGAAGCGGAGTGTCCTTCGGGTCCAAGTTTCTCGTTTGTGAAATCTTCTGTCCAAGTGATCCAAAGCCACTTGTGACCTGAATCATCATGTTTGACGCATTCATTAAGTGCTTCTGGAGTGTTGTCAGATTCTCTTCAACTTTCGTGTAATCCTTTTGCATTGCACGCAAACTATTTAATATTTCTTTGGCTCGTACTTCAATTTTTTGTCCTTCAAAGGACATGAGTATTGCTTTTAAATACGCATAAAAAGTGGTTGGAGACACTGGAAGAACCCGTTTTTTCTGTGCATAATCAAATAAATCACCATTATTTACAACCTCGTAATACACGGCCTCACTCGGAATATACATCAGTGCATAATCAATGGTTCCTTCATCGGTAACAATATACTTTTTACTTATCGCATCGATGTGTATTTTAATATCACGAGCAAACGCTTTTGATGCAAGTGCTTGCTCAATTTCATCATCAAGTGATGCCATTTTCTGAAAGTTCTCCATGGGAAACTTAGAATCAATTGGAATAAGACCTCCTGAAGTTTTAATTGCAGCATCAACTTTTTCACCAGAGCGGAATGCATATTGGAGGTGAAAACTGTCTTTGGGAAGCGACTGAGACAATAACTCTTTTAAAATATGCTCGCCAACGTTCCCTCGTACTTTAGGGCTTTTCAAAAATTGCTGTAAGTCACGCATACTGCGTCCTATTTCGCTCATTTCACCAACATTTTTTTGTACATCAGAAAGAAGTCGTGCTGCTGCATCAAGACGAACATTCAATGACTCGCTACTTCTTGAAAGGTTATCCAATAGAAGCTTCCGATCTTCACCTGAGGAGGCTTGCAGCATTTTTACGATCTCCAAGAGCTCAGGAGGAGTGCTGGACGTTTTTCTCGTTACCAAGTAGGCTAAAGATGCAAACCCGAGAATAATCACAATGAGAAACAATATATCCATGTCTCCCATTATACGCGCTGGAGCAACTTTGCAAAAAAGACGCAAGGAGCTTTCGAAACGGAAAAACTTCCTTCCCACACTTTTTCTCGACCTCTGTTTGTGGATTGTCCTCGTGCTCTTTGTTCTCGCAACAGATCCTACGCAAACTGGGGCACGAGTGATCTTTTTTATATTGGTTACAATCGCACTCTTTTTAATGACTTCAATAGTCCTTGCACACACCCGAAGAGGATTATTGGTTTCAATTGCTGTGACTGTTTTCTTGATACTTCGTAGCTGGGGAGTGGGGAATGTTATCAATGCACTTTTATTAATTGGTGTAGTTATTACTTTTGAAATATATTTTTCTCGTCAAAGTTGATATACTTTTGCCTAACATGCGAGTCTCCCGAAAAACAGTAAACAAACACCTTAAAAAGGAAATTGATAATGCACTTATTACTACGGTTGCTGATTTAAAAACTCCTGAGCAAATCGAAACTTTTTTGAAAGATTTTTTAACAACCACTGAATATGAAATGTTTTCAAAGCGACTCGCAATTGCATATTGGCTCACCAAAGGCAGAAGCTATGCCAACATCAGAGAAAATCTCAAAGTAAGCAGCGCAACTATTGCCAGTGTCCAGGAGCACTTGGTTAAAGATGGGTTTAAATTAGCAATGAAGATCATGCAAGCAGATGAGTGGGCACAAAAATGGGCTGGGAGAATAAAGAAAATCGTTAAAACTTCATAAATTCACTGGAAAAGAACTCCAGTGGAGTTCCGACCCAACTCCAGTTAGAATAGAGTATCCTCATGTTGAATAAATTTGTTGCGAATCACGAGCGGGGGGTACTCCGCGCACTGGAGATTTTACCTGGGTTAGTTTCGTGGAATATTATACTTTTCCCGTATTGGGGAATACTTATAATACCCAACGTTGTTGCGTACTTCGTACTTCTTTTTAATATTTACTGGTTTTATCAGTCTCTCACCATTGCAATCTCAGCAACTATCTCACATTTGAGAGTTCAGGCTGCAATGCACTTTGATTGGATAGGTGACGACAAAAGCTTTCCAGATTGGGAAATCGTACGACATGTTGTGATCATCCCCACATACAAGGAGCCCTTAAAAACACTTGAGCGCACACTCCAATCACTGGCTGATCAAGATTTACCAACTAAGCAGATTATTCCCGTACTTGCGATGGAAACAAAAGAGCCCGAGGAAGATCGGCTTGCAAAGGTTGCTTCACTTAAAAAACAATTTGGAAGTTATTTCCAAGACTTCCTCGTAACTGTTCATACGCTCGCTCCTGGCGAGGTTGTTGGAAAAGCCTCAAATGAGCGCTTCGCTGCAATTTGGGTAAAGGAAAATCTTATTGATAAACGCGAGACAAGTATTGATTACTACACCGCAACAAGTTGTGACGCAGACCATGTTTTCCATAAAAAACACTTTAGCTGTCTGACTTTTAAGTTTTTAGACAACCCAAAACGATACCGCCGTTTCTGGCAGCCAGCAGTTCTGTTTTATAACAATATATGGGAAATACCAGCCATTACCCGTGTCCCTAATACGTTCATGAGTATTTGGAACCTCTCACAGCTGCCTCGCCGTGATCGATTAATTAATGGGCAGAACTATTCACTTTCGTTCAAGCTCCTTCATGAAGTTGATTACTGGGACGCGGACAAAATACCTGAAGACTGGGGGATTTTCTTCAAAGCATTTTACAAAAAACAGGGAGGGCTTGAAGTAGAGCCAATTTACTTGCCGCTCTATACCGACGCTGCTCAGTCGACTACGTACTGGAAAACAATTAAAAACCAATATGAGCAATTAAAGAGATGGGCGTGGGGAGTAAGCGACGATCCGTGGATCATTAAAAACTATTTTCTCGTTCCAGGTATTCCATTCTGGGATAAAACTATGCGTTTGATTACCGTTATTTGGGCACACTTCCTCTGGCCAGTTAACTGGTTTATCATCACAATTGGTCTCACAGTCCCCACACTCCTTAACCCTGCCTTTGGCCGTACGACCCTTGGGTATTTAGTTCCACAAATCTCTTCATTTGTACTTACAATAGGACTTGGCTTTTTAGTCGTTCTATTGATACTTGATAGTATGTATAAACCAAAGCGTCCAAAAGACTTTCCACTCTGGAGAGCAGTACTTGTTCCTTTCGAGTTTGTCCTCATGCCAATAACCGGATTTATCTTTGGAGCACTCCCAGGACTTGATGCACATACACGACTAATGCTTGGTAAATACATTGAATATAAGGTGACCGAGAAAGTTTAATAATTAACACTTCTTATTTCGAAAAAAAAACTTCATAATGCAGTTTGTAACCAATGGCTATTATTGCAATTGTCTATTCTGAAGCGAAAAGAGAATATTTTCCAACTGAACAGATGTATTTGGCTGAAGCAGAAGTGTATGATCGTGCACAGCTCATTGAAAAATATTTAACAAAGATTGGTTATGCTTCAGTCCTCATTCCCGGCAACGAACATGCCTTAAAAAACGTCCAAAAGTATAAGGCTGATATGGTTTTGAATTTGGTGGATTCAGTGAAGGGGCAGGAGTACCTATGTGCGGCTATACCTGCCATGTTTGAAGCGGCTGAGATTCCATATACTGGCTCAGGACTTTTGGGTTTAGCAATGTCTACTAATAAGTTTTTAACTAAAAAGCTCATGGAGCAAAGCGGAGTGCCTGTTCCAAAATATCAATTATTCAGTGACTCAAAAGCGTCACTTTCTAAAAAAATAAAGTTTCCTGTTATTTCGAAACTCAACAGCATCCATGGAAGTGTAGATATCAATCAGGACGCTCTCTCACTTGATGAGAAAGCACTCAGAAAACGGCTTCGATACTTAATCAAAACATATGATGACGACGTACTGGTTGAAGAATTTGTGGTGGGACGAGAATTCAGCGCAATTTTATTTGACGGGCTTCACAAAAAAATTTATATGGGCGAAAAAATATTTGAAGGAAAGTGGGTCAATGAAAAATACAAGTTTGCAACGTTTGACGCAGTATGGGGGAATGGGGTGGATAGCTTTCATTATAAAAAATATAACCCTGAGGCAATGATGAAAAAGCATATACGAACCGCATATGAAGTTCTAAAAATAGAAGACTATGCGAAGTTTGACATTATTAAAACAAAAAATGGTAAGTACTTTTTTATTGACTCAAACCCTAACACCGCATTAGGACCACATGCCTTGGAATGTGAAATTGGTACGATCATGGGATTACATCATATTTCTTTTGAACAAATACTCTCGCGTCTCATCAAAAAAACATTAAAAGCAAACATTAAGTTCAAGCAGAATAAAAAGAAGGTATCACAGTACACTTCCACACTTTCTCTTCAATAACATATCACAACTAAATACCTATTATGATAGCTATTCAGAGTACCAGCACCTGATTGGAAAGATCCACGTGCCGCCGCACTGGAAAAATTAACACCGCATGAGCATCAGTTGCTCAATTTAGAATAGATTTTTGCGCTCGTTTTGATATGTGCGTTTTTTTGCACAAAAAAAGAGCGTGGCTTCCACGCTCCTAATATAGACTACTCTTCAGAATAAGGTATACGCTCAGGCCAATCAATGCTTGTCCATGTTGGATCGGCAAAAACCACGGTACTATACGTACCTTTGATAACCCATCCATTTTCAGTGAAAACATACCCTTGGGTATATGTTTCACCGCTTTTTGTGGACTTTAAGGTTATATATCCAATATCCCCAACATTCGGCTCTTCAGGAAAATTATATGCGGTATCCTGAAGATTAAACTTGATTCGTGGACCTGCCTTGTTCAGAGGACCAGGGAAGCGAATATCTTGATGGATCCTGTGCATGAGTTCGTTTACCAACTTACTAAATGAAATAGACATTCATACTCCTTTATGTAAAATTCTCAAAGCATAGTATATGTTATAAGCCTCAATTTGTCGATATTTTAACTCAATAACATCATGATATAGTAGAGTATGGATCAACTTCGTCTTCCGCGCTGGCTTGTATTTTTGCTCGCATTTGTTTTTCTTCTGCGGATTCCTTCACTTTTCGAACCTCATTACTACGGGGATGAAATGATATATATAGTACTCGGACAAGCAGTGAGAAAGGGGCTAGTGTTATATAAAGACGTTCACGACAATAAACCACCCTTGCTATACCTTTTAGCAGCAGTTGCTGGAAATGTCTTCTGGTTTAGAGCAATTCTTTCATTTGCATTTGTGGCAACTACGGCACTTTTCTGGAAACTCTGTACTGTACTCTTTTCAAAAAATGAAAAGCTCCCTCCTTTAGCAACTATTCTTTTTGGAGTTTTTGGAAGCATACCACTCACAGAAGGTCAGATCGCAAACGCTGAGCTCTTTATGATTGGCTTTTCAATTGCAGGACTATTAATATTACTTGCTACAAAAAAAACTACACCAAAACGCGCATTTATTTCAGGGGTTCTATTTTCATTTGCATCACTTCTTAAAATACCAGCAGCGTTTGATATGTTAGTCGTTTTAATGCTGTTCGCACTCTCACTAAAGCTTACAAAAGACAGTATTCGAATCTTTTCAAGAAAAGCTGTCCCATTTGCAGGAGGATTTTTTATTCCAATTATAATTTCAATAATATGGTACTACCTTCGTGGAGCAGGGAAGGAATATATTATCGCAGCATACCTTGAGAATGTCGGGTATTTATCCTCATTTAGACCTAACGACGTTGCACAACCGTTTCTTGTTAAGAATGGTCCGCTTCTAATTCGGGGAGTAATCCTCCTAATTTCATATGCACTTTTATGGACATATAGGAAAAAGCTTACGAAGCCATTTATCCTTGCATCGGCATGGTTGTTTGCAGCATTATTTGCAATTACATTATCTGAGCGCCCTTATCCACATTATGTCATCCAAGCACTCCCGGCTTTAGCAATATTATTTGCAATGCTTGTATATGAAAAAACATTGTCCCAGGTGTATGTAATAATTCCTCTGTTAGTATTTTTCGCAGCGCCCGTTTATTACAAGTTTTGGTACTACCAAAGCTTTCCGTATTATCAAAACTTTACACAGTTTGTAAGTGGAGATAAAACGAAGCGTGAATATTTCTCGTACTTTGATCAAAACACTAGTAGAAATTATGCAATTGCTAAAGATATTCGAATGCTGACGAAAGAAGATGATTTTGTATTCGTATGGTACGATGGTGCACCAATATATGCACTCTCAAATCGCCTTCCACCAACTAAATATATCGCTGGATATCATATCAACGACTTTGATACTCCTGACAATACTATTATGAAGCTCTCAAAAAATTTTCCTTCAGCAATTGTAGTACTTCCGAATTCACCAGATTTTCCAGCACTTAATAAGTTTTTGAAAGAAAATTACCTCGAATATACTAACCGTGATGGCGCAATCATTTGGAAGCGGTCATACACTCCTCGTCTTGGACTACCATTATGAAAACACTTCGTATCGCTCGATATAAACATCTAATTGCGCTGCTCGTCATGCTTCAGATATTGGCGGCCATTGTGATTTTAGTAAACAAACAAAGTCTTCCTCCAGTTGTTCCTTTATTTTATGGTATGCCAACAGGAGCTCAACAACTTGCACCAGTTAATTATTTATTATTGCTCCCTGGTCTGACAATTGGAATTATGGCAATTGCAGCAGTCATGGCTCAATATGTTCACGATAAATTTATTGATACGATAATGATCGGTGTTATGGTCATTGCAAACATCCTCTCATTGTTCTCACTTCTGAAGATTTTGGCAATTGTAGGAAGTATTAGAATTTTTACTTTTTAATGGATATAACTTCATTGATAATCGCCCCACTCGTTACGGCAACTGTTATCTCATTTCTCGCAGCACCAGTGATGATACGTCTTGCAAATATATTTGGGCTAATTGATGACCCAAAAGTAAACAAACACCCAAAAGTAATCCATACAGTACCAACTGCACGAGGAGGAGGGGGAGGAATATTTATAAGTATCCTTATCACAACACTACTTTTTCTGCCAATCGATGGACATTTGAAAGGAATTCTTGCAGGAGCGTTATTGATTACAGTTCTTGGACTCCTTGATGATAAATATGATCTCAATCCATACGTTCGTTTGGTAACCCAAATAATTGCCGCTGCATGCCCCATCATTGCAGGTATCGGAATTGCATATATTACTAATCCTTTAGGAGGAATCATTGATTTCTCAGATCCTCGCGTTTCATTTTTTATGTTAGGGGAGGTACGTACATTATGGATTATTTCTGATGTTGTTGCGCTTGTTTGGATTGTTACTTTGATGAACTTTTTAAATATGGGCGCAAAGGGAGTTGCAGGCCAGTTGTCCGGTGTTGTCGCGATAGCAGCAATTATTATTGCAATGTTGTCACTTCAATTTTCTGCTGATATTGCTGAATGGTCTGTTACAATCCTTGCTTCAATTCTTGCTGGTGCATTTTTAGGATTTCTCCCATGGCACGTTGAACCGCAAAAAATTATGCCAAGCTTCTCAGGATCAAACTTGGCTGGATATTTGCTCGGGGTGCTTTCTATACTAACAACGACAAAGATTGGCACCTTAAGCGTTGTCCTTGCGATACCTCTTATTGATACGACATACACAATTATTGGTCGAATTTTAAAAGGAAAGTCTCCGGTCTGGGGAGATAGAGGGCATCTTCATCATCGATTGCTCGATAGAGGATGGAGCACCACTAAAATTGCATATTTCTACTGGGTTGTGACAATGGCCCTTGGGTTTGCTGCACTGCATTTGAATACTTACGCTAAGTTGACTACAATTGGGTTGCTTGCAATAGGTTTGCTGGTATTTCTTATATGGATTCAATTGACAAAAAAATAATTGCCGTCGTACGATTGATGCGCCCTATTCACTGGGTTAAAAATGCTGCGGTGTTTGCAGGTATTATTTTTACTGGGCAGCTTTTGGAGCGGGAACAGTTCTGGGCAGTATTTGAGGCCTTTTGGGCATTCAACCTCGCCGCTAGCGCAACATATGCATTTAACGATGTTCTTGATAGAAACAGAGATCGCCTCCACCCAATAAAAAAACACCGTCCGATCGCCGCAGGGATCATCTCACCAACCTTTGGCTTAGGGTTTTCACTATTTTTAGCAATTACCGCTCTTTCTCTTGCCTCGGTCATTTCTGAGTTTTTTGGAATAATGATTCTCGGATACTTAATACTCCAAATACTGTATTCAATCAGCCTTAAAAATATTCCCGTCGTTGATATCATTGTAATCGCAAGTGGATTTGTAATTCGTATCTATGCGGGTGCATACATTATTGATGCTCATTTATCTGTTTGGTTTCTCCTCTGTGTTGTTTCAACTGCACTGTTTCTTGCCTCAGGAAAGAGACGGGCAGAGCTCGGAGTTATTGGGGAAAGTGGCGAAACCCGTAAGAGCCTTACTAGGTATACCGCCGACGCCTTAAACTCATACGTTACAATGTTTGGAAATGCATCATGGATGAGTTGGGCATTGTTTACTTTTTTTGAATCGCCACGAGCGGCAACCCCATTGGTGCTATTTTTAGCTGAAATATCTCGAACAACAACAATCAATAAGCTGCTCATGATTACGATACCTGTTACAATTTTTGGGATCATGCGGTATCAAGGACTTATTTTTACGAAACGCGCTGAGGCGCCTGAAAAGCTATTGCTTACAGACATCGGACTTATGGTTTCAGTGGTAACATGGATATCAATTGTTCTCTTCATCTACTACGGGGGAGTAACGCTCTAAGAGGTTTTTGCGAACCCACCCGGTGATACTAGTATCAACTACAATCTTCAGCCATTCGTGATTTTCGTTTTCCGTCAGAACTTGGACAATTTGGTTTGGTTTAATTTGTCCAATTGTATAGCTTCCAAAAGACGGTTCACGGTATACAGCCACTACAGCCTTTGATTTATACTCACCAAGCGTCTCCGTAGGGGAGGGTGCAGGTGCCTGAGGGGTCTGTTGACGTGCAAGTTCTACATATAGCGTTAAGTTATATCCTAATATGGGTTGGATTGTTACTTCATGAGGGACATACTCGGGGAGTGAGAAGCCTATGGTATGAACAACAGGTGACATTTCGCGCCTAATTGGTGCACTGGCTAATGTTTGGGTATCGACCGAAATAACAGCCTGTGCAGGTTTGGTCACAATCGTCACCCAAGCCTTATTTTTAGCTTCTTTTTCAAATGAGATAATTTCAGTCAACGAGCTTGCTACTGAATTTGAAAAGTTGTGTCGCACAATAGTTTTCACCTGGGGAGTGAGGGATAGTCGGGTCTGAAAGGGAGGAAGAGTGGAGTCATTCGGCTTAATTACAATTTCAACCTCACGCGCAGACAACTCTTCCAATAACAGTGGTGTGTCGCCGACGTGTTCACCGTCTATGTATACCGCTCCTTTAGGCTCTGTTAGCACCTGTAACGCCGCTTTGCTACCCATAGTTATAAGTCGTATTGAAATACCAATGATAACCAGACCCAAGAGAGAGCAGACTATGCGTTTCTGTAATTTTTTATTCATCCATTCGAGCTTAACAAACCATTCGTGTCATGACAAACGTAAACGTAATTAGCCTGAATTTGATGTATAAACAGATCTGCTAGCCCAATGATTGATATAGTTTGATATATTACCTATAATTTTACATCAAATTCCCGTTTTCACGCGTGGAAACACTTATCCACAAAAATGATCTAGTTTGATACACTCTCCCCTTACCTATGCTGGGTTAATTTTTGTACAATGAACAATGTTCACTTACGAGAAAGCATTAATAACACTTTCAGTTATTGGTGCACCAATATATTTGTACCTTCGAAGTCGCATGGTTAAGAGTGACTTTTCATACTCAAAGAGGCATATTGTCAAAGTTGTTTTTCTCCATATGGCAAGTATGTCTGGTATAACACTCCTCCATTCCCTCATTCTCATTTCCCTTCTACATAACATTGGAAATGTTTCATTAATTAATTTTCAGAACTTTATTTTCCAGATCGTGTTACTTGGAATCGCACTATACGGAGGTGGTATGTATATCACATGTATCTTAGTTGAACATTTTTCTGCCCGAAGAAGTAAACAGGTTACATACTTACAAAAAACACTACGACTTATACATGGGCCACTGAGCCATATAACGTTTGAAATTGCGTACTTAGTCGCTTTTTGCAATATAGCTCTTATACAACAAAGGCTTGGGTTATTAGGAAGTATGGAATACTCTTCTCTGTTTTTTTTGACCGGTGTCATTACAGGAATTGCACTCGCACTTGCCCTTATCGGAAATGGCACATACCTCTTCTTTGGACTTGTTGTGGCAGCCCTGTTCCCATTTTTTATCTCAATCGTTACATTAGAAACAACGGGTGGGGTCTATAACTGGGGCATTATGATTGCAAGCGTTACTACCATTCTCATATTCACGAGCGTACGTCTCCTCACGGGCTATGGAGTGAAACTCTATGAACCCGTTAATTTTTTTACAAGGAAGTAAATATCACCCGTTGGGCTCTTCAATTTTTACGTAATATGGATATCGCTTCTTTCCAACGATTACTACCAATATAAGTACTACAATCATCACGATTCCTCCCAATCCATTACCCCTTCCCAAGGCAGTATCAAAAAAGAAGAATATTGGAAAGTTTCTTACTATATGCGCGAGTACGTTTGCAATGAGAAAACGCACGGGGTGTACCTTCAAAAGTCCAACTGCATAACTTGAGACTTCAATCATAACAAGGCCCACTGCAAGACAAAATAAAAAGGTTGCTTCAAATTCATGTTTACGATTGAGTTTTATCTTAGATACTCGGTCAGCCATCCGTTCTCCAAAGAGCCGTACCAGGACCTTTACTCCATACTTGCGTGCAATGTAGTAGGCAATCAAAGAACCAATGGTGTTACCCACGAGGTCAATAAAAAATGCCCATTGCCACCCAAGAACTGTAACGGCACCAAGAGTTACAACTCCACCAGGTATCGGTGGCCATACGATACCAATAATTTTTATAAACAGAAGAAAGACTGCGAAAAAGGCGAAGTTAGCTTGTACAAACTGCTGGAAAATAAGAAATGATGGAGATTTAAACAATATACTGGTAACAATAATCGTAAACAGAGAGATTCCAATAAATATTGCGAGATACCATAACGTTTCTTTCTTCATAGAATAGGCTTATTATATACTTCCTATCAATTTTAGCATTGAGTGAGTGGATAGGTTAAAATACTAGGTAATGGCCAGATGGCGAAGTGGTAACGCTTCGGTCTGCAAAACCGACATGCGCGGGTTCGATTCCCGCTCTGGCCTCCATCTTCATGTATTTCATGCTTATACAATCTTCTTACAAGGAGGAGTGGGTGATTGGACTCAACACATACAAAGCAAGAATTGACGATTTCGATTTAGTTCTCCCCCACTCGAGAAAAAGCAGGCTACTAGGGGAGTGGTAATTGGATAGAAAAATGTGATTTGATGATGGTATACTGTTGCTTATGGAAGAAACGACTACTCCAAGCCCTACGTTCCTCTGCCCCACCTGTGGGGAGATCTCTCAAGACGATGTCGTCTTCTTATGTAATGTTTGTTCAGCTGATCAAATAAAGGAAGTTGATGGTCTGTATATTTGTCATCAATGTGAGACCTCAGCCAATCCCCTTGAATGCCGCATCTGCAGTAGTAAAGAAGTGAAGATGCATTCAGAACATCTTGATATTCCTGCTCCATCAAAAAAGAGCTAACCAAATCCACACTACTCTCCCCGCCTTTGATTTCTTAAACATTTACCTTATGTTTTCTTTAATTTTTACTACTGTTCTGTCTTGTGATCATGTAGCTTTGTGTCTTGTTTGGGTCGATCTCCTCTCTTTGGTGAGCTTTTATTTAGCTTATAGAGAGCGAAATAAATGTATTCAATACCAATGTATTTAACCAGCAACATCGTATTATTAATATAATTTAAACTTAATTATTTATCGTTAAAAACAAGCGTGAATATAAAAGCTCCAGTGTACACGCCAAGTCTAATTTATTTGTGGATTGTGTAAAATGCGTCTATATTCAAATACTATTACATGCCGTAAAAACGGTACAAATTAGATTTATTGAGACTGTAAACTAATTAACCACTACCTCAGAGTCCCTCGAAATTGAATACTTTTTTAGATAAGAGTTTTACATAAAAAAAGCCAGGAGCTAATAACTCCTGGCGCTACAGCTACTGTGCTAAACCAAACTGTTTAGCAATTTTGATAGCAATCTCGTACTCTTTCAAATCATCACTTGTACCTTCACTCGCGATTCGTCGCAGCTGTGTTAACTTTTTGTACACCGCTTTGCGTGAATTACTAGAACGAGGAGTTGTTTCAAACCGCGCTTTAAAACGCGCTATCATAAGTGCTTCTTCACTCGATGTCCTCTGGTTGCTTCGTAAATACAAAAGGGCAAAAGCGAAGAAGACAATTAGAAACATAACAATGACGAGGTCCATGATGTCTCTCCTAAACTTATCCAACTGACTTAGTGTTAATATAACACTAACAGTTTACTTTGTCAATGAGGGGAAGTGCTTAAACTTGACTTTTGACCATACCCTCGGGTATAATGGCTTTAATCGCCCAGTAAAATGTGCGATTTTTTGTTGTCTCGTTTCGCCCCTCTCTGACTGCCTAAGTACAGGGGTACCTATGAGAAAACCTACACTCCGGCTGCCCACCAGATACCGTCTTGATCTGCAAAAGATCATACAACGGGAAGTGCTTTCTGTGGCTGAACCCTTCATTCCTCGCCCTCGACATATTAAAAGC
>Ga0163150_10004001_pt1 | contig 20100 bp, 12 predicted proteins | sample OliLakLV19P2IB_FD_148628 | JGI IMG/M metagenome (GOLD analysis project Ga0163150, IMG submission 148628) | Freshwater microbial mat bacterial communities from Lake Vanda, McMurdo Dry Valleys, Antarctica - Oligotrophic Lake LV.19.P2.IB | ecosystem: Environmental > Aquatic > Freshwater > Lake >...
TTCCAACCCTTGGTTGCGAACTTGAACTCGGAAGGCCGGTCCAGCTGCAAGCGTCGCAGGCTTTGTCATTTGCACGTCCTCAATCACCAGGTCAACGCTGCCATCGCCGGGAGTTACCGTGTCATCCGAGGCAAAACCGCCATCCGTGAATCCACCATCAGGAAATCCGCCGAACCCGCCGGCAAACACTCCAATCGGCAGCGGCACGATCCCTGGGCGCCGAGGATGCCGGTGGTGACGCACCTTGTGCAGGGCAGCAAGCTTCAGGCCCGGGCGTTTCTTTCCTGCCTTCTTGCCGATTTTTCCGAGCTTGCCACCTTTCTTAGCAATCTTTCCAAGCTTGCCTTTGCGGTTGACCAACTTCTTGCCCCCACCCTTGTTCTTTTTGGCGACCTTCTTGACCGTTTTCTTCACGGCTCGTTGAGCGACCTTGCGAGCCACTTGACTCCGGCCACCACCGCCGCCTTTGCGACCACCGCCGACTTTGGCGAAAGCCATCGAAGGCGAAATCATGCACGCAATCAACGCAACCGCAATGAAACTTTTCAGGCTCTTGGAAGTAAACATGGCTCACACTCGCTTTCTTGTTTCTAGGTGATTCGAAGAACCTTGCGACCACCGCATGTCCTTCATCTACCCAGCTAGGCGTGAAGCCTTGCGAAGTGTTACAAGCCCAAGCGAAGAATCTTTTTCGCCCCAAGATGCTCTCAGGGAGTGAGCGGGACGCTTTCGAGAAAAAATCGCCTGCACCGCGAAAAATGGCGGCTAAGCTCGATTCAAAGTTCCCGGCGAGCCGGAAAGAATCGCCTGGTCACGGAGCCGACGAGAAAGGTCTATTTGGCGGGCTTCAAGTGTGCTTCATCCAACTTGCCGACCGACCACAACAGGCCGCGCGTGACGAGATCGAGGTAGCGCGGGTCGGCCACGGTTTCGTTGTTGTGGCCCAGCGTAGTGGCGAAGACTTTCGTCTTGCCGTTGTAGGCGTTGGTCCAGGTGACGATGTAGTCTTCCACTTTTTCTTTGCCGTCGCGCGACTTGACGGTTTGCTTTCCGCGCGCCAGCGGCTTCGCGGTATCCAATAGCTTTCCAGTAATGTTGTTGTACAACTCTTCTTTGACGGTGGTCCAATCTTCCAGGCCCTGCGTGATGGGGCTTTGCTTGTCGACATAATTGATGGCAATCGGAAGCTGCAGACCGTGGCCCGTGGTTTGCAAGCCGGTCAGGTCGAACCAAGGCGTTGAATTGGGCCAGCCCTCGCTGCGATACGAGTGCATGCCGCAGTGCAGCACCACCGCCGCAAGTCCCTCGCGGTGAGGCCGAAGGATGCGATCGATCACAGCCAGATCCTTAACGTCGGCGGAACACTCGTCGTGAACCACGACGTCGAAACCCTTCGCCCAATCCGGATTCTCATAAACAGGATTCAAGAGCTTCGTGCTGGCGTCGGACTCATAGGAAATCGTCCACACGACGTTGGCCCGGGCCGAGATCCCTTGCGTCAGAATGTCTTTCTGTTTGCCATAGTCGTGGCAGCATCCGCCAATGACCAGCAGCGCGCGGATCGGCTTGCCCGCATCGTCGGCACGCGCGGAATTGAGGCCAACAAAACTAACTACAAGAAGGGACGCTACAAGTGCTAGCGCTGTTGTTCGATGTCGTCGAGCGGTCAGCGGGGTCATAAAACTTCTCCAGCGCGGGCTCATGGCCCGCAGTCGTTGGGAATTTGAAAACCGGCCAGGATGTATCTCAAAGGGATCTGGCAATTCGACCGCCATTCTCAGGTCCGCAAAGGCCGACGGCAACTGCCCGATGGCGATTTGCGGCAAATCGTTGACTTTGCTTCTGGCCTGCTACACGGCGGCCAGCTTGACGCTGGAGTTCCGTGGCAACTAGGATAAATGACCCCACATTCACCTGCCACGAGACCGAAAACGCCATGAAAAAGTCCACCACGAGCCAAGACCGACGCCGCTTTCTCAAGCAATCCGGAGCCCTAGTTGCCGGGGCGACTTTGGGAGTCGCGGCACCGATGTTTGTGCCCCGTTCCGTATTGGCTGGTGCCAAGGAAGGCGCGCCGAGCGATCGCATTCTGATTGGTTGCATTGGCGTGGGCAATCAGGGGGGTGGCAACCTTGCCAAGCATCTGGCCAATACGATCGCCGTTTGCGAGGTGGACTCCGAGCGCTTGACGGCCGCCAAAGGTCGCGTGGAAAAGGCCAACGGCAAGCCGTGTGGCGCCCATGCCGATTATCGCCGGTTGCTGGACGACAAAGACGTCGACGCGGTCGTCGTCACCACGCCCGATCACTGGCACGCGCTGATGACGGTCGACGCTTGTGCCGCCGGCAAAGATGTCTATTGCGAAAAGCCTCTTTCGCTGACGGTCGCCGATGGGCAGGCGATGGTCAAGGCGGCCCGTGCCCACAATCGCATCGTGCAGACTGGCAGCCAGCAGCGCTCCGACGCACACTTCCGACTGGCATGCGAATTGGTTCGCTCCGGCCGAATCGGAAAAGTACACACGGTGCGAGCCGGAATTTCCGGTGTCAATCTCAGGGGCGAGGTCACGCCTGATTGCGATCCGCCGGCGGAATTGGATTTTGATTTTTGGCTCGGCCCCGCGCCCAAGCGGCCTTACAATCCCCAGCACGTTCACTACAACTTTCGTTTCTTCTGGGATTACTCCGGCGGCCAAATGACGAACTGGGGCGCTCACCATTTAGACATCGCCCAGTGGGGCCTAGGCATGGACGAGAGCGGGCCGGTCTCGATCGAGGGCAAGGCCCGCTATCAGAAGGACCACTTGTATGAAGTGCCCGAGTGGTGCGAGGTCGTCTATCAGTACGCCGACGGCGTAAAAATGATTTGCGGGCAAGGCCAGCGCGGCGGGACGACCTTTGAAGGCGACAAAGGAACCCTGCACGTCAATCGCAAAGGCATGGAGACCAATCCCCCGGAACTAGCCCAAGAAGCGCTTTCGGCTGCCGACGTCCACTTGTACGAGAGCGAGAACCATCACACCAATTGGCTTGAATGCATCAAGACGCGCAAACTGCCGATCTGCGACATTGCGATCGGCCATCGATCAGCGACCGTCTGCCACTTGGGCAACATTGCGGCTCGGACCGGACGACCGATTCAGTGGGATCCAGAGAAAGAAACGATCGTGGGCGATGACGCCGCACGCGAAATGCTCAGCCGGCCCTATCGTGCTCCTTGGGCGCAACCGCTGGCGTAAGTTCGCCGGTCGAAAGCCGGACGAATCACTCGGCGTCAGCCCCGATCGACTGGCCGTTGGCCTCGCAGGGGACCGCTCCGCGGCGAGCCGGCCTCATTCTTAGGGCTGCTTCAGGGCCTCACTTCGACACCGACCCCGCGCGCCAAATGGATAGAGCATCGCTAGCCTATATTCTGCACTCATTTTCGAAGAAATTCGGCAATTACCCAGAATTTGCTATATACTTTGGCGGACTGTCGGCAGGGGAGATCGTTCGACAACTGGCGGGGTCTATTACATGGGGAGTCTTCCGGAGGAGCATCTGCCGCGCGGCTTGGTGCAGAGACGGATCGCCCGTCTACCAAAGCCCAATGTTTCGCGACCGCACTTCCGTGCAAGATTGTCGTTCGAGTCGCTCGAACCGCGGATGATGCTGTCCGCTTCGGCACTTGAGTCCATCGAACGGGACGGCTCGAAAGCAGAACTGATCGGCGCGACCGAAGCGACCTTCCGAGTGTCGTTCAGCGAACCCGCAACCGGAGTGGATGCCCTCGACTTCACGATCAACCGGACAGGATCGGTCGACGCAAACTCCGCATTGACTGAAGTTGTGCCGCTGAGCAGCTCGGTCTACAACGTAACGCTCAAAGGCATCACGGGCAGCGGGACGTTGGGGCTTAGCTTGGCGCCCGACAACTCGATCGCTTCCCTCGCGGACCAAGAAGTTGATTCGCCGATTGAGTCGAGCGCGTCGGCCGAGTCACTGGCAGGAGCAACGTACACGGTTCAGAATGCGGCTGTTGTCGCCAGGTGGCTTTTCTATGAAGGCTCCACTGCATTCGACGTTCCCAGCGGCGGCACCAACAGTGATGACAATGCCATCGCTAGGGATAAATTCGCCTACTTTGCGGGCGTGGGCCCGGCGACCTTTGCCAACGTTTCGAGCTACGACAAAGGCCTTAATGGGATTGTGGTCGACCTGAAGGCCACTGCTTCGCTCGCATCGCTGACGATCGAAAACGTTCTGACGGACTTCAGCTTTCGAGTAGGCAACGACAATTCGCCTGACAACTGGGCCCCCGGTCCCGCACCGGCGACAATTCTCGTGCTTCCAGGGGCCGGTGGCGAGGGGACGGACCGTATCGAGCTCATTTGGGCCGATAGCGCGCCGAAGAATACCTGGTTGCAAGTGACCGTCAACGCGACCGAGCACACGGGGTTAGCCGTGCCGGACGTATTCTATTTCGGCAGCCTGATCGCGAATTCCGGAGTCGGCGATACTTATGCATTTGCGACGACAACGGTCGAGGACGAGTTGGCGGCGCATGATCATCAGGCCAGCAATGTTGGCATCACAAACCCCTACGACTACAACCGCGATGGTAGCGTCGACGTCAACGACGAATTATTGGCGCAAACGATTGCGACTACTTCTCCAACCGCCTTGAACTATGTCCTGGTCGCCATACCTGTGACCCAGACCAATGTTTGGACGGAGGTGACCGCGCCCAATGGCCCGACATATCCCGGGGACCTCTTGTTGTTGTCGGATGGCACGGTTTTCGTAGGTGATCAGAGAAATCATGCGGTTAGCCCCAACTGGTTCAAGTTGACCCCCGATGCCTCGGGAAGCTACATCAACGCGACGTGGTCGCCCGCCACTCCAATGCACATGGGCCGCGGCATCTTTGCGGCGAACGTTCTGCAGGATGGCCGCGTCCACGTCCTGGGGGATGGGCACGATGATCTCAACCCAGATCCTGATTACAGCGCTGCGGAGATTTACGATCCGGTTCAAGACCTCTGGACGCACGCTGCTCCCTACCCGGTGGCAGACGCGTTCAAGCTGGGCCCGGCAAATCTTTTCCCGGATGGCAGGCTGCTCGCCGGAGGCTTCGACAGTCAATGGACGTTCATTTACGATCCCAAGATCGATAGTTGGTCCGGCCCTTATCCCAAGATATTTGGCCCGGTGGTCAATGGCGTCTATACAGGGGACCCCAACAATGAAGAGGGCTGGGTCAAGCTGCCGGATGGCAGTCTCTTGTCATACGACATTCACGATACCGACTCGCCGCAGCACGCTCAGCGATTTGATCCTGTGCTGAACCGGTGGATCGACTCGGGCACGGTTCCCGTCCATCTGGCCACATATACGATTGGCGCGGGCCTTTTGCTGCCCAATGGAAAAGTCATCTACCTTGGGGCAACGGGAAAAACCGCAATTTACACGCCTTCGACGACCCGAACCGGAACCGGCTCCTGGGTCGCGGGTCCGAGTTTTCCAGAGCTTGTCGACGCCGGCGATTTTCCCGCCGCCATGTTGCCCAATGGCCACGCGCTGTTCATCGGTTCCGACAGAAAGTTCTACGATTACGATCCTGAGGATGGTCCGATTGGCACGATGACCGTGTCCACCGCGCTCAATCCACCGATTCCCGGCCGATTTACCATGCTCATGTTGCCGAACGGCCAGTTGCTCTCACCGTCGAATGGACGGGTCGTGCCACCGCTGCTTCCCACGGGTATGTGGATCTACACTCCCACTTCCGTGGCTCAAGATCACCCCGAGTGGCGACCGTCCGTCAGCAACATTACGAGCGCGCTTAACGATGATGGCTCGACGACCTACACGTTGACCGGCACGCAATTGAACGGCATTTCTGAAGGGACCTTCTCGGGTGATCAGTTCCAAAGTTCCTCGAACTATCCCCTGATTCGAGTTCGAGATCAAACCTCGAACGTCACTTACGCGCGGACATTCAACTGGAGCTCGAGCGGCGTGGCCACCGGCGCCACGCCGGTATCGGTCCAGTTCACGTTGCCGCGCAATTTTACAGCCGCAGGTCCGCTGCTATTGACGGTGGTAGCCAACGGAATTCCTTCCGCCGAGGTTCCGTTTCAGCCTGCTCCTAGCAAAGTCGTCGATCGGAACCTCTTTTACAACAACTCGTTTTACGACGGTCGCAACACGGGAGCCAATGCGGATGACGATGCGGCGATTGCCATCGACAAAGTGGCGTATCAAGCCGGTGGCGGTCTCGCGGGATTCGCTAACTTCTCAAGCTACCCCGCTGGAATCAACGGCATCATGATCGATCTGGCGGGCACACACGGGACGATTACAGCCAGCGATTTCTCCTTCAAGGTCAGCGGGGCGAGTGCTTCCAACAGTCCGAGCACGTGGGCCGATTTGACAATCGCTCCGACCGTCACGGTACGATTCGGCGCCGGAATCGGCGGGTCGGATCGCGTGGAATTGACCTGGCCTGATGGCACCATCTTGGGCACGTGGCTAGAGGTCAGCATGAAATCCACCGCAAATACCGGCCTCGCGACGGCAGACAAATTCTATTTTGGCAACCTCCCTGGTGAATCGGGCAACGACCCGGATTTGGACTTCCATTTCACGGACGCGCTCGATCAATTTGCAGTCCAGATCAACTCGACGCTCGCGAACTCCGACTTGTTTTACAATTACGGCCTGGCCGCGGCAATTATGAATTTGTGGGATTTCAACCGCGATAACAACGTGGATGCGCTCGATCAGTCTGTCGCTCGTGTCTACTCCAGATTTCCCTATGGCGAATTGGAAATGATCAACATTGCCGCGGCTGACCTGCCCAGCCTTGAGGTTTTGAATCAGACAGCTTCGAGCAACGTTCACGAAGTTATCGGCGCCGCGCTGATGGCGTTACCAACGTCCTTGGATTCCTCTCAATCGGAAAGGATCGCCACGAGCTCCGCGCCCCATCACATTCCCTCCTCGATATCGAATCCGCACGATCGGCCACTTGGAACCCATCTTCTACCTAAGTCCTCCCAATCTCCTCAAGGATGGGCGAGAGCGCAGTTCATGTCCGGCGGTGCTTCGAGTGACGGTGATTCGATTGAAGAAGCGACCGGTCCTTGGGCCTCCTTGCAAGCTATCCTGCGGAGGCTTCTCTCGACGCGAAGAAGCCTTCGCTGACAAAGCGGCTGAAATGGGAATCGTCAACCCGGATGACGGCAAGTCGCTATGATGATTTCGCCGAAACAGCCCTCAGCGTTTCGGGCAACGCGACGACCCTTGAACGCAGGAACTCGCCGAGGCTCTTGGCCTGGGGGTCGAATCGAACGGACGACGCCACGCCTTCGCCCAACAGACCGACAACGACGAAGTTCAACGCCTTCAAGTTCGGCAGCTCATAGCGCAGGACTTTCAAGGTGGCAGTTTCCGGAACGAGTTGCTGAAACCGCTCAGCCGTCAAAAACGACGCAAGCCATGCATAGCTCGCTTCGTCGCGAGCCCAGACTCCGACGTTCGCGTTGCCTCCTTTGTCGCCCGAACGGGCACCGAATAGCGTGCCCAACGGCGCCAAGCGGGTTGGCCCTGCCGGCGCAGCGGTCGCCTTCGGTAGCTTCACTTCGAGTAAAGCATTGAGCACGCGGGAATTCGTGGGCGGAATTGGAATTCGCGTGCCATCTTCCAGCACGACGACATGGCCAGGTGTGTCGGCAGGGACCAAAGTAGGCCAGTAGACCCCGAAGGGGCTGGCCTCCGACGGCGGAGTCGTGCAAAAAAAACCCGGATAGTTAGCCAATGCCATTTCGATGATCGCGCTGGAAAATGCCCGATCCACTTTCTTGGCGTCCTGGCTCTTGACGGTGACTTTCAAAAACGCCGACGCTTCATGATTCGTTCGGGCAGCGGGCTTGTCCGTGCGTGCCAGATCGACGTCGAATGCGTCGAGCTGGTTGACATCGATCGCGCTTCGCAGGGTTCGCTCGACCAGCGCGGCCTTTTCGGCGATATCCAGGCCTGTCAGCACGAACGTCATTTGATTGCGGTATCCGCCAAGGTAATTCAAGCAGACCTTAACCGTGGAAGGCGCGGGCTCGCCTCGGACGCCGGAAATGCAAACGCGGTTGGGACCCTCCTGGTTGAGTTGGATCGTATCAAATCGCGAAACGACGTCCGGATTGATGTAGGTCGGCTTGTCGATTTCATAAAGCAACTGAGCCGTGACTGTTCCAATCGAAACCAGACCGCCGGTTGGTTCATGTTTCGTGATTACGCTCGAGCCATCCTCGTACATCTCGGCAATCGGAAAGCCTGGATACTCCAGTCCGGGCACTTCCTGAAAGAATGCGTAGTTTCCCCCGGTACACTGCGTTCCGCATTCCACCACGTGCCCGGCCACGACGGCTCCGGCCAGACGGTCCCAATCGTCTCGCTTCCAACCGAAATGCCAGGCTGCCGGACCAACGACGACCGAAGCATCCGTGACGCGCGGGCAAACAACAATCTGGGCGCCACGATTGAGCGCCTCGACAATTCCCCAGGCGCCCAAATAGGCATTCGCGCTGACCGGCGCGGCCTGCAAATCGCAGAGTGGCTGGCCCGTATCGAGATGCCTCATCTCCTGGCCCGCTTGCGCAAGCGATGCGAGTTGTGGCATCAAGTCATCGCCTTCGACGTGCAGAATTTTGGCTTTGAGTCCGAGCCGATCACAGAGTGCCCTCAATTCAGTGGTTAACGCCGCCGGGTTGAGCCCTCCGGCGTTCGTGACGATCTTGACGCCCCGATCGAGCGCCTCGCCCATGATGTCTTCCATCTGCTTCAGGAAAGTCACTGCGTAGCCGCGCGCCGCATCTTTTTGCCGCGCCTTCCAGAGGATCATCATCGTCAGCTCGGCCAGGTAATCGCCGGTGAGAAAATCGATTGGTCCGCCGGTAACCATTTCGCGGGCGGCTGAAAAACGATCGCCGTAAAAGCCGGAACAGTTGGCGATGCGAAGCGGCGTTGACATCGAAAGTCTCACGGAGGAAGTTGTTAGCCAGTAAAGACGCCTGAGGCGGCTCGCGCTACGCGGATTCTTCGATCACGGCCAGCACGGTGCCATTATCGACATGTTGCCCCGCCACGACGCGGACATCGGTGACATGGCCGGCAATGGGAGCGGAGATCCAATGAAAGACTTTCATCGATTCGATGACCAGCAGAACCTCACCGGCCGTTACCGCGTCTCCCTGCTTCACCCGGACTTCGTTGACGACTCCAGGCAGCGGCGCGACGAGCGAGCCGGCCGCCATTTCCTCCTTCGGAATCGGAAACCGCGGCAGTTCGACAAGCGTTGAGGAGCCGAGTGCGCTATCCACATAAAACGTGTCGCCGCAGTGATGAACGCAATAGGTTCGCTGAATGCCGGCCAGCTCCAAGCGAATCTGATCGGGTCCGCGAGTCAGACAAGCTGCCGCGGGCTGTTCCTCCCCGTCAATTCGCAGCATAAAACCATCGCGTTGGAATTGGTATTCAATGCCAATTTCGCCCGCGCGACTCTGGAAGCGGGTTTGTTGAAACTGAGAAGGGTTGTTACGCCATCCCGAGGGCGCGTTGCCAAGCACATTCGCCGCTCGCCGGCGCTCTGCCTGGGCGGCCAAGGCCGCAGCCGCGGCATGGAAACGCTCGACCTGAACGTCCTGCGACGAACGAACTGGAGTAGCCACGCCGTGCCGTTCGAGAAAATGCGTGTCGAATTGACCGCGCTGGAAATCAGGGTTTTCAAGCGTGCGCACCAGCAATTCACGATTCGTGCGCACTCCGTGAATATGCGCGCCGGCCAAGGCTTGTCGTAGCCGGTGGATCGCCTCGATTCGCGTCGAGGCGTACGCAATGACTTTGGCTAACAGAGGATCGTAGTAGGGCGAAATCACGGCGCTGTCGCCAATCGCCGAGTCAACTCGAATTCCAGCCCCGGCTGGAAGGCAAAAGCGGTGCAGCGTTCCCGCGCAAGGCAGATAATCGTGCTCGGGATCTTCGGCATAGAGCCTGGCCTCGATCGCATGGCCGCGCATCGTTGCTTCGCGAATCTCCGCCGGAAGCGGCTCGCCGGCCGCAATCAAAATTTGCAACCGCACCAGATCGAGCCCCGTGACACATTCGGTCACTGGATGCTCAACTTGCAGGCGCGTGTTGACTTCCAGAAAATAGAACTTGTTGTCCGGTGTCAGCAGAAACTCGACCGTGCCTGCATTCACGTAGCCAATTGCCTTGGCTGCTTTGACTGCGGCGTCGCACATCGCGTGGCGCAGCTCGTCATTGAGAGCTACCGAGGGAGATTCTTCGATGATCTTTTGGTGGCGCCGCTGAATCGAACACTCGCGCTCGAACAGATGCACGGCGTTGCCGTGCGTATCGCCGAAGATCTGAATCTCAATATGCCGCGCCGCTTCGATATACGGTTCGACAAACAGCGATCCGTCGCCGAAAGCGGCTTGGGACTCCTGGCGCGCAGTCTGCAACAGTGACGCAAACTCGGTCGCCTGGCGAACGATGCGCATGCCCCGGCCGCCGCCGCCCGCCGATGCCTTGATGAGTAGCGGCCAGCCCAACGGCTCGGCCTGTCGCAAAACCTGGTCGGCCGTTTGACTGCCGACGTCAATCGATGGCAACAGGGGCACGCCGGCCTTCTGCATGCGCCGCTTGGCCTCGATTTTGGATCCCATTGCCGCGATGACTTCGGCAGAGGGTCCGATGAACGTGATGGCCGCATCATGGCAGGCCAGGGCAAACGCCGCGTTTTCCGACAGAAACCCGTAACCGGGATGGATGGCGCTCGTGGCGGTCTTGCGGGCGGCATCGACGATCGCCTCGATCCGCAAATACGATTCCGACGGTTGCGTGCCGCCGATCGACACTGCCTCGTCCGCTTCCTGCACAAACAGCGCGTCGCGATCGGCGTCGGAGCAGACCGCCACGGTGGCGATTCCCATCTCGCGACAGGTGCGCATGATCCGTCGCGCGATCTCTCCGCGATTGGCAATCAGAATCTTGTTGATCGAAGCGGTCATTGCATCTCGAATGGGTCACATCCTGAAAACACCATACGTCTCGGCGCCTTTGACTTCGCCGGAAAGCGCGGCCGAAAGCGCCATGCCCAACACGGTCCGCGAATCGCGCGGGTCGATGATGCCATCGTCGAACACCTGGCCGCTGGTGAACGTGGCCAGCGATTCGCGCTCGATCTGATCTTCGACCGCTTTTCGCAACAGCGCATCTTGCTGCTCGTCGAAAGGTTTGCCCGCCGCTTGCGCCGCGGAGCGTCGCACGATCGACATCACGCCCGCCAGTTGCTGCGGGCCCATGACCGCTGTTTTGCTGTTCGGCCAAATGAAAAGAAACCGCGGCCGATAGGCATAGCCGCACATGCCATAGTTTCCGGCGCCGTAGGAACCGCCGATTTGCAACGTGAGGTGCGGCACCGTGCTGTTCGAAACGGCGTTGATCATCTGCGCTCCGTGTTTAATGATTCCCGCTTGTTCGTATTGCTTGCCCACCATGTAGCCCGTCACGTTCTGGATGAAGATGAGCGGAACGTGATGCCGATTGGCGAGTTGAATGAACTGTGCCGCTTTCTGGGCCTCGCCCGAGAAGAGCACGCCTTGTTGATTTGCCAGAATGCCAACCTCGAAGCCGTAGAGCGACGCCCAACCGGTGACCAGGTTGGGACCGTAGGCCGGCTTGAACTCGTGAAATCGCGAGCCGTCGACAATGCGCGCGATGATTTCGCGCATGTCGACCGAAACCTTTAGGTCGGCCGGAGCCAGGCCCAACAATCCTTCGGCATCATAGCGCGGTTCCTCAACTTCCTCGGCACGCACTGGCCCGAGCTTCTTCCAATTCAGATTCGCCACGATTTCGCGACCGATCCGCAGCGCATCCAGCTCGTCGACAGCCAGGTAATCGGACAGGCCCGAAACCTTAGAGTGCATTTCCGCCCCACCGAGCTCTTCGTCATTCGATTCCTCGCCCGTGGCCATTTTCACCAGAGGCGGCCCGCCCAGGAATACTTTGGCGCGCTCTTTGACAAAAACCGTGTAGTCGCACATGGCCGGCGTATAGGCGCCGCCGGCAGTCGAATTGCCAAACACCAAGGCGATCGTGGGAATTCCCATAGCCGACAGTCGGGTCAGGTCGCGAAACGAAGCGCCGCCGGGCAGAAAGATCTCGGATTGCCGTGGCAAGTCGGCGCCAGCCGACTCGGTCAATGAAATATGCGGTAACCGATTCTGCAAACAGATCTCGAAGCCGCGCATTCCCTTTCGCAGTGTAAAGGGATTGACCGCTCCGCCCCGAACGGTCGGATCATTGCCGCTGATATAGCACTCCACGCCGGAGACAACGCCGATACCGGCCGTCGTCGACGCCCCGACTTCATATTCGGTTCCGGCCGCGGCAATCGGCGACAATTCGAGGAACGGCGAATCGCGATCGACGAGCATTTCGATGCGCTGGCGCACCAGCAGTTTGCCGCGCGCGTGGTGGCGCGCGACAAGCTTTTCGCCGCCGCCGGCCCGCGCTTGCGCCAGCAGCTTACCCAGTTCGGCCAACTGATCGAGCACTGCCTGGCGGTTTTTTTGGAAGTGATCCGATTTCGGATCGAGCCTCGAAGGGAGAATCTGTCGCTGCACCGCTCGTGATCTCCGGATTCGCGTCGATGAGCTTCGCTGGCCTGGTTACTAATGAATGCCGGAAATCTTATTGGTCACACTGCTTATTAATCACACTACCGGCTAACGCGGCGGGGCAATTCCCTCGAACTTGGCAAGGATTCCCAGCATGACCTCATCGGCGCCAGCACCAATAGACATCAGGCGTGAGTCGCGAAAGTAGCGAGCCATCGGATACTCTTCCATATAACCCATGCCCCCGTGGAATTGCAGGCAAGTGTCGGCCACCTCCCGCACGAGCCGACCGGCTTTGAGCTTTGCCATCGACGCTTCGCGTGTAAAATCCTGGCCGCGATCCATCAGGCGCCCACATTGGTAACACATCTGCTGCAAAAACTCGACCTCGGTGAGCAATTCCGTCAGCTTAAAGTAAATCCATTGATTCTCGATCAACGGCTTTCCAAAAGTTTGTCGGCCGCGGCAATACTCGATCGTCATCTTGAGGATTTTCTTGGCCCCGGCGGCCGCGCCTAGCCCGCTGACGAGCCGTTCGTTCTGGAACTGCTGCATCTGATAGATGAAACCTTGGCCTTCTTCGCCAATGCGATTCGACACGGGCACGCGCACGTTATCGAACACCAGTTCCGCCGTGTCGCTCGCCTTGTTGCCGAGCTTCTTCAACTTCTTACTAACAGCAAACCCAGTCGCGTCGGTCGGCACGATGATCAGCGACATTCCCTTGTAGGTTGTGCCGGGCGAAGTCCGCGTGAGCAGGCAGATCCAATCGGCCTGGGCACCATTGGTGATATACAATTTGCTGCCGTTGATCACATATTCGTCGCCGACGCGTTCCGCCTTCGTGCGAATCGAGGCGACGTCGGAACCCGCCCCTGGCTCGGTGACCGCGAGCGAACAAACGGCATCGCCGCGAATGGCCGGCTCAAGGTATTTCTTCTTCAGCTCGTGCGAACCATATTGGTTGAGCGCCGGAGTGGCCATGTCGCACTGCACGCCCATCGCCATCGGAATCGCGGCACACTTGATGCGCGCGAGCTCCTCCGCCAGCGCCATGTTGTACCAATAGTCGGCCCCCATCCCGCCATATTCCACCGGGTACGACAATCCGAAAAGTCCCAGGTCGCCGGCCTTCTTAAACAATTCGTGGGCGGGAAAGATTTCGGCTTCCTCCCACTCGTCGACGTAGGGATTGATGTCCTGGTCGATGAAGCGCCGGACCGATTCTCGAAAAAGCTGGTGCGCTTTGGTAAATCCCGTACCGGGAATGATTGCCGCGTTACCCGATTCGCTGACTAAAGTGGCCATGTCGCTCGCACTCTCCCAAAAAGTAATAACGTAGTCGGTCGAAGCAGATTCTATCTGACCGGATTTCGAGATACTATATGCCGCCGCTGCTTCCTTTCGAATTGCCCTTTGTCTGGCGGAAGTCTGGCCGAAACGAGCCGTTTCCACGGTCCCGCTCCCACTCAACTCTTTTCAGCCGCGTCGCCGTGATCTAGGATTTCTGCTCGATAGCCTGCATCCTTTTGAGGAGTACGAACCGTGAGTGGATTCGAAATGGTCCAAGTTTCCGTCGACCCACGGGGAGTCGGGCGGCTGACGCTCGACCGGCCGGAAGCCAAGAACGCCATGTCGCAGCAATTGATGCGCGAGTTGAGCGCCGCTGCGCGGCAATTGGTCGCCGATCCGGCAGTCAGAGTGATCATTCTGACGGGTTCTGGCGAAGTGTTCAGCGCCGGTGGCGACCTGAAGGGGATGACCCAGCAGGCTTCGAACACGCGCGAGGGACGCATGGCCGACGCCACGGAATTTGCCATGGTCCTGGCGGAGCTGAATGCGCTCACAAAACCGCTCGTCGGGCGGATCAACGGTTCGGCCTTTGGCGGCGGATTGGGGCTGATCTCCGTGTGCGACATCGCGATCGGCCTGGCCGATTCGAAATTCCGCCTGAGCGAAGTCACGCTGGGGCTCATTCCGGCGACCATCTCGCCCTACGTCGTGGCGAAAATCGGAGTGCCCAACGCGCGGCGAATCATGCTCAATGCCCGCCAGCTCGATGGAAACAGTGCGGTCCGATTGGGCCTTCTCGATGAAGTCGTGAGAACGGTCGAAGAGCTGGATGAAGCGGTTGAACGAGAAGTCGCGGCAACGCTGCTCTGTGCCCCCGGCGCCGTGGCCAATGCCAAAGAGCTGATCCGCTACGTCAGCACGCACGGATCCGCGGAGAATCTCGACTACACGGCAAATGCACTGGCTGACGCCTGGGAAACGGCGGAGATACGCGAAGGCATCGACGCCTTCTTTCACAAGCGCAAGCCCAACTGGCAATCGTGACGGCCGGCAATAGATGCGGCCCTGTTGCCGATTGATCGACAACAGGGCCGCGGGAACTGACATTGCTGGCGAACATGTACTGCCGCCAGACAATAAATCAAATCTGCTTAGTGGGCCGAGGCAAACGAGCCGCCGCCCGCAACACCGACAATGCCACTTACGAAGAAGCCGTTATTGTTGGCAAAACCGTGAATGACGCCGCCGTAGCTGAAATTTCCACCGTTGGCGTTCGAGCTGCCGTGGTGATGGCTGGCCGCAGCCGTGTAGCCATTGTTGGAAGTCTGGCCCAGATAGTTGGCCGTTCCGTTACCCCAAACACTGGCGTTGGTGCCCTTGCCGCGAACAGCCAGACCGTCGGTGTCCGACATTTGCTGCATGTTGGCAAAGCCCATGCTCGAGAGGGTTGACTTCGACACTTCGCCGGCCGAAGCCGACGCGGCCATGGCCGACAAGACGACCGTCGCCACACTAAGAACTCGCAGAATCATCGTAGCTGTCTCCTCTAAGTCAAGAACCTAAACAATCCCTCAACGGGGATACTTAGCGAGGAGGTTAGGCATATCGCATGCCGAGTGAATTTGCCCAAAACTGCCCGAAAAAAGGTCCACTGAACTTGCCCAAAAGCAACACACCCTTCCGAGGACGTTGCAAAATTGCTACGTGTGCACTTTCAACCACACACTACTCTCGGCGGAAACGATTGATGGGAGCAAGGACACGCGACTCGCGCCCAACTCTTGCTATACTGCGCGTGTAAAGTGAACAACCGGCGACGCGCTGCTATGGTTGGAATAGCAATCTGAAGCGATTCCATGGCGAGCCGGCCAGCCACATGCAACAACCGGAAATGACGGCTTGAATTCGAGAACTCTCATGTCCGAGACAGCATTGATTCATCCCTGCACTGGGATCGAACGGCTGCTGACTTTCTTGCACGATGACTTCGACGGCTTGGGAATGGGAGTTCTCATTGCGCGATTTGATGGCATCTTTGACGTTGATCGGCTGCGTCTCGCCTTGGCTAAAGTTCAGCAAAGACATGCCAAGCTGCGCGCGGCGTTGCACACCGACGCCGCTGGACTGCCTTGCTTTCACGTCATGGACAACCCGCCGCCAATTCTCGTGGAGATTCAACGCGATCCTAATCCCGACGTGTGGATGACCGCCGTTCTGGTTCCGCCGCCTGCCCCTTTTCCTCCGCGCACGGTTCCGCTCGTGCGTTTTTGCTTGATTGAGCACGAACAGCTTCAGCAGACCGACATGATTGGAGTGTTTCATCACGCGATTGTCGACGGAGCCTCGGGTCTGGAGTTTCTGCGACAAGTCATTCACTGTTATTCGAATCCCGATTGTGAGTTGAGCCCGGTGGAAGACGGTTTTGGCATTGCGCCGGTCGGTCCGCGCAGCTACCTGGGGCGGCTTGGATCGATCGTGCGACTGGTTGGCACCGTTTCCAAGCGGAAAATCATGGACGCCATCTATCGTCCGCCTTTCATCCCCGATGAGGTGCCCGCGCCCGGCTCTTTGAAAAGGTGGGTTCTGAGCGAGGAAGACACGTCTCGGCTCGTCGCACGCTGTCGCCTCGAGCGGACAACGATGTTGGGTGCGCTGGGGGCCGCGACGCTGACGGCCTTGGCCGGCGAGTACGGCTGGTCGGGCCGGAAAGTCGCCTGTCAGGTGCCTGTTGGAATTCGGGCATTGCTGAAGCCGCCCGTACCACCCGAAGTATTCGGCGCGTTCATCTCGGGCGTGCGTTTCCTGGCGAGTCGGGACGAGAGCGCGGGGTTTTGGGAACGAGCTCGCCAGTTTCGCGGACAATTCGAGCACTCGCTCGAGCGTCACAGCCGTATGGATCTTCTCAGCATGCTGTCGTGGATCAAAATCCGCCCCAAGAAAATGCGGGGACGAATCGCCACCGTGGCGCTCAATAACTTTGGCAGGATAGCGCCTATCGTCGCCGATGGTGGGCCGCGGCTTACCGAAGTCTCCACCTTCGGTAAGCAGCATGTTTCTGGTGCGCCACTTTTAGTGCAAGCCATCACGGTCGCGGACCGCTTGAACATGACCCTGCGTGCCGAACGGCTTTCCCTAGCAACGGTCCAGCGATTGGGTGGCGCGATGCAAGCCGCTCTCTTGCAAGCCATTGCCGATGGATGAGCCTTCGTCCAAGTTGGCCGCGCCACGAGGCGAACGAACGTGATAGTGTTCGCAGTAAGGCGCAAACCCTCGCTTGATCGCGTCCGCGTCCAACCCGAACTGCTCCAAGGTATAGCGGTGGACGCCATGCTTGTGCCGAGGCTGACTCTGTAGAACCAGTTGCATGCCACGCTCCATTTCGCTCGACACCTCGTAATCGAAGTGCTGATAGATCCGTCGCACGCAATCGATCGGATCCTCCATTAACTGATCGAAATGCACATCAATGATCCGGGCTGGACTGATCGACTGCCGGGCCTTCATCGCACACTCGATATTGCGCAGCAACAAGTTCAAATAGTGATTCGAGGCCTGGCGGAGATCAAGGTGCTCGTAGAGCAGCGAGAGCAGGGTGGTAATCAGGCTGCAACCGGAGGGCACGACTTCGAGCGGATCGCGATGGGTCTGAACGATGCATGCGTCGGGAAATACGTCAACCAGCGCGTCGAGCGCAAATAGATGTGCCGGCGATTTCAAGATCCAATGGTCGGCCGAACGGTGCCTTTGCAAAGCCTGAAGCTGCTGCCGGTAGTAGCAGTAGGCGGCCCCCTTGTCTTCGCGGCTCAACCCCACCAACCATTTCTGATAACCGGGCCCGTCGGAAAGGACCGCCAACATGAGCGTGTTCGCCAACAGGCCGCCACATTCCTCGGGCCCCAGCGGGTCCGTGACGTGGAGCTGTTGAAGCCGCGGCGCCAAGTAATTCATTCCGCGAACCATCCGCTGTGCCCGCCGAATTCGCGGATCGATGCGCTTTCGTTCGTCTTTTTCCGAGATCGCCGGAGCGATGGATTCCCAAGTCAACAACGGTCGGCTCCGTGGGTCTTGAGCCAGCAAGTTGTAGAGCAGCGTCGTGCCGGTTCGCGGAAACCCGACCACGAACAGCGGTCGCTTGATCGAAAAGGCGGCGATTTCCGGGTGCCGCTTCAACTCGTCCTGAATCAACAAGCGACTTGATGCCAACCGAACGCACCTTTGGCGAACCATCCAACGATTGAGATAGCAAAGTCGATCGTCGTTTGAAAAGTCCTCGAGCAGGAGCCGCAAGGGGACTCGAAAACCTTCATCGCCAAAGTCCGACAGCCCGGTCCGTCGCTGTGCCGCCCTGAGAATCGTGTCTTCAGAAAAATCGGGGTCTCGCAGTCCGCAACGATGCAGGGCCTCGCCAGCGCGAATCGCCAGACGGAGCGGCAGTGGGCGCGGAATGTCCGAGTAGATAGGTTGCAAGTCGGTTTGACTGATCATAGCACTCTCAACAATGGCCGCGGACGCCAACAGCAATGCAAGTCGTCCCTTACGAGGATCGCTGTTCAGAACGGATGCCGAATCGTTCACAATAGGGAGCAAAGGCTCGATTCACTTTGTCGGCATCCAGGCCAAACTGCTCCAGCTCGTAGCGATGAACACCGTGCTTGTGGCGCGGCTTCTCCTGGAGCAATCGCTGCATTTTCTGCTCCATTTCGACGGTCATCTCATAGTCGAAATGGCGATAGATCCGGCGCACGCAGCCGATCGGATCTTGCATCAAATCTTGAAAGTGCATGTCAAACACGCGGCTGGAAGACATCGTCTCTCGTGCTTTCATGGCACGATCGAGTCCCTGCAGCAGCGTCGTGAGGTAATAATCCGCGACTTCGGCCGGAATGACCTCGGCGTAGTTCAAGCCCTGAAAGATCGCGGTCAAACTGCAGCCGGACGGTACGACCTCGAGCGGATCGCGATGCGTCTGCACGATACAGCCGTCGGGAAAAACATCGACCAGCGCGTCGAGCGCGAAAAGGTGCGCCGGAGATTTCAAGACCCAATGATCTCCGCCCCGGCGCCAGAGCAGCGCCTGTAGTTGTCGCTTAAAGTGCTGATATGCAGTCACGATTTCCTCGCGGCTCAAACCCATCAGCCACTCGCGATAGCTCGGCGCATCGGCCAGAAAAATCGTCACGAACGTGCACGCCAAAAGCGCCAGGCATTCCTCCGGCCCCAAGGGATCCATCGGATGCGCGACTTCCAGTTGGGGCGCGGCATATTTGACCGCCTTGACGATCATCTTGGCGCGGCGAATGCGCGGATCGGGCGTCTTTCGCTCATCGGCCGCCGAAAGCGAAGGCCCAAAGGCCTCCCACGTCAAAAGCGGCCTGCAGTGCGGATCTTGAGCGAGCAAGTTGTATAGCAATGTCGTGCCGGTCCGCGGCAATCCGACCACAAACAGCGGACGGCGAATGGGCACCTCGAGAATCTCCGGGTGCCGCTTTACCTCGTCCTGTGTCAGCAACCGATTGGCGCACATATTCACAAAGCGTTGCCGTGCTCCCCAGCGTGCCAAATACGTCAATCGCTCGTCGGCAGCATAGTCCTTGAGCAACAGCCGCAGCGGAACGCGAAACCCCTCGTCGCCCCAGTCCGAAAGCCCGGTTTTGGATTGCGCCGCCTTGAGGACTTTCTCCTCTGACAAGTCGGCGGCAGGCAGCCCGCAGCGCTGGAGCACGTTGGCCGTCCATTCAATCGCGCGGATCGGCAGCGGGCGCTGGGAACGGGTTAGAGTGGGGGAGTTTTTTGACTCGGTAATCATCGGAGCTCTATGAAGTTGAAAACGCGGCTCGCATTTCGTCAGTTTCGCATGGCGAAGGCCAACACGACTTCTTCATCGCGATCCGTATCCACGGTGAAGTTTTCTGCCGTCGGCTTATGGTGGATCTGAATCCGGCCGCAATTGCTGATCTCGACGGCCTCGAAATCCCTCGGCCGGCCTTGCAGGCCCGTGCCAATCGCTTTGCCAACTGCCTCTTTGGCGCACCAGAGGCGCGTCGCCCAGGACTCCTCGGGCTGCGTCCGCAGTCGTTGCGCTAGCAATTCCCTTTCCGGCGCGCTTGCGAACTGCTCCAGCAACTCGAGCGACGTTTGCGATG
>Ga0163150_10004004_pt1 | contig 20097 bp, 16 predicted proteins | sample OliLakLV19P2IB_FD_148628 | JGI IMG/M metagenome (GOLD analysis project Ga0163150, IMG submission 148628) | Freshwater microbial mat bacterial communities from Lake Vanda, McMurdo Dry Valleys, Antarctica - Oligotrophic Lake LV.19.P2.IB | ecosystem: Environmental > Aquatic > Freshwater > Lake >...
CATCATGTCCGATCAAAGACTTTGTGGCAATACTTTGGACATCGGAGCCATCCCTTGTAAATCCATCCGCCAAACTCATTGCACCATCCAAACCATAGCAATTTTTTGGGTAAGCATTTCCGATCAGAAAGCGAACCTTGGTTTTTGTAATCACTCAGTCCAGTGTTTTCCTTGTATTTCACGGCTAAAATCGATTGCGGATCACGAAAACCACCCACAGTTTCTGCGGAAGAGCGTTAAATAAAGAGGTTTGTTAACTTGGGAAGTGTGGATGTCGTTATTTTTCCAAAATAGCATTCCGAGACTGCCGAAATTGTGGCATCCTATATGCACTATTCCTCTGCAAGTTCGAAGTTCTACATCGTTAGTAGTTCCGCCTTTAGGTGGCAAACCAGCATAACAGCCATTTATAGTTCCGTCTTCAAGCGGCAATCCCGCATGTCACTCCGCCAAAACCGTCAACCAAGAAACCATTCAATATGATCTTCTATATTTTAATGACGTTGCCCGCCTTTGCCCTCTGCATGCTTGCGCAATGGATGGTGCAAAACGCCTTTAAAACAATGAGCCAAGTGCCAGCTTCGATGACCGGCGCACAAGCAGCCCGGCGAATCCTCGACGCGCAAGGGTTACGTGACATCCCTATCGAGAGGGTTGGCGGGCATCTTTCGGACCATTATGACCCATCGCATAAAGTTGTGCGGTTGAGCCAGAATGTTTACGCATCTAACTCGATGGCTGCCGTCGGCATTGCAGCTCATGAAGTCGGACATGCAATTCAAGATGCGCGCCGATATGCCCCGCTCGTTATACGAAATTTAGCGGTTCCGGCGGCAAACTTTGGAGGAAGCATCGGCTCGATCTTCATCATGATCGGAATGTCGCTATTGTTTTCGGCGATGGCTCCGCTTGGAAAATTCGTTTTCTTAATAGGAATTCTATGCTTCGGCGCGACGGTGGCATTTCAGTTAGTGAATCTCCCGGTCGAATTCGACGCTAGTTCAAGAGCCAAAACTCAGTTGCTAGAGCTAGGAATCGTCTCTGGTCCTGACTTGCCGTACGTTAACAAAGTGCTCAATGCGGCGGCACTTACGTATGTCGCCGCGACGCTGCAAGCGGTCATGTACCTTGCGTACTATGTGATTCAATATCTGGCCGCGACTAGAAACGATTAAATCAACATGCGGCTCGCGCCGACGGCTCACTTAATCAACAGCCTGTCATCACATTTTCACCGGCCTAGGGATTGACAGGAGCGTGCTTTGCGCGACCATACTGTCCCTATGGCACTCGAAACAATTAAAGCAAGTATTTACGACTTCCCGGTTTACTACGATTTGATATTCGGTGCCGATTGGGCGGCTGAATTTCGATTTCTCGAAGCGGCTTTTAAAAAGCACGTTACACCGCTCAAGAAGAATGCTCCCGTACGTCGACTGTTAGAACCCGCATGTGGAACCGGTCGCTTGGTTTATCGGATGGCGAAAGCCGGCTATGCTTGCGATGGGTTCGATCTGAATGAGAAAGCCATCGACTATTGCAATAAGCGGCTGGCAAAGAATGGATTGCGACAATCGGCTTGGGTTGCCGACATGACCGACTTCACCGTGAAGAAGCCATACGATGCGGCCTTCAATACCATCAACTCCTTTCGTCATTTGTCGTCCGAAAGCGCCGCCTTAGCGCACTTCGATTGTTTAGGTCGAGCCATTCGACCAGGTGGCGTCTACGCCTTGGGATTTCATCTCACACCGCTTAAGGGGACACCGACAGACGAAGAGAGTTGGTCAGCCCGCCGCGGACATCTAGTCATCAACACGCAGATGACTCCTAAGGACAAAGAGCCGAAAAAGAGAATCGAACGATATAATCTTCGATTCGATGTTTATCGACCCACCGAGCAAATTCGCATCGACGACGTGCTCGTCCTTCGTTCGTATACGCATCGACAATTCCAGAAGCTTATCGATGCTACCGAACATTGGACAATCGAAGAAGCCTATGATTTCCGATACAGCATCGAGGACCCCGTCGAGATCGATGATTGGCTAGAAGACGTTGTCTATATTTTGAAGCGCAAATTATAGATATGAAATGACTCCTAAACCCTTGTTTTTAAGCGACTTGTGACATTCGTTCGCAGCCGTCACCCGGTTGTCAGGAATGGGCAATTTTGCTAGAATGCCGACTCTTTGAAGGAGGCCTTTTGAGTCCTTCGGAATTGCCCCTGGCCGTAAGGAAAAGCTCACTTGTCTAATCTTCCTCCCGACGACTCCGAATTTGATGATGACGACCTGCCAGCCGATTCCGGAAGTGGTAGCGACGACGTATCTGGCGACATGCCGCCGACCAATAGCGACAACATGGGTGAAGGTCGGCTGATCGAACTGCCGATCGAAGACGAGCTAAAGAATAGCTACCTGACCTATGCGATGAGCGTGATTGTCAGCCGAGCTCTTCCGGACGTTCGGGACGGCTTGAAGCCGAGCCAGCGTCGAATTCTTGTCGCTATGAACGACCTGAACTTGACTCCAGGAGCTCAGCGGGTCAAATGCGCCAAAATCTCGGGCGATACGTCCGGGAACTATCATCCTCACGGCGAAGCGGTCATCTATCCAACGCTCGTCCGAATGGCGCAAGAATGGAACATGCGTCATCTTCTGATCGACAAGCAAGGTAACTTCGGGTCGATTGCGGGGCTGCCGGCGGCGGCCATGCGATATACCGAAGCTCGATTATCGCCGGCTTCCGCCATGATGCTGGAAGACCTCAAGCTAGACACGGTCGACTTTATCCCAACCTATGACGAAGCTCGAACCGAGCCCGTCGTATTGCCGTCAAAATTTCCGAACCTACTCGTCAATGGTGCAACCGGAATTGCCGTTGGCATGGCGACCAGCATTCCGCCGCATAATTTGCGAGAGGTATGTGAAGGGCTGATCCGCGTTATCGACGAACCGGACGTTACTATTCACGAACTTTGCGACATCATTACCGGGCCAGACTTTCCGACCGGCGGCATTATTTGCGGGCGCTATGGGATTCGCCAAGCATATCTGACTGGCCGATCGACGATAGTTCTACGGGCCCGGACTTCGATTGAAGAGATCAAGAATAAATCGCGAATCGTCATTCACGAAATTCCATTCCAGCAATTTCGCGATCGAGTTATTGAAAAGATTGCCGAACTGGTTAGATCCGATCGCATCAAAGGCATTTCGGCGATTCGTGATGAAAGCGATCTCAAAGAGCCTGTTCGAATCATCGTCGACATCAAGCAAGGGCATGATGCCGATGTAGTCTTGAACCAGCTCTATCAATTCTCGCCGCTTCAAGACACCTTCTCGATGATCTTTTTGGCGTTGGTCGACGGTAAGCCACGCGAATTGAACATCAAGGAAATGCTGCAAGAATTCGTTCGGCATCGAGTAACAGTGATTCGTCGTCGAACCCAATTTTTGTTAGCTCGAGCTCGCAAGCGAAAGCATGTTGTCGAAGGATTGTTGCTGGCGCTAGCCGATATTGATCGCATCATCCAGATTATTCGCAACAGTCGCACGCAATCCGAAGCCAAAGAACGCTTGATGGGCGTTGAAGTCCCAGCTTCCATGATGGAACGAGCGCTTGGCGAACGCGGCTATAAAGAATTCCAACTCGACCGAGGCGAGAGCGATGCCTATCGCCTTACCAGCCTCCAGACCGATGCGATTCTCCGATTGACCCTTGGTCAGCTCGCTGGGCTAGAGCAAGAAAAATTAGCCGAGGAGCATACGGCGTTGCTGGCCGAAATCGAAGGGTATCTCGCGTTGCTGGCCGATACCCGAAAAATTTACGAGATGATCAAAGAGGACTTGCAGGACATTGCTCGTCGCTTTGGAAATGATCGTCGTTCAGAAATCAGCAGCGAAGAACTTGGCAATTACAACATGGAAGACCTCATCACCGAGGAAACCATGGTGGTTACGATCTCGCATCGCGGCTACGTCAAACGCATTCCGGCTACCACGTATCGCGCTCAAAAGCGTGGCGGCAAAGGCATTGCGGGTGCCAAGAACGAAGAAGAGGATCCAATCGAGCATCTCTTTGTGGCCAGTACCCATGCCTATTTGCTGTTCTTTACCAATCAAGGCAAAGTCTACTGGCAAAAGGTCTACGAGATTCCGCAGATGAATCGCGAAAGTCGCGGTCGCGCCTTGGTAAATCTTCTGAATTTAACACCCGAAGAAAAGGTCCTCGACTGTGTTGCCGTTCGCGATTTCGATTTGCCCGGCCACTTTCTAATGATGGCGACCAAAAAAGGAGTCGTCAAGAAGACCGAATTGGAGGCCTATAGCCGACCGAAGAGGGGTGGCATCATTGCGATCAAACTCCGCGAAGGCGATGAATTAGTCGATGTAGCTATATCGAAGCCCGACGACCAAATTATGCTCGTCACCGCCAATGGAATGGCGATTCGATTCCCTGAAAGCCATGCTCGATCCATGGGCCGCAACACATCGGGCGTCAAAGGAATTTCACTCCGGAAAGGTGACCAAGTCGTCGGGATGGTGGTTGCCGATCCGAATGCTACGTTGCTCACAGCCTGTGAATTCGGCTACGGCAAACGAACGAATTTCGGACCGGGTGAAGAGCTTGTTACGAAAGAGACTTCATCATCCGACGAAGATGGCGTAGTCGAAGAAAAGGCGATCGACACCCCTGAAGCACCCGAAACGGATGATTCGAACGATAGCGATGATGTATCGTCATCGGGTCGTTATCGAACGCAGCGCCGCGGCGGTAAAGGCGTGATCGATATTAAGACGACTAAACGTAACGGCAAGGTGATCGGCGTCACCGCAGTCACCGATTCGGATGAGCTCATGATGATGACTTCACGCGGTAAGATCCAGCGCGTTGCCGCTCGCGATGTGAGCGTCATCGGTCGAAATACTCAGGGAGTCCGAATTATGAGTCTCGACGAAGGCGATACCTTGACGGCAATCGTCCGCGTACCGATGGAGGCTGGTGATGACGACGAAGAACTAGTTAATGCAACACCAGAAACGCCAAACGCCCCCGAGTCGTCAAACGTCCCCGAGTCGTCAAACGCTGACGAATCACCAAACACGCCCGATGCTTAATCGCGCTACCGATTGAAGAACCGTAGTGGAGGTTGTTAAACCTCCCTGCCGTTCAGGATCTTTAACAAGATCCACTACCTTTTATCGCATCCGGCTAACAAGTCGACAGCCAGTTGCAGTTTTGTACTAAGTAACCGTTAGATATGTCTTACCAGCACATTCTGAACTAGAATGAACGACGTTGATTTCAGTCGTTGGATCGGAGTTTATATTCATGCGTCGTCGAGTGGTAGTAACCGGAGTCGGATCGATTAATCCCATGGGGCATGACCATGAGACGGTTTGGGCAGGGCTCAAAGAAGGAAAAAGCGGCGTTGAGAATATCACGATATTCGATCCAACTGGCTATCCAACAACGATCGCTGCTGAAGTCAAAAACTGGGACGTGAGCAAGGTGGGCGAGGATCCTGCTGTTTGGAGTTCACGCGGTCGCCATACACGCTTTGCGATCGGTGCGGCAAAGCAAGCCGTCGCAGCTTCGGGATTCTTAGATAGCCATCGCGATCCAACTCGCATCGGCGTCTATATGGGGGCCGGTGAAGGAAATCAAGATTTCTTTAATTTTACTAGCATGATGGCGGCAGGACTTAAAGACGGCGGCGATTTTCAATTGGCATCGTTTCTTGCCAAGGGAATGGAGATTCTCGATGCCAAGGCCGAGCTCGAGCAAGAGCCAAATATGCCTGCTGCTCATCTGGCTACGCTCTTCGACGCACAAGGCCCGAATGCGAATTGCTTGACCGCCTGCGCTGCCAGTAGCCAAGCGGTAGGCGAAGCGACTGAGATGATTCGAACGGGCGAAGCCGACGTGATGATTGCGGGTGGGGCGCACAGTATGATTCATCCGTTTGGCTTAACGGGCTTTAGTCTTCTGACTACCCTTTCCAAACGCAATGATGAACCACATCGCGCATCGCGACCCTTCGATTTAGGCCGCGACGGATTCGTACTTGGCGAAGGAGCAGCCATCGTCATCCTTGAAGAGTTGGAAGCGGCAAAGAAACGTGGTGCACATATCTTTGGTGAAGTGCTTGGCTACGGCAGTACCGCTGACGCCTATCGCATTACCGATATCCATCCCGAAGGAAGAGGTGCGATCGGTTGTATGCGGCAAGCAATCGCCGAAGCAAAATTAAATTTATCCGATATCGGTTACGTCAATGCGCACGGAACGAGCACTACGGTTAACGACAAAACCGAAACGATGGCTTGCAAGTCGGTTTTTGGTGACCTTGCACCCAAGGTTCCTATATCGAGCACCAAAAGCATGATGGGACATTTGATCGCCGCGGCTGGCGTCACAGAAATGATTGTGTGCTTAATGGCACTACGCGACGGAGTACTTCCGCCCACCATCAATTTGGAGAATGCTGATCCCGATTGCAACCTAGACTATATTCCCAATCAAGCCCGACCATCCAAGATTCGCGCAGCTCTCAACAATAGTTTTGGCTTCGGTGGACAAAACGTAACACTCGCCCTAGGAACTTTTCAAGGCTAGTGCTCTGCCTTAAATGTCAAACGATTCACTCTCCGAAAGCCTCCTTCAAGCCTTCCTTGATGACCTATTGCCTGAGCAGCAAATGATCGAGATCGAGCAGCGATTGCGATCGGAACCTGAATTGCTGGAGCGGTTGAATTCGTTCGTCGCCAATCGCGATCAAGGTGTTCACTCGATGGGTGAAATATGGCGCCGCCATCGAATGAGTTGCCCGACTCGCGAAGTTCTGGGAAGCTACCTTTTAGGCGCGATGATGGCCGAGCAGGCCGCCTACATTGAATCGCATATTCTTCACGTCGGCTGTCGATTTTGCCAGTCGAATCTCGATGACTTACGCAAGCTGCAGAATGCTGATCCGCAAACTTCGAATATGCGTCGTCAAAAATATTTTCAAAGCAGCGTCGGGAAGTTGCCGCCGGCTTAGATCGACTACGCTGCTCGACTATGCTGCTCGGCGAACTTCACTGAATTCGCGTGGCAATTTCGACGAGCCACGCGACAAACAAGCTTCGGCGTTCTCAATTCGGGCTTGAATCTCCGCAATGAGACTGCAATCGGAGACACCGAGTACCCAACCAAGCCGCTCGGCAACGGACGTCGGGCTGATCAGGCCACCGGCGAGATGACCAATTCTTGCAGCTAGAGAATCCGAGGCCAGCGGCAACGACAAAAGCTGCGAGTAGGCCATCGCGAGCTTGCCAGCATAATGACCCAATGCATAACCACCCATTTGACCCTCGATGGTGCTGCGTGTTGCGTACAATCTTGATTCAGGTTCTGCGACGCAACGCACTTCGAGCGATTGCAGCCCAAGTGCCAATTCGGCTTCAGCTCCTTCTCGCTGACTCGATGGCATCCAACCATTTAAAGCCTGAATGATCTGTCGCCGATAGAAACCACCGCACAACGACGCGACAGCATTCTCGCCACGACGAATGCGCTGGCTCCATGCGCGTCTTGGTAGACAGTGAGGATCCAGCCCGGAGTAAACTTGAGACTTACCTTCGATAAGGCTGACCGAAGGCGAGACGCTACCAATTGTTGAATCTTGAAACCATGCGACAGCCGGTGCTGTCCAGTTAGTTTCAACTAGGCAACCAGGCAAGAGTGTGTGAAGAATCGTTCCGCTAGCTTGGCTGGCGGCAATATTTACTAGGTCAATTATTCCAGCCCCAGCAGGAGCTTCGACCAATTGAATTTCGTCGTGGTTTAAATCGTATGGATCGCGATAGTTGCCGGTGTGTGCAACCAAGAGTTCGCTTCCAAGTGGACGATTCTCTAGGACCGACAATAACGTCGTCTCAAGAGCGGACTCATCGCAGATATGCGGTATAATAATCGAAAGACGAGGCACGGAGAATTCTCCCTCGACTTGCATGATGGCGTTGACAATGAATCCTGCAGCGGCATCCTATCCGCTAACCTGCATTGATAATCAGGAGTTCATCGAGCGAATCGTTCACCAACCTGTTCGAGTTGAGCGATTCCGCTGGGTAGAGATTTCGGTGAGTTGCCCGTCTCCAGTCCATCATATTAGAAGCAATTCGGTGGAAGGGACTAGGCAATTTGAAACGATTAATGCTGTGAAATCCTTTGCGCGAATTTGTGCCTTGTGGCTAGCACTCAACCTTGGCTGCCAGCGATCGTCCTACGACGATGCGTGCCCAGCGATCGCAAGGATAGCGGGCAGTTCGATGGAACCGACTCTGCTCGGACCACAAAAATCGTCATTTTGCCGTTCTTGTCAGGCATGCAATCGGTTTTCTGAAGAGTCAATCGTGGGCGACAACCGTGTAACTTGCCCTCGATGCGGATTCGAATCGAGTTGCGACACTTGGCAAGCTGGGATGACCGTAGCGATCGATCCGATTGTCCGATCCGCCATTCGCCGCAGCGACCTAGTCGTCGTTCGAGATCGCGACTCGATACATCTCGAAGTAAAGCGAGTTGTCGGATTGCCGCATGAATCAGTCGTGGTCATCGACGGTGATCTTTGGATCAACGGAAACCGGTTTCAAAAATCGATTTCGCAGTTCTTATCGCAGGCGATCGTAGTTGAGCGATGGCCGGCGATTGAAATGCGGCTTGCCGTCGAAGCGGAACCATCGCGTCGCGACTTTGCGTATCAATCCTATAGTCTATGGCCGAGGATTGGCGAAAAACTCCAGCCGCATCCGTCGCCAATCCTCGATGAATATCGAGGTAACGCCGCAGAAAGCCGCCAGTTGGTAGCGGTTCGCGATATCGGACTTCAACTAAAACTTGCGGAACTACCGTCGCTGTCCACTCGCATCGAAATAAAACTTTGGGTTGACGATGCTATTCGCTGTATACCGATCGCGCTGAGCTCGGATGGAATTCATATTCAATCTTCTTTTACGGCGATCTATTTTGTCCCGTGGGACGCCTCAACACTACCTATTGTAAATGCCGTGATGGTCGATGGCCGAATACTAGTTGGAACAGCACAACAGGCGGTATCTTTGAATTTAGCTGACTATGCAGCATCGAACTCAGGCAACCATACGGCAGCCGCATGCTCTTCAACAACTCCCATCGTACTTTCGCTTTTCGATGGAATTGTGTCGATCGAAAATGCTTCGATCGTGCGCGACATCCATTACCGCGGTCCGCATGGTGAAGTTAAATTCGAATTGCCCGCCCTGGGTGGATTTCACGTGTTGGGTGACAACGTATCCAATTCTTTTGACTCACGGCAACGCTGGCCCAATGGCGTATCGAGCGACATCATCGTCGGAAAGGTCACGCGAGAACTTCGAGTAACTCCAGAGCTGGTTGATCGCTGAAGTAAATCAAAGCTGTTCGACCATAAGTAATCGCCCCCACTTCGACGCCCAACCTTTCAGCCAACCGTGGACCGACTTCGATTTTCCATAGATCAACGAGCTCGACTTGTCGCATGACGTTGTGTTCGATCAATACGCGACCGAGCGGGATCTTTTCCGATAGGATTTCCTGTCGAGGTAGTTCGTCCAGCGTGTTTAGTTGCAATCGAACGATACCGTACTGAACGACTTGCTGGTCCGTAGTGCGACGGAGCAAGATCTCGCGGATGTAAATCGATCCTTCCACGCGCGATTGCAAAACCTGGACGTTAACCGGACAACCATGAAAGCCTTCGACCGCAATGGTCATGTGATCGTTATGGTCCAGCAGTTTTCGATAGGGTGCTGGCACCGATTTCGATTCAATTTCAGCAAACGTACCTAATTCACTGGCTTCCCCTTTCAGCGAGTTCAGCAACGTCATCAATTCAACGAGTCGTCGCGGCGATTCGGGTTGCGCTTCACGCGGATTCTGATTCATCGCGATAGGGTTACCGAACGGTGATAGGGATCGATTGGACAGTCGGCATCGGAACAATCGCAGGCTTACTGGCCATCGGTCGTTCAAGCACCGTATCGATCAAGTACATCAACAACCTCTTGAACGGCTCGGGCTGAATGCGAGAGACAATCTCTTCGGCGCGTTGCTGATGCTTGTCGACGAGCCGATGAGCTTGCTCAAAAACGCGAGCCTTATCGAATAGTTCGCGGGCAATGGCAATTCGTCGTTCGCTCGATTCTTCGCACTCCGACGAATGGACGTCCAGCAATCGAGCTTGTTCGTCCGCTTCGAGCGACTGCAACGCGAGGGCTAAAAGGATGGTTGGTCGACCGCCTAAAATATCACCGGCAGCTCCCAATTTATTATGATCGTCGCCGACCCAGTCGGTCAAATCGTTCAGGATCTGAAAGGCAACGCCAATATTTCGGGCGAACTGTTTGATCGAATCGACATACGGTTTGGCACCGCCAGCCAACCGCACACCCGAATAAAGCGCCGCTTCGAATGCGGGGGCCGTTTTCAGCGCATAGACCTTGAGTGCATCCAAGGGCGTCAGACGCTTGTCGCTCTTGTCGCGCCAAAGCAGCTCGGCACCTTGGCCTTCGGCCAATCTTGCATGAGCCCCCGCCAAGCAATCGAGGATATCGCTGGTCGTCTCATAGCCCAAACTCGATGCTTCCCGGCTCACCAGACGATAGCCCATACCGATCATATAGTCGCCGACGTTAATCGCCGTCGGCAATCCGAATTTTCGGTGCATCGTTTCAGTTCCGTAACGAAAAATATCGTCATCCTCGATATCGTCGTGAACCAGACTCGCTTTGTGAAACATTTCGATACTCAGAGCACTTCGAAAAACGCTCGTCGGAAAGGCGTCTATCACTTGAGCACCATCGCCTTGAGTAGCCTTGCCTCCTGTCATCGCGTCGTAAGCCGCCAAGGTGATGAATGGCCGAGAGTACTTGCCGCCTTTGGCGAGGAAATCAACAGCGAGGGCTTCGGTGGCTGCAATTGGATCGATGTCCTCTAGCGGGTCGTCGTTCTGTATCGATAACGCGGCATCGCTACGCTGCCGGGCGATCAAGTCGTTGAGTCGCGGTTGTTGGAACATATTCGATGCCCCACGCATCAAATGAACATACGACCGCGTCTTTTCACGGAGCGGTTCCGACGATTGAGTCATAATCATCTTTCGGACCCAATCTTCATCGACGCTCGTGTTTCGGCAGTCGCTTGATAGCAACGGTACGGCCATGCACGGTATTCCGGCTAAAAGAATCTTGTCGATGGCTTTTTCGAGCACGTTGAGGCAGGCGACGCCGACAATTGCGTCGACATATCCGCTCACGATAATCTTCAAGACGACCGGCGACCCTTCGGCAACCAAGACCTTGTACCCCATCTCTTCGGCTTTGGTTCGAAAATCGGCAATACTACATGCCCCACATTTTTTACAGTCCATCCCAAATTCGTCGTAGTCTGCCGGGCATCCTTCAGCGTGTTTTAGACAGTGAGGCAGTAAAAACAGCCGACGACTAGGGTCGGTCGCCGCAACCGCTTCTTGAAAAAAAGCGCTGCTGATCATCACCATCGTCCAGCCGAGATAACCCTCGGACAATCCCAGCGATTCAAGGGTTGCACGAGCCACGCTTTCCATTTCGTCCTTGGTAAGCGTCACTGTCTTGTCCAGTCGCGATGCGACCTCATCGCAGCGGAGCTTTAACTGCTCACGCAACTCTTTGGTTTCGGGCACTAGTTTTAGATGACTCGTCTTCCGCCGCTTCGACTTTGACGCGGCAACCGGCGATTCGCGATCTTCAGGCGAGTCGTCGTTGGTGGAAATCGTCGATAAACTAGACAAAAGAAAATTCCTCCTGCGCGTATGATTCTAGGCGGGAACTGCACTTGTGCTTTGTTGCAAATCGATTTTAGTTGGAACAAAGCACTAGCATGGAGCTTAATTGCAATAACAATTGTAAGCTAAACAAAGGTCCGACAAGAGTACTAAACCCGCTTCCCGACGGGAAGTCGCATTCGATATCAAGAATTTTCATGAATCTTAGTGAACAAAACAGAACGGCTTGGGATCGAATGGCCAAATCTGGGCATCCGTTGGCCAAGCCGGCATCCGACCTTGAACTTGAAAATCCGTTGAAAGTCGTCGATGAAATTGGCTGGCTAGGTGGCAGCATCCGAGGCCAGCACGTACTTTGTCTGGCCGCTGGCGGCGGACGACACAGCGCACTTTACAGCGTCGCAGGTGCAATCGTGACGGTGGTCGACATTAGCCCAGGAATGCTCGAACTAGATCGCCAGGTCGCCTTGGAACGCCATTTGGATGTCCGGCTCATCGAAGGCAACATGAAATCGCTCCCAATGCTCAAGGATGCCGAATTCGATATTGTCGTCCACCCGGTAAGCACCTGTTATGTCGATGATCTAAAAAGCGTCTATGCCGAGGTCGCACGAATTATTCGGCCGGGAGGCCTCTATATTTCCCAGCACAAACAACCGATAAACCTTCAAGCCTCGCTGGAGCCGATTGAGGGGCGTTACGTCATCGAGCAGCCAAGTCAAGGAAATCTTCATGCCACGCCCCCTTCGCAGCCCAGTCGTTTGCGAGAAAGTGGAACTCGAGAGGTCATCCATTCGTTGCAAGCGATTCTTGGGGGCATGTGCCGAGCAGGTTTTAGCATCGAAGACCTGACCGAGCCTCAGCATGGAAAACTCGACCATCCCAGCGGTACTTTTGGCCATCGATGCGCGTTTATTCCACCCTATATTCGGGTCAAAGCCAGAAGAAATTCGACCGCGACCGCCCAGCGAACGCCAGGAACGAGCCTGTGGCTGGGTAACAGCTCGTGAAAATGTCTAATTTGGATATTGAAGGTGCAGTCGTGGCATAAGCTTTCAGCTTGCGATGATTTACCTACGATGATTCACCTGCGAAAGAACTTTGGGCATTTGTTACCCTTAAAACGAGCGTTTCGACTTCGTTGAACCTTACAAGTCGGTTATCTTAGGCAGGCGTTTTGCACCGTTTTGAATGTCGAATTGTCTGCTACTTAGGTGAGTCTTTTCATGCCGTCATTGTTCTTAATGCCAATGGGAGCGATCCATTTCTACGGCCAGCTCCTCGATTGGCCCGATTTGATGGTGGTCGGACTGCTCATCTTGCTCGAAGGATTGCTCTCGATCGACAATGCGTTGGTCCTTGGTTTATTAGCCAAGCGGCTTCCGAAGGAAATGCAAGCACGAGCTTTATCCTATGGATTAATCGGGGCCTTCGTTTTTCGTGTCATGGCGATTCTCTTGGCAGGTTTTCTACTGCAATGGACCATCGCGAAATTAATCGGCGGCGGCTATCTGATTTTTATCGCGTTAAAGCACCTCTCGACTCAACAAGCCGAACACGATGACAATAAAGTTGTGCTCGACGAAGAAGGACAGCCTCAAATCGTCGACGCACAGACCGGCAAGCGGCTCGATATGGCTCGCGAAAATCTAGAAATCGAACAACGCGTCCCTCTCGGCGCAAGCATGATTACGGAAACCGATTACGAAGCTCGCGGAAATACAACGATTTCTTCGGAAGAAGGTCAGAGCTGTAACATCCAATCGTATTCGCAAGCTGCATTTTGGCGGACCGTTCTGGTGATCGAACTAACCGATATCGCCTTCGCCGTCGATTCAATCTTAGCCGCCTTGGCGTTAGCTGGATCAGAACCCTCCAAGCTGTGGGTCGTTATCGTCGGCGGAATTCTCGGGGTCATCCTCATGCGGTTTGCGGCCACGCTTTTTATCAAGCTGCTCGATCGCTTTCCTCGCTTTGAAATCTCGGCGTATCTTCTGGTGATCGTAATTGGATTGAAGCTTGTATTGGACTGGGGGTGCAATAGCGACTGGAGCTTTAAGCAAACACCTCGGTTGCAAAAGAACTTAGGGTCGTGGCGAGTTCCTTGCGAGCAATTTGAATCGCGTCGCAGAATTCTTGCTGACAACTATGAAGGCTGGCTTAGGACTCATTGGCCACTCGGGGTAGCCGAACACGATCACCAAGTCGAGCCCAAACCCGATGCGACTAAAAGCTTCTTCAAGATGCCCGAGCGCGTTCCGCACGTTCTTGACTTCCATGATATTCGACGTCCCGAAACGATTACTTTTTGGGCTTTGATGGCGATCTGCTTCGGCTCTGGCTTTCTGCCAAAGAACCGAAAGGAAACGGCGAGTTAATCGTGTTGCAGGAACCTTCGCGAAGTCCGTATGACTGGCAGTTTTTCTTCAGTGGATTTCCCGTTCGCGTCACGTGGCTGTTCTGGGTGATCTCAGCCGCCATCGGCTATCACTGGGCTGAGAGCCTACACGAACTCTATGCTTCGCGCTTGCAGTTGGAAACGCCCGGAATGCCAGTTTTACTGGCGATATGGGTGGCAGTAAGCTTCGTTTCGATCCTCATTCATGAACTAGGTCATGCCCTGGCGATGCGATGGTTTGGGACGTCTGCCCATATTGTGCTCTATCATTTCGGCGGCTTAGCCGTTCCCGATGGGGCCGGTGCCTGGCGTCGCCCTCGAAGCTCGTCGCATATGGATCAACTGATCATTTCGGCAGCCGGGCCTGCCCTTCAATTGTTTTTTGGGATAAGCGTCGCCGCCATCGCCATGTCGCTAGGACTGAGGATTGGTCCGACAGCCAATCTCGTCGAAAAGTTAATTCCGTTACCAACCGGTGATTTTCCGAGCAACGCGGCCTTGATGGCGTTGATTGATTCAACCGTCTACACCAGTATTTTTTGGGCGTTGCTCAATCTTATTCCAGTCCTACCGCTGGATGGAGGTCGAATCGCACAGTGTCTCATCGGACAAACCCAAGGGACCAGTGGGCACTACGAGGCGACTGTTTTGAGTATCGTCGTCGGTATCATCGCGGCGATCTACTGCTTTCAAGGTCATCATACGATGGCGGCAATGTTCTTCGGCTACTTCGCGTTCTCCAATTATCAGTCGCTTAAGGGCAACCACCCGATGCTCTAAATCGACTGTCACAAGTTGCGCAATTTTCGGTCATGGTGCGCCGTCGGTATCCTCGCGTCGGCGCTGAAACATCGTTCGACAACCGAATTCGGCGACCGGTTGGGAAAAAAACGAAATTTTTTTTCGGTTTTTTTTTCATCGCGAATCACCCGTTGATCAACTCGCAAGAGACGTTAACCAAGCGACCATGCGCGAAATTTTTTCATATCAAATTATTGCGCCCGAGCTGCGTTTTACTGGTAAATTTATTATGGATTTTCGTTCGTGTTGCATTTCCTTTTAATCAATTTTGGTGCGACGGTGATGTATCGAGATAGTGCAACGGCGGGCCTCGTTGCGAAAAATGTTCCACGCCGTTGTGGAAAAATTGTTACTTTTCGGTGGAAAAAATGTCGAAAAGATGTTGCATTAACGAAATCGTTTCGTACAAATATACGCAATGAACGTAGGTACCCGAGGGTTGAGACGTTCGAGGTTGTCACTGAAGACTGCCTGACACATGGAACATAATGAATATGCGAAGTGTGATTGAGTGGATCAAGGTGATCAGCCGAGAATATTTGACTCGAGGGATTTAGTCTCGGGTTGTTTTTATCAGAAACGCGAACCACTGCTTCGGTTCGGTTTTTGAGGCAACCTAGTTCTCGATTATCGGAGGAGAAATCCGTGGCCAAAAAGAAAGCTGGAGCAACGAAGAGTGGCGGCGCTAAGAAAGCTGCTAAGAAGAAGGTAGCCAAGAAGGCTGCTAAAAAAGCTGTTAAGAAGAAGGTAGCCAAGAAGGCTTCCAAGAAGAAGGCAGCTAAGAAGAAGACCCCAACCAAGGGTGCTTAATTCCGTTGCTACCGACAGCCTGTTACTCTCTGTGACAAGCTAACACCGTAGAAAACGCACTTGTCGCCGTGAGCGTGTTCCAAACATGCTGACGGCGATTTGTGTTTTATAGCTATGTTTTTTGGCTCTTCCGCAGAATCTGTGGGTCAAAATTGACTATTTATCGTTACGAATAGAAAACCGAAGTTTCAACGGACACCCGTTTCGCATTGGATTTTTGAGGCATCACTCCGATGTCCAAAGTTGAAGAAAAACAACCCACCAGACGATCAGTCCGGCGGGTTGCCGAGCGCCTTTTGCGCATCGGAGCTATCCCTTGTAAATCCATCCGGCAAACTCATTGCACCATCCAAACCATAGCAATTTTTTGGGTAAGCATTTCCGATCAGAAAGCGAACCTTGGTTTTTGCAATCACTCAGTCCAGTGTTTTCGTTGTATTTCACGGCTAAAATCGATTGCGGATCACGAAAACCACCCACAGTTTCGGCGGAAGAGCCTGTTTTTTACGGCCCAAAAAACCAGTTCCTCGAAATGCCATCTATCGCGATCGCCTCCATAGTCTGGCGACTGTAGCTACCAAAGAGAGGGCGTCGAAATGCGTTTCGCCGGGATTAACCTAAGACCGGCAGCGGGGTTGATGCAGACGATTCTGCGGCTCGTGAAGCCAACGATCGAACCATCGCTCGAACGACCTTCTCGATCGATTGCGAAGCCATTGGATCATTCAATGCTTCTCGAAGTCGCCCTTCATCACATTCGGCCCGCATATTCATCGTCAGAGGGACTTCACCCAAGAACGGAACATGAACCTGTTCAGCTTTCTTCCTTGCCCCGCCGCGCCCAAAAATGTCATAGGTTTTTCCATTGTCCGGGCAAAGAAAGCCACTCATGTTTTCGACGATTCCTAACACTGGAACTTTCGTTTTCTCAAACATCGCTATGGCTTTACCCGCATCCAACAACGCTACTTCTTGAGGCGTGCATACAATCACGGCCCCGGCGAGCGGCAGCATTTGCGAAAGCGTCAACGCGATATCGCCAGTACCTGGCGGCATATCGATGATCAAATAATCGAGTTCCCCCCAAGCGGTGTCTCGCAAGAATTGCTGAATCGATCCGTGCAGCATCGGCCCTCGCCATACGACGGCTTGATCTCGTTCGATCAAGAAGCCCATCGACATGACCGGCATTGTCTCGCTTCGAATCGGTTGGATTTTCCCGTCGACAATCTCAGGTCGACCTTCGAGACCGAGCAAATGTGGAATGCTCGGACCATAAACATCTGCATCCATCAATCCGACTTTCGCTCCCATACGTTCTAAAAGTATCGCGATCGAGGCCGCCAACGTGCTTTTTCCGACTCCGCCCTTGCCAGCCCCTACGGCGATAACGCTTTTAACCTTCAATCCAATTTGGCCGATGGTAGGCGATGGTCTTTCGAAGCTTCCCAACGCAACTTCGACACTCTTGATTCCTTCGGTCTGAGCCATCAGATAGTCCCGCAAAGCGTCTGCCGTTTCTTCTGCGATCGGATTCGAGTGGGATGAAAGCGACAGACGGCATTGGACGTGCCCATCGACAATCTTCCAATCGCTAACTTGTCCGGTTTTCGCAACACTTCGCCCCGTTTCTGGGTCTTTGAAGCCGTTTAGAGAACCCTGAAGTATCGTATGAATTTCTGAATCGATTGGCATAGTTTTTTTGAAAAGGAAAGGTGAGCAGGAGCTTGATTTCGTTGTCTAGTCGAACGGCAGACGAGAGTCTCCCACGTAGCAGCGTCTCTCCGAGACGCTGTGCGAGTCTCGGAGAGACTCGCCTACACGTGAACTTCTAGCATTTGCCTTTATTGCATAGGAGCAACGATCTGCCTAGCGCGAGTCTGATAAATTACGGTTCCTGGACCGGTAAATTGATTCACTAAGCCACCGCCCGGGAAGTTGCCCCCCATCGAATCCTTAGAAATTCGAACGAGTTCAAGGCGCGTTATGTCGCTGAAGGCAATCAAGCATCGATTATCGATCAAAATGCTTTCCTCGTCGTTCAAGATCCGACGAACAATCGCGCCGTAGCTAGCGCAAAACAGGTCGCCTACTCCTTCAGCGAAAATGACTTGAAGCCCCATTTTTGCGATAACTCCTTGAAAGCCAACGTGCTTGTAGGCAGTTAAAACTTCAGGCGTATTGGCTAAAAAATTGCCGTGTGCGATGCAATAGTTCGTCTCTCCAGTTAAAGGAAGATGCAGGATGCTACCAAGTGTTCGCGGAGCCAAACTCAGCGTTGCACCGTCCTTTTTGGCCACAAAGTTGGCGGTCGGGACATTCTCGCCGATAGCAACGCTCCTAGCCGACCCCCACCACCGCGAGTTGGCTTGAGAAACCGCACTGAGTGAAACCTCGATATCGGGCGACATCGCGATCATCACATCGATTTCAGCTTGAATGATTTCGTCCTCATTGAGAACAAAGTCAAGCGATGCGTGGTTGGGTCCGTGTCGAATAAAATGCTGCATAAAAACTATGAAATAGGAGCGATATCAGTAAAGCGTCAAACTCTAATTTTAGGGCTCTTCCGCAAAATCTGTGGGTCAAAATTGACTATTTATCGTTACGAATAGAAAACTGAAGTTTCAACGGACACCCGTTTGGCATTGGATTTTTGAGGCATCACTCCGATGTCCAAAGTTGAAGAAAAACAACCCACCAGACGATCAGTTCGGCGGGTTGCCGAGCGCCTTTGGCGCATCGGAGCCATCCCTTGTAAATCCATCCGCCAAACTCATTGCACCATCCAAACCATAGCAATTTTTTGGGTAAGCATTTCCGATCAGAAAGCGAACCTTGGTTTTTGCAATCACTCAGTCGAGTGTTTTCCTTGTATTTCACGGCTAAAATCGATTGCGGATCACGAAAACCACCCACAGTTTCTGTGGAAGAGCCAATTTTAGGGTAGTGGGTCACTTATTTTTCAATCGAGATCTAGCGAACGACCTGTTTTTCGGCTGAGGCTTTCACGACCTCGCTTGGGTTCCAATACTCGCTCGCTGGAATTTCCTTGAAGTCTGCCAGCATGGTTCCGCATCGGGCAATTCGAGCTAAATCATCTTGGCTCAACTGCCAAACTGGATTCAATTGGCACGACAATTCGAGCTGTCTTCCGTTTTGACGCGTGATGCGGTGGATTTCAGTGGGAAGGAGCTGTTTTTCAGCCACCAATCGATTGAGATCGAGCCTCAAGTAGGGCGGTAACTTGGGCGGAAAGATCGCGTTCAAACGAGCGGACCAATCGGCGAATTCGGCGTATTGCTGCGCCATGTCTGGTTGAGCCGGCCTTTGAGTGGTCGCTCGATAGTTCATGAAGTCGTTTTGTACGATTGCAATATCCTGGCCATCCGACTGATTTTCAAATCTACTAGTCGCGACGTTGGCAATTTTAGCATCGGCTTGAACGCGTGCGCTCGTTACCATTCGTTGAATTTGCGTCGTATCGAGAACCGTTTTGACTTGTCGTTCGCGGTTTAAAAGGATGATTCGATTTCTTGCCGGATCGATGACGGTTATTTGCCCTTTTTCGGCTTCTTCAAAATCGTAATAGACTCCATCAGAAAAGAGGGTCAGCGTTCGTTTAATGGGCGCTTTTGTGTTGTCGAGATAGATATCGGTATCGATTCGGAAGGGTGAGGCCTTGATACCCTGAGCCTGAACAACGACAGAAATGCAGAGGACAGCAGCGATTGCGATACAAAGCCGGCGGCGGAATAGGAAAATCGGTATATCAAGCATTTTTGTGACCATTCAAAAAGTGTTGCAAACCCAAGAAAGAAGCTACGACAACGCGGTTGCGGACGTCCAGAGCAACTCCAGGCCATTCTTATTCAATTCGTGGTCGCCATGAGTTATTGCAAGCAATGTTTCGATCGCTTGGCCAGGGCGATGTGGCTCCCACCGCGTTACCAAGCTTGCGTGACACGAACTCAAGATCATCCAGACGACACACTCGATGGCAGACGACTCATGCCATATCTAACTGTGCGAAAAAACGATCAATAGTATCAGATCGGTTTCGGGAATACGCGCCACAATCGAGCCAACGTTCCAATTCATTGGCTCTTCCGCAAAATCTGTGGGTCAAAATTGACTATTTATCGTTACGAATAGAAAACCGAAGTTTCAACGGACACCCGTTTCGCATTGGATTTTTGAGGCATCACTCCGATGTCCAAAGTTGAAGAAAAACAACCCACCAGACGATCAGTCCGGCGGG
>Ga0163150_10004005_pt1 | contig 20086 bp, 19 predicted proteins | sample OliLakLV19P2IB_FD_148628 | JGI IMG/M metagenome (GOLD analysis project Ga0163150, IMG submission 148628) | Freshwater microbial mat bacterial communities from Lake Vanda, McMurdo Dry Valleys, Antarctica - Oligotrophic Lake LV.19.P2.IB | ecosystem: Environmental > Aquatic > Freshwater > Lake >...
TGAAGCTGGAAAAGTCTAGTGGAGGAGGAGACGAGGGTCAACAGGGATTTTGGGCACTATACCCGTAGGCGCGACGCCACGTCGCGCATGATGACAGTCGGAGTGTACCGGCACGCGGCGTGCCGGCTGCAGTAGAGGTTTCGGTAGGTTCACCCCCGAATTAATTCGGGGGTGAACGGTTGGATTCCCCACTATTTTGCCGTCTCCTCTACCCTCCGCTCACGAATCACATTGACCTTAATGACTCCAGGATACGTCAGTTATGGTTATTTGTTTTTTAATGCTTCCGCATCAACGTATTTGATTGATTCTCTCAAGTATTTTTCAAGAAATGCGATATGTCGTTCGTCACCATTTATTACTCCGTTAGCTCTCACATGACCCATGTACTCCATGCGTCCTCCAATCTTTGCAAGAATATGTAGTCTTCCTCCATCAACAAAGATTCTATTTTCTTGTCCCTCCTGTATGAGAGACGTCACATCAGAATCGGGATTAGTAGCAAATATTTTATTCAGTTCGGGTCCTCCTAATAGCACTACACCCTTCTTTTTGGCCAAATTGAGAAGATTTTTTGTGTCTTCAGTGACCCATACTTTAGCATTAAGTAAAAAAATTCTTTCTTTTTTAGACTGGGACGGAAGCTCTGACTTTGATGGAACACTGCTGTCTTGATAATGATTTACTGCAACTAATTCTTTTTGTATTTCTTCCTGAAATGCATTGTGAGCTTCTGATTCGTGCCTACCTGCAATATCCATGCCATTCATAATTGCAGATAGTTTAGAAAGCATTTTCTCCAATTTCACCTCAATATTTGCCGCTTCAACAACATTCCCTGGTAATTTGTTTGGTAATTCTGTAAATGCCTCCTGCAAAAGTGCATGATCAAGTTTATACTCAGCTAAGTGTACATCAGTTCTTTCCTGCATTTTCTGCATTTCTTCTTCTGATTCTTTTATGCTAAGGCACTTTTTGAGCGCACCACTTTTGCTGTCACATCTAAATAAACTACTCTCTATAATATTACCTTTCTCATTCAGAGAAATACTGCATGCAACAGACCCCTCATCTCTCCTACCATCTCGAGGGCTAAGAGTAATTAACCACTCCCACTTTCCTTCAGCGACCTCATAGTACTTAGCATGCATTTCATGCGTTTGCGAATTTACATCGGGACCGAGCTGACGATAGAGATCTTCGATATTTTTGACCGCGAACTGGAACAGTGCCTCGTACCGTTCTTCACCAGGCTTAATATTTTTATCGCTAGGAAAATCCTCGATTGTTTTCAGAAGCTCTTTACTGTTCTTCACCTCTTCTTGTTTCTTTTTTGGATTTTCCGATTCTTGTGTATTTACTTCACTTTTATTACCAAAATTTTCATTAAGAAAAACGAGTCTATTTTCCCTAAAAAGGGGATGCTGAGAAGAGCGCATACAGTATATGTTTGTTAATAGGTATTAAGTATAGTATAACACAAAATACATTTTTTAGCAAATATTTTGACACATCTGTAGATACATGTCGTTTCACCGATATTCTGCGTATTACCTACTATTTCGCCATTTCTTCCGGCCTCCGCAGAGGTCGCCCACCGAAGCCTTGTGCGAAGGTGGGTACCATCCCAAAATGTTTGCTGGCTACGGCCGGCAGGCCACTTTATTTAGCTATTTCTTCGATACGTCGCTCACGGATCACATTGACCTTGATGACTCCTGGATAGGTGAGTTCCGCCTCGATTTTCTTGGCAATATCTTTCGCGAGCTTGTCTTGTTGCAGGTCATCGATCTTTCCTGTATCGACAAACACACGAATCTCGCGACCAGCAGAAATGGCATAGGCTTTACCGACTCCTTCAAAACTCTTGGCAACATTTTCGAGTTCCGTCAGACGCTTGATGTACGCCTCGAGAGATTCGCGACGCGCACCAGGACGCGCACCAGAAATTGCATCGACCGCAGCGACGATGAACGCCTCTGCACTTTCGATCGCGATATCTTCGTGATGAGCAGCGATACAGTGAATGACTTCCGGGCGAACCTTGAATCGCTTCGCAATCTCAACTCCGATCTGTACGTGTGTGCCAGAGACTTCATGATCGAGCGCCTTTCCAATATCGTGGAGCAAACATCCTTCTACAACAGTTTGCACATCAGCCCCGATTTCTTCAGCCATCATGCGGCCAAGGTGCGCGGCTTCTACCGAGTGTTTGAGGATGTTTTGTCCATAGCTTGTGCGGAAACGCAGGCGTCCGATGATCTTGAGGAGATCTTGCGAGTATCCTGTAATGCCCAGTTCATCGACAGCACGTTTTCCAAACTCTAGCATCATCTTCGCCACTTCCTCCTTTACCTTATTGACAACTTCTTCGATCCTCGCTGGTTGAATGCGACCGTCTTCGACGAGGCGTTCCATTGCAAGCTTCGCGACATAGCGACGCACAAGATCAAATCCTGAGATGACAACAGCGCCTGGCGTATCATCGATAATGACGTCGACTCCCGTTGCCGATTCGAACGCGACGATATTGCGTCCTTCTTTTCCGATGATCTTTCCTTTCACGTCATCAGAAGGAAGCTGCACAACTGTCGTTGTGGATTCTGTCGCAACTTCGGATGCATAGCGGTGAATCGATTCTGCGATCAAATTCTTTGAGAAACTTTCTGCATCTTCTTCCGCGTTCTTCTTCATTGCTTTTACGTGTGCAGAGATTTCATCGGAGAATTCCGCTTCTACTTCTTTCATCAATTGCTTCTTCGCTTCGTCTTTGGAGAGGCCTGCTACTTTTTCCAGCGCCTCTCGGTGGACACGTGCGGACTCTTTGAGTTCTTCTTGGAGGCTCTTGGCTTGTGTTTCCATACTTTCGAGACGCTTCTTTTGTTCAGTAAGTTCCACTTCTTTCTTTTCGATGTTCTTTACTTGCTCTTCGAGACGCGCTTTATCTTTTTCGATTTCACGAACAGACTCTTGTGCTTCGAGTTTGGCTTGCGAAAGAATTTCTTTGGACTGCGCTCTGGCTTCGGCTTCTTGCGATTTTATTGTGCTCTTGGCTTCGATGACTCGTACATTGATGTCATTGAGTTCGCGCTGTTTCTCATCGATCTGTTGCTGAAGGCGAGAGCTGATCTTCTTTCCGGCACTAAACCAGAACCAACCAGCGAGGATACCAAGGCCAAGCCCTGCGAGGAGAGCGAGGAAGACAATAGGATATTGCATAAAGAATTGGGGCAAAAATAGTGCTCCAATCGTGGTGAACAGAACTCTTCGGTGCTTTTAGCGTGTCATACTGACCCCAGCTTCCACGCACATGGAAGCGAAGAAAGCGCGCAGATGCTGTAGGGAGTCAGAGTGGAAAAGCATAGAGAGAGTCATCATCTGCCAACGGCACGAATGGGACGAACGAAGTATAGCACGATATTGTCACGATACGATAGCTATTTTTTGGCTATATGAAGCCAACAAGATGAAGGTAAGCCAAAATCAGGAGTTGCGAATATCTTCCTTTTATGGTGTGCAAAGAATTGGTCGGTTCCGTTCGTGACTAGAACGTCTTTTCATCGCTTTTACTTAAGAGAAAGTCGTCATGATTCTGTTTTTTGGTAGTTATTGGGATAGGCATACAGACTCGTCACTGGTGCAATGAATACATGATCACACGTACAGTGCATTCTGTTTCAACCCGCAGGAGGGACGCGGCGTCCCGTCTGCGGAATCGATGGGCATGTCACTTCGTCTTTTTTGTTTCTCTGTTTTTTCCAGCGGTCGCTTCAGCAGAAGTGAGAGTATCGGAACTCCTCTGGATGGGGAGCGACCAAAGCACTGCCGACGAATGGATCGAACTCGTGAATACAAGCGAGGAAGAGATCGATATCTCTGGATGGACAATCTGGTACAAAAATTCGAGTGGCATCGAAACGACAATGCTCACGATTCCTGATGATTCATTTCTTCCTGCGGGCGAGTATTTTCTGATTGCAAACTTCGACGCAGAGCACTCGCGCCTTTCCATCGACCCAGACATGGTGACGACAGATGTCTCGCTTCCAAATACCAATCTCCTCGTGAAACTCTTCGATGCTGATGGAAATCTCGTCGATCAAGTCGATGATGGAAACGGCGCACCGTTTGCTGGGAGTAATAGTGCTTCTGCGCCAAAAGCAAGTATGGAACGCATCGACTTTTTGGCTTCTGGTACGGCTGCATCCAATTGGCGTACTGCAACTGTTTCGACCAACTTCGATGCTGGTTCTCCCATTTTTGGCACACCAAAGTCAGAGAATGGTGGGGGAAGTTCTTCTTCCAGTTCGTCATCCAGCTCATCATGTACAGATCCACTCGAGATTGCGATCGACGTACAAAGCGGAGAACTCACTGGAATAGGAAGAACGACTGTGAACGTGCAAGCGATTGCAACTGCAGGTTCACTCTCGGGCTTAAGTTGTACGTTCGATTTTGGCGATGGAAAACGTACGACGAGCTGTAACCCCGGACCACATGCGTATGACTCCGTTGGAATATTTCTGATGCAACTCTCGGTACTCAATCGATGTGGTGTGAACCTCAGTCGTACGCTTCTTGTTCGTGTTGAGCCAGACCCTACTGCAGTCTCTGGTGCGTCATCGAGTGTTCCCTATGATGGTGCGCACATTGCCTTTGTGTCTGCACTCCCAAATCCTGTTGGAGCTGATACCAATGCGGAAATCATCGAGCTGATCAACCTCTCTTCAGCACCCACAAATCTGGCAGGATGGAAACTGGTCACAGAAACAACAACGAAGAAAACGTATGTACTCAAAGGTACACTTTCGGCACAAGCGAAGAGCACGATCTACTCATCGGAGATCAAATTTACATTACCAAATGGTGCAACGACGCTGACACTTCTCGACCCTCGTGGCACCGAACACTCGCGCATTGTGTACGAGAACGCGGAAGAGGGGAGGCAGTATTTTCCGGAAGACGTACGTGAGTTTGAAATTGCAGGACAGGTAATAGCCGTTCTCGATGCCACAACATTCGTGCTTGAAGTTAGCCCATCGGTACGCGCAAAAACGGGAATGGACACACTGCTCGTTCGGCTTATTGGCGTCGAGAAGATTGATACACAAAAGAGTGATCAAGCTGCCTTTCAGATGAGTGGTGCAGAGTGGCTAAGAGCCCTAATACAAAAGAAAAACGTCGCATTGCAGTTTGGAACTATGCTCTGGACTGCTGATGGCATGCTCCTTGCCGAAGTCTTTGGTGATGGCAACTATTCCATCGCAGAAGATGGGCTAACACACGGAATGCTACAAAGTGCGAACACACCACATAAAAACAAAGAGAAGTACGACGCCCTTGTAGAGATTGCACTGAAACAGAAGCGAGGACTGTGGGCGTATGTGAAAGCTTCGTCTTCTTCTTCTTCTTCTTCTTCACAATCATCGTCTGCTTCTTCCAAGAACAAAGTTATCACCATCGACCCTGCAACATATGCAGCACTCTCGATTTCCGAAGTGTATCCGTCTCCATTCCCAGCTTCAGAGAAAACGAGCGAATCCGATCCACTTCTTTTTGAGGAATGGATTGAACTAAAAAATGCAGGCCTAGAAACTCTCGATCTCTCTGGTTGGATCTTGACGACGGGAACAAAAAAGAAAACGCTTCCGAAGAATGTGATTCTCAAACCTGAAAGTTTTTCGCTCCTCACAAAAAGTATCGTGTCTCTGGGGCTTAAAAATTCTGGTGGCGAGATTTCATTATCTTCCCCCGACGGTTCTATCATTCTCACGCTTACGTATCCCACGATAAAAAACGGTATGGCGTACGCAGTTGATTCGGTCTCGAATGAACACTGCATCACGACTGAGCCAACACCCGAGGCCGAGAATGCATGCATCGACGTTGTTCCAGTGAATCGATCAGTTGCTGCGAAGAAGGCGGCAGCGACGCGGAAAGCGAATACGATTGCAGGGTACGTGGGGCTCTTTAACGCAGATATTGCCAATGCGGCAGGGAGCCAAATAGTATTCTCCGATGCATCGCACAGTGGTGTGCCATCTATTGCATTTTTACTTCTCGCACTTGGCTTTGGACTCGTCAGTGGCATTGGCGGAGCGTGGTGGATGATCAAGACAGAAATGCGCAGGCTCTCAAGCAGAACATGATCGACAACAATCTTGTATTTCTTTACTATTCCTTACTCATGAAGAAAATATCGCACAAAGAACTGGCGACCAAAGTGGATCTGCTGAAGCTGCAGAAAGCCACAAAGGCAGATCTTCTGACACATCAGGAAGCAACGAAGAAAGATATTTCGCACCTAGAGAAAGCCATGAAAGCAGATCTTCTGACACATCAGGAAGCAACGAAGAAAGATATTTCGCACCTAGAGAAAGCCATGAAAGCAGATCTTCTGACACATCAGGAAGCAACGAAGGCAGATCTTCTGACGTTCCAGGAACACGTAGATAGACGTTTTTCAGCACATGATTCTCAATTCGAGATCGTCCTCTCTGTTCTCAAAGATTCCATTACCTATACACAGAAGCAGATGCAGGAGATGGAAGAGAGACTGACACAGACAATCTACAATGCCGTTTCCGAGCATGATCTCGTTCTCACAGATCACAGCAAGAGGATTGGTCGTCTCGAAAGAAAAGTAGGCGTATAGAGGCAGTTTTTGGGGTTTTGGGAGGAATGGGAGGGCGTTTTCTCGTAAAATATTGATAAAATTCTAAGGAGTGCTATAATATACTTATGACACCCTCGTCTTCACAGTCCTCACCCAATAATAACGGTTCTTGGATGGGCCAATTTATTGTAGGGATGAGTGCAAAAGATCGCCATGCAGCTACTCAACGTCCAAGAGTTATAGGATCGAGTAGAGAGCGCTTAATGAGTCTAGCAATGCAAAATCGACCTGCGCTTCTTTCGAAAAAAGAAGAGGTAAAACTAGAGGGTAATGCTACCACTGCTCCAGTTGAAGCGAAAAAAGAAGAGGCGTCTTCTGAGGCAAAGACGCCAGAAAATGAACAGAAGCCTGACCAAGCCAAGAAGGCTGCATAAAAATCGGCTCTAGAGCGATTGAGGCCAAAGCTTTTTTATGGTACAATAAGGAGAAATATTTCGATCTATGCCAACAAACACACCAACACCAGAAAGTGACGCACAGTCGGCAAAAGATGGAACTGCATCTATGTATAAAGTACATACTGTTGGTGCAGCAGATGAGATCGGTGATGTTCCAGATAAAGTAAAGAGACATTCTTCTGATGCAGAAGCTACTGTCGTTTTGGAGCAGATGCTTGGGTTCAGAATCGCAAATCTCAATCGACCAGAAAATGAAATACTGCAGCAGATAGAAACGAGAATTTTTTCTCTTGTAAGAGATACTCGAGCTCTTATTGGACGAGATGAACTTCGCAGTACTCTCGCAAAAAATTTGAGCGAAGCACTCGAGCAACTTACTCCAGGCCTGAAGTATAAGACTGCCAATGAAAGACAGCGTATTCAGGCATTATCACAAGCTGCCTACGAATCTTTGCCTTCTGATATGCAGTATGAAGTTGGTTTGATGAGCGCTCCTGTACACTTTGCGATTGCACACGGTCGTCCGTCTTCTATTGTACACATTCCGCTTCCAGGGATCACAATGAATGGAGTAGGTACGATAGAAGTCGACTTTGGATCAACATTTTGGAGGAGCAATAATTTTAGAAACGTGAGTGAAATAGAATCAAACTTGGTAGGAAAGAAAGGATCTGAAGTAGGATTGGTCCATGCGAATTTGCAAGAGCACGTACTCACTTCTCGCGAGGCAAAAGCGATAGCGACAACAAAATTCGATGTGATTTCTATTTCTCCTACTCACGTTGCCAATCTTGATATTGGAGAAATAGACATAGCAGGCGTGAAGAAACCTTTGTTTGTCAAAATGGATGCACTCTATCGCGCTGAAACGAGTTATGATGCTCCTGCAGGTTTGCAGAATAGAAAATTCGCAGAGATGACATCTACAAAAATTGTGAAAGTACTGAAGCACAGAGGCGAGAAAGGAGACTATCCATATTGGAGAACATTTATTGATCCGTCTGATGGTGACCCTAACGATACTGTGAAAGTTACACTTAAAGGAACAAAGACTCTAGTTTCCAAGAAGAGGGTAACAGTCGTATCACAAGCTCTGCAGAAAAATATGGCTCCCTCATCTTCTCTTGGAGAAAGAAAGATGACAGCCCTCTCGGCACATGCAGATGTTCGTTCTCAGCATGAGAAGTTTCAGAGACTTATGGATCAGTTAGTGACGAATAGCGAGAACCAAGGAGGGGCAGCACTTGCGCTTTCCTTTGCTGCATCGAACGCGGATACAATGAAAGCAGCGACAGCATCCACAGATGAAGAAAAAGCTAAAAAATCGCTAAATGATGCGCGATCGAAAGTAGAGATGCATGAGTATCTGACTGCAATGCAGTCATTACAGTTTTCTCCAACAATGCAGAAATTTCAAGTATTGAGCGCACCCCTTACATTAGAAGGGCTAGAAAACGAGATGCTGAGATTGTCTGCCGATGGAAATGCGATTGCTGGAAAAGCTACTGCAGCAAGTTGGACGAGTGACTACTTGCTTGCTAATCAAGCTCAGTGGCAAGTAACAGGAGGGCCTGCAGATCTTGCAGAGAAATACAACCCTACAAACCGTCGCGATGATAATGAACTTAGTAGAAAGGAAACTGCATCTAAAATTGGTCAACGAATGACGGAAATTTCCGAGGAGCTAAAACGATATGAGCAGATTACTTCAGTAGTCTCTAAAATTGCGAAAGCTGCGATAGCAGCGAATATGCTCGAAACAAGTGCGGGGCTTAGTAAGTATGTCGATAAAGATGGTAAACCAAAGAAAGTGGAATTTACTCCAACTACTGACGTACCCAAGTTATTTCAGGAGATATCCAAAGATTTAGGACTCGGTTCCAAGCAAGACCTCGAAGCTGCAGTCAAGCTGGCCGAAGAAGCTCTGAAGAAAACAAAAGAAGGAGGAGAAAAGGGCGATGCACTGCAGCAAAAAATCTTCGAGGCACACTTTAAGAATCAAGGATTATCTACTGCAGAGGCGCAGCGTTCAGCGAATTACCTGTACACACGTAGCCTTTTGGATGACGAACACTCTTCACAGCAGGAAGCACTGATGGATGATATGTTTAGTTCCATTGGTCATGTTGGCGAAAGCAAGGATGTTCGTAACCGTGGCAGTCGATCACTGCAATTTATTTACTCGACACTTGGAATTTCATCTGACGATCGTGAAACAAACGAAGTTGTTCCAATGTTTATCTACCGCGGCATGCTTGTTACTCGCACAAAAACGACTTACAAGAGGCACTATCATTGGGACAATGCGCCGTATCGCACTCTTGTTACTGCGTATTTCTCCATGAAGAAAGTCTATGAAGGAACAGCACCAGATGCTATTGCTGCACCTGGGTCGCAAGCTGTGCAGAAGGAAATGCATACGATCGCGAAAGTGCTTGCCCGTCGTCATGCCCATATGATTGTGAATGACCTTGGGAATGATCTACCTGATGAGGATCGCAAAAATCTTGGCAGTCGTAAGTCACTAGCAGTAGAAACGCTGGAGCAGTACCTCACCGGTGAGGCTCCAGAAAAATATAATGCAAGAATTGCTGCGATTTTGTACGGAGCTGAAGCGAAGAATGCAAATCGATTTGCACCAAGAGTTGCAAAACTAGCTTCAGGAATATTGAATATAGGGACACAGGCTAGTGTGGTCACATTCGATAAAGGAAAGGTAGCAACGAACTGGACATGGGGACAGAGAAAAAATATTGCAACACTTGGACTCTTTACCGCTCTCGGTGGCCCTCTTGGCGTCGCTGCATTCATGGGGATGAAAGCCATGAGTGGAGGATCTTCTTCTAACTAACATTTATGCATTCTTCCATCACATCCGACGGCCTTCTCGCTTCCATCCAAGACATGGTGGCAACAGCGAGTATGGAACTGCCATTACTCACACATGCTACCGATGCTGATTTTCTCCGCAGAATTTCTGCGAAGGCAATTGGTATTTTTATGCAGAGATACACTGATCAACTTGGATCACCTGCACGGAAAGAGTGGCTTGAACTCGCCGATATGCATGACCTTGATGGTCTTACGCAATGGATACAGACATACGCAGATTTTGAGAGCGATGCAGAAGCGTCTCAGCGTGCTATGCATGCACTTCGCTTTGCTTCAGACGAAGTACAGCGTTCTATCGTTTCGGATTACAAAGAGCATCGTGCCCATCTTCCCAAACAGCAATCATGAGCGCATCTTGCTTCAATCATCGGCAGTTCGCGCACCGCGAATGCGAGAATCGGTTGTGTTTGCTTGAGACGGGAGGAGGAAGTAAAGAAGTGTATGAAACAGGGTCCTGGGCTGTACCCTGCGATGCAATAGGAGTGTGGATACAAGATAAATTCAAGGACAACAAAGCTGAAGCAGAGGCGCAGATGCACGCTGTTGCAAATTTTTCGCGCGTCATGCCTGCAAGTGTGCAGCGTACAATCATGCAAAAATTGCAGACTGAAACAGCACCAGGAACAGAGGAATTTGGCAGATTGTTTGATCTAAAAAACTGGGTTGATATTTTTTCAGATCAACAATGGATGAATATTGCACAGGAGTCTGCAACATTGCTTGATGGTCCAAAAGGGATCATTCAAGAACTTAATCCTGAGCAACGTCGACAACTATACTTCCAGTTCGTTCGTTCGATTATTCCACCAGAAGTGAGCGACCTACACATTGTTGATGAGACGGGAAAAGTCATTCATAGCTTCCAGGATGTTTTTGGTCCATCGAAAGTGCCGGGCATAGCAGGAAATCTAGAACCTGTGCGTTACGACACTCGAGTGCTAACAATGCTCGAACACGACAATGTTCGTGACATCTCGCAGGCGATGAAATACATCTTGGGCATCGAGGAGCCAGATGTTCAGAATCCGACGAATCCTGGAAAGGCATACAATATCGCGTCTGCAAGTCTGATGGCTCGCTATCGAAGAATTGAACAGGATGGTACTGGTAGTACCGGTGTAAACAAAATAGAGCGAACATGGGATCCAATGCTTCGGCAATTCATCGTTCGCGGTGGCGGAATGAACGATGGTTTCTTTGAAGATCTGGAGCGAGCGAATGGCAAAGAATTTCTTTTGGGTTCTATGGATGAGTTACGTACGTCACTTGCGCCTTCCTTTTTAAAAGGCGCATTGCACATGAGCATGGGTGTGATCGGACCAAAAGACATCAAGACTCTCAGAGCAGATTTGGCAAACCGACAAGCTGAGCGAGAGTTAAACAGAGGACGAACTGCGGAAGAATTGCGTGAGTACACAGGAGTTGTAAAACTCGAAAAGTCTCGCGAAGCAGAAACGCTGGCAGATAAATTTATGAATCTTGGAGGCATCGAAAAAGTTGCACTGATCGCAATAGCGACATGGATGCTCATGAATAAGAAGGTGCGTTTCATCGCTGGTGGACTAGGATTACTCTACTTTGGACAAAAGTTTCTACTCAATCAGGATAATCCTATCAATGATATTTGGAAGCCACAGATTCAAAATCTTACCAAAATGATCCCAGGCATAGGCATTTTCAGTCATGAGAAATACACAGATGATGAATTGCAGAAACGCGGTGCGCTGATGGAAGGATTTCTTTCTGAGCACGTTCGTAATGATATGGATTCAGCAGCGACAGGTTTCACTCTGCTTTCCGATATGTCGCTGGGTAATCTAGCACAGCATTTTTACATGAGTTCCGATGGATCGCTTGCAGCCCTACGATTCGATAATCCTGATTTCAAACGAGAGATTGAAAAGTTGACCACTCTTCACGGCCTCAAGCGCTCTGCTGCACAGCGCTTCTTTGAAGGTGGTCGGGGACATGCAATAGACGCTGGCGATGCTCTTGCAACAGTGTTTTACTTTATTGCGATTCGTGATCCGAAATACCGAAAACCACATACAATCATTGAAGATTATCGACGTAAGAATGGCTTCGGGCAGTACGACTCTCTCCCCATCGGTAGCCATCGAGCAGACTTAAATGGGGACGGAGAAATGGAAGACATCAATTTACGTGAAACCTATGCGCATCTTGTTCGTGTAGGGAAAACGATGGCATCTGGAGAGAGTATGACGCTCCTAGAATTTGTGCAGCAAGATATGTTTACAGACACTCGCAGTACAGTCTTCAAGCCTACGTCGAAGATAGTGCCATCTGGTAGTACAGGGCTCTAGATAAGATTAGAAAGGGTTGATACCCTTCTCTCATCTATATGAAGCCAAAAAATAGGTACTGCAAATCGACGCACATTTCTGAGCGAAAGTTTCGGCAGATTTTGAGGTGCTTTTCTGAAGATTGTTCAGCAACTATAACATCAAATTTGTCTGGGGTTAGTCGTCCTTCCGTTAATAGAATCTTTCAGCTTCTGCGTTATAAAATTGTGGCATTGAGCATCGAGTCAGCAAAAGAATTAGGTGAGTTTGAGGTCGACGAAAGTTACTTTGGTGCAAAGCGCGTGAGAGGGAAGCGCGGCCGCGGAGCGGCCGGTAAAACTCCAGTCTTCGGACTCTTGAAACGTAATGGTTCCGTTCACGTCAATATTGTGAAAAATTGCTCAAGAGACCAGTTGATGCCGATAATTCAAGGAAAGGTACTCGAAGGTTCTACGATCTATTCTGATGGCTGGAGAGCCTACGATGCACTACTTCTTAATGGTTACGATCATTACCGTGTTTTCCATAGCAAGAATGAATTTTCTCGAGGAAAGTCTCATGTGAACGGCATTGAAGCATTCTGGAGCTTTGCGAAAAGAAGGCTCAGTAAGTTCAATGGAATTTCAGCGCGAACCTTCATGCTTCATCTGAAAGAGAGTGAATGGAGATGGAATCATCGAAAGAAAAATCTCTATGCTATACTGTTAACACTTTTACGAAGAAATCCTCTCTAAAGTTATCTAGAGCCTTGTTGTCGTCTGCTGGTTTCGGCGAACGCGTCGTCGACGAGGGGATGGGCTTGCAGCCATCTGTTTCTCCAAAAAGAATTGTGCAACTCTTCACTGCCACGGAACAATCCGCAACCGAAAATGTGAAAGAGCAACATCTATTATTATACTATTTTTTTTAATAAAAGCAAGTACCATAAAAAGGGCGTAGGGGGACTCCACGCACACTTTTCTTGGACTGCTACGGAAAGTAGCGAATCCAAGAAGAACGATAGTATCGCCAGTGACGACCGAAGTCGTCGACGTGGTAAGTACTGGGGGTTACCCAGTACCCACTGGGCAGAACTGGCGAGACCGGCACGACGGCCGGTACGTACACTGTCCTTGTCACTGGAGGCTTACTGAGACTGGCAACGCCAGTCCGGTAATCGTCGGAAGCGGACTGGCGGAACTTTTCCGCCAGAAGCTGTGCGTTAGCGACCGAAGCGAGGTCGCCGCTTGCGTAGACAAACGTATCGTTTACGCTTGTTTTCCCCACGCACCGAAGTTCGTGGGAAAAACCAGGAATGGTCGCACTGAAAGTCGTCGGTTGTGCATGCGATGTTGCGCAGTTCGCAACAAACAACACACAGAAAATAAAAATACTTTTCATAGAAGTTTCCTTTTGCGTGAAATCCGCCCCACGAAGTTCTGCCTCCACACTTTTCCGTCCCCGGGAACATAGTGGTTGCACGCTTCGCGTGGCCTGTTTCCTTGGACGTATGTAGTGGAAACAGAACCCGTGAGGTGAAACGGTGTTATGAATGAACAAATACTATTATAGATTATTCTGGAACTAAGTCAATGAGGCTTTTCCTTCCATTTCAGGCTTCCACATCGCACTCATGTTAGAATCTTTTCATGACAACATTCGACCTCACAACAGCGATCGAGAAAGCGCTTAAAAAAGCGCCAAAAGGTGTTTCAGTTCAGCGCCTGCAACTTTTTGGCTCTCGACTTGCGAGCACGCACAAACCCGACAGTGACTACGATTTACTACTGGATTTTTCTGGCGAACTTTCCTTTATCGGTCTCATGCGTTTACAGCTTTCTCTTGAGAAGGAATTGGGCGCAAAAGTGGATTTGATTCCTCGAGACAGCATTCATCCAGTCATACGCAATAACGTCTATGCTACTGCCAAAACAATCTATGAAAAGCGATGACATCTACCTTTCAGATATTGTGCAAGCAGCGCAAACGATAACGCGTTATTTGCGAGGGAAAGAAATGCATGACCTTGAAAGCGATCAAATGCTTTTTGACGCAGTTGTTCGAGAATTTCAGATTCTTGGAGAAGCCTCGATGAAATTGAGCATAAAAACGCGTGACCTTTACGCATTACCGTGGAAGGAAATTATCGCTTTTCGTCATGTGATCGTCCATAACTATGCAGTCTTAAGCCCTACTCTTCTATGGAATACTGTAAAAAAATGATGTGCCGGATGTCTTGAGCGCTCTACAATTCACTCTCGATACGCAGCGTCCTTCACAGAAAAAAGAAGAGAAACCGAAAAAACAAGTATGAGCACCCTTCTTCTCTCCGACGGCACGACGTTCCACGGCCAGTCTTTTGGTGCAGAAACAGATACCGATGGTGAAGTAGTCTTCAATACTGGAATGGCAGGGTACCCAGAGTCTATGACTGACCCGAGTTATCGAGGGCAGATTCTCACTTTTACGTATCCGCTCATCGGCAATTACGGTGTGCCATCTGCAGAACTAAATAGTTGGGGATTTAGCAAAAATTTTGAGAGTGAGAACATTCACGTCCGTGGAATTATCGTGAGTACTGAGAGTCGCGACTATTCCCATCACGCTGCGGTGAGTTCGCTGCATAACTGGATGGAGCACCACAAAATTCCGGGGATTTCTGGTATCGATACGAGGGCACTGACGAAGAAACTCAGAGAGACGGGTGTGATGCTGGGAAGAATTCGACAGGGTACAGACGGAACAGAAGGTGCAGAGGGAACAGAGGTGATTGAGGATCCGAATCTTACAAATCTGGTTGCAGAAGTAAGTTGTTCCGAAGTTGTGACGTATGAACCAGAAACGAGTAACGAGAAACCAATAACGATTCTCGCCTACGACTGCGGTATCAAGCGCAATATTCTTCGTTCGTGGCTGAAAAGGGGAGTGCGCGTGCATAGAGTGCCGTGGAATTACGATCTTAAAAATTCGAATCTTACATTCGATGGATTATTCTTAAGCAACGGTCCTGGAGATCCGAAAATGTGCACAGAAACAATCGAACAGATCAAGGTCGCTTTAGAACGAAAGATCCCAACATTTGGTATTTGTCTTGGGAACCAACTTCTCGCACTCGCGATTGGTGGCGACACGTTCAAACTTCCTTACGGTCACCGCGGAGTGAACCAGCCCTGTGTGGAGTGGAAAGATGGAAAGAAGACGAAGCGTTGCATCATCACATCGCAGAATCACGGCTTTGCAGTCGATCCAAAGCAACTTGGGAACGGCTGGCACGTGTGGTTTACGAATGCGAATGACGATTCTGTGGAAGGCATTCGTCACGAATCTGGACAATTCTTTTCCGTACAGTTCCATCCAGAGGCGACACCAGGACCAGAAGATGCTGGGTATCTTTTTGATGAGTTTCTGAAAGTTTTGCGTCCATAGTGTTTTTAATAGTGCGCGAAGACCAAACTTGTTTTGGTCTGGAGCGCCTCCTTGAAGGGAAAGAGAGCTCATGAGAGAAAACCGATAAAGTGTTCTTTCATGAATTAAATATATCCCTCTGCATGCACATGCGCTTTTGGCACACCTAATTTTTCCAGAGAAAACTTCTTCACGTCATTCACCATCTCGGGTGCACCACAGATGTAGAGACTACTCTTCTCTCGCTCTTTGAGAATTGCTGGAAGCACTGCTTGAACGCGGCCTTTCAGACCTTTCCATTGCTCACTCGGGCCAGAGAGCGTGCAGTGGAGTGAAAAGTTTGCATACTGATCAGCCAGTTCTTTGAGTTCATGAATCCAGAAGAAATCTTCTTCGTTCCGTACACCAAAGACGAGGTGCATCGGTCTTCTGTCGCCAGTTTCTAGTGCATGTTTGATCTGCGATCGAAATGGCGCAACGCCAGCACCCGTTGCGACAAAGAAAAGATCGTGTTCATTCTCTCGCACCGTAAAGAGGCCGAGTGGACCTTGTACGCTGACTTCTGTGCCTTTCTCTACTTGCTCAACGATCCACGTACTTGCTCTTCCACCTTCTTTGAGTTTGATGCAGAAGAGAAGATCAGCTTCACCTGGAGCCGAAGCAACAGAGTACGCACGCGGCTGAAGATCGGTAGGGTTTCCAACGAGCGGAACATCAAAGAGTAAAAACTGACCAGCCTGAAACGTCATGACATGTGGCTTCGTAAATTTCAGCTCATACACGTTCGGAGCGATCAGCTTTTTCGTCGTACAAGTGATGGTGTGGCGAGGAGTAGGCATGAAGAATGTAAAATTTAGAATGTTGAATGTAGAATTTCTCTTGAAGAGAAGAAGTGATGAAAGCCTGCAGTAGTTACTGGTGACATAATTGTAAATTTTACATTATACATTTTACATTTCTTGACTGCTTCATTGCAGGGACAATTCTCCGTTTTCAATCATCTCCAGCACCTTCGGGTACCACTCTTTTTCCATCGAACCAATGCGAGAGCAGAGCGTTTCAAGCGTTTCATCTGGAAGGATGGGACACTTTTTTTGGAGCAGTGTTTTTCCAGTATCGACTCCTTCATCCATCACGTGAATGGTCATGCCACTCTCGCTTTCTTTTGCAGCCATCACTGCGTTGTGCACGTGATGTCCATACATTCCTTTTCCACCAAATTTCGGGAGCAGCGAAGGATGCACATTGAGAATGCGCCCTTTCCATTGTTTGATAAACCAAGGACTGAGGATCCACATCCAGCCCATGCAGGCGATGACTCGACTATTAGCAGTGAGCAATTGGCTTGTAGCAGTCTTGCTAAACAGATCTTGGATCGCCTCTGAAATTCTTCGATCGTACTGTTCTTTTTCTTCACCTTCTTTCTTTTCGACGACGAAGTAGGGGAGTCCTGCAGCTTCAGCTTTCTGTATGCACTCTCTGTCAGAGCGATCAGTAACGAGACCTGCACACACAGCATGCAGCGTGCCATCGTTCATTGCATTGATCGTTGCTTGGAACGTACTTCCCTTCGATGATGAGAGAACGACGAAGTGCATGGGGACATCATAGAAGAAATCGAGGCAAAATAGGAAATAGAGGAAATCGAGGATCGTTGATTTTCTTGATTACTTCACTTTCCTCATGCCGTCATCACATCTCGAAACAAATCTTCGTCTGGAGCAATTCCTTCCACCCATCCTTCGTAGTCTGAAAACGCATACTTGTGATCTCGAATAATGGCCGCAGGGATCGACTGATCTGCATTGCCCATGACTGCATTCGCAGCAACTGCGAGCTGATCGGCGATTGCTTCATGTGTGAATTTGAGTGTCCGACCAAAGAGATCGGTTTTTCCGACTTCGCTTTGCAGTGGACCCAGACCACTGACAGTGAGAGCAAAAGCACTCACACCTTGGCGACCAGGACGACAACAGGAGTCGGAGAGGATGATGGCAATCTTCTTTACTTCTTGCCCCCTCCCCTTCGCCCCTCCCCCGTTCGCGGGGGAGGAGTTGGGGTGGGGGCTTGTTTGCAGTTTTTTATCGTTGAGTTGTGTCAGTAACTTCATTCGAAGCTGGGCCACAGATTTCACAGAATCCACGGGCCACCCGATGGCGTAGCCTTCCTCAACGTTCGATTGATCGAGACCTGCGTTGGGGCAGAGGATGCGACCGACGCGCATGCCGTCTGGCTGCAGACTTGTGAGCAGTGCCCATGGACACGTACCGACGACCGATCCATGCATGCGCTTTGTTTCCTGTAGTACTGCTTCAGTAAATGAAGGATCTTGCCTTGCTTTCGCCGCGAGCATTGTTGCTTCCTCTGATGGTGTGATCGTAGAAAGATTCCATCGATGTCCTTCCGTCATTGAGACGGCTTTCGATGACACAACAAGAATGTCTCCATCCTGCACATGTTCGGAGAGAATGGACGAAAGATCATCTCCAGAAGTCAGTCGCGCGGTTTTGATAGGGAGGATGAGCATTATTATCAGGAATGAAAAGAAAGAAAAGGAAAGAAAGGAATCAAAAGAATCATCGAAATCATAGCGCAGGACTACTGACCTGCGCGCTAAGAATTGTGAACAATTATCCCTGTACCCAAAGCGGAAACAGATTTTTAGACTTCAGTAGTACAACCTTACTATCAGCAGTTGATGTTTCGCCACTCAAATCAACAGTTTTTATGGTGATTGCCGCGGTCGCCTCAGAAGGCGTTGTGAAGAAAATAGCATCAGGCACATTCGAGCTTTCAAATTTAAGGTTTGCACGAGCAGGGATGAGACGAGACGTAAACCCAAATGTCGGAACTCCAGTGATGACAGCACTGAGAGACGTTCCAGAGACTTCCAGGAGTTTCCAATCTGAAGGAACATTGATCGTGATAGCCTCAGTCGAGTCATTGCTAAATGTGATGTAGCCAGCGTGTAACTTTCGTCCAACGAGCATCGAAAATTGCGAAGGGCGTGTGTACTCCAAGCCAATCGTCGCAGTATTTTTAATGATCTGCCTGATGCCCTGCGCATCACTACTTCGTGTTGAAAATAGATCATGATTGATGGCACCGAGAATCATCATGGTGCCAACAGCAGAACCAGCAATGACAAGATGCATACCAAGATTCAGTGAGCGTAGTGAAAAGCCGACTTTCTTCAAACTAGCCTTGTGTGCTGGCTTTACTGCTTTCACGACTCTGCGACTTTTCTTGGCCGATTGCGTACTGACACTCTTTTTCGGAGTTATTTTTTTTTGCCGTGCGGAAGCTTTCTTCTTCATGGGCAGTCATGGTAGCGCGTTCATTGTCGTTTTCGCAGCTTTTTTCACTTGCTTGGAATGCCGAACAAGGTTGCATTGATGGAATGCTGAAGTTGGGTACAACACACAAACTTTCCCCTTGTTTTCTTGTATACTAGAGATGCTTATGGAATTTAATCCACATTCACTCAATCAGATCTTGCTCCGCATTCGCGAGCAGATGCGTTGCCCACAGTGTGGGACTGGTATTTCAGTTGATTTTCCAGCAATCAAACTTGCTGGTGATAGTTTCATGCTCTTAGAACTCAAGTGCGAGGCATGTATGTCATTCATTGTCTTGCATGTGAATCTGATGGAGAAAACAACGGAAGTAGTAGCAGAAGAAGTGGTGCCAAGTGTGAATGCATCGTCATCGGTGACACTGAGCGCGGATGAGATGAAGACACTGCGCTCAGCACTTCAGACATTTGATGGATCGTTTGAGAAGATGTTTCAGAAGCATGGGAAGAAAAATTAGGTATCTCTGCCCTTTGAGGATACTCAGTCATTCTGGTGGTTGAAGCTTTACGTAGCAGCCATCATATCGTTCTGATTTTTTCTCCGCATCATAGACAACGTTGTCTGTACTTTTTCTGGAAGATCAGGTGATTCTAGTTCGTACTGAAGCCACACAAGAAGAGCGGTGCGTGCATGAGAACATGGCTGTAGTATCTTCTCATAGTCTTTTCTTATTTTTGCTCGATTGGGCATGAAGTAGCCGACAGGCATTCGTCCAATACTAGCCAATACTTCCATCATTTAGTGCGTCATCTGTTCAGGCATATATTGACTGTAATCTTGAAAGGAAACTGTGTCAAAAATGTACTGCTGATGGATTGGTCGAAACGATGTTGCAGTAGCACGGAATAGAAGAGTCATTGATGATTTACGTTTCAGATGTTCCGATCTGAGCTGATTCTATTCGACTGTTAAACATTTCAAGGAGCGAAAGAATAGAAACATGATAATTTATTTCCATGCCTTGGGTTCTAAACCCCGTGACTTCAGTCCGATTGTAAAGAAGCCTCCAAGCAAATACGATCTACCCCACAATGTATTGGAGTTCTTCGCACTGTAGATATGACTGTCGATACCACA
>Ga0163150_10004007_pt1 | contig 20081 bp, 18 predicted proteins | sample OliLakLV19P2IB_FD_148628 | JGI IMG/M metagenome (GOLD analysis project Ga0163150, IMG submission 148628) | Freshwater microbial mat bacterial communities from Lake Vanda, McMurdo Dry Valleys, Antarctica - Oligotrophic Lake LV.19.P2.IB | ecosystem: Environmental > Aquatic > Freshwater > Lake >...
CCTGGTATGCGGCGGAGGATGCCGACGTGCCGATGCGGCTGCGACCAATTCTGGCCGGACATCTGGAGGCAGCGGAATTGACCGGGCTGTTCCAGGATGTGGAAATGCCGCTGGTTCGCGTGCTGGCCGAACTGGAATTCAATGGAATCCGGGTGGATGGGGAGCTGCTCCGTCAAATCAGCACCGAGTTCGGAGAGCGACTGAAGCAGTTGCAGCTGGAAATCTGGCAGTTGGCGGGGAACGAGTTCAATATCGATTCGCCCAAACAGCTGGGGGAGGTCCTGTTCGACCAGCTCAACCTGAAAGAAGTCCGGAAAACAAAAACCGGACGGAGCACCGACGCGGATGTATTGGAGACGTTGGCAGATGAACATCCGCTTCCAAAATTGGTGATCGAGTACCGGCAACTGGCCAAGCTGAAGAGTACGTACTCGGACGCCCTGGCCAGCCAGATCAATCCATCGACGGGACGTGTCCATACCTCGTTTATGCAGGATGTGGCCAGGACCGGGAGGCTGAGTTCCAAAGATCCCAATCTGCAAAACATCCCGGTACGGACTGCCGAAGGTCGCCGGATTCGCCAGGCATTTGTGGCTGGTGATGCGGACCATTGTCTGTTGACCGCTGACTGGTCACAGATCGAACTGCGCATGCTCGCCCATTTTTGCCAGGACCAGGTGATGCTGGGTGCATTTCGCCGGAATGAAGACATTCACAAAGTCATTGCGGCCGAAGTCAATGGCGTCCCGCTCGATGCCGTGAGCGGCGATATGCGACGCCAGGCCAAGGCGACCAATTTTGGCATTATTTATGGCCAGAGCCCTTGGGGCCTGGCCCGGGAATTGGGCATTGGCAAGGAGGAAGCGACGGAGTTTATTGCTGCATATTTCCAGCGATATCCGGCGGTGGACGGATTCATTCGCGAAGTGTTGGCCAGCGCGGCAAAGAACGGCTATGTCTCTACCATTCTGGGACGTCGCCGCCCGGTGGAAGGCGTGCGGGATCCAGGAACCGGGCCTTTGTCCCGAAACCGGACTTCATCGGAGCGGATTGCCCTGAACACGGTGATCCAGGGTTCGGCGGCGGACCTGATCAAGCTGGCTATGATTCGAATTCAGCCGAAACTTGAAGCGTCGGGTCTGGATGCGAAAATGCTGCTGCAGATCCACGATGAGCTGCTGTTCGAAGTGCATTTGAAGGACCGGCTGGCGCTGGCCCGACTGGTGCATAACGAGATGACCGGGATTGGTAATCTGGCAGTGCCGTTGCAGGTTTCGATCGAAGCGGGGCCCAACTGGAACGATACAGAACCGGTCCCGGGATTGGATGATCTGGTTGAATCCGGAGACGGACAACGATGATCGTAGTTGGAGTAACTGGCGGTATCGGTTCAGGCAAAAGCCATGTGGCCGGTTTGTTTCGAAAGCTGGGTGCCGGGGTCATCGACGCCGACGCGATGGGACACCAGGTGCTGCAGGACCCCAGGGTAAAAAAACGGCTGGGCGAAGAGTTCGGAGAGGGGATTTTCGATGAAAACGGGAAAATCATCCGCAAACAGCTGGCCCGGATTGTTTTTGGAGAATCTTCAGACTCGCATTTTCGTTTGGTTCGGCTAGAATCAATCACCCACCCCGAAATTGGAAAACTGGTCGAACAACAGATCGACCAGTATCGTCGGCAGCATGTTCCGGCAGCGATCCTGGACGCTCCATTGATATTCAAATCCGGGTGGGCCCGTTTATGCGACAAGATCGTATTTGTCGATGCACGATTGCCATTGCGGTTGGAGAGAGCCCGTGGCAGAGGGTGGTCCGAAGATGAGTTGATCCGGCGGGAGAGTCGCCAGTTGCCGATCGAAGAGAAACGGCAACGGGCAACCGACGTGATCGACAATAATCGACCGGATGATCCGGAATGGTTAGAGGCCCAGGTAAGCGAACTTTGGAACAAATGGTTGGGTAACAGGGATTAACTGTTACCTGCCACCCGTTCCGGCGAGGTCCGAGATTTCACAAATCGGGGTTGCGGCTGCGCGCCCGATGTTTGTGTGTCGGGCAGACCTGAGAAAACCGCTTCGATTCCGGAAACAAATACACCCAAATTGCATTTCGCGGCCATGAAACGTCAAAGCGAACAGGAACAGGATCGACCGGCCATCAAACTGCAGGGGTCCGGTCCCCATATTCCGCTGAATGACCGACAGTTCTCCAGTCATGTTTCCGGTGACAATGCGCAACCAATGGGTCCCAATGAAACCGTTCGCCCCTCATCCGGAGCTGGGGCCAGGACGACCGGCAGCGGTGAACCTTGGCGCGACAAATGCCGAACGGTTGCCGCCGGCGAAGTACCGGTGTCAGCGCTTCAGCGGATGGAGCCGGACGATCTGCATCGCCAGGCCGAAATGGAAGAGGGTGATGGTTGTGAGAATTCTGGCCGGCAGGAGACGATCGTCTCGATCATGCGAAACCGGGTTGAGTCCCAGGGTTTTGTCTGGGGCGGTGGAACGCTGGAGGTGTTGAGGGGCGGTTTCGGGTTTCTTCGACATTCCGAAAACTGCTACCAGGCCGGCCCGAATGACATTTATGTTTCGCCCAGCCAGGTCCGCCGTTTCAGTCTGAAATCCGGGTCGTTGGTATTCGGACAGATTCGGGCTCCCAAAACGGGTGAAGGATATTCGGCGCTGTTGCGGGTCGAGATCGTGGATGGGCTGGGGCCGATGGACACGTCCCGTCTGGTTGCTTTCGAAAATCTGGTGCCGATGCATCCTCATCGCCGGATCGATTTGCATTCGGATGAAAACAATCTCACGACGAGGGTGGTTGATTTGCTGGCTCCGGCCGGATTCGGACAACGGGGGTTGATCGTCAGTCCACCCCGGGCCGGCAAGACCATGTTGATGCAACAGATGGCCCAGGCGGTGACCCGGAACCATCCCGATGCGTGGGTCATCATGCTGCTGATCGACGAACGCCCCGAGGAAGTCACCGACATCCGGCGGAATCTGGAAGGGCCGCGTTGCGAAATTCTCGGCTCGACCTTTGACCAGCCGGCAGCGGCGCATGCACACATTACAGACCTGGTACTACAGAAGGCCCGTCGGCTGGTGGAGTCGGGTACGGACGTTGTGATTTTCCTGGATTCCCTTACCCGACTTGCCCGGGCCTGGAATTCCATTCAGTCCGACGGCGGCCGGACCATGACGGGTGGGCTGGACATTTCGGCGATGGACCGTCCCAAAGCGTTTTTCGGGTCTGCCCGGGAAACCGAGAATGGCGGGTCGCTGACTATTTTTGCCACGGCGCTGGTCGAGACGGGAAGCCAGATGGACCAGGTCATTTTCGAAGAGTTCCAGGGGACAGGAAATATGGAAATCCGATTGTCGCGAGAATTGGCAGACAAGCGGATCTGGCCCAGTATCGACATCAGCAGCAGCGGGACCCGGCGCGAAGATCTGATCTTCCGGAGCGGAGAAGCGGCCGTTGTCACCGCACTCCGAAGGCAGCTGCTGGAAATGAATGATCAGGACGCCGTCCGCTGGTTGCTGGGCAAACTGGAATCGGCCCCCACCAACCCGGCTTTCCTGGCAGCCTTCGAACGGCAACAATCAAACGCCTGAACCATGTCCGGTCCGGAAACTTTCAGGTCATTTTGATGAGCACGCCAGTCAGTCTGGATACCAGCCGCCCTCTGGCGATCGTCGTTTCGCAATACAACGAATCGATTACCAATAATCTGTTGCAAGGCGCTCAGAGTGTCCTGCGTGAACAGGGTTTCGACGACCGCATGGTCCGGGTCGTTCGCGTTCCTGGCGCGTGGGAGATCCCCCTCGCTGCAAAATGGCTGGCCGATTCGGGTCTGTACCAGGCAATTGTATGTTTGGGAGCGGTCATCCGGGGCGAAACTACCCACGACCAACACCTGAACCGGTTCGTCTGCATGGCGCTGGGCGAGTTATCAATGCAGACGGGCATTCCGGTTGGTCTGGGCGTTCTGACCTGCAATGACCTTCAGCAGGCTGTCCAGCGAAGCGGCGGGAAAGTTGGAAACAAGGGGATCGAGGCGACCGAGGCGGTAATCAGCATGTTGAGACTGAAGGTGGAAATTGCCGACTGATGCCGTTGCAGAACTGGCATCATCTGTCACACTCCCTTGCATCAATCCGCAATCGCTGTTTTTATTGGGTGTTGATTGGGTCGCCACTGATTCGGTAACTTTACCGGCCCAAAGTTGATTTTCCGGAATGCAGATTTTCCCTATGTCACAACGCAGTCGTGTTCGCCAGGTCATTCTGCAAATCACGTTTCAGGAAGACCTGAACGCGACAAACGGGTTCGACTGGTACCGCTTCCTGCAGGACCGCCTGCACCGGGACATGGACCTCGTGAAATTTGGCATGAAGCTGTTGAACGGAATCCGGGAAAACCTGGTGGAAATCGACGAAACCATCCAGGCGGTCGCAACGAACTGGCGGATTGGAAGGATGGCCCCTGTGGACCGGAATGTTCTGCGGCTGGCGGTGTGGGAGTTGAAATATTCCGACACTCCACCCAAGGTCGCGATTAACGAAGCGATCAATCTGGCGAAGCGTTTTGGAGGTCAAAACTCCCCCCAATTCGTCAACGGAGTTCTCGACCGTATTCTGAAGAATTCAGCGGTCGAGCAGCCCGGCTCCGGGTCCGATTCCTGAGCAATGAGCTCAATCCCGGCGGTTGCCGCGATTCACCCTGCGGCGACAATTTCCCGCCCAGCCGTTATCATCGTGGGTTCATCAAAGTCTGAAAATCAGGTTATTAGTGGGCAAGCATGGCATTCTGGAATCCGTTTTCGAGAAAGAAAAAAACTGCGGCAGAGGACGCCCAAGAGCCAGTCCAGGACCGGCCGGATGAAGTATCGAAGGCCGCAGATGTGCCTGACGTTGCTGACGTGCCTGTCGCCCTGGATCCTGAGCCACCGCCGGTACTGAATGTCAAAGAGCCCGTTGCCAAAAGCCTGCCACCGCCAGTCGCCAAAACACCAACAGACCAGCCGGCAAAAAAAGCGGGCGTGCTTGGCAAGTTCCGGAGTGCGCTCCAGAAAACGGTTCAGATTCTCAATACCGATATCCGGGACCTCGTCGGCAAGGAAGGGAGACTGGTCGATGACGAGTTTCTGGACGAACTGTTCACGCATCTTGTCAAAACGGACATGGGAATCAAACCCGCAGGGCGAATTCGCGACCAGATCAAATCCGATTTTCGCGGCCGAAAGGTGATGATGGAGGATTTGCAGGCAGCTGCCCGCGAGACCATCTATGAGATCATGCATCAGGAAGATGCCGGGATTCAATTTGCCGAATCAGGACCGACCGTGATCATGGTCGTCGGCGTGAACGGATCGGGAAAAACGACCAGTATTGCAAAACTGGCGAACAGGTTCGTGGCCGACGGCCGGAAAGTCGTGTTGGGTGCGGGCGATACTTTTCGGGCAGCCGCCGTCGAGCAGTTGTCGATCTGGGCCGAGCGTCTGGGAGCCGAAATCGTGACCGGAAAACCTGGTGCAGACCCGGCCAGTGTTGCCTGGCGGGCGGTGGAAACCGCCCGGGACACGGGTGCCGATATTTGCATCGTAGATACAGCGGGCCGATTGCAGACGCAGACCAATCTGATGGACGAGTTGGGCCGCATTCGGCGGGTTGTTGGAAAAGTGATTCCCGGTGCTCCACACGAGGTGCTGCTGGTACTGGATGCGACTGCCGGCCAAAACGGATTGAGTCAGGCTCGCGGTTTTTCCGAAGCCGCCGGCTGTTCCGGAATCGTACTGGCCAAACTGGACGGCACGGCTCGTGGTGGTGTGGCAATTCCGATTCGGGAAGAATTCGGTCTGCCGGTCAAATTCGTTGGCCTGGGTGAAAAGGCAGAGGACCTGTTCCCGTTTGACGTGGAAAACTACATTCGGGCCCTGTTCGAAATTCCCGGCTGATCCACCGCCCCACTAACGGCAAAGAACAGAATTTGGTCGGCTCAACAGCTTCCGTTTTCAAAATTCAGCCTGGGAAACTTTGCGGGTTAGCCAGGCTTTGGCGAAGATCGCACCCCGGTTGAGCGGTCTTTCGCGTGCTTGCTGTCCGTTAAAGCCTGGCTAACCGTTTCTACGCGAACTCCTGGGTGCGAGATAATCGCAACTTGCCGAACCTGCCGATTGTGATGATATACCCGCATCATTGGTGGAATCGCGCACGGATGCGCGATGAAACTGCCACCAATGACCAGACGAAACGAACACCCAGTCGGGTGTGCCGGCGTCCGGAACCGACGGGAGATGAATGGAATCATAATCGAGCAGGTACGCCGCCATGTTCAAACGGACTTTTTCTCTGCACAGCACTTTTTGTTTCGTTGCCCTTGCCGTCGCGCCAGCAATTGCCACGGCACAATACCAACAGCAAAATACCGGTGCCAGGAGCTATCCGTGGCGTGCCGAGACGGGAAGTGGCAATGCCGTTTCCCGCCAGAATGTTCCCGCTCCTCCAACCGTCAATGCAGACGGTTCCAGTTTCCGCCTGTTGCCAGCTTCGGCCCGACTTCAGGATCCGGTGCCGGCTGCCCAGCAACAGGGTGGCGCATCCGCGTCCCTTTCCGACACCACGCAAAGCGACCAGGTACCGAATCCTCCCGTCACAGGCAACAACCAGGGGATCGAGCAGAACCGGGCGCTGTCAGTGAACAGCAACGCGATCAACGAAGACTATTCGTCATACGGCCAGTCGGATGGACGCTGCAATCTGGGCGAAGTCCGCCGGATTTTTGGCACGACCCAAAACGGGCTGATGATTGGTGGATTCAGCCAGTCCGGCTACCACAACCGCAACACCATTACATTCAACAACCGTGCCAAAGAGGCCAACCTGCACCAGCTCTGGGGTTACATCGACCGCTCTGCAGATTGTGATGCCGGTCGCCAGTTTGGTTTCCGGATTGACGGACTGTACGGTATCGACGCCCAGGACATTCAGGCGATCGGCAACTCGCCGACTGGAGCGCCAACCGGTTGGGACAACGGATGGGACAATGGTTCCTTCGGGTTTGCCCTTCCCCAAGCCTATGTTGAATACGAAAATTCGGACACAACCGTCAGGGTTGGAAAATTTCTGTCTCCGATCGGGTTTGAGTCGATCCCGTCGGTGGAGAACTTTTTCTACAGCCGCACCTATGCCCGTTATTACACCGAACCGTTCTCCCACACCGGTCTGTTGGCCGAGCGTGAAATTCGCCCGGGAGTCACGGCCATCGGTGGTGTTACCCTCGGATGGAATTCCGGCTTTGACCAGACAGACAATGGTTTCAACCTGTTGACCGGAATTCGCATGCGTGCCAACGACCGGGTTTCACTCGGATTGACCGGCTCGATGGGTGACACCGGATACCGTGGCAGCGGCGTGTTGCAGACAGCTACGCTCGAAGTCAGGCTGACTGACAAGGTTACCTGGGGAATGCAGGGCGATTTCCTGAACCTGCAGACCAACGACGAAATTGGCATGACCAACTACCTGTTCTATTGCCACAACAAGTGCTTCTCGGTCGGTTCAAGACTGGAATGGTGGAAGTCCGACCAGCTCTTCACTTCGTCCCAATCAACCTGGGACTGGACGTTTGGTGCCAACTGGCGTCCACGTGCAAACGTGGTCATTCGTCCCGAAATCCGCTCGGACTGGGGCGCTGCAGCAGTTAACGAATGGGATCCGATTGTTGGAATCGACGCGGTCTTCCTGTTCTAGACCTGTGTGACCGGTGGCTTGTCTCCGGGGAGGATGCAATCTAGATTCCAGGAATCTGCATCCTCCCGGCGACCGACCATGAAGCTGATTATTGCCATCATCCAGCCGACAAGGCTGGAATCAGTAAAGAAGGAACTCGACGAGGTCGAGGTATTCCGGCTGACCATCATGGATTGTCAGGGCTTTGGCCGCCAGCGCGGCCAGTCAGACGTTTACGGTGCCGACGATTTCGCTTCCCATCTCCGCCGCAAAGTCCAGTTGCAAATTGCCGTCAATGACGGATTTGTCGAGCCGACCATTCAGGCGATCATCCGCGGCAGCCGGACCGACGGAGGCCAAATTGGCGACGGCAAGATCTTTGTGCTACCCCTCGAAGAGTGCGTCCGGATTCGAACCGGCGAACGGGGCAGCGAGGCAATTTGACCGCCGTTTTTTGTGATTCGGTACCGATCGCGGTATAATTTATCTGACCCCACGCCAGGACAGGCAGTCAGGCAATTTATTCAAATACGCAACGGCCATCCATGTCGACTCAACCAACCCAATTGCTGACCCGCCAGGAGTATCTGGCTCAGGAGCGGGTATCGGAAATTCGTCACGAGTATTTTGCAGGCGAGATTTTTGCGATGGTCGGCGCAAGCCGAAATCACAACCAGATTACTTTAAACATTGCGGCCATCCTGCATGCACAACTGAAGGACCGTCCCTGCCTGGCATTTGTCAACGACATGAGGGTACGTGTCGACCAAACCGGACTGTACACCTACCCGGATCTGTCCGTTACCTGCGAAGAGCCGGTATTTGAAGACGACCACTCCGATACGCTGTTGAATCCACAGGTGATTGTCGAAGTTCTTTCAGAATCGACCGAAAAATACGACCGGGGAGCCAAATTCCAGAATTATCGCAAACTTGATTCGCTGTGTGAGTACGTTCTCGTTTCCCAGGAAAAACCGCTGGTCGAACGATTTGTCCGGCAGGACAGCGGCCAATGGTTGTTGACTGCAACGGAAACGCTGGACGCAACTGTTTTACTGGAAGCCGTTCGTTGTAACCTGCCGATGGCGGAGATATATGCCAAGGTCCTTGTCACCGGCTAAATGCACTCGAAACATGGCTCAGATTTTCGCTCCGACGCCCCGGGTCAGGGCCATGAAGGCAGATTCGAGGTTGATTTCCTGTTCGCGCAGCAGGGTCAGCTGAAATCCCTTTGCAACCAGTGCTGTCGACAGACCCGAGTAGTCGTCGACCCCTTTCACGAGCGAAACGACCAGGTGCCCGTCTCCCATTTTGACCGACTCGACATCGGGCATGGTTTGCAGGAACGTCGCGGCACCCTCCAGGTTGTCTTTGACATTGATGTGCAGGATGGTCCGTTCGCGAACCTGCCGGATAATGTCACTGACGTCCCCTGAGTACTGCATCACGCCCCTGTCAATAATTCCGACCTTGTTACAGACATCCGCAAGCTCGGGAAGGATATGGCTGGAGACAATAATCGTCTTGCCGGTTTTCCCCAATTGTCGGAGCAGATTTCGCATTTCGATACGGGCACGGGGATCCAGTCCGCTCAGCGGTTCGTCCAGCAACAATACCTGCGGGTCATGCAACAATACTCTCGCCAGCCCCAGCCGCTGGGTCTGGCCACGTGAAAGCGTGTTCGCCATCGCGTGCCGTTTGAATTCGAGATCGACGATTTCCAGCAGTTCGTTGCAGCGCTTTCGACGCTGTTCACCGCTGATCCGGTAGGCTGCGGCAAAAAACTCCAGATACTCGATCACTTTCATGTCGTCATAGACGCCAAAAAAATCCGGCATGTACCCGACCAGCCGGCGGATTTCCCGCGGGTTGTGATAAATCGAATGATCGCAAACATAGGCTTCCCCGTGCGACGGTTCCAGCAGCGTCGCAATGATCCGCATCGTGGTCGTCTTGCCGGCACCGTTTGGACCGATGAAGCCAAACAGGTCGCCGGGCCCCAGCTCCAGATTGATGTCGCGAATGGCGTAAATGTCACCGTATCGCTTGGTCAGATTCTCAGTCCGAATCACGTTGTGAATCCCCTGTCCTGTTGGATTTACTGGTCATTGGTTGATGTGGAATCGGCCGCAACCGGCAAAACGATACGGACGATGGTCACGGAATTGTCCATCGATGTTGTGGCCAGTTCAGCTGGTCCCGCAGAATCCCCGTCTGTCGCGATGCTCAACAAGGATGCAACCTCGCTGGCCTCACCGACCAGGATGGCCCGGTTCAAATAAACCTGGGGGCTCATTTCCAGCTGCTCGTAAAAATTGTTCGACAACCCGCTGTAAGCACTTCCGCCTGCAAGCGAATGAAACATGATCATGTCTGCAATTCGCGAAAAGTCTGTGTCTGTTGCCTGCCAGGGGGTCGTCAACGAAAGATCCCTGCGGGTCAGGTCTTCTACCATCGACCTGCGATTCAGAACTGTTCGCGACGTCCGTTCAATCATCTCCGTAATCCCGACCGCTTCACCAGGTTCCAGGTTCCGCTGCAACACGTATACAAACTCTCCAAAATAGACCCGGGCCCGAACCAGTCGCACCGGCAGCGTGTTGACAACGACTCCCTCCAGACGGCCCATGCGACGGTTCATCACCAGTTGGCCCGCTGTCCCAGGTTGGATATGTCCGCTGTATTGCGTCCGGAAAGTACGGGCAGAAGACGGAGCCAAATCGATCGAGCGGGTTGTGGAACGGAGTTTTTCACCGACACCACTGTTCGTAATCGAATAACTTCCCCCTCCGATACTGATTCCGGTTTGCGTCTGCATCCCCCCCAGCCCTGAACCGGGTTGGCCTTGCCATCCGGTCGTCTCGAAATCCGGCTCATTCAGCCAGTCAGCCACGACCCTGACGTTGAGATCGGCCGAAGTCGATGCCGGAACATACAGGCAATTCCATGCCGATCCGCGAAACAAACCGGATTGCTGGTCTATGTCCACAATTTCCAGGCGATTCAACCGGCACTCCGCTGGACGGGCCCAGTTGCGGATACTCCAGGCCGCCAGACAGATCGCCAGAACCATCAACGGAAATGTCAACCAGGTCCAGGTGCGGGCCGGGAAAAAGAAACGCAACAGAAACCAGTCTCCGATTCCGAACAGCAGAATCGCAAATACGGCAATCGCCGCAACCGAAGTAAAGTTGACCAGCCGGACCGAACTGAAATTCTCAAGGGCCATTCTCAGCTGGCCAGCCAAATCCACAAAGCCATGGCGGGCCGTTGCGGTTGCCATCGCATCCCGCACGTCCGAACGCTCGTCTGCAAAGGGCTTCAGGATCAGCTGCTCGATTGTTTTGGATGTCCCCTGCCAGCTGGTAAACAACGACGAGTCGAGGGCAAACGCAGTCCAGGTCACGATGCCAAATCCTGTTGCACGCCGTACGACCAGCGGCAACTCCCGCTCCTGAACCAGCACTTCTGCATCATCAGCCGGTACCAGCTTTGACACTGTAAGTGGCCTGTCCTGACTGACGGGAAGCTGCTCCCGGGCACGCGCTAAAAACTCCAGCCGGGTCGATGCCCGCAACGTTGAATTTCCTTCAAGCGTTCCGGGGACCAGCGAAGTCGCAAACGAGCTGTTCTGGTCGCGGTCGTCCGGATTGGAGATGTACAACAGATGTCCACCCTGCCGGACCCACTGCCCGATCGCTGCCCCCCGCAATTCGTCCGGTACCAGGCCCGTACTCCCCCCAACAATCATCTGGGAAGCGCTTTGCAATCCCAAATGCATGACGGGAATTTCAGCGGGATTCCGGATCGTTGCAACCACAAAACCTTCGACGGAACTGCTAGCCGGAATCCGGTTTTGAAAAGCTTCCGATTGCCCCAGCAATAACACGATCCGGGAAGTTCCATCGACGACTTTGACCATCGACGAATCGTTCAGCGAAACCGAATGGAAGAACACCGATCCTCCGGCCTCATCCAGCAACCGGATCCCGAGTGTGCCACTGGGTCGGCCCAACCGAAACAGTCCCTGAATAATTGTTCCGTCAGGATCCATGCCGTTGGTGAAGGCAGATCCAACAGCCGAACTCCAGGTTACCGGAATGTCGGCGTCATCCGGGCAGGTGATCTCCAGCGATTTCGCTCGTGAAGCGATGTTGGCGTCATTCACGATTAGTGTTACCGGCGCCCAATGGCCCAGCCGCACAACACCACCGAGTCCGATCCGCGCCTCGACACCCTGAGTCGGCGCGGGCGATTGTGCCAGGACTGCCTGACCGGTCAGCACCAACAGCAGGAAACCTGCAACTTGCAATCCGGACACGAGAACCGGATCGACAAGGGAAGTGGAGAGACGAAGCATGGAGTCCGGCAATTCAGGGTAAACGGGTTATTGGGTAAACAGGAAAACCGGCCAGGTCGTTGCCCGCAAACAAGTAGTCCGCGAAAAAGGGGCACCCCCCCCATTCAGGACCGTTTTCGCGAGGCCAGTAGGAGGGTTCGTCTTGCGGGAAAGAGGTCATTCAGGATGAAACAGAATAACGGAATCGATTCCTGCAGACTACGGTTCTACCCTGTATAAGCAGGCCAAGTCAGGGTTTCTCGCTGTCCGGGCAGCAACAAACGAGTTTTTCGCAACCTGGGCAGCCCCGACCGTACTTTTCCGAAACCGCCGCCGCCAGGTCCACCCCAGCAACATTGGCAATCGTCGCCAGCCAGGCAAGAACGTCGGCAAACTCCGCCGCCAGATTCTCCCGGTCGTCACTTCGCAAAGCCGTCGCCAGTTCGCCAATCTCCTCGATCATCCAGACGAAGGTTCCCGAAACTCCCCGGACAACATCTTTCTCGTAATACATCCGGTGAATCAACCGCTGGAAATCGGCAATGGTGGGGCCATCAACCGGGGCCGGTTCCGGTTTGTCGATGTTCTGTCCAGTCATGCTGCTTCCTTCTGATTTGCCTGATTTCGTGTGGAAGTCGTCGGGTATTGGATCCGTCTTTTCTTCAATGGCAACCTGAATCCGGTCGCCCACAATCCGGAGTGGAAACGAATCGGTTTTGATTCGCGGATTCTCGCACCAGGTTCCGTCCCGCACATCAAATCGCCAGGCATGCCAGGGACAGGTGACCACGCAACCTTCGAGATGACCGTCCACCAGCGGCGCACCCATATGCGGGCACAGGTTGTCGATGGCAAAAAATCCTTCGGCGGTATGAAAAACCGCAACCGACCGGTCTTCGATTTCAAAGCTGCGGGACTCGCCCACCGGAATCTCGCCGGTCGCTGCGACATCAACAAATCGTGACATGTTTGGGCTGGTTCGATTGGTTCAGTTTTTTGTCAGCGTCATCGTCGTTTCCGTGTCGATGTCGGTGTAAATCACCAGCTCGCGATACTGGGTGGCCATGCCGAGATGGGAAGTGATGGTTCCCGAAACCGGAACACCCAGCTCGGCGTCATACAAATAGACCCCATCGATCCGGATTTGCCTGGAACCCGGGCCCGGCCCGCTTTGCTGGCTGGACCGGGGAACCGTACAGGCGATCCGGTGCAATTTGCGCTGGTCGCGGGTCACAACCGAGGAATACGTCCAGTTCAACTGGGGTGACTCTTCCGTATCGCCTGCCGTTCCGGTTTTCCACGTGTGTCCTGGGGCAATGTCTCCGTCTGGAAAAGTTACATGCGTGCTGGAGAACATTCGCTGCAGGCCTTCTTTTGAAAACATTGCCGTCAGCGGGCTGCTGGCTGGAGCAGATCGAAATTTCTCTGTGGTTTCCTCATCCAGCGTTACCGAAACAAGCGTCCCGTTGGGGAGGAACACGATGTCAAACGCTGCTCCCCTAACCGCCAGCAATTCCTGCCGCAAACTCTCCGCCACATCTTTCAGCTTTGCCTCCGAGCGAGTGTTCAGATCAATCTGTCCCGATCCGTCTTTGGTTGGGGTCCCCAGTTTCAGGGAAATTTCCCCAATGGTTATTCGGGCCGAAATCCCGGCATCGGTTATTTCCCCAATCGCCAACGTCATATCGACCACGGCGTTGCTGGTTTCGATCCGCTCCTGGGGTTCGCACCGGCTTTTGGCAGTCATCGACTGTTCCAGCCGGACCGAAAACGAGTCACCGGTTTGTACCCGCCAGGTAAACTCTTCGGCTGTAACGAACGGGGAATGCAACAGGACCGCGAATGCAACCAGCATCAACCGGAATCCAGATCGGATTTTCACCATCGGGTCAGTTTTCCTGGAAATCGATTTCATGGGTTCCTCCAGGTTCGAGAATGACTGGTGTGGCCGAAGTCCGCTCCGAGATTTCATTGGCCCAGGCTGCGGCGTCCTGCTGAATGGGCGGCCATGTATTGTAGTGGGAGGGAAAGACAAATCGGGGGTTGGCCAGCAAAACTGCTTCAACACTGTCCTCGATCCCCATCGTAAACAGGTCACCAACCGGAACGATGGCTGCGTCAATTCCCATCTCGCCGATCAGGTTCATGTCGGAAAACAGCGCAGTATCTCCGGCAATCCAGATCCTGCGATCGACAGCCTGAACGACAAAGCCGGCAGCCGTGCCGCCGTATGTGCCATCGGGCATCGACGAGCTGTGCCAGGCCGGCACCATTTTGACTGAGCCAAATTCCGTCCGGAGACTGCCCCCCAGGTTCATTCCGACCGGATTGACGACCCCCTTCCCTGTCATCCAGTTGGCGACTTCATAATTGGCAATCACCAGGGCCCCGGTCCGTTGGGCGATGTCCGCACAATCGGCGACATGATCCGCATGCCCGTGGGTCAACAGGATCCATCGCGGGTTCACGGCAGAGGCAGCCGTTATGGCTGACGGGTTATCGGTAAAAAACGGGTCGACCAGGATGGAACCCTGATCCGTCAGGATTTCCCACGTTGCATGGCCGTGCCAGCGGAAACTGATTTTCATTTGTGGCTGGAACTCCCTGTTCGCGATTCGATAACCGGACCCATCATACCCGCTATCCGCGCAAAAATCGCTGCATGTGTTTCTTGTAGTTCTCTACGCCCGGTTGCCCGTAAGGGTTTACTCCCACCAGCCGGCATTCGACCACGGTGGCCAGCATCAGCATCTGCATCAGCTGCCCCAGTCCCGACTCATCCGCCATCGGAAGTGTCAGCATGGTGGTTGGCCGCCCTCCTTCGTGATAGGCCGCATTGGTTCCCTGAATCGCGGCCTGCATGATTTCCGCCAGCGTCTTTTCGGCGAAAACGTCCAGCCCATCCTGGTTCCAGCCAGTTCGCCCAACGGGCAACGGCCCTGTCCTGGTTCGGGCCAGTCGCACGTTGTTGATCACCTTGTCGCGCCGCCCCTCCTGGTGCTGCTGCGCCCGGGAATGCAGATCGCGCGTGTTGACAACGGTCAGTGGCAATGCTCCCAGCTCCCGCTTTCCAATACTCTCGGCAAACAGCTGGTCGTACCACAACCCGGTCGATTCCAGCAGATTGGACCAGACTGAAAGGACCCGTATGTGGCATCCGCGATGGATTTCCAGCAGATGATTGGCTGCAACAAATTGCAACACCAAATTCGTTGCCGCCGGAGTGAGACGGAAATGGTCGTTCATCCATGCCGCGTTCCGCAACAGTTTGATGATGTCGATCCCCATCACGGCAGCCGGCAACAGACCGACAGCCGAAAACACCGAAAACCGCCCGCCAACTCCGTCCGGTACCTTGAACCGCTCGCTGCATCCGATCGCGGTGGCCAAATCCGCGAGCTTCCCCGTCTCACCCGTTACCGGAATCAGGTAATCACCCAAATTCAAACCGGGAAACGATTCCTTCCACGCATTGATAAACTGGCGAAGTGCCGCAGCCGTTTCCAATGTCCCGCCACTTTTGCTGATCACAATTATGCCCCAGCGGCTTTGCGGATTCCCCGGGTCATTCGTCGCCTGCAACAGCTGAAGCAATCCCCGTGTCGAATCGTTGTCAACATTGTTGCCGGCAAAGAAGACCCTCGGTCGTCCGCCACGATGTCCAACCGGGAGATCGTTGAAGTACGGATCGCAACAGGCTTCCATCAAAGCCCGTGCACCCATATACGAACCACCAATACCCAGCACCACCACCCGGTCCACCATCCCCTGAAACCGTTTTGCCGTTCGCAGAATCGATGTCAGCTCGCAGGTCGGACGCGAAACTTCATATTCATCCAGCATCCGGTCGGGGAGATCGACGAACGCGGTATCCAGCGGCTGTTTCTCCGGGGGAATCGCACCACCCGATTTCAGCAGCGGAAGGTCTTCCAGAAAAACCGATTCGCGGATCGCTTCCAGTTTCCCGGCCAACGCTTCGATCTGTTCACGGGAAATTCCCCATTCGGGATCGATCGCTCCGGAACAGTCAAACTGGATTGCCTCGATCTGATGCATTGCGGGTTTCCATTCACTACCGGAATCTGTGCGAACATCCGGTGAAGGAACCAGTTTCCTGCCGGCAATCGGCCCCCATTGTGCGTTATCAGGTGGCAATTGCTCAAGGCACCCAGGGCATTGGGCAAGCGAAACTCTGCCAGACACGGCTGTGACCCGAGTCTCAATGCAAATCCGCTTCCAGACAACGGTTCACGATTCGCAGGAATATCCCTGCCGCCAGCGGAATCAGCTGGTCGGGAAAGTCGTAATCCGGATTGTGCAAGTCGGGAATGTCCGGGCCTGCTCCGATTCCAAACTTCGCGACCCGACAGTTCGGAGTTGCGGTGCAAATCATGACGCAAACGGATGGTTTCTTCCATTATTCCCAACAACACCTACTGGTTGGTATTTCAGAATCCGCTGGCAATTCACTTGGGGAACGGCATCCTTTGTAACATCTTTTGCCACGCACGGACTACGATGTTACTGCCCGAACCTGACCTGCAACCCAAAACCGCCCATCGTGTTTATCCCGCTCACTTCCGACGCTGAGCTTCGATACTGGCCGATCATGACCGGTGTGATGATATTTTTGAACATCGTCGCCTATCCCATCCAGTGGTCGTTGCCATCGACGACCGAAGTCATCTCGCTGGAAGAACTGGAGCAGGAGGAAGGGACGGTCGAAAAACTGAAACGGCTGTTGCAACAGCGTGGTATGGATCCGGACGAACTCGATGGCGAGTCGGTTACAGTCAAAATCCCAGGCTGGCAACCATGGGCGCTGTCCCACGGTGACGGGCTTCATCCGGTCCAGTGGCTGACCTGCATGTATATGCATGGAAGTGTATTGCATCTGCTCGGGAACATGCTGTTCCTGTGGGTCTTCGGGCTGGTTGTCGAAGGTCGCATCGGTGCCTTCTGGTTTGCAATCTTCTATCTGGGCTGCGGGCTGGCGCAGAATTGCCTTGGGCAGTTGATGTTTCTGTTCAGCCCTGCCCCTTCGGCGCTGGGAGCCAGTGGCGTGATCTATTCCCTGATGATGGCCGCCGCGCTTTGGGCACCCGGCGACCACATCCAGAGCATCTTTGTGTTTTTCATTACGTTGGTTCCCCGGTTCATTTACTTTGAGATTCCGATTCTGATTCTGGCGGCGATCTATTTTCTGGCCGATTTTGGGATGGCGCTGTTCAATGGTTTTGAATTGGGCACGCCGCTGCTGCATTTAACCGGTGCGGTCGTTGGCCTGGTGGTCGGAGGAGTGATCCTGGGGATGGGCCTGGTCGATTGCGAAGGGCTGGACATGTGGTCCCGGATCAAAAACATCGGCAGCAAAGAGCCGCTCCGCAAAAAACGACGGAAGAAAACGGCGGCAGACATTCAGGCCCGGGAACAGGCCCAGGCGGAAACCGTCCAGCGGTTGGAGGTGATCCGGAAAACGTTGGCCCTGCATCTGGATCAAGGTCGGGCCGATGATGCGATCAGGATGATGAAGCAGATGCGGAAATTCCAGCCCGATGCGAAACTGGACGAGCCACAACTGGTCCGGCTGATGACCCTTCTCCAACAGGCCCGCCGCTGGGACGACGTGCTGTACTATTCCGACGAGTACCTCGCCAGTTACTCCGTCCGTTCGACTGGCCTGTTGCTGAACCAGGCGAGAATCCAGTTGGAAGAAAAACACCGGCCAAGAAAATCGCTGGAGGTCCTGGCCCGGATCGACCAGTCAACGTTAAACGAAAAACAGCGCCCGGTCTTTGCCCGTTTCGTGCAAACCGCCAAACAGCGAGTCCAGTCCGGCGACCTGGATTTCTCCGACTGAAAATCATCGCCGCTACCCAATTCGTTTAACGGCGAGCCATCGGCGACCCCACCCAATGGAGAGCGCTTGCTCTGCCGGCGGCTGGGCGCTAAACGAGAAATGGCCAGTTCCTCGCCACCGCCAAAAATCAGTTCGACAGCATTCCAGCCCCCCGGTACGATAGGCAGCAGATAGAAACCCCACGACAACCCACCCCCCTGATTCGCGGCTCAATTCAACGGGTTTTATCCCACATCGTTCTGCTCCACTACACGACGGGCGATAAAACACTATTCGTTATCCGACTGAAATCCAATGCGTGATCGACGATTCGTCGCTGTACATCGAGGCGGCCCGCTCGCAATGACCGACCATCGGCTGCTTGCGGCTTGGGCGGCTGACTGCTCTGAACACGTTATGTACCTTCTGCTTGCGCATTCGGACGACACGCGACCCACCAAGGCGATCGAAACGGCGCGTGCGTGGTCAACCGACGACGCGACCGTCGGCGACGCCCGCAAAGCCTCAATTGCCTGCCACGCTGCAGCTCGCGACTTGGGTGACGCAACTCCTGCTGTGATTGCCGTCGCTCGATCCGCTGGTCATGCCGTTGCGACTGCCCATATGGCCGACCACTGCTTGCGTGCGTCTCGTTACGCGATGTCGGCTATAACGAATGCTGGGCTGGACACCGAGGCCGAGCGGAAATGGCAGATCGCACGCTTGCCGATCCCGGTTCGCCAGCTGGTCCTTTCAGCACTCACGGGCGAAAATGGCGGGCGGCGCAACCGCAAGATGCAGTATTTTGGGAACCGCTCAACGTGACGTGCTTTGCCTGATCCAATGCTTCTTGCGGGTTGATGTCGGCGCGGGGCGCCAACCTCTCGCATGTGATGTCGGAATATCTACGGTTAGCGAGTTGTTTTCCGGAAAAAACTTGTTGACCAGGGAATAAAAAACATTTACACTTTAAGCAGGGAAAACCCCCGAAAATAACCGGTTACCCCGCGCTGACCGGGATATTAACAAATTCGGCCTGCTACCGGGGGTTTGTGATGACGACGTTGGAAATCATCGGTTTAGGTGCGTTGGGTGTCGTTGTCATCATGCTCGTGCTCGGAGTATTCTCCAAGCTGGTCTTGTACTTGTTGAAAGGCCCGCTTGAGGTTCGGATCGCTGCGCACTACGGAACGGACGAGATCCTCATGAAGGACCTCAAGGCGAACAGTTTCGGGCTGGAGTCCGCGGGCGTCTGGCAGGTCCGCGGCAACGGCGGGCTGGTACTCACCGCTAAGTACTTGCACTTCTTTATGTTTCTGCCCAAGCGGGACTTTCGTGTGCCCTTGGACGCGATTACGGAGCTGACGTTCACAAAAAGCCACCTGGGCAAAGCTACGATCTACGATCTGCTGAAGGTGCGGTTCACCGTGCAGGACAAGTCGGACTCGATCGCCTGGTACTTGACCGATCCAACAGCGTGGAAGAAAAGGATCGGGGAACTCAAGGCAGGAAATGCCACGGATGAACGGCGGTAACACGCGGGGTAACCCGCTGTTCCGTTGGAGGATCGTGCGGGAAGGCAGAATGGCGTCGGCAATTGTGGCGGGCCGCACAAGGCGGTCAACCTGAGCGGCGGATCGAGCGGATTTTGATATCAATGGTTCTTGGCCGCCGCCGGGTTACCTTTGTCGCTCGGCGGCAAAACCTTTAATCTACCGGAGGGATACGATGTTCGGACTGACGCGAGGAGAAGCGCTCACAACCGCTTTAATCCTCTGGGCGCTCGGGGGGGCCAGTCAGGCAGCCGACCCACCGAAAGTCTTCGCGGATGGCGAATGGTCAAAGCCCGTCGCCGACACACGAGGGTTTGCGGTGCGTGGCCGGCTGGTGCTTTGCGAAAAGAGGGTGAGCGATGACCGCCGCGAGGTGGCGGTGTACGTGGAGCTACAGGACGCTAACGATTCCGTCGGTAGCTCGATGCGGATCTTCTGCGACATGGGAAAGACCGACTTTCGCCCGGAGTATAAGGGAGGGCTGCAATGCGAATTGCAGGACAAAGACAAGAAGTCCGTGAAGTCAACGCCCTTTCCGTTCAGTGGCGCCGTCCCGAAGTCAGTGGGTGACGCTGCCGAGTGACGCGACTATCCGCCTGAGGGCAGGCCCCTTCGGCA